>Ga0182024_10000445_pt1 | contig 106019 bp, 95 predicted proteins | sample P32metaG_FD_120480 | JGI IMG/M metagenome (GOLD analysis project Ga0182024, IMG submission 120480) | Permafrost microbial communities from Stordalen Mire, Sweden - P3-2 metaG (Illumina Assembly) | ecosystem: Environmental > Terrestrial > Soil > Wetlands > Permafrost | place: Sweden: Stordalen... | reverse complement strand
GCGCTCGAAGCGAATCTCCTCACCCTCGCCGCCGCCCGCCATCCCAATCCTCTCGACGACGCCCCCAGCCAGATCCAGGACGCCATGGCCATGGCCGCGGCGCTCGAGAGTCAGGTCAAAGCGTTAGCCAACCTCAGCATGCACAGCCAGCGCCTGTCCCGCCAATTCGAAAGGACGGCGGCGCAGCTCCGCGAACTCCAGAAAACCCGTCACGCCTCCGAAAAGGAGGAACTGGAAAACCTGCTCGACATCATGGATATGCACGAATCGAAAGGACAACCCTACCTCCCTTCCGCCGATGGCTTCGTTTTTTCACCCACCCAAATCGACACCGCGATGCGTGCCCGAAACCGCAACCGCCTGGCCGAAAAAGCCTACAGCTACCGCCATGCGTGAGCATGCGGACAGACGGGAAAAAGCGTGTCCGCTGCTCCCTCGGCGAATCTTGTAGGGCGGCCAATTTTGGCTGCAGCCTGCCTTCGGGCAGGCTTCTTCGACAATCCACAAGAGCCGCAGCCATTGGCCGCCCCACAAGGCCTAGAGCGACCTGTGCGAGTCATACTATAAACATGGTCCTCGCCGGACGGCGTAAATCGATTGCGTTTTTTATCGCGCTCGGCGCTGGGTTGATTCTCGTTACCTTGCTTCTGTACGTCGGCTGGGTCCTGCTCAACTGGAAGCACGGGATTCTGCTGTTCCTCCTCGGCTTCGTTCTGCTGGCGATGATCATCGCCGGCGTGGTGCTGAACACCATTTTTCTGGTCCGCGAAATCCGGCGGAACGAACAGCATGACGCGTTTATCAACGCCATGACGCATGAGCTGAAGACGCCGGTCGCCTCCATCCGCCTGTACCTGGAAACCCTGCAATCGCGCGCCGTCGACGAGGAGAAAAAGAAAGAGTTTTACGGCATCATGCTCGACGACAGCGAGCGTCTTTTGCAAACTATCGAGCAGGTGCTGCGCACAGGGCGCATGGGAGCGTCGCGCAAGCTCAATATCACGCGCATCGATCTGAGCCAGGTGATTGAGGAGTCGCTGGTGCGGGCGCGCGCCTTGTACCGGCTCTCACCCGAAGAGGTGACGTATCGCGCCAACGGACCGACCACCATCATGGGTGACGCCGACGAAGTGCGCGCCGCCGTTTCCAACCTGATCGACAACGCAGTGAAATATTCTGGGAGTAGCGTGAAAGTAAGCGTGGAGACCGAGAAAATCGACAACCTCGTCGCCCTGCGGGTGAAGGATGAAGGCCCCGGGATTCCCAAGACAGAGTTGAAGCAGATTTTCAAGCGCTTCCATCGTGTCCCAGGATCGCTGGCGACGCGCGTCAAAGGAACAGGACTGGGACTGTACATCGTACGCTCGGTCGCCAAACGCCACGGCGGCCGGGCATGGGCGGAGAGCGAGGGTCCGGGAAAAGGCAGCACGTTCGTGCTCCAATTACCAGTAGCCAAATGAACAGCATATTAGTTGTGGAAGACGAAGCGCATCTGGCCGAAGGCCTGCGCTTCAATCTGGAGGCCGAAGGCTACCAGGTCAACGTGGTGGATACGGGGGAAGCGGCGCTCGAGATGTTCGAGGCGGGCAAGCGGCCGTTTGATGTCGTGGTGCTCGACGTCATGCTGCCCGGCAAGGACGGCTTCGAGGTGATCTCCGAATTGCGGCAGGCCGGCCAATTCGTGCCGACGCTGATGCTGACCGCGCGCGGACATCCGGAGGATGTGCTGAAGGGCTTCAGCGCCGGCGCCGACGACTATCTGGCCAAGCCTTTCGATCTCTCGATCCTCATCGCGCGTATCAAAGGCCTGCTGCGGCGGCGCGAATGGCTGATGGCAACGCCCGCGGCGCCTTCCCCCCCCGCCGACGCGTTTACTTTCGGCGACAAGACGATCGATTTCGCCGCGCTCGAACTGCGCGTGCGCGGCGACGTGTTTCCGCTCACCCTGATGGAAGTGAACGTTCTCAAATATCTGATCGAGCACGAAGGAAAGCCGGTTTCGCGCAAGCGCATGCTCGACGAAGTGTGGGGCCTGCATGAGGACACGGACACGCGCGCCATCGACAACTTCATCGTGCGTTTGCGCCGTTACATTGAAGACGACCCGACGCATCCGCGCCATCTGCTGACCGTGCGCGGCGTCGGCTACCGGTTCATCGCGGCGCCGGGGGATCCTAAGAAATGATTCGCGCAGCCGTGGTGCAAGCCGCTCCTGTCGTGTTCGATCTTTCGGCAACGCTTGAGAAAGTCCGCGCGCTGACGGCTGACGCTCGATCAAAGGGCGCAGAGTTGGTGGTGTTCCCGGAAGCGTTCGTCTCCGGCTATCCCAAGGGACTCGACTTCGGCGCACGCGTCGGATCGCGGACGCTCGAGGGCCGGAAAATGTTCCGCCGTTATTTCGAGAGCGCCGTGGAATTGCCGGGCCCCGCGGCCACCGAGCTTGGCGCAATCGCGCGGGACCATTCCGTCTATCTCGTCATCGGCGTGATCGAGCGCGACGGAGGCACGCTCTACTGCACCGTGCTGTTCTTCGAACCCACGGGAAAGCTGCTCGGCAAGCATCGCAAGCTGATGCCGACCGCAATGGAGCGCCTGGTATGGGGCATGGGCGACGGGTCCACTATGCCTGTGTTCGATACGCCGCTCGGCCGCCTGGGCGCCGTGATCTGCTGGGAAAATTACATGCCTCTGCTGCGCATGGCGATGTACGCGAAGGGCATCGAACTCTATTGCGCGCCGACCGTTGACGATCGCGACACGTGGGCGCGGTCCATGCAGCATATCGCGTTCGAAGGCCGCTGCTTCGTGCTGTCGGCAGTTCAATATCTGGAGCGCAAAGACTGTCCCGACGATTACGCCGACACCGCTCCGGTCCTCATTCGCGGCGGCAGCGTGATCGTCAATCCGCAAGGCGTTGTGGTCGCCGGGCCGCATTACGGCAGCGAAACGATCCTCATCGCCGATCTGGACCGCAACGAAATCGCCGAAGGAAAGTTCGATTTAGACGTCGTGGGACATTATGCCCGTCCCGACGTGTTCCGCCTGACGGTAAACGAACGCCCCGCCCCGGCGGCGGAGTTTGAGAAGGATTAGAGCTTCAGATCCGCTGAGGTCCGTGAGAAACGAACCTTGCCCCGCAGTTGGCGCAGCCGCGAATAGGCTTGCGAGGCCGCGACGAGTTGCAGGCCGACACGAACAGTCTGAGTGATGCCGCTGCCGCTGGCCCGTTGCGCCCTTTCGAGAAGCTCCTGCGGAATCTCGACAGTGATTTTGCGCAACGTTTTCATGACGTTTTCAATTTACCACCTGGATACCCGGCCTGGACTGTCGGGTGGCGCGAGCTTCAGCTTGGAGCGTCGGCTTCAGCCGGCGTCTTTCAGCACACTGGCAGCCAGCGGAGCGGCGCCCACCCCGAGCAGAAACCGCGACCGACCTTCCGAACGGGACTGTCTCGAAAAGAGTCCCTTGTGAAACGCGTCGAAGGCAGCAAAAAATGTGAGAGCCATCTCCTTCGAGCATCTGCCATCCGCCGGCCCGGCAAGGCGGACGCGGGTGTATGCTTCCTCCAGCGGCGCGGCAGATCGCAGCGTCGAGAATGGAGCTCATATGCAAGCTGTAGCTATCCAAGCGGCGCCGGAAGACGTCCGCGTGTTTATCCAAGAGTATTTCGATGCATGGAAAGGCACCGACGAGGACAAGATTCTCGCCTACTATACGGATGAAGTTGTAATCCACCTTCCGACAGGAGCACTCGAAGGAAGGATAGCCGTGCGAGACAACTTTGTGCGTCCGTTCATTGCCGGCTTCCCTGGCAACGTACATTCCATTCGGAACTTGGCTCACGCTAAGAACTTGGTCGCGGTGGAGTGGAGTTTTGATGCCATGCACGAGGGCGCCTTTGCCGGTGTCGAGGCAACTGGTAAAAGGGTTCAAGTCCCTGGCTGCTCTTTCTATGAATACGACCTCGGAATCAGAAAGATTCCGGCGGGACGAATTTACTTCGATTTCGCCACCCTTTTGCGGCAGATTGGCGCCGGAGCGTAGGCGCAAAGGGTCACGGAGAAGTGGCTCCGTTTCCTAGCCGTGTTTCATAACTGGTAAGTTTCGAGACTCAGCACGAAGTCGGCAAAATCAATCGCTTGCGCTTCTCATAAATCTGACACAAATAGAGTAGATTCCGGCCTGTACGCGGCGCTGCCATGGTCGTAATCGCCCGTCTCAAAACTGGGACGCTCCCGCAATGATCAGCGTCCGACGCATGACCTCTTCGTTCCGAAGCTTTACTATTGGATTATGGGTCTCACGACTGTCCGCTTCCTGGCTGTGGTGTCTTTATTCTGCGGGCTCGTCAACGCCCAGAAGATGTCCGGATTCGACGCTGGCGCTCTCGACAAGAACACCGATCCCTGCGTCAATTTTTATCAGTACGCGTGCGGAGGCTGGCTGGCAGCCAATCCTGTGCCCGGCGATCAATCGCGCTGGGGCCGCTTCGATGCGTTGCAAGAACGCAACCGGACGATTCTACAAAGCATTCTCGAAGCCGCGTCCGGTAACAAGTCGACGCGCACCGTGATCGAGCAAAAAATCGGCGATTATTACGCGTCCTGCATGGACACAAGGGCCATCGACCAGAAGGGCCTTGCACCGATTCAGGCCGATCTCGACCGAATCAATGCGATGGACGGGAAACCCGCGCTCACCGGCGTCGTGACCAGCATGTATCGCATCGGGTCGAATCCGTTTTTCAGGTTTTCTTCGGAGCCCGATGCCAAGGATTCGAACGAAATCATCGCCGGGCTCGACCAGGGAGGCATCGGACTTCCGGACCGCGATTATTACTTCCGCACCGACGACAAATCTGTCGATATTCGCAAAGAATACGTGGCTCATCTTTTGAAATTATTTGAGTTGCTGGGGAATTCCACGGAAACTGCGTCCCAAAAAGCGGAAGCTGTCATGAAGATCGAGACCACGCTGGCCAAGGGCTCGCTCGATTCCGTCGCGCGGCGCGATCCCATCGCGGTTTATCATCGCCTCACCGTGAAGGAACTTATTTCGCTTTCGCCCGGCTTCGATTGGGAGAAATTCTTCGAAGGCGTGGGCGTTCCCGGCGTTCAGAGCCTGGACGTTTCCGTCCCTCCATTCGTCCGCGCGATGGAATCGGTGATCGTTCAGTCCAGCCTGGACGACATCAAGTCGTATCTAACCGCCACACTGGTCACGGACCACTCCATCATCCTGCCATCGAAATTCCAGGAAGAGACGTTTGATTTTTATGGCCGTATTTTGTCCGGAGCCAAAGAAATGCGCGCCCGCTGGAAGCGCTGCACCGATCAGACCGACAATTCCCTGCCCGACGCCCTGGGCCAGCGCTTCGTCGAAAAAACGCTGGGCGAAGAGGGCATGAAGCGCACGCACGAACTGGTCGCGGCACTTGAAAAGGCCCTCGGGAAGGATATTCAGTCTCTCGATTGGATGACGCCCAAAACCAAAGAGGCGGCCATGGTGAAGCTGCACGCCATCATGAACAAGGTCGGCACCAAGGATCACTGGCTGGATTACGCGACCGTTCACGTGGTCCGCGGCGACGCTTACGGGAACATGGCCCGCGCCAACGAATTTGAGCTGCACCGCCAGCTGAACAAAATCGGCAAGCGTTTCGACCGCAGCGACTGGCAGATGAGCCAGCCCACGGTCAACGCCTATTACGATCCTCAGGAGAACGACATCAATTTTCCGGCCGGCATTTTGCAGCCTCCGTTTTACGACAACAAAATGGACGATGCAGTGAACTTCGGCGCCATCGGCGCGGTGATTGGCCACGAACTGACGCACGGCTTCGACGATCAGGGACGCCAGTACGACGCGCAGGGCAATCTGCGCGACTGGTGGACGGCCGCCGACGCGAAGGCCTTCGAGCAGCGCGCCGATTGCCTGGTAAAAGAGTATGCAGGCTTCGTGGGACCGGGCGACTCCAGGCTCAACGGCAAACTGGAACTGGGCGAAAACACCGCCGACAACGGAGGCCTGCGGGTCGCGTACATGGCGTTATTGGATACGCTCGACGGCAAGCAGCCGGCCAAGCGCGACGGTCTTACGGCCGAGCAGCGCTTCTTCCTGGGCTGGGGACAGGTGTGGTGCGAGAACATCACCGAGGAGAGCGCGCGCCTGCAAGCGCAGACCAATCCGCACGCCTTGAGCGAATTCCGAGTGAACGGCGTCGTGTCCAACATGCCCGAATTTCAGAAGGCGTTCGCCTGCCGGATCGGCCAGCCGATGGTGCGTTATCCTGCCTGCCGGGTCTGGTAAATGGCGAAAAACGTTCGAATTTCTGAGGTCGGCCTGCGAGGCATCGTCGGCTCCGGACTCTCCGCCGAGCACGTTCTCGATTTCGCCTCCGCGTTCGGAACTTTCCTCGGACCCGGCGCTGTCGTGGTCGGACGCGACCCGCGCGCGTCCAGCGTGATGCTGCGCGAAGGAGTCCTCGCCGGACTGCTGGCGTGCGGCCGCGACGTGATCGACCTGGGGCTGGTCTCGACGCCAGTTCTACAGCACGCCATCTCCCGCTCCTCCGCCGCTGGAGGAATTTCCATCGGCGCCAGCCACAACGCCGCCGAATGGAATGCTCTAAAATTTCTGGGCGCGCGCGGAACGTATCTCTCCACTGCCGAAGCGGGCGAGCTGCTGGACCTCTATCATCTGCGCCGCTTCGCCTTTGTCGACTGGAAAAATATCGGCAAACTGCGAATGGAAGACGACGCGCTGGACCTCTACCTCGACGATCTGGCCAGCGCCTACGACTTCGCCGCGCTCTCGAAATATAAGATCCTGGTCGATTGCGCCAACGGCATGTCTTCGAAAATCCTGCGCCGGCTGAACGACCGCCACGGCTTCCGCTTCATCCTGATTAACGAGCGTATGGGCACGTTCGCGCATGAGCCGAACACTTCCGCGGCGACCGTTGCCTTGCAGCTCGCGCCGCTGATCGATCCCGCCTCGGCCGACGCGGGCTTCCTGTTCGACGTCGATTCCGACCGCGTCGCCATGGCCACGGAGAAAGGCGAAGCCGTTTCCGAAGAGATGATGCTCCCGCTGCTGGCCGATTATCTTCTGCCCCGTTCCCCAGGAAAACTGGTCATCACCAATCTGTCTACCACCGCTCTGGTGGAAGAAATCGCCCAGCGTCACGGCGGCACCGTCATTCGCGTCCCGGTTGGACGTCAAGCTGCCACTGACGCGCTGGCGATGTATCGGCCCGACGAAATTGCCGTCGCCGGCGAAGGCACTGGCGCGGTGATGATGCCCCGCTTCCGCTTCGTTTACGACGGCATCGCTTCCATGCTCGCGGTCCTCTCTATGATGCACGAGCGCAATGCGCGACTCTCCGAAATTCTGGCCGGCTATCCTCGGTATTCGATCTTAAAGGGGCAAATCCCGCTCATCCCGCAGCGAATTCCCGCTCTCTTCGCACAATTGGAGCATCGTTACGCCGACGGCCGCGCTAACACGACGGACGGCTTGCGCGTCGACTGGCCGACGAAGTGGTTCCACGTCCGCGTCAGCCAGACCGAGCCGATCGTGCGTGTCATTTGCGAGCATCGCGGCGTCCCTCCGCGTATGCTGTTTCAGGAATTGATGGATCAAGTGCGACAGTATGCCTCGTGAGCATCTGCTAAAAATCGGCGTCTCCGGCATCCGGGGCGTCGTCGGGCCCTTCCTCACTCCGCAGCTCGCGCGCGCCTTCGCGCAGGCGTTCGGAACCTACGTCGGCGGCGGGCGCGTCGTGGTCGGCCGCGACACCCGCGCCACAGGGCCCATGCTGCAACACGCGGTCCATTGCGGGCTGCTCGCAGCCGGATGCGAAGTGATCGACGTTGGCGTCCTCCCCACTCCCACCATCCAGCTCTATACCGGAGCCATTGGCGCTCGCGGAGGCCTGGCCATCACCGCGTCGCACAATCCTCCCGAATACAACGCGCTGAAGTTGTTCAACGCGTCGGGACTTTTTTTCAACCACTACGAACGCGGCGAGTTGCTGGACATCTATCATCAAAGCGCCTTCCGCGAAGCGTCCGACATCTGCCCTGTGCATCACGAGCACTCGGCGCCCATCCGCCGCCATTTCGACCGCGTGCTCGCGCAGGTCGATGTGGGGCGCATCCGCGCCCGCAAATTTCGAGTGGCGCTCGACGCCGTCAACGGCGCAGGGTCGGTAATGACCCCGCAATTTCTGCGCGATGAACTGGGATGCGAACTCCACGCCATCTCCATCGATCCCGAAAAACCTTTTCCGCGCATCGCCGAACCGAGGCCCGACACTCTTGTCGATCTCTCAAACCTCGTCGTCGCAAAGAAATGCGACATCGGATTTGCGCAGGACCCCGACGGCGATCGGCTCTCGGTCGTCGACGAAACCGGCCGGGTGCTCGACAATGACGACGTGCTGGCCATCGCCGTCGACGCCGTGCTGGCGCGGCGAAAAGGTCCGGTGGTCGTCAATCTCACCACCTCGATGGTGATTGACGATGTCGCCGCGGCGCATGGTGTCGTGGTGCATCGCACGCCTGTCGGCGAAGCGAACGTGGTGGAAGGAATGCTCGCGTGCGACGCGGTGATCGGAGGCGAGGGCGGCAACGGCGGCGTGATTTTTCCCGCCGTCCAGCATTGCCGCGATAGTTATGGCGGAATGGTCCTGTGGCTGGATCGCCTGGCCGGCACGACCCAGAGCGTTTCACAACTCGACTCCGCGCTGCCGCGATATTTCCGGCGATCGGCGACGGTCGCGCTCGAACACGGGTGGCTGGGATCGCTGATGCAGCGCCTGGCGGCGCGGTGGCCCGAAGCGCAGCTCGACCGGCGCGACGGTCTCAAACTACTTCTGAAAGACGCCTGGGTCCACGCACGCGCCTCGAATACGGAGCCCATTCTCAGATTGTCGGTGGAAGCAAAAACGGAAGCGCGCGCGGAAGAATTGTTTACTGGGGCGAAGGAAGTGCTTTCTCTTTCTGTTCCGACTCCGGCAAAATAAATGTCGTTTCGCCGGGCCTTTGCAGCTTCAACTGTTTGCGGATTTCCATCTCCTGCTCGCTGCGGCTCTCTTGCAGCCGTTTGATGCGATCCTTGCGGCGGTCGTTCTCCAGCTTGATATTGGCGTTGCGCTCTTCCAGCTCGCGAATTTCGCGCCGCTTTTCGATCAGCGTTTGCAGGCCTTGCGGCCCGCGCAGAAACACCCAGCCGTAGGCAGTGGCCAGGATCACCACCAGCACAATGCCGGCGCGGCGCTTCGAACCTTGAAACAGAGCGTGGAGAAAAGGTCCCAAGTATCGTTTATAACCTTTCCTGAGAAAAATATCCAGTACGCGTGCTATCTTCGTACTGTTAAGTCACAAATGCCTGAAGAACGCGAATCCACGAAGCGGACGCCAAAATGTCCGAAGTGCGGCTCCAGTGACATCCGCCGCTCGAAGAGCGATGGATTTTACGCCGTCCTGCAACGGGTCTTCGGCCGCTGGCCCTTCCGCTGCCGCAGTTGCCGCATGCGCTTCTATCGCAGCTCCGACGCTCCTCTGGATATGGACCATCCTCACGACGAAGCCCACCATCCGGAGACGAGGCCGTAGACGAGGCCGTAGGCCAGGTACGCGAGCGTTCCCACCGCGATCGTGCATCCATGCGGCAGCCGCAGCGCCTTGCCGCTGGTCACGTCCAGTTCCTCTTCCACCTTGTGCGGCGCGCGCAGATGAATCAGCTCGGTCAACAGGACCCCCACGTTTCTGAGCGTGCGCCGCATACGGCCCTTCACCGCGATCAGCACCAGCGCGATGACTCCGCCGGCAATCGCGGTTACCAGGAAAATCGCGATCCACGCCCGGGGGCCGGCCATCGAGCCCGCCGCCGCCATCAATTTGACATCGCCTCCGCCCACCGCGCGCAGCGCGAAAAGAGGAACATAAATCAGCAGCGCAAGACCCGCGCCCAACAATGCTTCGCGCGCCCCCGCCCACTGGAACAGTGCGATTTGACAGGCGAACCCGCAGAGGAGTCCGGCGGCGCACAGCCAGTTCGGAATGCGGCGCGTTCGAAGGTCGAACAACGCGGCGACGGTTACCAGTGCGACAAGCAGAGCCTGCTGCGCCGTGGCCATCATGAGTGCCAACACGGAACCGCCATGCGTAAGCATGCGGACAGACGATCGAAGTTCACTTCTTCTCGGCGGCCTTGCTGAGCAGCGCCTTGATTTCCGCCGGGGGATCGAAACGATCCGGAGGCAGCGTCTGGTTGATCTTCACATCCTGGATCGTGATGATGAACTCCTGCCCGGCGACCTTCTGCGTCATCTTCGTCGCCATAGTGACGCCGCCGAAGTTTTTGTAATCAGCGGAAATCGCTTCCAGCGGCATATCACCCATCGGGCTCGCCGCGACGGTCGTAGTCTTCACCGCCAGCCCGGACTTCTTCTGATAATACGTTGTCTCCGGATTGCCTTCCGTCGGCGTCAGAACCACTTTGTAGCAAAGCTCGCCGTCGATGATCTCAATGCCTGTGGTCTCTACCTTGGGATAAAATTCGCGCCAGTGAAGAGACGCGTTGAACGTGCCTTCGCGCAGAGCCTGCGCTTTCTCGGTACCGCTTTTGATACGGGGGCCCAGCATCAGGTTCTTCTCCCACACCACGCCCTTGTCGATGCCCGATTCGATCTTCCCCACGCCGTCGAGCTCCATGACGAAGTATTCTTCGGCGGGCTCGGCTGTATAACGCGTTACGGAACCCTTCAGGCCCTGCGCTTTAAACTCCAGCGTGCCGGTGGCCACTTCGTTCTTGCGCTTTTCGTAGGCAACCTTGCCGCCGGTCACCTCCACGAAGCGATCCAGAATCGTCTCCGCTTTGGGCAGAGGCTCATCCTGGCCGAACCCAAACGAAGTGAAGCCCAGCAGGGCGGCAATAACGTAGCGGCGTGTCATTTTTTCTTCCTAATCCACTCTAACGCAGCGTCCACCACCGCATCATGCCCGGCAAGCAGCCCTTCGCGCGTCAGCTTCACTTCCACGTCCGGCGTGACGCCGATGCCCTCCAGGGGCTTGCCTCCGGCCGAAATATAGTTGGCCGTCGCGTACTGAAACCCGTCGCCATTCGGCAGGCGCTCGAAGATCGATGGCAACGCCGCCGCTGCGGTCTTCGTTCCGAACACGCGCGCCCGCCCCAGGTCCTTCAACCCTTCGGCGAAAATCTCCGACGTCGACGCCGAACTCCCGTCCACCAGAACCGCAACCGGACCATTAAACACGTCGGCCCGCGGATTGATCACGAAGTTCAGCGTCGCGTCGCGCATGTACATGGTGCCCAGCCTCTGGTCCGGCTTGTCCACCAGCCAGCCCGCCATGCCCATGGCCATGCCTCCGATGCCTCCTGGATTGCCTCGGAGATCGACGATCAGCCCGTCGCACTGCGTGCAGCCCTGCACCGCGTCGGCGAAATCGCCCATCACTCTCACTAGATCGAGAAACATATTGAATCGAACGTACCCGGTCTTGCCGAGTTTTTTCGTTTCGAAAAAAACATGCATCGGCGGCAGATTGCCGAACCGAGCCGTCTGCCCCCGCTCCGGCCGCAATTCCAGATCGCGAGTCACCTCGGCGTTCGCTCCATCGAGAAATGCAATCTTGATCGAATCGCCCACCGATCCGCTTAATCTCGCCCGAACCGCGCGCTCGAGCGCCAGCTCGTGAATCGCGGGATCGGACTTCAGCTTCTCAATCACAGGGGCGAGAGGCTTACCGTTCGCGCTCACCACGATCCAGCCGCGCTTCACTCCGGCCCTTTCGGCGGACGATGCAGGATCCAGGTCGGTCACCACCGCTTTGCCGTCCAACACGCGGACGTCGATACCGGCTGACCCGTCGCCTCCGCCGTCGCCTTCGACGTCGTTATAAACCGCCGCCGGGAAAATGCCGAAATGCGTCTGCTTCAGACGCGCCAGCATCTCGCGCATGATGGCGACGGCCTCGTCGTCCGATTTGGCGTCAACGATGCGAGGGTAAAATTCCGCGTGAATCGCCTGCCAGTCCAGGCCGCCTGGATCTTTCTGCCAGTGCTTGTCGCGGATGGTAGTCCAGACCTTTTCGAACGAATTGATCTGGCGCTGCTTTTCCGGGAAAAATACTTGTTGCCCGTAAAGGCCTGCCGCGACCACGCACGCAAGGAATATTCTCATTTCCCCGATTGGATGACGCCAGCCGCCTGCCGGATGCGATATAGATTCTTTTCCGAGCGGATATAAATCGAATCCCCGGCAATCGCCAGCGACGCGACCACTCCCTCGCCCAGCGAATTGGTCCCCAGAATCTCGTGCTCCGGACCCGCCTTGAGAACGTACGTATCGCCGTCCTGGCTGGTGATCAGCAGTTTGCCGTCAAACGCCACGGGAGCGGCCGCGAAACGCCCCGGTGCGGGAAAACGCTTCGATTCATACTGCGGCTTGCCGGTCATCGCATCGACGCAGGTTAGCAGCCCGGCGTCGGTCATGAAGTACAGATAGTCGCCGTAAAGAATGGTGTTGGGAATGTACCCCGTCCCCTTCTTATACGTCCATGCGACCCGTTCCTCGCCCGGCGCGGGGTTCAGGCGCACTGCGATCACGTTCTTGATCGGATACCCGGTCGAGGCGAACACCATGCCGTGCCCGATCACCGGCGTGTGCACCGATACCCCGCCCACGCCCTCGGTGCGCCAGATCTCTTTGCCCGTGCGAGGATCGTAGGAGATCAGGTTCTCCGTGCCGCTGACGATCAATTGCGGCTGCCGATTCACATCCACCAGAATAGGAACGGTGTACGACGAGCGCGCCTTGCGCGGTATTTTCCAGGCGATCGACCCGTCTTTTGCCGAGACTGCGGCCAGGAACGAATTCTCGCCCTCGTCCTGATCGGCGAGAATGACGATCTTGCCTTCGAACAATATCGGCGAAACGCCCGAACCCAACCCTTCCGACATGATCGGCCCGAAAGAGACCTTCCAGACCTGATTGCCGTCGAAATCGTATTTGTAAAGACCCTGCGATTCGAAGTACGCGTAAACGAACTTACCGTCAGTGACGGTGGTGGGCGACGCGTAGGTGTTGAACTTGTGAATCTCGTCGGCCACCGTGCCTTGGTACGCGGTGCGCTCCCATAGCTGCTTGCCGGATTTCGCGTCGAAGCTCATCACTTTGAGGATGTGCTTGTGGTCCATGCCGGTGCTGTCGGGTTGCCGGAACGGCTCGCCGCGCAGGATGTGCTTGGGCGGAACAACCCCCGTAACCGCTTCGCCCTGAATGTCCGCTGTGAGGAAAATGCGGTCGCCCCACACCACCGGCGAGGAATGCCCGCGGCCTTCGAGCGGAGTCTTCCACGCCACGTTGCGGTCCGCGCTCCAGGACCAAGGCACGTCTTTCAAAGGCGAGATGCCGTTGGCGGTCGGCCCCCGCCAGCCCGGCCAGTCGTCGGAAGCGGCAAACGCGAGGCCTGACACCAGCAAAGCAATCGCCGTCATGGTAGTGAAAGGAACTCCAAAAACTCCTCTGCCAGAAGGCCTTAGGGTGGCGCACGCACTCGCGCGTGCCGCGTTGACACTCGTGTCGATGCATGTCTTCACGCACACTGGCGTCGAGACAAGTCTCGACGCGGCACGCAACGAGTGCGTGCGCCACGTTAAGAAAACGCCGACAGGAAGAACGCGCATGGGATCTTATACGATAGTAAGGCTATTTCGTTTCGAAAGGGATTTCTTAAAATGAGCGAGCTCGTCAAGTACGCGAGAAACGGCAATGTTGCCATTGTGACCATCGATAACCCTCCCGTGAATGCGCTGAGCCCCGGCGTGCCGGAGGGCATCCTCGAAGGCATCGAAAAAGCGAATGCCGATCCGGAAGTCGGCGCCATCGTCGTGATCGGCGGCGGCCGCACCTTCATCGCTGGAGCCGATATTAAGGAATTTGGGAAAATCACCTCCGGCGCCAAGCCGAGGCTGTCGCTCTATCCGGCGCTGCTCAAGATTGAAGACTCGAAAAAACCGGTCGTGATGGCGATTCACGGCACTGCCTTCGGCGGCGGACTCGAGGTGGCCATGGCGGGCCATTACCGCGTGGCGGTCGCATCGGCGCAGGTGGGCCAGCCCGAAGTGAAGCTCGGCATTATTCCCGGAGCGGCGGGTACGCAGCGTCTGCCGCGACTGGCGGGGGTCGCCAAAGCGGTGGAGATGTGCGCGTTCGGCGAGCCTGTGGACGCCAAGGCCGCGCTTGCCTGCGGCATTCTCGACAAGATCGTCGACGGGGACTTGCTGGAAGGCGCGGTGAAGTTCGCCCGTGAAGTGGCCGGAAAACTCGCCTACAAAACGCGCGAGCGCGGCGAAAAACTCCACGACTCGACCAAGAACGTCACGGTGTTCGCGGTCGCCCGGGAGCACGCCAGGAGAACGCGCCGCGGCCAGACCGCTCCGCTCGCCGCCATTGAAGCCGTGGAGGTGGCCACGCGCGGCAGCTTCGCCGATGGCTGCGACCGCGAAGCACAAATCTTTCAGGAGTGCCTGTTTTCGACGCAATCGAAAGCGCTCATCCACGCCTTCTTCGGTGAGCGAACCGTCGCCAAGATTCCCGACATTCCGAAAGAAACGAAAACCTACGACATTCGCAAAGCCGCCATTATCGGCGCGGGCACCATGGGCGGAGGCATCGCCATGAACTACGCCAACGCCGGAATCCCGGTGATCGTCAAGGAGACGACCCAGGAAGCGCTCGACAAAGGCATCGGGATCATTCGCAAGAACTATCAGAACAGCGTGAGTAAGGGCCGTTTCAGCGCGGAGGTGATGCAGAAGCGGATGGATCTGATCACGCCGAGCCTCACCTACGACGGGTTCGATCAGGCCGACATCATCGTCGAGGCCGTGTTCGAAGGAATGGCGCTCAAAAAGCAGATTTTTGGCGAACTCGACAAGATCGCCAAGCCGGACTGCATCCTGGCGTCGAACACGTCCACTCTCGATATCGACGAGATCGCCTCGGCCACCACGCGCCCGCAGATGGTGATCGGCCACCACTTCTTCAGCCCCGCGAACGTGATGCGGCTGCTCGAAATCGTGCGCGGCAAGGCGACCAGCAAGGAAGTCATTGCCACGTCGATGGGCCTGGCCAAGAAACTGAATAAGGTCGGCGTGCTGGCCGGAAACTGCCGCGGGTTCATCGGCAACCGGATGATTCACTGCTATGGGCGCGAAGCGCAATTTTTGGTGGAAGAAGGCGCGGCGGTGGAGCAGGTGGACACCGCGCTGTACGATTTCGGCCTGGCGATGGGCCCGCTAGCCATGGGCGACCTGGCCGGCCTGGACGTCGGCTGGAGGATTCGCAAGGAGTTCAAGCATCTTGAAAAACCGGGGATTCGCGTTCCGCTGGTAGCCGACCAGTTGTGCGAGATGGGCCGCTACGGCCAGAAGACTGGCGCAGGCTGGTACAAATACGACGAAAATCGCAAACCGACCGGCGACGCGGTGGTGACCGCGCTAATCGACCGGCTGGCGCGCGAAGCCGGCATCGAGCGTCGCGCCGTCAGCAACGACGAAATCATCGAGCGGACCATTTACGCGCTGGTGAATGAAGGCGCGCGGATTCTGGAGGAAGGGATTGCGTTGCGGTCGGTGGACATCGATATCGTTTATTTAAATGGTTACGGATTCCCGGCCTGGCGCGGCGGGCCGATGTTCTTCGCCGATACGGTGGGGCTCAAGAATGTTCTCGCCAGGATCGAGGAGTTCGAGAAGAGGCACGGAGAACTGTGGGCTCCTGCGCCGCTGCTGAAGAAGCTCGCCGAAGAGGGGAAGACGTTCGGGGATTTCGATAAGGCAAAAGACGCTTAAAGACATTTCACGCAAAGGCGCAAAGTCGCAGAGAAAACAAAAAATCTCAGTGATCTTTGCGTCTTTGCGTCTTTGCGTGATTCTTTTTTTGCAGCCGCTGCTCGCGTTTCTCGAGATCCTCGGAGGGTTCGAGCGCCAGCGCGTCGCGAGTGAACTCTAATGCCGCTGCATAGTTCTTATCGGTATGCTCCGCGTGTTTCGCCAGTTCGGTGAGGGCCTTCACACGGTACGGATTTCTTGACGCCGCCAGATCGGTCCAAATTTCCTTTGACGCGGCCGGGTCCAACTTTGCGATATCCCACAACGTGCGAAACAGCAGGTCGTCGCGCAGGCCGGATTCCACGGCTCTTCTAAAAAGCGGCAACGCGAGATCGAGATCGCCGGTTTGTTTCAACCATCGCGCGATTCCGGTCAGCTCGGCGGCGTTGGTGCAGGATGCTGCGTCGTTGAAAGCGTGAGGCACGATTCCGGTCAGGCAGGCCAGCGTGAGGATATCGAGCTGGTTGTGATGGAACACGGGCACCAGGCGCTCGATCCATTTTGTTCGCAGGTATTCGAAATACACATAGGGAATCATCGCGCCGGGGATATCGCCCTCGCGCTCAAAGCCCAGGACCTGGTTTTCGAGGTCCACCAAACGGCAGCTATCGAAGCGCAGTTTCCATAGGCGGCGCGCGCCGTGGAGCAAGTCCAGATGAGGCAGGCGCGCGAACGGAGACTGCGCGCGGTTCAGCCGATAGCGCGATTCGAGCAGCGGCTGATCGAAGGCGGCGCCGTTATAAGTGATCAGCACTTTGAAATTCTTGAGATGGCGCGCCAGGCCTTCTAAAAGGCTGGCTTCTTCCGCGTAGCCGCGCATGAAAAACTGGCGCACGCGAAAACCTTCTCTGGTGATGCGGCCGACGCCTACGAGAAACGCGCAGGTGCCGATAGAGCCCGAAAGACCGGTGGTTTCGGTATCGAGAAAAGCCCAGCTCTCTGGAGCGCAGGAGGGCATCTGGCCGAGGGTTCCAAGAACGTCGTGCGGCAACAGCGCGAGCGCGCCGATATCGGCGCTGCCGTGGTGACGATGATGTTCCCACAGCCTCTCCGTTTCATAGTGGCGGCCGAAAGCGGTCTCGATTTCCTCGCCCGGCAGGAATTCTTCCACAGGCATACGCCGCGGCGGAGGGAGCGGGCGAGCGTCGTACCTGCGGTTGATATTTTCGATGAGGAGCCGTAAGTTGCTCATTCGCCTTTTCTTCGTCGTACAGTAATGAGTCTAGCAAACGGCGGCGGGCGTGGGGCGCGAGTGAATCAGCCTCCAGAAAACCTCGGAAAATCGGGCTTTCCACGCATATTTCCCTTTACACCGGGTTTGCCGATCCTATATCATTTAGTTGCAAATGCGGGTTTCAAAGGCTTTTAGGCGCGCGGACACGCATCGTACATACGGGAGAATCAGAAGAAAAGGAGCATTATGGCAGCAACGAAGATGACTCAATCGCAGTTGATCAAAGAACTGGCGGCAATGGTCGAAGTTCCGAACAAGGTGGCCAAAGCTTTCACAGTCGCCTACGCTGAAATGGCGATCAAGGAAACGAAGAAGAGCGGTGTAAGCGTTCTGCCCGGCATCGGCCGGCTGGTTCGCGTCGATCGCAAGGCGCGCATCGGCCGCAACCCGGCGACGGGCGAAGCGATCAAGATTCCGGCTAAGAAAGTGGTGAAGTTCCGCGTCGCGAAAGCGGTGAAGGACGCGATCGTTCCGCCGAAGGCGAAGAAATAACTTCTCGTTGAGAGGTTGCAAATGAAAAACCCCGCGAGGCTTGTTCAGCCAACGCGGGGTTTTTTGTTATTTAGAAAACCGATTGAGGTCCGCCAGCACTTCAGGCGGCGCCAGGAAGCGCTTATGCCGACTTCTTATCTTCGGGTCGTTCTGCGGGGTGATCTTCTTCGCCCTTCAATGAGTTCTTGAAGTTGCGGATACCTTCTCCCAAGCCCTTGGCAACCTCGGGAATCTTCTTGCCGCCGAATAGCAACAAGGCGACCACCAGGATGACCAGCAGCTCAGGTAGACCGATGGATTTTAGCATGCGGCCTCCTTCGACTCCTAATGTAGCATAGGCGGGTATGGCAAAGCGGAGAGTCAAAATCAGGACCAAATTCGACCAGAAAAAGGAAGTGCGGGCGATTGCCCGGGAACGGGTGGGTCCAGTGAAGGCATCGCGGCCGATTGCGCCGAAGGTGGATCGGAAGAAGCCGAAGCACAAAAAGCCGCCGGGCGAAGAGGAAGTCTCCTGAGCGGACGTGGTACAAAGGCAAAATATGGCATTCGTGAAGATTGGATCCTTGGTGGCGCTGCCGCCAGGGTCGGTGATGGAAGCCGAAGTGGGCGAGGGCACGTACGCGATCTGCAACGTGGGCGGCGAGCTGAGCGCGCTGGAGGGAATTTGTCCGCACGCCGGAGGGCCGCTGGGGCAGGGGAATATCGACGGCGACAAGCTGGTTTGCCCGTGGCATGAGTGGGCGTATTATTGCCAGACGGGCGTGAACGATTACGACGACAATGTGAAACTGGCCAAGTTCCCGGTGAAGGTGGATGGGGACGATATTCTCATCGACGTGCCGTAGTGCCTGAATTACCCGAGGTCGAGACGGTTGTCCGGACGCTGGCGCCCTATCTGATTGGACGCACGATTCTGTCCGCCCGGTTTACTTCGCGATTCGTTACTCCCGGGAATCGGGCGAAGCTGGCCAGGCAGGTTGCCGGGCGGCGAATTGACTCGGTGGCGAGGCGCGGCAAGTTCATCGTCATCCGGCTCGATGAAGGCGCACTGGCGGTGCACCTGGGCATGACCGGAAAACTGCTGACGGCGGGCGTTGCGACTGCGCATACGCACGGAATCTTCACTCTGGACGACGGCGTGCTGCTCTATGACGATCCGCGCCAGTTTGGGCGCATCGAGTGGGGCGACGCGCGTGTCAGGAAGCTGGGGCCGGAGCCATTGGAGATCGCGCTGCCGGAATTTTCTCGAACGCTGCGCGGACGCAAGACGCATGTGAAGGCGCTGCTGCTGAATCAGGCGTTCGTTGCCGGGCTCGGCAATATTTATGTCGACGAGATTCTGTTCCACTCGGGAATTCATCCTCTCGCCCATGCCTCCCGGCTGAGCGCGGCGCGCGCCGCAAAACTGCATCGGGCGATGGTGGAAACGCTGCGGCTGGCGATTGAGTATCGAGGGTCGTCCATTTCCGATTACGTGGACGCGGAGGGTAACCGGGGTGATTTTCAGGCCCTGCACCGCGTCTACGGACGCGGAGGCGAGCTGTGCACGGTTTGCGGAACGGCGATCAAGAAGATGGTCGTCGCCGGCCGCGGTACGCACTACTGTTCGGTTTGCCAGAAGCGCTAGCCCGACCGTGTGGGGCGGGCCATCAGCCGGCACCCGCCCTCTGGGCGTCTCTTTCCCGACTAAGACCGACGTAGCGAGCGATTGGACGCATTACTTCGCTTTTTAGTACACGTTTCTCATAGGGCATGAAAGCACCATGAGACTACTTTAATAATTAGCTCAATGAAGAGGTAGAGAGCAAAGTTAAAAATCAAAAGCTTACTGACAAATTCAGCCATGATTCGATCCTTTCAATGTAAGGTGCAAGCGGCCAAAGTGCGAGGCCCGCGCAAAGATCCGGTTTGTCAAAAGCGGTAGCGCCTACTGTGCGACTCCCGCAACCCCTCGCTGCTGCTCAGCTAATTGTCGATTGAATCGAAGGTCCGTAATGCGGTACTTGACCGTCACCAGTTTTCCGAGGTTCCCACCCTGATGAGCGGATACCCACATTGTATTGCCTTTGACCTCGGCGTCGAAGGCATCGCCGTCGATCATTGGCGCACAGTTGCTTCCAATCCAGTTCGCAGTGCACGAAATGGTATAAAACCAGCCTCCCGCCTCAACAACATTGACAACCTCGACCGTTCGCTTTGTGATTTGATGCGTTTGCGCCGGGACAGAAGTCGTTTGGCAGTTCGCGTTCGCGGTTGTTGTACTGCCGAGAGCGACGGACGGTTCCTGAGCAGTTCGTGCTGCTCCGGCCCGGAGTCGTGTAGGAGGATGTTCTCTCGTTAACTTGGCTTGCGTGCGTGACAGCGCGCACCCTGACAAGCGTATGCTGCTTGTCTGCGGCCAACGAGAAGGTGACAAAGAGCGCAGCAGCGCATATCACAGTTCGCATTTTTCGCCTACGCGAATTGTGGCACGGGCTGCCCTTATCGGACGCTACGGATTTTTCCTGTGGATCCCATGGCGGGAGTATAGAATCACTCTTCCAACCTTCGCCGATCAAGAAGGCCGTCGTAGCGAGCCGTGGGACACATTACTGTCCGGTTTGTCAGAAGCGTTAGAGGGGTCGGCGCGGAGAATTTCGTCCGCGACTTCAACCACGGCCTTCATCGCTTTCACATCATGTACCCGCACGAGGTGCGCCCCGTTCAGCACTGCCGCGGTGACGGCAGCCGCCGTCGCAAACTCAGTGGTATCGACCGATTCCCTGGCCACGAAATGCTTGCGCGACGGGCCGACCAGGATGGGCAATTCGAGGCGGGCCAGCTCACCGAGCTGCGCGAGGATCTCCGCATTCTGCTCCCGCCGCTTGCCGAAGCCCAGTCCAGGATCGGCGACGATGCGCTTGCGATCGACACCCGAAAGGCTGGCGCGATGGGCGGCGGCGTCCAGTTCGGAGCGGACGGTGCGGATCAGATCCTTGAGCGGAGGAAGCTTGGCCCAGGTCTCGGGCGTGCCGCGCATATGATTCAGGATCAGCCCGGCGTTGGCGTTGGAGACCTTGCGTGCCAGGTCGGCATCGAAGGTGAGCGCGCTGGGGTCGTTGATGATTTCAACGTCGAATTCGAAGGCTTTTTGGGCGATGTTCGCTTTATAGGTATCGACTGAGATGGGGATGGACAGTTTGCCCTTCAGGCGTTTGAGCACGGGCACCAGGCGGCGCAGTTCTTCGGCCTCGGAGATGCGCACGGCGCCCGGCCGGGTGGATTCGGCGCCGATATCGAGAACGTCGGCGCCCAGTTCCTCAAGCTCGATGGCGCGGGCGAAAGCGCGATCGGGGTCGAGGTAGGCTCCGCCGTCGGAGAAAGAATCGGGTGTCACGTTGAGCACGCCGATGATCAGAGTACGATCGCCGAGGTTGAGAGTACGGTCGCGGAGTTTCCATTCGAATCGCTTGCGAGTCACTGGTTCTAGAGTAGCAGTGACTTGTTTGTCCGCTGTCTGTCTTGTAGGGCGGCCAATCGTGGCTGCAGCCGCCATTCCGGGCGGCCCGCGGGGCTGGGCGGAGAGCCGCCTCAAAAGCCGGCTGCAGGCTGATAGCCCGCCCTACAAGACAGTGGATGAGAGAATAGTACTTCATGGTCGAAACAATTGAATGGACAGATGCGGGCGTGGTGATGATCGATCAGACGCGCCTGCCCCGGGAGCAGGTGTTTGTCACCTGCCGCAGTTATGTGGAGGTCGCGGTGGCGATCCGGTCGATGGTGATTCGCGGCGCTCCGGCCATTGGCGTGGCGGCGGCGATGGGCGTGGCTTTGGGCGTGCAGGAAGACGCCGATTTCGATCGCGTATGCGAAACCCTGGCCAGCACGCGGCCGACAGCGGTGAATTTATTCTGGGCCATCGAGCGCATGCGGGCCCTTCGGGCCTCTCTCAAAGGCATGCCTCGCGAGAAACTCGTAGTGCGCATGATTGAGGAAGCGAAAAACATCCGCCTCGACGACATCGCCATTTGCCGGGCCATGGGGAAACACGGCGCTCCGCTGGTGCCCGATGGAAAAACCGTCCTGACGCACTGCAATGCGGGCGCACTGGCGACGGCCGGGTACGGGACGGCGCTGGGCGTGATTCGCGCGGCGGCCGAAGCCGGAAAAAATATTGACGTCTTCGCCGACGAAACACGGCCGTTTCTGCAAGGCGCAAGGCTGACGGCCTGGGAACTGCAACAGGACGGCATTCCGACCACGCTGATCACGGACAACATGGCTGGGCATTTCCTACATTCGGGTCGAATCGGGTGCGTGGTGGTGGGCGCGGACCGGATCGCGGCCAACGGCGATGTGGCGAACAAGATCGGCACCTATTCTTTAGCGGTGCTGGCGAAGGAGAACAACGTTCCTTTTTACGTCGCGGCGCCGGTGTCGACGTTCGATTTGACGCTCGCGTCCGGCGATTCGATTCCCATCGAGCAGCGCTCGGCTGAAGAGGTAACGCATGTGTTCGGAGTCCCCGTGGCGCCGGAAAATATAGCGGTGCAGAATCCGGCTTTCGACGTAACTCCGGCGCGGTATGTGACGGCCATCATTTCCGAACGCGGCGTGGCGCGCGCGCCCTATGAAGAATCGCTCAAGCGGCTGGCGGAGGAGAAGGCATGAAGGCCCGCCACAGCAATTGGCAGGCGGAACCGCCTGCCCCACCACTCGAAGACAGCAAGATAGAGGCAAGGTGGGGCAGGCGGTTTCGCCTGCCAGGGATGGCAATCCTGGTCGCGAGCGTCGCGATGGCGGCGACGCCCGAGTACACATACAAAATCGTCCATGTGTATCCGCACGACCGGACGTCGTTTACCGAGGGGTTGGAGTATCGCGGCGGATTTCTGTACGAGAGCACGGGCGAACAAGGTCATTCCGTGCTGCGGAAGATGAAGCTCGAAACGGGCGAGGTGGTCCAGGAGATCAAGCTCGCGCCGCATCTGTTCGGCGAAGGGATTACGATTCTCAACCATGAGATCGTGCAGCTGACCTATAAAACGGAGCTCGGCTTCGTGTATGACATGGCCACGATGAAGGAGAAGCGCACGTTCATTTACAACGGCGAAGGGTGGGCGCTCACCAACGACGGCACGCAGATTTACATGGACGACGGATCGGCGCAGATTCGGGTGTGGGACGGGGCCACGCTCCGCGAAAAAAGGCGGATCACGGTGCACGACGATAACGGCCCGGTGGAGCAGGTGAACGAGCTCGAATGGGTGGCCGGCGAAATTTACGCCAACGTCTGGCAGACGAACGCGATGCTGCGCATTTCACCCGCCGACGGGCGGGTACTCGGCCGAGTGAATCTCGCAGGGCTTCTGACCGACGAAGATCGGAAGGGTCGTGTGGACGTACTGAATGGCATCGCCTACGACGCTGCGGGAAAAAGGCTTTTCGTCACCGGGAAATGGTGGCCGAAGCTGTTCGAGATCCAACTTGTACCTAAGAATCTTGCTCCGAAGCAGGCGAAATGATACGTTGGGCAGATGCTTAAGTTTTCTTGGGCGCTGGTGTGCGCCGTCACGTTGATCGCCCAACCTTTGGCCAACCAGGGCCTTTCAGGACGGCGCGCGCCGAGTTTTTCGCTGCCCGACGGGAGGCTCCAGCAGCATGATATTCTCGATTACCGCGGCAAGTGGCTGCTGCTGGACTTCATGAAGACCGATTGTCCGCACTGCAAGGAGTTGTCGAAAAAGCTGGAAGGCGTCATGGCGCGGTATCGGGGGAAGGTGGAGGTGCTGGGGGTGGTCCTGCCTCCCGACAACCAGCAAACGGTTTCCCGATACATCACGGAGACGAAGATCACGTCGCCGATCGTTTTTGACTCGAGCCAGACGGCGATTCCCTACTTCAAAGCCACGCCGACCACTCCGGGCTTCGATACGCCGCACCTGTTCGCCATCGATCCGAACGGGATGATCGTGAAGGACTGGGGGCAGGCCGCGGTGGAGGCTCCTGGGTTCCTCGGCGAGCTCGATCAGTTGTTCAATAAGAAGTAGAGGTGCTCTGATGCTGTTCTTCGCGTTCGCCGCGCTGTTTCTGGCTGGAACGTCGGGCATCGAGGAACTGCATCGGGCGGCGCGTGCGGGCGATCTGAAGCAGGTCCAATCGCTGATCGCGAGCGGCACTCCTGTGAACGGACGCGATTCGCTCGGAGGGACGGCGCTGCACGATGCGGCGTGGGCGGGCGAAGGCGAAATCGTCGAATACCTGATTCGCGTGGGCGCGGACGTGAACGCGCGCCATTCCGAAGGACAATCGACGCCGCTCGATTACGCGGTGCTGATGAATCGTTTCGAGGTGGTGGAGGTGTTGCTCGCGCATGGCGCCGTTCTGAATCGGCCGGGACTGACTCCTCTGCATCTTGCGGCGCGGCGGGGCGAAAGCCGAATCGCGCAGGCTCTCATCGCGCACGGGGCGGATGTGAATGCCCGCGATGAAGGCGGGTCGACGCCGATCGAGGAAGCGGCGTGGCGAGGAGAAACCGCCATGGTCGCTCTGCTGATCGAAAAAGGGGCCGACGCAAAAAGTGCCAATCCGCAGAACGGCGTGACGCCTCTGCATGCCGCGGCGGTGAAGGGTCATGCGGACGTCGCCAAGGCACTGCTCGCGGCGGGCGCTAGAATCGACGCGCAGGACAAGGACGGCGCCACGGCGCTCGACGACGCGCTGCACTACCGGCAGGTGCCGATGGTGGATCTGCTGATCGAAAAGGGCGCGAAGCTCGAAATGCAGCACGCGCTGCATGAGTCGGTGATGCGCGGGCAAGCCGACGTAGTTGCGCTGCTGCTCGACCGGATGCCGCCGCTGGGGGCAACCACGCTGCTCCATGACGCCGCGCTAAAGGGGCACATCGAGATTGTCCAGTTGCTGATCGTCCACAAGGCCGATGTGAACGCTCGCAATGCGGAGGGTGCTACGGCGTTGCACGATGCGGCGCTAGCCGGCCACTGCGCGGTTGCCGAAGTTCTGTTGAATCACGGAGCGGAGATCGATGCGAGGGATGGCGTTACGCAGGCGACTGCGCTCGAGCGCGCCGCGTCGTGGGGACGTCTCGATGTGGTGGAACTGCTGCTGGCGCGCGGAGCGAATCCCACATTAAAGGATAAGAACGGAAAGTCGGCGCTCGATCTGGCGGTTGCGAATGGTCAGAGCGATGTGGTCTCCGTTCTAATGAGAACGCCTTAGTCTGCCGATAAGGCAGAGTGTGCAGGCGGAGCAGATTTCTCCCGAGTTGGCCGACGCGGCCGATGTATTAAGCGACCAGTTACGCGTTCATTTACATCGGTTGGCGGTGCTGCTCGAACCGCACACCGATAAGATCGACCGTAAATTTCTAAACCGGCTGCGCAAGCTGGAGTTCGAGCCGAGACAGCGCCTGGCGCTGGCGGCCATCACTCCGGGCGCGGCGGCCCGCATTCTGTCACGAGGCCAGCCGCCGCTCAAATTCATCGAACAGGTGGAATATAACGGGCGAAGACTCGCCAAGCTCAATCTGCCGCCGAGCGCGATTCTGGAGGCGCTCGAAGAATACGACCAGATTCTCTCGCCCGCGCTCGAAACTCTGAACCCGGATGAAAACTCCAATTTTCAATGGGTGCGCGAACAGCTTCACTTCTGCGTCATCCTGACGCTGAACAACGCGTATTACCAGGTGCGCGAGGCCGAAACGCAGGCCTTCTACGAATTGTTCCGCGTGGAACTGGAATCGCGCAACCTGGACGAGCTGCTGCGAAGATTTCTGGATTCACTGGTGCATGTGTGCCGCGCCGACGCCGGGCGGCTCTACATGCTGAACGACGAATCGACCGCGTGGGTCCTGAAAGCGGGGACGCCGAACGCGGCCGACCTGTCCGTCGCCAATCAGCCGGGGCTTATCAAGAAATTATCGAAACCCAGGCATTTGAGCGGCGAGGCGCTCAACTCCAGCGTGATGCTGGACGGCACCTGGCACAAACGCTTTGCATCCTGCTGGTCGATTCCTCTGGCGGCGGACGGCCGCACGGCTGGAGTGATGCAGTTCGGATTCACCAAGCTGTACGAATGGCTGCCGCGCGAGCAGGAATTGCTGGCCGCCGCTGCGGAACGTTGCCTGATGGCCGCCGAAAAAGCTCGCCTGATGGAGGATCTCGCCCAGCGCGAAGAGCAGGTGCGACGCCTGGCCGAGCACATGCTGCATGTGGAAGAAATGGAGCGCCGCCGCATTTCGCGCGAGCTCCACGACGAAGCCGGGCAGAGCCTCCTCTGCATCCGTTTGCAGATCGAACTGATCGAGCAGGCGCTGCCGGAAAGCGAAGGCGAGTGGCGGGTGAAGCTGCGGGAGGCGCGCGATTTAACCGAGCGGACCATTCTGGAAATGCGCCGCCTGATCGCCGCACTGAGTCCCGCCGTGCTGGAACAATTGGGGTTAGGCGCCGCATTGCGGCAGCTGGTGAACCGGTTTCAGCGCCTGCAAACGTGTCGAGTGAAACTCCAGCTTTCAAAAATGGGAGTGCTGCCGCAACAATTAGAGATTATTTCTTATCGATTAGTGCAGGAATGTTTTAACAATATTGGTAAACACTCCTCGGCCACCAATGTAAACATTTCGCTCGCATCCGCCGATGGAAGGCTAAGGCTCATCGTGGAGGACAACGGTGTCGGCTTCAACGTGCAGGAGGCATTGGCCAAACGCGAGTCGTTCGGCTTGTCCGGCATGCGGGAGCGCGTAGCACTATTGGGCGGAGAGTTCTATGTGGAAAGCCGCATGGAAGGCACGAAGAAGGGTACAAAGATTTCCATAGAACTGCCGATAGCAAAATAAGGGCAAATCGCCTAAGGGTGAGGACCCCAGAGAGAAGTCAGGCAAAAACGATATGGCGAAGATTCGAATCATGCTCGCGGACGATCACACGCTGTTCCGCCAAGGAATCCGAACCCTCATTTCGGCCGAAACCGACATGGAAGTGGTGGGCGAAGCGTCCAATGGCGGCGATGCCGTCGACAAAGCCAACGAAGCACGCCCGGACGTAGTGCTGATGGACATCGGCATGCCTGGCCTCAGCAGCTTCGAAGCCACCCGACAGATCAAAAAGAACCGTCCTGAAACCAAAGTGCTGTTTCTCACGATGTACGACGACGAAGATTATCTCGTCGAAGGCATGGAAGTCGGCGCCAGCGGCTACGTTTTGAAGGACAGCCCGAGCCAGCAGTTGGTCGCGGCGGTGCGCGATGTTTGCCGCGGCGGCAGCTATCTGAGCCCGCGCATGCTTTCGCAACTGGTCGACGATTTCCGCAGCCGCATCAAGTCCGCTAACCGTCTCCCTCGATTTGCTACGCTCACCACGCGCGAACGCGAAGTGCTAAAGATGCTGGCCGAAGGAAATTCGGTGAAAGAAATCGCCTGCGATCTGAACCTCAGCGTGAAAACGGTGGAGGCGCACAAATTCAATCTGATGCGCAAGCTCGACATTCACAACAAGGCGCAGCTGGTGCAGTACGCCATTCAGAAAAAGATCATCAAGATTCCGAATCTGGTCTAGCAATGCCGGCGCAGACTGTCAGGCGCGCGGACGTTCTGCGAACTCGATCCATGTGCCGGCCGTTAATTCCGCAGGCACGATAAAGCTCTTTCGACTTCCTTCGAAGGGGAACTTCTTGTGCATGCCATCCTCGATGATCTGGTGAGCCACCTTTAGGTCGGCGACTTCAATGCTCAGACCGAAGGGGCCAACTCCCTTCTGCTTTATAAGGGCGGCGAGCGGCGCGCCGGGTTTCACCGATTCCCAGAATATGATCGCACCGAGGCCGCACTGCACTTCACGCCCGCGCGCCCCTAACAACTTATCCTCATGTTCCGCCACTGCGGCAAATCCAAAGAGCTCTGCCTGTTTCAGGGCATCGGAGACGCTGGAGACGGCGACCCAAACCGACCGCATCCGGCGAGCCGTATTTGGGTGAACCTCGCCGGCGCGTCGCCTGGGATCGGGAAACTCCTTTTCGGCGCGCTCGCGATGGCGTTGGGTCCGGCCAGGATCCAGTATTCTTTGCCGAACGACACTCCCGTAGTCGATGAAGCCCGCATCCGCGCCGCCGGGAACACCTCGTTCCGATGCGCCGTGCCCGGTGTCGGAAATGGTAAGAAACTGCCAGTCCGCAGTCACCTCCTTCCCTTCCCGCAGGATTGTCCGGCTCTGAGGCAGGTCGACCTTCATCCCGCGCTCTCGCAGTTCCGCGGCAATCCGCTCGATAGGAGCAATATCAATCACATATCCAACTGGGCCGCCGCCCTGATCAGCCGTGCGCAGCAGGAGCTTTGAAAATTCGTCTCCGGACCCCATTGCCTTCTTACGGTCATAGAACCAGAGAAGCTCCATGAATTGAGGCCCAAGACGGATCACTGCATTTTCGTCACCGGATGGCGATTTGACTCCGCCGGGAAAGATTGTAAACCCAAGCTTCGTCACGAAGATGCTGCTCACTGATCCTGGGTCAGCCAGCGCGATGAGGAAATGATCCAGTCCCCATCCGTCGCCAAGAATAGACTTCATCGCGTCGGCCTTGACGAGCGTGCCAGCAGCGGCTAACGCAATCCATTCGCGCCTTGTCATTGGATCGAATATACACCTCGCCCCGTGGTTGTTCAAGCCGCGACGGCCTTCTCCAAAAAATGTGGTGAGGTAAAGTGGTCGGTTGGCGAAGACCGCATCAAAACCGAAGATCGTGCTTCTTGTCGGTTTGCCCGGCTCCGGCAAGTCGACCTGGGCGGAAGGCAAGCTTGGGGTTTTGTCCAGCGATGCCCTACGCGAGTTGCTCGCCGACCATCCCGACAACCAGAACATCCATGCCCGGGTGTTTCGCGTGCTACGCGACCTGTTGAAGCATCGCCTCGAATTGAAACGCCCGGTGACCTATGTGGACGCCACGAATCTGACGCCGTACGAGCGCGAACCGTATTTCAAGCTCGCGCAGCTGTTCGATTGCAAAGTCGAGGCGGTGTTCTTCGACGTTCCCATCGACGAGTGCATCCGCCGCAACCGCGAACGACAACGCGTCGTGCCCGACGAAGTGATTCGCAAGATGGCCGACAGGCTGATAAAGCCGTCCGCGAAGGAAGGATTTTCCCGCGTGCAAGTGATTCGATAAGAGTGCAAACATTCTTTAGATGTTGCAGGGATGGTAGAATCGAGTCGCCAGGAGGCAAAATCATGTTTCGTCTGGACGCCGACCGCCCGGTCGAGTTTTGCGACGGGTTGAGAAGGCGCGATTTTCTGCACGCCGGGTCGCTTGCAGCGCTCGGGCTCAGCCTGACGGACTGGTTTGCGCTGAAAGCATCGGGCGCTGCCCCTGCTGCGGACACAAATTGTATTCTGTTGATGCTGATCGGCGGGCCCTCCCAGCTCGATACGTTCGACATGAAGCCGAACGCCCCGGTGGAGATCCGCGGGCCGTATAAACCCATTAAGACGAACGTTCCGGGGATCGAAATTTCCGAGAACTTCCCTCTGACGGCGAAGCATGCCGACAAATTTTCGCTGGTCCGCGGCATGTATCATACCGCCGCCGCGGTCCACGACACCGGCCATCAGATGATGCAGACGGGCCGCCTGTTTCAGGGCGGAGTCGAGCATCCGCACTACGGCTGCGTGCTCTCGAAACTGAAGGGTCCGAACGGCGATGTGCCCGCGCACGTATTGCTGCCGCGCCCCATCGGCAACACCGGCGGCAACATGCCTCACGGCCAATCGGCCGGCTATCTTGGCAAAGCGTTCGATCCCTTCGTCCTGAACGCCGATCCATCCGATCCGAATTTCCGCGTGCCGGACATGCTGCCTCCCGATTATCTAACCGCACTTCGCGTCGACCGCCGCCGCAACTGGCGCGAAATGATCGACAAGTCGGTAAGCGAATTTGAAACCTCCCAGGACGCCCGCCTGCTCGACTCGACGTTCCATCAGGCCTACACATTAATGTCGTCGGCGAAAGCCCGCGCGGCATTCGAGCTATATCGCGAACCCGAGAAAATCCGCGAAAAATACGGCATGAATCGATTCGGCCAAAGCTGCCTGCTGGCCCGCCGCCTGATTGAAGCCGGAGTGCGATTCGTCACCGTCAATATGTTCGAAACCGTGTTCGACGAAATTACGTGGGATATTCACGGCTCGAAGCCCTTCAGCCCGATCAGCTGTTATCGCGACCTTGTCGGGCCGATGTTCGATATGGCCTATTCGTCGCTGCTCAGCGAGCTAAGCGAGCGTGGCCTCCTCTCCAACACGATGGTCGTGGCGACAGGCGAGTTCGGACGCACACCGAAAATCAACCCTGCCGGCGGACGCGATCATTGGCCGCAATGCTGGACCATGCTGATGGGCGGCGGGCCCTTGAAGGGCGGCACCGTGGTCGGGTCGTCGGATGAAATTGCCGCCGCGCCCCGCGATCGTCCCGTGACGCCGGCGCAGATCGCCGCGACCGTGTATAAAGGGCTCGGCATCGATCTTGCAGTGGAACTTCCGGGCGCGCAGGGCAGGCCGATTCCCCTTGTGGATCGCGGCGTGGAGCCGGTGCGGGAGTTGTTCGCGTGAGACTGCTGTTCTTGTGCGCGGTTCCCTTACTGGCGCAAAAACTCGTCGTGCTGCCGCCATCGGTCGAACTGACCGGTCCCGAAGCGCGGCAGCAAATGCTCGCCGAAGCCACGCTCGCGAATCATCAAGAGGACTGGACGCGCGCCGCGGAATGGTCCTCGTCCGATCCGAAAGTCGCGATGGTCGACGAACACGGTGTGGTGCGCCCCATCGGCGACGGCGAAGCGAAGATCACCGCCCGTGCCAAAGGAATCGCCGCGACCGTTCCCGTTCGCGTGAAGGATTCGCACGCCCCGTTCACCTGGAGCTTTCGCAACCACGTCATCCCCGTAATGACCAAGATGGGCTGCAATCAGGGCGCCTGCCACGGCGCGCTGGCCGGGAAAAACGGATTCAAGCTGACGTTGCGCGGTTATGATCCCGATGCCGATTACGACACGCTGACGCGCGGTTCGGTGGGGCGTCGCGTCTCCCTGGCCGATCCGGCCGCGAGCTTGATCGTCGCCAAACCATCGTTCGCGATTCCTCACGGCGGCGGCAAACGGTTCGCCAAGGACTCGCTAGAATACCGCGTGATCGAGGAATGGATCGCCTCGGGCGCGCCTCCTCCTTCGGCCAGCGACGTGCAAATTCGCGGTCTCGAAGTATTTCCCGCGGCAGCGGTGCTGACGCCCGAAGCCGAGCAGCAAGTTGTCGTTCGTGCGAATTATTCGGACGGCCATTCCGAAGATGTGACGCGCTGGGTGAAGTTCAGCTCCAGCAACGAAGGCGCGGCGACGGTCGACGATTGGGGCCGCGTGAAAATGACCGGCTCCGGCGAGGCCGCGATCACGCTGTACTATTCGAGCCGCGTCTTGTATTCCCGCCTGTCAGTGCCCTTCCCCAACGAAATCGGCGCCAACACCTACGACAAATTTCCGCGCCGCAATTTCATCGACGACCTGGCCGTCGCCAAGTGGAAGAACCTGCATCTGGCGCCTTCCAAGATTGCGGACGACGCCGAATTTCTACGCCGCGCCTATCTGGATTCCATCGGCCTGCTGCCAACCTCGGAAGACGTCGAAAATTTCCTTGCCGATACGTCGGCGGACAAGCGCGCCAAGCTCATCGACCGGCTGATCCAGCGGGAGGAGTTCGTCGATTACTGGTCCTATAAATGGTCCGACCTGCTGCTGGTGTCAAGTAAACGCCTTAATTCGACGGCCATGTGGGCGTTCTACGACTGGATTCGCGAATCGGTCAAACAGAATAAGCGCTGGGACAGGTTCGCGCGGGATATTTTCCTGAGTTCCGGCAGCACGCGCGAGAACGGCGCTCTGAACTATTTCGTGCTGCACAAGGATCCCATCGAGCTCAACGAAAATGCCACCCAGGCGTTCTTGGGACAGCGCATCACCTGCGCCCGCTGCCACAATCATCCGCTCGAAAAATGGACCCAGGTTCAGTATTTCCAAATGGCGAATCTGTTCGCGCGCGTCGGCGTAAAGAATGGAACCATGGCCGGCGAGAACATCATTTTTGCAAAGGTCTCCGGCGACGTCCTGTACCCGAAACTGGCGCGTCCTCTGCCCCCCGCGCCGCTCGATAGCGCCAGCATCCCGATCGACTCCACCCAGGACCGGCGCATTGTCTTCGCGAAATGGCTCACCAGTCCGGACAACGCAATGTTCTCGCGCACCGTCGTCAATCGCGTGTGGGCGAACTTCATGGGCCGCGGATTAGTGGACCCCATGGACGACCTCCGCGCGACCAATCCCGCGTCCAACGAAGAACTGCTGGCCGCGCTGAGCAAGGATTTCATCGAACATGGCTACGACGTTCAGAGGCTGATCCGCACGATCATGAATTCCAGCCTCTACCAGCTTTCAAGCGAAGCGAACGCGACCAATCAATCCGACAACATTTATTATTCGAAGCACATCATTCGCCGGCTGAATGCCGAGGTGATTCTCGACGCGATGTCGCAGGTTACCGGCGCGCCAACCGCGTTTTCCGGTTATCCCGCAGGCACGCGCGCGCAGCAGTTGCCGGACACCCAGGTGAAATCGGAGTTCCTGGCCTCGTTCGGACGCCCCGCGCGAGTTCTGTGCGACGCTGCCGAGCGCGCATCGGACCCGACCATCACGCAAGCCCTGCACGTCATCAACGGCGATACGCTCAACAAAAAACTAAGCGCGCCCGAAGGCACCATTGCGCTCTTCCTGAAGCTCGGCCTGTCGGACCGGCGCATTCTCGAATACATGTATCTCTCGGCGTTCAGCCGCTATCCTTCGGAAGCGGAACGGGCAACTCTGTCCGCCGCTCTCGAAAAAACGCGCCTCGAAAAAGGCGCCGAGGAGGCTCGCCGCGACGCTCACCGGCAGGCGCTCGAAGACATGGTGTGGGCGATGCTCACCAGCAAAGAATTTTTCTTCAACCATTAAATGAAATTCGCGGCGCATTTTCTCGGCCTGCTCGCACTCGCTTCTCCGGCGAGCCAGATTTATTCGCTCGCCTGGGCCCCCGACGGAGCGACCATCGCGCTCGGCGGCTATAAAGAAACGCGACTCGTCGACGCGCGTACGAAAAAAACCATCGCCGCGTTGGCGGGAAGCGCGGAGGCCGTGCGCGCCGTGGCATTTTCTCGCGATGGGAAACTGCTCGCTGCCGCCGGAGGGCTGCCTGCGCGAAAAGGCGAAATCAAAATCTGGAACGTCAGCACCCAAGTGTTGGTCGCCACCATCGCGGGCCATGCCGATTGCATCTATGCAGCCGCCTTTTCGCCCGACGGCGCGACCATCGCCACGGCGAGTTACGACAAGCTCATCAAGTTGTGGGACGTCTCTACGGCCAAGGAAATTCGCACCCTGCGCGATCATGTGGATTCCATTTACGCACTGGCGTTCACGCCCGATGGCAAAAGGCTGGTATCGGGCGCAGCCGACAGGTCGGTGAAAATCTGGGATGTTTCGACAGGCGCGCGCCTTTATACGCTCTCCGATCCCACGGACGGCGTCAATACCATCGCGCTTTCGCCCGACGGCTCGCGCGTCGCCGCGGGCGGCCTCGATAAAACCATTCGCGTTTGGAAGCTCGGCGAGAAAGAGGGCGCGCTTGAAAACACTCTGATCGCGCATGAGGACTCGATTCTGAAACTCGCCTGGTCGCCCGATGGGAATTATCTCGCCTCCGCGTCCGCCGATCGAACCATCAGAATATTTCGCGCCGCGGACTTGACCGAAGTGCGCGTCATGGCCGGTCAGCCCGACTGGGCCTTCGGACTCGAATTTTCCCCGGACGGAAAATCGCTGGCAGCGGGCCTGTTTAATGGAGTTTTGGAGATTTATGAGATCGATCATGCGAAGATCCTGGCTGCGAAATAGCATCCTCGCGATGTCACCGCTGATGGCCGGCGATTCGCCCACCGGCGGCCGCATCACGCCGCCCACGCTCGCCTCCGTTTCGCCGGTCGGCGTGGCCCGCGGAACCACGGTGGAAATCGTGGTCGAAGGCCTGAACCTCGCCAAGGCCAGCGCGATCTATTTCAGTGAGCCGGGCGTCACCGGGCGCGTCGTGCGCGTGAAGGAATTGCCCGACTTGCCGGATATTCGCCTGGGGTCGAACGGCACTCTTTCGACCGTCGATGTGGGGCCGTTGCCGCCCCGTAATCAGGTCACGGTTGAACTCGATGTTTCGCCCGACGCCCAAGTCGGTCCGGTGAGTTTCCGATTGCTGACTCCGCTCGGTACCAGTCCCGAAGGCAAGTTTCTCATCGAGCCGTATTATGGCGAAGCTCCGGATAAGGAGCCGAACGATACTCCGGAAAATGCATTCGAAGCGTTCCTCCCGGCAATACTGGCAGGCACGATTTCGCGTCCCGGCGACATCGATTATTTCAAAATCCAAGTAAAAGCCGGCGAGGAGCTGTCGTTCCTCAATGGAGCGATGCTGATCGGTTCAGCGTTGCAACCCGTGGTGACCATTCTGGACGCCGATCTGAACACCGTCGCGGCCTTCGGCGAAAATGGCGGTTCGGAGCAAGTCATGTTCGCGCGCCGTTTCGACAAGGCGGGCGCTTATTATATCCGCGTCGAAGACTATCAGCACAGCGGCCGAGCGAGCAATTTCTATCGCATCATCGTGGGCGAATTTCCCCTGGTGCTGGGCGCGTTTCCGCTGGGCGTGCAATCCGGTTCCACCGTCGAACTCGCGATTCGCGGCTATCACACCCTGGGGAAGCTCAAAGTTGACGGGAAGCCTTCGCCGGACTCCGACGACACCATCACCCTGCGTCCGGAGAACGCGTTCGACACCGTACGCGTCGCGCTGGGCGCGGAACCGGAAGTTCAGTCGCAAGGCGGCTCGATCGCCGTGCCCGTGACCGTGAATGGCCGCATCGACAAGCCCGGCGCGGAAAATCGTTATCGCTTCCGTGCCACAAAGGGCGAGCAACTGGTCTTCGAAGTGAATGCCCGCCGGCTTGGCAGCGATCTGGATTCCTATCTTGAAATCCTCGACGCTAAAGGACAACCCGTCGAACGCGCCGTCGCACGGCCAGTGTGGTCAACCTCTCTCACCTTGCGCGATCACGATTCGGCCGGGCGCGGCCTGCGCATTTCAGCTTGGGATGGACTCAAGGTCGGCGACTACGCCATGATCGGCGGCGAAATTATTCGCACGGAGGCGCTGCCTCTTTCGCCCGATAACGACACCGTGTTCGAAGGATTCGGCGGGCAGAGATTGACGTTCTTCGATACGACTGCGGAAGCCCACGCGGTCGATTCTGCCGTATATAAAGTGCAAATCGTCGCGCCCGGCGCGAAACTATCTCCCAACGGGCTCCCCGTGGCCCATCTTTTCTATCGCAACGACGACGGAGGCCCCGGATATGGGAAGGATTCGCTGCTGCACTTCATCGCTCCCGCCGATGGCGAATACATTGTTAGCATCCGCGACGTGCAGGGCCTGGGCGGCCAGAATTACGCGTACCGGTTGACCGCGCGCCATCCGCGCCCCGACTTCCGTCTCACCGTCAATCCCAAAAATCCGAACGTGCCCGCAGGCGGCACGATTCCTCTCACCGTCACCGCTGCGCGCATGGATGGATTCGATGGGCCCATCGAAATTTCGCTTGCCGGTCTGCCTGCGGGCCTGCATGCATCGAGCGGCGTCATCGCACCAGGCCAGGTGTCGACGACCATCGCGCTCAGCGCGGACGCCAACGCAAAGCTTGATGCCGCCGCGCCGCTAAAAGCCGCGGGCAAAGCATCGATCGGCGGCGCGACTTTCGTCCGCCTCGCCAATCCGGACGATCATTTGAAGCTGATCTCGCTGATGCCTCGCGCCGACATCCTCATGACCGCCGAAACAAAAGAGGTCACCATCGAACCCGGCGGATCCGCGGAGATCACCGTTTCCATCCAGCGCCAGGGCGATTTTCGGGGACGCGTTCCCGTGGAGGTGCGCAATCTGCCGCCCCGCGTGCGCGTGCTCGATGTCGGCCTGAACGGCGTGCTGTTAAATGAGGACGAATCGCGCCGCAGTTTCACCATCGAGGCGCTGCCCAACGCCGAGCCGGTCGACCAGTTGATCTACGTTTCCGGCGCAATCGAAACCCGCTCCGGCCAGCAAAATTCCTACGCCGCGCCCCAAGCCATCCGCCTGCACATCAAGCCTGCGGTAGCACGTGCATCGCGCGAGTAATCGCGCGTTTCCATTATGATCCGCATTGCGAATGGACAAGGCTTTTGGGGCGACTCGCTCGAAGCGCCCGTCGAACAGGTGCGCCGCGGCCCGATCGATTACCTCACGCTCGACTATCTTGCCGAAGTGACCATGTCGATCCTGCAAAAGCAGCGGTCGCGCGACCCGCGCACCGGCTATGCGCGCGATTTTGTCGACATGATCGCCCGCGTGCTTCCCGATCTGAAGGCGCGCCGCATTCGCGTGATCGCCAACGCGGGCGGCGTGAACCCCACCGCGTGCAAGGACGCGGTGCTCGACGCGGCGAAGCGGCAGGGAATTTCCATCAGCGTCGCGACCGTCGCCGGCGACGACATCATGGACAGGCTCGACGCGTTTCTCGCGCGCGGCATCGAGTTGAAAAACATAGACACTGGCGAAACCCTCGCCGCGATCCGCGCCAACGTGCAAAGCGCCAACGTCTACTTTGGCGCATGGCCAGTGGTGGAGGCGCTGGCCAAGGGCGCGGAAATCGTCATCACCGGCCGTGTCACCGACACGGGGCTCGCGCTCGCGCCGATGATTTACGAATTCGGATGGCAGCCCGACGATTGGAACCGCCTCTCCGCGGGAACCATCGCCGGACACAGCATCGAATGCGGCGCGCAGTCCACTGGCGGAAATTGCCAGGTGGATTGGGAAACCATCCCGCACATGGAAGAGATCGGCTATCCCATCATTGAAGCGGAGCCCGACGGGACCTTCTGTCTCACCAAGCACGCAGGCACCGGCGGCCGCATCACGGTCGCATCGGTAAAGGAGCAACTGCTCTACGAAATGGGCGATCCGCACGCGTACATCACTCCGGATTGCGTGGCGGATTTCACCACCATTCATCTGGATCAGGCCGGACCCGATCGAGTGCGCTTCTCCGGCATCCGCGGCCACGCGGCGACGGACTCGTACAAAGTTTCCGTCAGCTATTCAGCCGGATTCAAGGCCATCGGCATGCTGGTGTACGCGTGGCCCGATGCGTATAAGAAGGCTCGCGCGGCGGACCGGATTTTGCGCCAGCGCCTGGATCGCTTGGGATTGCGCTTCGACGCCATCCGCACCGAATTTGTCGGCGCGAACGCCTGCCACGGCATCGCGTCAGCGGAACCATCGCCTGAAGTCGAGCCTCACCTGGCCGAAGTGGTCCTGCGCATCGGCGTGCGATCGGAAAATCGCGCCGCCGTGGAGCGATTCACAAAAGAGCTCGCGCCGCTCGCGCTGAACGGCCCGCCAGTGGTCACCGGCCTCGGCGGTGGACGGCCCAGAGTGGAAGAAATTGTGGCGTATTGGCCCGCGCTGATCCCCAAGCGCGAGGTCACGCCGGAGGTGACGGTATGGCCAAGCGAAAGCTGATCGAGCTGGCGCACGCGCGCTCCGGCGATAAGGGAGACACGGCGAACGTCGGCATCATCGCCCGCAAACCGGAATATTATCCGATTCTGGTACGCGAGGTTACGGCCGAGCGCGTAAAGGAGCATTTCGCCGGAGTTTGTCTGGGCAAGGTGCAGCGTTACGAATTGCCGAATTTAGGCGCGTTGAATTTTCTGCTGCATGAGAGCCTGGACGGCGGCGGAACGCTTTCGCTGAAGGCCGACCCGCAAGGGAAAACCTACAGCTCGGCTTTGCTGCGGATGGAAATCGATGCCGATTCTTTATAGGGTCGACGGCGCGGTCGCGCGCATCACGCTCAACCGGCCGGAAAAGCGCAACGCCCTCAATGAAGAGTTGATCGGCGCGCTGAAAGATTCCTTCGCCCTTGCGGCAGAGGACGAGCAGGTGCGCGTGGTGCTCCTCGCCGCTAGCGGCATCGATTTTTGTTCCGGAGCCGACCTCGGCGCACTCGATCGCGCGGCGGAGCAGGGAGTGCTGGATCATCTGGCGACAGCCCGTGAGTTGGCGGATGTGTTCCTGGCGATGCGCCATCATCCCAAGCCGATCGTCGCCGCCGTGCGCGGGCGCGCTTTCGCCGGAGGCTGCGGCCTGGCGACCGCCTGCGACATCATCCTGGCCGCGGAATCGGCCCAATTCGGCTACCCGGAAGTGAAGATCGGATTCATCCCGGCGATGGTGATGGCGATTCTGCGCCGTTCTGTCAGCGAGAAACGCGCGTTTGAGATGCTCACCACCGGTGACCCTATTGGCGCGGCGGAAGCTCAAACCATCGGGCTGATCAACCGCGTTTTCCCCGACGCAATTTTCGACGCCAGCGTGGAGACGTACGTGGAAGCTCTTGCCTCGAAGTCCTCCTCAGCCTTGACGCTGACAAAAAATCTGCTCTATCACATCGATGGCCTCACCTTCGACGCCGCCATCGAAGCCGGCGCGCACGCCAACGCGCTCGCCCGAATGACGGAAGACGCCCGGCGCGGCATCGAAAGATTTGCCAGAAAGAAATGATCGAGCGGCTTCGCAAAATCTGCATGGCTTTGCCCGACGCGACGGAAACCACCAACTTCGATCATCCATTTTTCCGCGTGAAGAACAAGCCATTCTGCGTTTTTCATGGCGCCATCGCCTTCAAAGTCCTGAAGACCGAGCAAAATATTTTCCTCGAAGACCCGCGCTTCTTCAAAACACCTTACATGCATCACCACGGATGGGTTTCCCTGCACGCCGAACGTAAGCTCGATTGGAGAGAAATCGCGGAGTTGGTCCAAGCCAGCTACGAGCTCACTGCGCGGCCGCCTCGTAAACGCTAACGCTGCCGCAGCACCGTAATCACGTCATCCGCCGTGATCACTCCCGCTAGTTTCCCATCCTCATCCACCACCGGCAGCGTCAAGAGGTTGTACTTATCGAAAATCTCGGTCACCTGGTCCTGCTTCTCCGTCACGCGCACTTCAACAAGGTTATCGGACGCCAACGTCGCTAATTCCGTCGAACCTTCATGCAAGAACAGACGCGCCAGCGGAACTGCGGCCTTCAGCCGGTCCTGGGCGTCGACCAGGAACATCGTATTCAGGCTCTCGAGAAGATCCTCGTTCCGCTTCAGGGCAGCTAGCGCGTCGGCGACGGTCGCGTGTTCGTGGAGCGACACGAATTCCGTGTTCATCATTCCGCCCGCTGTGTCCTCCTCGAACTCCAGCAGTTCGCGGACGTCGGCTTTCGGCTCGTGCTCCATCTCCTCCAGGATCTCTTCGCTGGTCTCCGCTCCCAACTCGCTCAGTGCGTCCGCGGCATGATCGGGCGACATTTCTTCCACGATATCGGCGGCCGTTTCGGTCTCGAGCGATTCCAGAATACTCGCTTGAATCTCGGGATCGACCTCGGTCAGCGCGTCGGCAGCCACTTCGCTGTCGATATTTTCGAAAATCGACTCGCGATCCTCCGGAGACAGCTCCTCGACAATGTCCGCCAAGTCGGCCGGATGCATGTCTTCGAGCAGGCGATTCGAAATGTTCAGGCGCAAACGCCTCTGCGGATCCGGCTCGATGATGTTGCAGAATTCCCAGCGTATGGAGTTCGGTGCAATTCGGCCTTGCAGACGACGGACCAGACGCGGCGGCACGACGCCCTGCAACAGCCGCCGGAAAATACTGCGGATCCCGATGTCGATTTCCAGCACCCACAGCGCATCGGCGCCGTCCTGAATCATGCGCTCGAAAGTGACGTCGTTGATGCGGACAACCTTCCGTCCCTGCGCGTCGATGATCTGCTGGTCCAGAAGATCTCGCACCATGCGCAGCATGTACTCGTCGGAATGATACGGAGTCAGGTTTTCGTCGCGGAGATGGATGCCGTCGAGCGAGATGGAGCGGATCTGATCGTGGCGCACCGTCAGCCACGCCGAACCTACCCCGCCGATCAGGTAACGATCGACGCGGACCGGATCGACCAGCGGAACAACCGCGGCGTCCTTGACCACACCGATTCTACGCCCCTTGAGGTCGAAGACCTTGAGGCCCAATAGTTCGGTGAGGAACAAGAACTTTTCCGCCATCGAGTGCCCGAATCCATAAATTTAGAACTGCTCAAAATCCTACTATGAACCATTGCCGCAACAGGACGCAAGCATTTTTTGGTCATTGTGTTTCAACGCCGTAATAGCGGGCCATCCAATACGGCAGGATGTAGTCGATGCCCGCTCCTTCAATTGTTCCGCTGCCCCCGCCCGCGAGCTGGAACGGGTCGCGCTGCCACAAGAAATCGGTCGGAATGCGTGCCGGGACCGGAATCGGATTGCACGCCTCCGTCCCCGACGATCCGCAGGACTTGTAAATGCCGGTCAGATCCACGTAAGGATCGCGCCGCGGCCGCGTCAGCCATTGGTCGAGAAACGTGCGCGTATCGTAGTCGCGACCCGTATTCGGCCCTCGAATCGACCGGTCGATCGCGTCGAAGTGCGCATTGAGATGCGTGCCCGTTGTGTTGCGAAGAATATCGTACGCCTGCGTATAGAAAAACTTCCGGAAGCTCGAATTCTCCAGGCCGATCAGGTGATAGAGCGAGATGTAATCGAGATTGAACTTGAAATACGAGCCGTGCGTATCCGCGCAGTCGACGCCGATCGGCGCGATGACGGAAGGCGCCAGAACAGCGAGCGCCGTGTAATCCGCTCCGTACTTCGAGTTGACGTGACGCCCGATTTGCAGCAAGGTCAATTGTTGATCGGGCCGAATCACAAACGTCGTGCTGACCGAGAGGTCGGGCATGACGATGGTCCACACATGATCCATCAGGGCGTCCAGCAGCCTCGTGATCAGGGCAGCGATCTGCGCCCTGGTCGGCGTGTCCGCGATCATGTCGTAGGCGACGCACAGCCCGAAAAACGCGCCAATATACTCGTCGCGCGACGTGTTCCCGATCCACATATACGCCGTCCCATCGGCGGACGATCCCATGTACGAACCGTTTGCCGCTTCTTGCTGGACGATGCTCGCCAGGTACTCGGAATTCATCGGAACCGCGCAGCGCGCCAGCAGGTTGGTGCCGGTGACGTCGGTCAGCAGTGTCAGTCCTGCGATCGCGCCCTGCGCACTGGCCAGCGCGTTCGGATCTCCAGTTACCTTGTAGCGAAACGCCTCGGCGGCCAGATAGTGGCCGGTCCAGATCGCGGAATCCCCGCAGCGCGTGTAGTCGACAATTTGGTCGCTGCCGGCCGAGGCGAAAATCGGGTCGAGAATCGTGCCGAAGGGTAAATGGCGAGCTTGAATGGTCGCCGAGATGGCCAGGGCATCGGGTTCAGCACCCCAGCAGAAGGGAATAAAAAGTAGGAAGGCGAGAGAGCGCATACCGAAACTCCTCGCCTCCAGGCTAGCAGGCGAACATTAAGAATCGCTTAATGCGCACACGAGCGCGCCCTTCGCCGTCGAGTGCAATGGGTTCTGCGCCAGCCGGATGTCCGATACAGTCACCGGAAAATCCTGCTCCCACAGCAGTTTTTCGAAGCGATCGCGGAAGCCCGGCGGCAACGCCGTTCCGCCCGACAGCACCATCGGGATCGGACGGTTGAACTTCGGAAGATTCGACGTCCGCGTAAACGCTTCCTTCAGCGCCGTGACCAGGGACCGAATCATGTCGTCGTAGTAAACGCCCAATACCTGGTGCACCTTGTCTGCGAAAAATCCATTGAAGTGGAACGAGTCTTCTTTGGTCAGCCGGATCCGGTTCGCGCGTTCGCCCGTGACGGACGCGGCGCTCGAATCAATATAGTCGCCCGCCTTCGGAATACTAAAACTGATGATCGGCACCGACAGATACGCCAGGCAGACGTTGCAGAGTCCTCCTCCGCAGCTGATCCCAATGCCGGTGTAGTTCGAGCTTTCCAGTTCGCTATACACGATCGCCAATCCTTCGTTGATGCTGACCGGTTCATAGTTCAAATCGGTCAGAAGCTGCCGTAAAGTCGCTTCGTGATACGTCAGCGAACCTCCTGCTGCCAGCGGCGCGGCAGGCACGGTGAAACAGACCTTTTGCCGCTTTTCCGCGCGATGGCCCGCGAACATGGTGGTGAGGATCTCCCGGATCATGCTGAGGCTGTCGGGCTCCCGCGCATCCAGCAGGCCACCCGTCATCGGCCGCCGCGTTTCGGCGTTTAACAAGCCGGCGAACTTCTCGCTCTCGTTTCCGTGCACAATAATCTGCCCTAATTGCACGGTGTGAGGGATTCCCTCGCGCTCCAGCACTCCTTCCGTGATCTTCGAATACGGGATCGCGACGAACGCGTTTAGTTGAGATTCATAGCGGAAATCGTCTTCCGCCCGCCGCGCGATGACGATGCGGCTGGTGCCCACGTCAAGACCAAGAGCAGATTGACTGCCATGATTCATTGATTTACCTCCCCGCTCTTTTCCTTGAGAGCGCTTGCAATGTCCTTGTACCGATGCTGAAGCATGGCGCGATATTGCCTGGTTTCCAGGCCTTCTGCCGCCGCCTCCCGCGCCACGCGCAGTTCGGCGAGGTCCAGCCCGCGCCACCGCGTGCCCGTCGCACGCAGAAAGACACTGTCGTAATCGAACCCGAACACGAACATGCTGGCCACCGGAATCGAGTAATTGTCCGGCAAACCGACTCCCGCGAACGGAAATTTCCCCGCCCAATCGGTGTGTTCCCCGATCCGCATGTTCTGCGGATTCACCGACACCTGCGCGTGCGTGACACAATTCTCCGTCGCGATGCCGTAGCGCGACCGCAGCATCTCCGTCAGCACGTTGCCCGCCGATATCTGAGCAGGTGTCACCTCATCGACGGCGCCGGTTTGCCCTTCGAACGACACGCCGAGAAAACTGTCGTTCAGGTTGACGTAAACTCCTCGGCTGTCCGCCCAAATCGACATACCCACGTGATTCGCCGCGTCCGATTCCTTGACCACCCGGTAAACCCGTCCAAAGCGGTCGATCACGTAATGATAAGACCGGTCCTGCCGCACCCACTCCATCAAATTGCGGCCCAGCCTCTGCAAACGATGGTTTTCTTCTTCCTCAAACGGCGCAAGATTACTTTCCGTGGTGTGATATACAATTCCCACCGGCGCACGACCCTCACCCTGCGGCTTTGGCCCACCGGCCAGCGAGAAAATCGGGAAACGGCTTCTTGGACGGTTGGAAACCGCGAACGTCAGATCGATTCGAAGTCCGTTGCTATACAACTCCGACGAATCCGACTTGTCCACTAGCCAGACACGCGGCAGCCAGACACGCGGCGCCGAACTTTCCGCCGAAACCACTCCTCGCCTGGCGAAGGTCTCGGCTGTGCCTGCCGGCAGCGAAATAATAATCATCATAGCGGCCAGCCCTGCCGCCAGTAACGCCCCGCGCCAATGACGGGCCGGGCGCGCTTTCCGCTCCCGCGTCTCATGCATCTGGCGACGCAGAAATCCCAGCCGTTCCACGGGGTCTGCTATGCGGGCGGCCCGCATTTCCACCCACTCGGGCGGTTCGAGGATGGGAGATCGCGCCATCTTCTTTAGTAAGGAGTGTGTTTCCTGAGGGAAACATCTCTGTTGCTAAGAATCGGCAGCACAAGGGAAAAACCTTAGTTCTTCTTAGCCTGGGGGTCTATTGTTCCGTGACGATCTTCGAATCCGCCTGGAATTTCTTGTACTCGCGATACGTAATATCGACTTCGGCGTGCATCTTCTTTAAAATCGCGATCCGCGCCTCCGCCCGCACGGAAATGCGCGATGGCAGCCACACCTCTCCATTCACGCTGGTCTGCTCGAAACTCACTTTCGCCCCAGGGGCGACGCGGAACAGGAAGAATCCGAAGGAAAGGGTATCGATCGCCTCGCCCTCCGCTTTCACCCAATGATACTCGCCCTTGTCAATCCAGACCTTACCCCGCAATTTCGCGAACATCTTCGCTTCGGAATCCTTGGCGCGATACCCAGGCTTCGGCGTAACTGACAGAATCCACGCTGGTTTTCCGCTCACCGGCTCCTCGCCCATCACCCGGAAATCGAAGGCTTCGGTGAACTCGCGCAGGTACTTCTGCTCCTCTATACGCTCTTTGTCGAGCTTCGCTTTCTCCGACGCCGACTGGTGCTGTCGCTTCTCCAGTTCGTTGTCGAGCTTCCTCTGCTCCTTCGCTGCGTCCTTTTCCGATAGGGGTTTGTCGTTCCGCGCAATCAGTCGCTCATAAGGGCGCCCTGCCAGAATCAGGATTTCATTCGTCTCCACCTCGGTCTTCGACAGCTTGCCCTTGCCGTCGTACTGGCGGACCTCGGTTCGTTCCTGATAGGTGTAGTTTTTACGATTCTCGAAGTTGGTGAAATCGCGCTCGGTCGAGCGCTTGATAATCTCATTCGCATCCTGCGCGAAGGCGGCCGACGCGATCAGAACGAAAATCGGGAACCGCATACTTTATTCTAGTTCCATCCGCCGCCCGAACCACCACAATGAAATCCCGTAGATCGCGAAGCAGGGGATCAGCAACAGGACACTGGTCCGCGCCACTCCGTTGGCCGCGATCGACATCGCGAATACCTGCACCACGCCGTTTCCCAGCGGCGCACCGGTTGAGAATCTCCAGCGCACCTGCGGCCTCATATGCTTTACCGATGGATCGTGCCCGACCGCCAAGACAATCAGCGCCGCCGCCAAACCGGCCAGCGGATGGAATCCGACAGTCAGCACCACGGCAACAATCAGAAACGCCGCGTCCTTCGCCAGCAGAATCCGCCAGCCGCGCAGAGGCAGCAGACGATACCGCGTCAGCCCTCCCTCCCCGTCCAATCCAAACAGGCACTGCGCATAGCTCGACAGCGCCAGCATCACCAGCAAGGCCATCAATAGAAATGCCTCCGGCGGAGCCGTCCGGTCGAAGAAGCGATAAATCGTGGTCGCGATACTCAGCACCAGCGCGCACCAGAAATCGAGCGTCGAAAGCATCTGCCGCAGATTCTTTTTGATTAATCCGCGACCAGGCACCCGTCGCGCCAACCCATCCCACGCTCCTCCGCCGACATCGGACAGCACGAAACCCAACGCGAACAAACCCGCGACCGCGCCCAATAGCTGCCAGGTCACGGAGTGCCTCACCGCCCAAATCGTCAGCGCCGCCAGCACCCACATGATCGGATTCAGCCACGGGCTCAACACCCGTAAAATCCACCACTCGCGCCTATCCAGCGGCCACAATACGAGCCTTTCCCTGGGAATTTTTCGGAGCGGATCGGCGCTTAAGGGAAACAGCATTAACAGGGCGATAATCAGGTACAGAAACCCGCCGTCTCTTTGAAAAAGGAGCGCCGTGAACAGGAAAAAATTGTTCGTGCCGATCGACGCGAAGGACCCCTGCCCGCGCCGGACCGCCCGCCAGACGGCTTTTAGGACCGCGCGGACCCTAACCACGTAAGGTCCTCTGTCGCCGGCGCTTCCACCAGATCGAAATACAATGCTTCGAGCGACCCGGGCACTTCCTCGACACTCGAATTCCACGCCACCACGCCCTTGCGGATCAGCACGATTCGGGTCGCGAACTGCTCCACCGCGGCCAGGATGTGCGACGTCAAGAACACCGTCACTCCGCGCTTGGCGATGGCGACCAGCAGGTCGGTAATGGTCTTCGCCGTCACCGGGTCGATGGCTTCGAGAGGTTCATCGAGAAACAGCACCTGCGGATTCGTCAGCAGAGCCATGGCCAGCGACGTTTTCTTTCTCATGCCATGCGAACAGCGGCTGGCGAACGTTTGGCGGCCGTGTTCCAGATGCATGACGCGCAGCAACTGGCCGGAGCGGCTGCGCGTCTCGGCGCGGCTCAAGCCGTAAACCGAGCCCGTCAAGTCGAGATGCTCCTCCACCGTCAGATCGTCGAACAGCCCGAGATTTTCCGGCAGCACGCCGATGCGGCGCTTGATCTCCAGCGCATCGCGAACCACGTCCAGCCCGGCGACCGTTGCCGAACCGGACGTCGGCGCGACTAATCCCGTCAGCATTTTTACGGTGGTCGATTTTCCGGCCCCGTTTGGGCCTAAGAAGGCGCAAATCGCGCCGGCGGGAACATCCAGGTTCAGGCGGTCGACGGCAACGAAGTCGCCGTATTTGCAGGTCAGGTCGCGGCAGGCAATCATTTACTGGCCTGTATCAACGAACAGTTAGCACCGTCTTGTAGGGCGGCCAATTTTGGCTGCAGCCTGCCTTCGGGCAGGCTTTTCCGATAATCAACGAGAGCCGCCTGAAATGCGGCTGCAGCCAAAATTGGCCGCCCTACAAGATGTATTCGCCGAGTGAGGTTGGGACATGCCATTAGGCGTGGGCCGGACGGGCCATTGGCTTTTCCGCCGGCAGGGTGATGATAAACTCGGCTCCCCGGCCTCCGGCGCAATTCGCAGCCCGCACCTCGCCGTCGTCCTGTTTCACGATGGTTTCGACAATGTGCAATCCCAGACCTCCGCGCGCTTTGGTCGAAACATGAGGACGGAACAGGTCGGCCAGAATTTCCGGCGCGATCCCCTCGCCTTCGTCGCGGACCACGATTTCCGCGCGGCCTTCCAGCGTACGCGCTGAAATGTAAATCGTGCCGCCTGCGGGCATGGCTCGAATTGCGTTCGAGAAGAGGTTGATCAGCACTCGCTCCCAGGCCCAGGTGCGGCGCAGTTCGATGCCCGGCTCGACGTCGCACACAAAACGAATTTCCGGACCATGTCCACCGATCAGCGAATCCTCGGCAAAGGCGATGGCATTCGCCAGGATCGTTTCGAACGGTGCAGGCTCCTGCTCCACCTGCTGCATGCTGTCCGTGATTCCCTTGCCCCGCTCGATGCTGCGCAGGATCACGGCGGAAACCGGAGCCCACCGGGGATCCCCCGAAAGCAGATCCGCCGCTTCCACCAGGGTTTGAAACACGTTATTCAAATCGTGCACCAGGCACGGCAGAGCGAGATCTGTAGCTTGAGTCATGAACATCCAGTTTAACCCGCGATCTCGCGAAGTGTACTAAAAAATTCAGGAAAAGAAACCCCCGCCGATTCGGCGCCGTCGATGTGACAGGGCCCATCGGCGGCCAGCGCCGCCACCGCGAAGGCCATCGCGATCCTATGATCCCCGCAGGAATCGATTTCAGCGGCGTGAAACTGCTGCCTGCCGGGAACGCGGAACCCGTCGGGGGTGGATTCGATTTCGACGCCCATGCGGCGCAGGTTCATTTCGATGGTCGCGATGCGGTCGGTCTCTTTGACACGCAGCTCGGCTGCGTCGCGGACGGTCAATCCGCCTTCGCTTGCCGCACCCAGCACGGCCAGCGCCGGAATTTCGTCGATCAGCCCGGCGGTCAGCGCTCCCGAAATGACTCCTCCCTTCACTTGCGACGCACGGACGCGCAAATCGCCGATTACTTCGCCTCCGCTCTGCTGCAAATCCAGCACCTTGATCGACGCGCCCATCGCGACCAGAAAATCCAGCAATTGCGACCGCGTGGGGTTCAATCCCACGCCGTGAATCACCAGATTCGAGTCTTTCATCAGCAGCGCGGCGACCAGGAAGAAGGTCGCTGAACTGAGATCCCCGGGCACCACCAGCTCGCGGCCGGTCAGTCTGGCGCCCGAGTGCAGCGTAATCACCTTCCCCTCAACTTCGATATCGGCGCCGAACTCCTGCAACGCGATTTCGGTGTGATCGCGGGTCCGGACCGATTCCCGGACGATGGTATCGCCTGCGGCAAACAGCCCGGCGAGCAGGACGCAGCTTTTCACCTGGGCGCTGGCCATCGGTGGCGCGTAATCGATGCCATGCAAAGGGTTTCCATGGATGGTCAGCGGAGGAAATTGGCCTCCGGTGGCTTCGATTTGCGCGCCCATCTCGGTCAAAGGCGCGATGATCCGTTTCATCGGACGCTTCGAAAGAGACTCATCGCCGCCGATTTTCGAGGTAAAGGGCTGGGCGGCCAGAATGCCCGAAAGCATGCGGATGGTCGAACCGGAATTGCCTGCATCGAGCTCGGCGGCAGGTTCTTTTAGCGCTCCACCTTGAACGATGACCAGGCCGTCGCGGCGTTCGATTTTGGCGCCTAGAGCGGCCATGCACGCCAGAGTCGACTGGCAATCGGCGCCGGTGGAATAATTCGCAATTTTGCTCTCGCCTTTGGCGATCGCGGTCAGCATCCCGTAGCGATGGGATATCGATTTGTCGCCCGGAACGGTGATTACACCCGAAATGGTCTTCGCCGGGAAAATAGTCTCACGCATGTCCTCACTATTATGAAGGTTCTTGGTGCTCGAATCTCTAGCCTCGGGAGGTATCGACGGCACAAGCCCCATGCGTCAGCTTGGGGTTAGCGCGGGAATGGAAATAGCCCCAAGCTGACGCATGGGGCTGTCCGGGCAAATGTCGCCATGAAAGGAACCTTGCGGACGTCCACTAGGCGGCGATGGCGGCGGTCGAGCGGGTCTTGATCGGCTCCAGGTCGCCCATTAGTTTGTGGAGGATGAACAGCGCGATCAGGTAAAAACTGCTCATCATGAGGAACAGAGGGGTGTAGCCGATGAATTTTACCAGGTAGCCGGGAACGATGGCCGAGAAAATGACGCCTCCGAGGCCCCCTGCGCAGCCGCCGATGCCGTTTACGCTGCCTAGGGCGCTTTTCGGGAAGACGTCTGAGGTTGTGGTGAAGAGATTCGCGGAAAAGCCCTGGTGGGCGGACGTCGCCAGGCCGAACAAACCGACGGCGAGGTACAGATTCGGCACGACCACGCCCAAAGCCGCTATGGGCATGGCCACCGCGCAGATGAACATCGCCGTTTTGCGGGCCTTGCTCCTGGTCCAGCCCTTGGCCATTAGGAATCCGGAGAGCCACCCTCCGCCCATGCTGCCGAAACAGGCTACGAAGTAGATGAACGAAAGGGCGCGGGCGTAATCCTTGTCGGCCATGTGGCGCTGGTCGTGCAGGCAGAGAGGCAGCCAGAACAGGTAGAACCACCAGGCTGAATCGGTGAGGAATTTTCCGCTGGCGAAGCCCCAGGTCTGCTTGTAGCGGATCGCTTCCGCGTAAGACAGGCGGACGACTTTTTCTTCGACCTCAACCTTTTCAGGGGTGCGATAAGTGGCCCACCAGAGCAGCAGCCAGAGGCCTCCCAGGGACGCGATCATAAGGAAGCAGGTACGCCATCCGAAGGCGTGTTCCAGTGCGACAAACACAGGAGGGCCGACGACCTGCGCCAGATTCGACCCGGAGTTAAAAAGTCCGGTGGCGAGCGCGCGCTGTTCGGCGGGAAACCACTCGGCGACGGCTTTGATGCAGGCCGGGAAATTGCCCGCTTCGGCGAAGCCCAGCATTCCGCGAAATCCGCCCAGTTGCACGGGCGAACCGGCAGTGGCGTGCAGCCCGGCGGCGATGGACCAGACGCCGGCCGAGATTGCAAAGCCGGATTTCGTGCCTAGTTGATCGATTACGCGGCCCATGACGAGGTAACCCACGGTATAGGCGGCGAGAAACGCTCCAGTTAAATACCCGTAAATCTTTTCATCAATGTGGAGATCGCCGCGCATGACGGGAATGAGAACCGCGAAAATCGTGCGATCCATGTAATTGATCAGCGTCGCGAGAAAGAGGAGTACGAGGATCCACCAGCGCATTAAGTTTCCGATTATGTCAGGTTTATCCGAGTCGCGCCGCAGCCCGAATGCGCCGATATGAAGAGCGTGACGTTTTGGTTCTCTCTCCTTCTTATTCAAGACACGCAGGCAGACCGCATTCGCGCGGCCATGGAAGCGTCTCTCGCGCAGCAGAGGGCTTCGGTGCAGAAACAGGCGCAAACGGCCGGAGCGTCGATGACTCCGTGGACTCCGCAGACGGCTTCCCAGCCGGTGGAAAAAGAATCCATCATGTTCCAACCGCCGATGTGCGAGCCGATCGCGCAGCCGCAGTTATCGATGATGATCGACGATGCGGCGAACAAGAATGGCGTCGAGCCGTCGGTGGTGCGCGAAGTGGCGCGGCAGGAATCGGGTTTCCGGCCGTGCGCGGTGTCGCCTAAAGGAGCCGAGGGCTTGATGCAGTTGATGCCGGCCACGCAGGACCAGTTCAAAGTAATCGACCCGTTCAACCCGATGGCAAGTTTGGATGCGGGGACGAAGCTGTTAAAGCAGCTGTTGGACCGGTATCACGGGGATCTGTCGCTGGCGTTGAGCGCGTATAACGCAGGGGCGGGGACGGTTGACCGGGCGGGCGGCATCCCGCGCATCCCGGAGACGCAGAATTACGTGACGAATATTTTGGGCCGGCTGGGGCAATAGGCTTCCAGCCCCATGCGTCAGCTTGGGGTTACTTCGATCACCGACCAACAACCCCAAGCTGACGAGTCTGTGTGAAAAGTCGGCTTTGACCGCTCCTGCTAGTCGCGGCTCTGTTTCCAGCCTTAGGGATCCATCAAGATAAACGGAGCCGCGACCAGCAGGAGCGGTCAGCGCTGCGGTTTTCACACAGACTCTTGACGCATGGGGCTGACATCTTGCCACGAGGCAACAATGATTTGCGCTCGGTGTGGCTGGATGGGTCTTATTTCTTCCGCGCGACCAGCACTCTCGACGGATAGCCGGTCTGGCGCACGAATTCGTCCGTTACGATTCTCATCCCGGCTTTGTTGATCAGGTTCGATACGGAATGTTCCACCTGCCGGCCCCAGAAGGCGGGGACCAGCCTTCCGCAGACGCTGTACAGGCGATTAAACGTCTTCGCGTTCTGGCCGATCACGACGAGTGATAACCTGCCGCCGGGACGCAGGACGCGCGCAATTTCGCGCAACGTCAGGCGGATATCGTCCTGCCCCAGCAATTCCAACAGGTAGCAACACACCACCGCGTCGAAGCTGGCATTGCGGAAAGGCATGCTGCGCACGTCGACCGCGCCGCAATGCGCTTCGGCCTGGGGAAATTCCTTCCGCGCTATGCGCTGCGTGCGAGCCGCCATGTTGGGAGATAAATCCAGACCGAACGTTTTTCCATCGGGATTCGCCTTCACCAGGCGATGGAACATCTCGCCCGACCCGGTGGCGATCTCCAGCACCTGCATTCCGTTTTCAATCCCGGAATGCTGCAAGGCGCAGGCGTGTGCCTTGGAGTGGAAGAAAAACGTGCTCGCCGGATAAATTGCCGCCAGGCTGTCGTAAACTCTGCGCGTGCGTTCGGCAATCGTACGCGGCATCCGCTCGGTACGCGGAAAAGTTATGGAATAGTTCAGATCGCTCAAAAAGATTGGCCTTTACAAACTGCCGGCAAATGACTCGGCTCTCACTACCGTACCACTGACCTGCTCAGGAAGTTCGATCCCGGTGCTGGTGCCCTCGCCCATGCGGCTGTCGATCCACATTTTATAGCCGTCGCCGAAAAGAACTTTTAACCGCTCATTCACGTTGCTGACACCGATGCCCTGCTCGAACAGAGTGGCCAGCTTGCTCTCCGGAATTCCGACGCCGTCGTCCTCCACCAGGATTTGCAGCCGGTCGCCGATCATCCGGCTGCGCAGCCTCACCGTGCCTCCGTCCACCTTGCTGGACAAGCCGTGCCGGATGCTGTTCTCGACGATAGGTTGCAGCAGCATGCTGGGCACCAGCATATCGAGCGTCGCCGGCTCGATATCCTTTACTACGCGCAGTTTCTCGCCGAAGCGCACCATCTCTATCGCCAGATAGTCGTCGATGAAGGACAGCTCCTCGCGCAGAGCGGTCAAATTTTCCTGTTGCCGCAACAAGCGCCGCAGGATGTTCGATAGCTTGTAGACCACTTGCCGGGCCTGCTCCGGGTCCAGACGGATCAGCGACGTCACCGAATTCAGCGTATTGAAAAGAAAGTGAGGATTGATCTGCCGGCTCAAGGCCGCGAGTTTCGCTTCGTTGAGGCGTAACTGCTGCTGTTCCAGCTTTTTTTCGTTGCGATTGCTGTTCCACACCTTGATCGGCAGCACGGTGGCAAACAGCGTCGTCGCGTAGACCGCAACCACGATCCATGGCGGAAGGGGCACCCATCGCTGCTGCAAGGCGAAGACGCCGATGCCGCGCGGGAACCGCGAGATGGCCGTGCGCATTAGTTCAGAAAGCAGAATGGTCAGAATGCACAACAGGCTGAACGCCGGCAGTCGCAAATCGTGCTTGCGGACCATCCTCCACAGGCTCAAATCCGGGAACGGGGAGAATTTCCAGATGGCTTCCTTGTCGGGCGCGACGTCGCGCAGAAGGCCTCCCAGCACGCCGACGGCGGCCAGCAACGGCATGGACATCAGCTCGCCATTGAACATCGCGGGGATGGAAATCAGCACGCCGGCGAACAGGCCGGTGACGTAGCCGCCCAGCATGCCCATCACCAGGCTGCCTTCCAGGCCGAGGTCGACCGCGGAGTAGGCGTCGTGGGTCAGCACGCGTGCGGCGACGCCGGATCCGAAGATCGCGGCGCAGACCACGGCCATCTGCACGCGCTGGGCGAGCGTCCGTTCTTCCCTCAGCAGCATGCGCTGGAAACGTTGCGAACGCGTGAGAATGCTGGCCAGCGAGGCGGCTACGGCCAGTTTCACCAGCAGAATCACCAGCAGCTGCTCAATCGCGGGCCGGTCGACAAGGGGATGCACGGGCATGCCTGCGTTCATTATAATGAAGTTATTCGCCGTTCCCACCCATGCCCCCTGCTTTTGAACTCCGTAAGGTCGCTGAAGCCGACTTCCCCAGCCGGTTCGGGCGCTTCCGCATTTACGGTTTTGAAGGCCGGCTAGATGGTGTCGTGGAAGAGTCGGTCGTCCTGGTAATGGGCGATATTACCGGCGATCCGCCGCTGGTGCGCGTCCACTCCCAATGTCTGACGGGAGACGTTTTTCACAGCCTGCGCTGCGATTGCCGGGCGCAATTGGAACTGGCTCTCGAAACCATCTCGAGCGAAGGCCGGGGCCTGCTGATTTACGAGCATCAGGAAGGCCGCGGCATCGGCTTGATGAACAAACTGCGCGCTTACCAGTTGCAGGATCAGGGAGCGGATACCGTCGAAGCCAACGAGCAGCTCGGGTTCGAGGCGGATTTGCGCGGCTACGAGCTTCCCGGCAAAATTTTACGCCACTTCGGGCTGCGCGCGGTGCGGCTGATGTCGAATAATCCGGGAAAAATCGAGGCGCTGGAAAGAGCGGGGGTCGCGGTCACCGAACGTGTGCCGTGCCTGGTGGCGCCGATGGATTCGACCGAGGATTATCTGCGGACCAAGAAACAGAAGATGGGGCATTTGCTGGACGTTTAAAACTGTCCGCTTCCTGACGGTCGCGTCCGACAGGCGAAACCGCCTGTCCCACCTTGCTGGAACTGCTTGATGTGCCGTGGTGGGGCAGGCGGTTCCGCCTGCCAATCGGGGCATTCAACGCCTTTTCCCGCAGCCACAGCATGCGGGCAGAATCACGACCTAAACAGCACATTCTCATTCTCGAACTGCCTCGTCGCAATCACGAACGCGATCGCGGCGTAGGCCAGGTTCGCGACCGTTGTGATGGCGAAATTGGCCATGGTCGCCTCTCCCAGCAGGATGCCTCGAATCATCTGGCTGGCGTTGAAAATCGGGATCAGGCAGAGCGCCGGCGTCATTTGCGTTCCCGACAGCCCTCCCATCAGGGCCGGGAAAATCACCACCATCAGCAGAGGCATCAGATAGCTCTGCCCCTCCTTGTAGCTGCGCGCAAAAAGCGCAATGGCGAACATCAGGGAGGCCGCGAACATCGCCAGTGGCACCAGCGTAACCGCAATCTGCGTCAACGTATGCGCATCGAGCGGAATGGTCCGCATCATCTCCTCTACCTCCGGCGTTTTAGAATGCATCTTGCTGCTCTTGAGCGAATAAGTCAGGCTCGCCAGCGTCAGAATCGCGGTGATGAGGATCGCCGTCATGGCGGCGAAATTCTTGCCCAGCACGATTTCCATGCGCGACGCCGGCGAGGCCAGCAGCGCTTCCATGGTCTTGCGTTCTTTCTCGCCCGCCGTCATATCGATGATGGGATACATGCCTCCGGTGAACATCATCAGCAGCAGCAGATAGCCCAGGATGCTGCCCCACGCCATCCCCGCCATCTTTCTGGCTCCCGCGATGTTCGTCCGCTTGACCACGAACGGCGTCAGCACGCTCGCCGGAATGCCGGAATTTTGGAGCGACTCGCGAACCTTCTCGTCCTTCAAATCGTCCAGAGCCGTGCGCACGCGGGCCGCGGCCGCGCTCGACGTCCGATTGGAGTTGTCCACATAAATTTCCACTTCGACCGGCGTCCCGGGAATCTCCTCCACACCCGCCGCCACGGTTTTATTCAGCACCGCGTCCTTCAAATCGTCCCTCTCGACAATCTGGATTTGCGCTTTTTCGAGCGCCTGGCGAAGGGCAGGCGTCGTCGCCTTCACGGCCACTGCCATGGACTTCGCTTCCTGCTCGGCGTTTTCCTCCATGCGGGACATCAGCCGCGTGCTCACGTTCAGCAGCAGGGGAATCAGCAGCACCGGGACCACCACCATGCTGATCATCGTCCGCCGGTCCCTGATCAGGTCCAGCATCTCTTTGCGGTAAATCGCGTTCACGATGGACAGTCGCATTTTATTCCTCCATTCCCAGCAAATCGAGGAAAATTTCGCGCAACCTTTGCTTGCCGGTCGCCGCGCGCAACTCCTCCATCGTGCCCGTCATTTTCAGCTTGCCGCCGCTGATCACGGCGATCCGGTCGCAGAGATACTCAGCTTCTTCCATCACGTGCGTGGAGTAGAGCACGGATTTTCCTGCCTTTTTTGCGTCGACGATCGCCGTTTCGATGGTCCTGGCTGTCGGCACATCGAGGCCAGAGGTCGGCTCGTCCAGGATCAGCACCGGAGGATCGTTCAGCAGGGTGCGGGCGATCGCCGTTTTCTGCTTCATGCCGGTCGAGAGTTTATCGGTGCGGACTTGGGCGAAGCTTTGCATATCGAGCATGTTTAGCAGGGACTGGATTCGGCTCGCGCGCCGCGTCGCTTCTATGCCGTTTAATTTGCCGAAGAAATCGAGAATCTCGAGCGGGGTCAGGCGCCCGTACAGCCCCATATCGCCCGATAGAAACCCGATCTGTTCGCGTACTTTTTCGGGCTGCCGGGTGATTTCAAATCCGTTCAGGGCGGCGGTGCCGCTGGAAGGTTTCAGCAGTGTCGCCAGCATGCGCAGCGTGGTCGTTTTTCCAGCGCCGTTCGGGCCCAACAGGCCGAACACTTCGCCTGCCTGGACTTCGAAGCTGACGTTGTCCACCGCCAGCCGCGACCCGGAAAATGTTTTGGAAAGCCCGCTGACCTGAATCATAGAATCGCGTACCTAACTTATCATGCGCACGGGCAATCGCAGGCGGAACCGCCTGCGCCACCAAAACAAATCACCACTTTGGAGGTGGGGCAGGCGGTTTCGCCTGCCAGCTTAATTCGCCGATTTCAGGAACTGCGTGATGTCGTTCTTCAGCTTTTTGTGCGACGGCACGTCGATATAAAACATGTGTCCCGCCGTGTAGTACTGAAACACCACGTTCTTGCGCACGCTGGGATGCAGACCCATATGGCTGAACGTGTATTCTGCGGCGAAATAGGGGGTCGCCATATCGTAATAACCGCACCCGACGAACACTTTCATGTGCGGATTTTTTGCGAAGGCGCTGCGCAGCGAGTCCGACACGTCGACAAACCGGTTCTTGTTCTGCTCCCCGTAATCCCAACCGACGATGCCTCCGCCCAGAACATAATACGTCATGTCCGTTTTATATCCCAACTCCGCATGCACGTACTGATTGAACATCGCGGTGTAGGGAGGACGGATCGCGGTCATGCTGGGATCGAACTCGGCTATCTCCGAGGTGTTCAGCGGCGCGGGGCCTGTCAGGCGGCTGTCGAGTCTTCCAACCATCATCTTTTGATCCCGCAGCAACTCGCGCAGATAGTGCATCAGCTCCATCCGCAGGTCCGAATTGTCGACGTATTTCTGATCGACGCCGGTCAGGCGCGCCACCTTCGCGACGATCGATTTATAGTCGGCGTCCGTCAACTGGTCGCCTTTGGCCAGCGCCTCGTTATACGCCCCGACCGCCAGCCGTTCCGCTTCTTTCAGCGTGACCTCCAGGCTTTTTTGCAGCTCCGGCGGCAGCTTCTTGTGATAGAAGGCCGTCGCCGCGTAGCTCGGCAGGTACAACATGTACGGCAGATCGTTGCCGCGGGAGAAGAGAATCGTTTCGAAGTTCAGCACCGTCGAGAGCAGAATCACGCCGTTGAACGCGATGCCGTTTTCGACCAGGTATCCGGAAAGTCCGGCCGCGCGGGTGGTGCCGTAGCTCTCGCCGGCCAGGTAGAGAGGCGACGCCCAGCGCTCATTGCGGGTCAGAAAGAGCCGGATAAATTCGCCCACCGATTGCACGTCACCTTCCAGGCTGTTGAACTTGTGTTGCAGCGCCTGATTCTGCGCGCGGCTATAGCCGGTGCCCACCGGATCGACAAACACCAGGTCGGTCTGATCGAGCCAGGTGTTGTCGTTGTCGACCAATTGATAAGGCGCGGCGGGCAGCGCACCATCGTCCATCATCTTCACGCGTTTCGGTCCGATGCAGCCCATGTGCAGCCACACCGACGCGGAGCCCGGCCCGCCATTGAACGCGACGAGAAGCGGCCGTTTCGAATAATCGGTGGTTCCGTCCAGCACGTAGGAGACGTAAAAAAGATTCGCTTCGATCTCGCCCTGCGCGTTTTTGACGGGCATCATCCCGGCTGTGGCCGTGTAGCTGAGCGTTTTGCCGTTCGCGTGAATCTCATGCCTGGTGACGACCGGCGGCTCTTCGACGAGCGGCTTCTCGGCGACGGGAGGAGTCGTCGCCGGCGCGGGCGCAACTCCACGCCCGCCTCCAGGAGGTTGCGCGAAAACCAGGCCGGTGAAAAGTGCAAACGGAACGAAAAATTTCATCAGGCCTAGGCTATCACGCTACTCAGGTCCAACTATCGACAGCACGTGGCCGTCCGGATCCCGAAAATCGGTGGCCCACGTCGTCCCAGTGACGATCCTCGGCTGGACGCGGAATGTCACGCCGGCTTTTGAGAGCGCCTGATACGCGGGCTTCACGTGCTCGACGCCGAAGGCGATCTCTGTGGACGCCAGAACGGCCGGATCGGCCTTTGGCCGCCCTCCTCTTAGCGCGATGGTGATCCCTCCCGCGTCGAAGAACGCGAAGTCCTCGTTGGTGCTGGTTAGTTTCAAGCCCAGGCGGTCGCGATAAAACTCGATCGAGCGATTGAGATCGGTCACGGCCAAAATCACGATGGACGCCTTCATTTGCGCGAAGGCCGTTAGAGTCAGGAGGGAAAACGCTGCAAGTTTCGTGAGCCACATAGACCGATTATAGGCCGGCGGGAGAAAGAGTTCTTCTCGAATCTTGCGAAATTGGCGTATTCTGAGGGTAGAGACCATGAACAAGGCGGACGTAACTTCGGATATCGATTGGACGCAGTGCGAACTGATCGAGTGCGTGCCCGGCAAAGTGTCTGGCAGGCCCGTCGTTCGTGGCACGCGAATTATGCCCGAGGCCATCGTTGGCAGCCACGAGCTGGGAGAAACCATTGAGGAGCTGCGCGAGGGATTTCCTACTCTTTCCGTGGACCAGATTAGGCGCCTGATCGAATTTGCCCAGGGTCAACGCAAACAGCATTAGCGGTGAAGGTACTACTGGACGAAAATCTTGATCACGCCTTGAGGCCGCTCCTGGGGACGCACGATGTCTTCACCACAGCCTACATGGGCTGGGCCGGGTTGAAGAATGGGGAGTTGCTGCGCAAGGCGGAGGACAGCGGCATCGAGGTGCTGTTGACCGGGGATCAGACTCTGAACTACGAGCAGAACCTCTCGGGGCGGCGCCTGGCGATCGTGGCGCTGTCAGCTGTTCAGTTGCCGATCATTAGGAATAATCTCCCGGCGATCATCGGCGCGATCGACAAAGCCACGCCGGGTTCGTTTCAGTTGGTTGAGTGTGGGGTTTTCAGTAGAAGAAAGCCGGACTAAGGATTCTGCGACACGTCCGAGTAGATCACGCCCAGCGGCGGCGCGAATTTGAACATTGATTCCGCAATCGGACGGTTGCGCTTCTCCGCCGAAAACGCGAAGTCCAGTTGCGACCCGTCCACCCCCCTCACATTCAGCCAGCGGATGGTGAAATCCGGGTCGATCAGAAACGTGACCTCGCTATAAGGCAGCTTGTCCGACTTCGGAGTCCCGGCGATAAACGTGCTCCCGCGGCCGTCGGGCCCGGTGCGGAACTTGCTGAACTCCTTGTCGAAGCGCAGATTGCCCAGCAGGAACGCCAGCGGCGCCCGCATGTCTTCCGCGCCCTTCATGCTGGCCTTCTCGAAGGTATTTTTGTCGGGTTGAAACAAATACAGGAATTTCCCGTCGGAACCGAATATCTTGCCGGCCGGAATCTTGTATTCCCACCGCATGCGGCCCGGCTTGCGCAGATAGAGCTCGCCGTTCTCGGTGTGTTTGCGGCCGTGATTGGTCAGCGTTTCGGCGAACGCGACCTGCAAGGTATGGGTGCGGTTGTAGCGATCCTCCACGCCCTTCAGCATGCGAGGCAGTTCCGAATCGGCAGCGTGGGCGCTAGGGAGACAAACGATCCACGCTCCAGCTGCCATCGCGGCGCAGACGGTAGCGCAGGCGATCGTGGAGACGGAACTTGCCACCCTGCCAGAATTCGATCTCGTTTGGATGGACACGGTAACCTCCCCAGTGTATAGGACGTGGTGGATCGCCCAAAGGATACTTTTTCTCAATTTTCTTTAATTTTTGGAGCAGCACCGCCCGTGACGCAATCACCGAACTTTGTTTCGAGATCGACGCGCTGAAGCGGCTTCCCAGCGGACGGCTGTGGAAGTACTGATCGGATTCCTCAGGGCTGACTTTCGTTACACGCCCGGTGATGCGGATCTGCCGTTCGAGAGGCTGCCAGAACAGCACCAGCGCGGCGTGCGGATTCTTGTCGAGCTCCCGTCCCTTGCGGCTATTGTAGTTGGTGTAAAAAACGAAGCCGCGTTCGTCGAACCCCTTCAGCAGCACCATGCGCGCCGAGGGTTTTCCGTCGCGAGTGGCGGTCGCCAGCGTCATCGCGTTGGGCTCAGCGAGGCCCGCGCCCACCGCCGCGTCGAACCATTTCCTGAACAGCTTGATCGGATCGGAGCTCACCAACTTCCAGTGTAAGCTGAAGGCATGAAGAAGACTGACGAGCAGTGGAAAAAAGAACTCACGCCGGAACAGTATAAGGTCGCCCGCCAGTGCGGAACCGAACCTCCCTTCACCGGCAAATACTGGAACCTGCACGACGACGGCACGTATCACTGCGTGTGCTGCAATGCAAAACTGTTCAGCTCGGGAACGAAATTCGAATCGGGCTCCGGCTGGCCCAGCTTCTATGCGCCGGTGGATGAAAAAAATTTGAAAATGATCGACGACACATCGTACGGGATGCGCCGGACCGAGGTCCAGTGCGCGGCGTGCGGAGCGCATTTGGGGCATGTGTTCCCGGACGGCCCGAATCCAACGGGGTTGCGGTTCTGCATCAACTCGGCCTCGTTGAATTTCGAGAAGAGCTAAAAAATAAATTGGCCGCTGATGAACACGGATGAACGCGGATTGAAAAAGCTCCTCTCCGAAATCCGCGTTTATCCGCGTTTATCAGCGGCCAATAAGCTTCTTTCAGCCTGGATCAGCTAGGCTAAAGTCATGGGGATTCGTAAATTCAGCATTGCCTTGTTGCTCACGACTGCCGCGTTCGCGCAAACTCCTGCGCTAACCTTCGAGGTCGCCTCCGTTAAACCGGCCGGGCCTCTCGATCCAGCCGCTATCGCCTCGGGAAAAATGCGCATCGGCATGAAGGTGGACGGAGCCATCTGCGATATCGCCAGCTTTTCTCTGTGCGATCTGATTCGCACCGCGTATGACGTGAAGGATTATCAGATCACCGGTCCCGATTGGTTGGGCAACCCGATGAGCGCGCAACGCTTCAACATCCAGGCCACCATGCCGGAGGGAGCCACCGAAAAACAGGTCCCGCAAATGCTGCAAGCTCTACTGGCGGACCGCTTCAAGCTGGTCTTCCATCGCGACAGCAAGGATCATTCCGTGTATGCACTGATTGTTGCCAAAGGCGGATCGAAACTGAAGGAATCCGCACCCGACGCCCCTGCGCCGGAAACGCCCGAAGAGCCGAAAAAAGGCGAAATGGTCATGGGGCAAGGATCGAGCCAGATGCGCATCAGCGGCAGCATGGACGGAAAAGGCACGGTGATAAGAGGTGGTCCGACGGGCCAGATGAAGATGTCCATGGTGGACGGCAAGATGCACATGGAAACCGCCAAGATGACCATGGCGATGCTCTGCGAATTCTCGAGCCGCTTCGTCGACCGTCCGGTGGTGGATATGACCGAGCTGAAAGGCAACTACCAGGTGGCGCTGGACCTGTCGATGGACGATCTTAAAAACGTCGCCAAGGCGGCGGGAATGGCGATGCCGGGCGGCGGCGGTGACGGGAAAGCTCCGGCCGAAGCCTCCGACCCCTCCAGCTCGTCGATTTTCCAGTCGATCCAGCAGATGGGCCTGAAGCTGGAAGCGCGCAAAGCGCCGCTCGACCTGATCGTGATCGACCATTTGGAAAAGGCTCCGACGGAGAATTAGTGCCCCTGTCAGCTAGAATAAGAGACGATGCTTCGTTCCCTCGCGGCCCTGCTTGCCTGCGCCTTCTCCCTTTCCGCCCAAACGAAATTTGAGTATTGGCCCGGCGCCACTTACGACCCGGCTGTGCCGACCCACAAAAAAGTGCTCGGCTACGAACCGGGCGATCACGTTTCTTCGCACGCGCAGATCATGCAGTACATGGACGCGCTGGCCGCCGCGAATCCGAATCGCATGAAGGTTTGGGAATACGCCAAAACCTGGGAAGGACGCAAGCTGGTCTACGCCGCCATCGGATCGGAAGCCAACATCAAACGCCTGCCGCAGATCCAGGCCGATATCAAGCGCCTGGCCGACCCGCGCAAGACCTCGGACGCCGAGGCCAAGCGCATTATGTCGACGCTGCCGGCGCTGGTATGGCTCGCCTACGGCGTCCACGGCAACGAAATTTCGTCACCCGATGCGGCGCTGATGACGGCGTATCATCTGCTCGCGTCCAAGAACGACAAAATGGTCGACGACATCATGTCGAAGACCGTGGTGATGATCGTCCCACTCCAAAATCCCGACGGCCGCGAACGCTTCGTCTTCAATTACGATGTCAACGCCGGCCTCGAACCGGACGCGAATCCTCTGGCCGCCGAGCATAGCGAGCCTTGGCCCGGCGGCCGCACCAATCACTACTATTTCGACATGAACCGCGACTGGCTGGCCATGACGCAGCCCGAAATTCGCGGCCAGATTCACGCGCTTCAGGAATGGCTGCCGCTGATTTACGTCGACCTGCATGAAATGGGCACGGACGCGACCTATTACTTCGCGCCCGACGCTAATCCGATCAATCCTCATCTGACCAAGGCCCAGGAAGAGAATCAGAACTGGTTCGGCAAAAACAACGCTCGCTATTTCGACAAGTTCGGCTTCAGCTACTTCACCAAGGAAACCTACGACGCGTTTTATCCGGGCTACGGCGCAAGCTGGCCCGCCTACTACGGCGGCATTTCCATGACCTATGAAAACGGCTCCACGCGCGGCCTCGTCGTGAAAAAATCCGACGACACCATCGTCACGTATCGAGAGACGGTGCGCCGCCATTTCATCACCTCGATCGCGACCTGCGAGACCACGGCGCAGCATCGCACCGAGCTGCTGGAAGAATTTTTCCGCTATCGCAAATCGGCGATTGAGGAAGGTTCGAAGGAGCCGGTCCGCGAATATATCCTGTCGCGCAAAGGCGACGTGACGACGGTCGATAAGCTGGCGCAGCTTCTGGTCGACCACGGCGTCGAAGTGAAACGCGCCACGGCCCCATTCTCGAACGGCGCGAAACAGTATCCGGCGGGCAGCTACGTCGTCTCCTGCGCACAGCCCGCGAAACGGCTGATCCGGGTGCTGATGGATTCCCAGGTCTCCATGGCTGAAGAGTTTCTCAAGGCGGAAGAGGCACGCCGCAAACGCCGCCAGCCGTCGGAGATTTACGACGTAACGGCCTGGAGCCTTCCGATGCAATATAACGTCGAGGCCGTCACCACGGGCACGGTTTCCGATGGAAAATTCGAGCCTGTCGTGCTCGGCAATGCTCCCAAGGGCGCCGTAAACGGCAAAGCCGAGGTCGCGTACGTCATTCCCTGGGGCACTTCGGGCGCGGCGAAGATGCTGACGGCTTTGCTCCATTCGAATTACAAAATCGTCTCCAATGACCGGCCTTTCACGCTCGACGGCAAACGTTACGAACTCGGCGCGCTGGTCCTGAAAGTGAAGGATAATCCGGCGACGCTCGAACAGGACGTCCGGAAGTTGGCCGAATCAACGGGCGCCGATGTCGACGCGCACAACTCCAGTTGGGCCGACGACGGACCGACGTTCGGCAGCAGCCATTTCAGTTCGCTGCGCAAGCCGGCGATCCTGATCGCCTGGGATCGCCCCACGCAAGGTGGCTCGGCGGGGCAGGCGCGTTTCGTGATTGAGCGCCAGTTCGGCTATCCGACCTCGGTCATCCGCACGGAGCAGATCGGAGCGGTCGATCTTTCGAAATTTCAGACCATCATTCTCCCCGACGGCGGGGCCTACGCGGCGTCGTTGGGAGCAAACGGCGTGCGCCGTTTGAAAGACTGGGTGCAAGCCGGAGGAACGCTGATCGGAGTCGGCGGTGCGATTCAATTTTTGGCCGCTCCAGCCACCGGACTTCTCTCCACGGCTGAAGAAAACGGCATCAAGGAAGGCGTCACGCCCGTGGCCGGAGGAGCGCCCGCAGCCGGAGGGGGTCGCGGAGGCGGCGGACGCGGAGGTGCGGCGGCCACGGAGACTCCGGCCGCGGCTACGCCCCCGGTGGCGGAAGGGGCGCGAGTTGCTCCGAAGATTTTCCTGACGCCCGCCGATCTGGATCTCGCCGAGCAGCCCGCTGCTGAGCTTCCGGGCAGCCTCCACGGCGCGCTGGCCAAAGTGAAGGTCGACCGCGAGCACTGGATCACGGAAGGTGTTCCGGAAACGGTCTACGCGCTGGTCAGCGGCCGCGCGATTTATCAGCCAATCAAGGCCGACAAAGGCGTCAACGCCGCCGTCTTCGCCGGGCCCAACGAAGTCCTCGCCAGCGGCTACATGTGGGACGAATACCGCAAGCAGCTCGCCTTTAAACCGTTCGTCATCGTCGAACGCAGCGGACGGGGCAGCGTCATTGCCTTTACCGCCGACCCCAACTATCGCGCCTATATGGACGGCTTGAATCTGCTGTTCCTGAACGCCGTATTTCGCGGACCAGCGCACACCGGCGGAGGCCGCGGCGGCGGGCAGGAGTAAAGTTTTCCCCGCAATCGGCCGATGGACAAGCAGGGAGAAACTCTATCGTGGGTCCGATGCAAGCCATCATGAACGGCGTAATCACCATCTTCTTTTACGCCATGGTGATCGCCGCGGTCTGGAAACTGTTCCTGATGGCCGGCGATCTGAGCGAGATTAAAACGCTTCTCAGCGACATCCGGCGCAACACGGCCGGCCCGGCGGTAGCGCCCGTGGTCCCGGCGCCGGCGGCAACGTCGTCAGCACCGGCGCCCGCGCCTCCGCCGATCCTTTCTCGACCTATGTCTCTCGAATCGGCCGAAGCGCTGCTGCGCGAAATCGCCGCCGAGGAACCGAAAACCACCGCTTAGCTCGACAGGCGAAAGCGCCTGTCCCACCGCTCTGCAACTGCTCGATGTGCCATGGTGGGGCAGGCGGTTTCGCCTGCCATTAGCGCCTTCCAACGACTTTTTCCGCACTGGTAAGCTCGGGGTTGGTGCGGGCGCGGAAATAACGCTGGCGGTTCAAGGTCGATCACCTCTTTAGCGGATCCTCCACCCATGGCGGAGTGGCTTCCATCAGACGGCCCAGCTCCGGCTCCAGCCTCTCCATCGCGCACTTCATGTCCCACGCCACCTTGCGGTAGCTGAAGTGACCCTTCACTCCGCTGCGCAGCCGCGCGATATATTCCGCCTCCGCGAAATCCATTTTGAACAGGAATCGCGACCTCGCGCCGAACGGCAGCAGGTAGTGCGATGCCGGCGCCGGCAGACTTCTCATCGCCTCGAACGCGTCCTTCATGACCTCTTCATAAAGAGGCCTCGCCCCGCACTCCACCATCGCCTCCGGCGTTTCGTGACCCAGTTGACCCGAGTAATCCTGCCGGTACTGCTGGCATCGGCGATGCCGGTGCATGTCGCGATACGCGCCGATATCCATCACGATGTCGAAGGCGTACAAACCTCCGCGAAACCCGCGCAGCAGTTCGTCGCGACGCGTCCTGGATCGCAGCGCGACGTCGATCACTTCGTTCCTCCGCGCCGCCGACCACGATCGCGTCAACTCGTAGATCTCGACGAACGGCCAGTCCGTCACCGGATAAAGCAGCGTCGCCGCGATCTCCGCGTGCGTGTCCGTGGAACGCGTCAAATCCATCGATTCCAGGCGCGCTGTCCCCGACGTCGTTGATACATGGGAAGGCAGGTTCTGCTTCACCCAAATCCGCAGATCGACGCGTGACTGCGCCGCATGCTCATCCGCATCCACATGGCGCGCCAGCGTCGGCGCCACCGGCTCCATGGCCGATTTTTCATCCCACGGGCATGCAGGCGGATTCGAACAAGCCTCCGCAATCTCACCGGCAAGTTCCCGAATCTCCGCATACTCCGACGACTTCAACCGCCGGATCTGCCTCTCTAAGGTACGAATGCTGGTCACCTGGCCCACGCCCGTCGGGATGCCAAAGAACAACACATAGCGCGCAATATCGAAGGCGCGGGCGGTAATATTGCGGTCGTACGCGTCCGCCTTCATGTCGTCAGGACGAGGTAGTCGAGCCTTCAAGTACTCTCTAGCGCGCGAATGTATCTCGTGATACGCGGCCAGAAGTTTTTCCGCGGTGGCCGCGTAAACGGCAGCCTCGGTCTCTGAAAATCCCGGGGGAGTGACGAACCCTCCGCGCGAAAAATCCTGATAACGCGAGGACCGCGCCTGCCCGTCCCACAACTGCTCGTCTTCAATCTCGGTCGCGGCCAGCTCGGAAACGCCCTCGAAGCACAGGACCACATGGCCCAGGTCAGCAATCGACGCATGACCATACTGGAAATAAAAGCTTTCGAGAAATTTCGCCGAGTCGTGCGTCCGCACCCAGTCGATCGACTTCTGGATGGAATCGGGAGAACGGCTGTACCGGGCCAGTGCATACGCACTTTTTTCCGGAGGCATCGGGGCGACAGCCAGCACACGTGGAGTTTTCGGGGTCAAACCGCTATCATAGCGATTCCCATGCAAATTCGTATCAAAAAACTTCATCCCGACGCTTCCCTTCCGGTCTACGCGCACGGTCCCGAAGAAGACGCCGGTCTCGACCTGCGGGCCGTCGAATCGGTCATCCTCGCGCCGGGCATCGCGCAAGGCGTGCCCACGGGCATCGCCATCGAACTGCCTCCCGGTTATGAAGCGCAAGTGCGGCCGCGCAGCGGCATGGCGCTGAAGCACTCGCTCACCGTCAATTTCGGCACCATCGACCCAGGCTACCGGGGCGAGATCAAGGTCATCATGTTCAACCTGGGCCACGCCGATTATAAAATCGAAAAAGGCGATCGCATTGCGCAGCTGGTGGTCAATCAATACGAGGCCATCGCCTGGGAGGAGGGAGAACTTGGGGATAGCGAGCGAGGGTCGGGCGGGTTCGGGTCTTCGGGGAGGTGAGAAGAAGCCGCCCGATGTGACGAACCGGATTCAATCCGTCGACGCGCTGCGCGGGCTCATCATGATCGTGATGGCGCTCGATCACACCCGCGACTTCTTCCACGCGGCCGCCATGCAGTTTCAGCCGGAGGACCTGGCTCGCACCACGGCGGCCATCTTTTTCACCCGCTGGATCACGCACTTTTGCGCCCCCGTCTTCATGTTCACCGCCGGCATGGGAGCGTTTTTCTGGCTGCGGAAACACACGAAAAAAGAGCTCTCCGCGTTCCTCTGGAAACGGGGCCTGTGGCTGGTCGTCCTGGACGTGACCGTGGTCCGTTTCGCCATGACCTGGGGACAAGGTCCGCTGCTGATCAATGTGCTTTGGGGACTGGGCTGGGCCATGATTGTGCTCGCTCTGCTGATCCACTTGCCGCTCCGGGTGCTGGCCGTGTTCAGCGTTGCCGTGATCGCGCTGCACAATCTGGCCGACGGCGTGAGCCTCCCCGGCCTGCACCAGCTGGGAGTTTTTCAAATCCACGGCGGAATGGTCGTCATCTCGTATACGCTAATCCCGTGGTTTGCGGTCATGGCCGCGGGATTTTGTTTCGGCGAGATTTTCACGAAACACAAATCATGGATGCCCGCCATCGGCCTCAGCCTGACCGCGGCTTTCTTTATTATCCGCGGCATCAACATTTATGGCGATCCGGCGCCGTGGTCGGGCGGTGTTCTGTCTTTCCTGAGGGTCAACAAGTACCCTCCGTCACTCGATTTCCTGCTGATGACGCTGGGACCGGCGATCGTGTTGCTGTCCCTGTTAGACAAGATCCAGCTTCGGCCAAAGAACCCTTTGTTGATCTTCGGCCGCGTCCCTTTGTTCTACTTTTTAGTGCACCTGTACGTGATTCATCTGCTGGCGGTCGTTCTTACGTGGATCCGATACGGCAAGCTGGTGCCGGTGAATCCGCTGCTCAGTATTTTTCCGGAAGGCTACGGATATAGCCTCGGGATGACGTATCTGATCTGGATCGGAATTGTCGCGCTGCTGTACCCGTTGTGCGTATGGTTCGCAGGGCTTAAGCAGCGCCGCGACGACTGGTGGCTCCGCTATCTCTAACGGTCTTGAGCCACAAGGCGAGCGCCACTCGTGTTTGGGATGCGCCCTCGGCGCACCGATCGCGATGAAAACATTCGTCCAGCCCCATGCGTCAGCTTGGGGCTACTTCGGTGGCTGAACGAAGCCCCAAGCTTACGCATGGGGCTGGCTTCGACGCTCGAAGCTCCGGTTGTTTTCGAAAGTGCTGGTGGCTGCCACAGAGAGCGCACCGGGCAGATTGATATTCAGCGCGAAAGCCGCCTCACTCCCGGCTGGCTCTGCTTGCCGTCGATGACCACTATCGAAACACTTTTCATGGCAACGTCCTCTATGGAGTAGGTGTCGATACTCCCCGTTCTCGTCGTTTCGCTCAGCCTGTTCCCGGCTCCCCAGGCCACGGCTCAAAAGGCGCCCTCCGCAAGGGGGCAAAAGACCTTGTCGGATGCGGTGAACTACGCCGCTCTCACACCGTTGGTCACCCGGAAGTCCACCGGCGCAGCGGTGATCCGGGCTCAGATCCTGCTTTGCCGCGCCGGGTTCTCGGTGGGCCAGATCGATGGCTCGTCCGGCATGAATTTCCGGCGCGCCGTCCTCGGATTCCAAAGCGCCCACCAGATTCCTCTCACTGGCGTGGTGAATAAGGCCACCTGGAAAGCCCTGAACGGGTACCCGGGTCCGGCCCTCGTCGCCTATCGCATCACCACAACGGACCTTGCCGGACCCTTCGAGAAAATCCCCAACGACTGGGCGGAGATGGCCAAGCTGCCCAAGATGGGTTACGAATCCGTCGATGACGAACTGGGGGAGCGCTTCCACTCCAATCCGGCGCTCCTGCACAAGCTGAATCCGAGCCAGCGCTTCGACCAGGCGGACGTGGAAATCATGGTGCCGCACGTGCAAATCGCCCTTAAAACCCGGGCCGCCTCCCTGGTCGTCAGCAGGTCGGAGTCGACCGTGACCGCGCTCGATAGCCGCGGCAAGGTGATCGCGCAGTTTCCCGCCACCACCGGCAGCGACCACGATCCTCTCCCGATCGGCGAATGGAAAGTCATCGACATCCATCGCGATCCGACGTTTTCCTATAATCCCGATCTGTTCTGGAACGCGGGCGCGAAAGACACCCAGGAGACCATTGCGCCCGGACCCAGAGGACCTGTCGGAGTGGTTTGGATCGGGATCTCCAAGGAGCACTACGGAATTCACGGCACGGCGATTCCTTCCGAAATCGGGCACACGCAATCGCACGGCTGTATCCGTCTCACAAATTGGGATGCCTTGGAGCTGGCGAAGGCAGTTGCACCCGGAACTCCGGTTCGTCTCAATGAGTAGCGCTTCTCTTTGCATCGTAGTCCTGCTGTTGGCGCCTGAGGCCGTCGCAGACGATGAGCCACTCCATATTTCTCTGCCCATGAAAGGCCTGAAGATGTCGGATATTCACGACACGTTCGACGAGGCACGCGATGGGGCACGCAAGCACGGGGCCACCGATATCATGGCTCCCCGCGGAACGCCGGTGCTGGCTGTGAACGATGGCCGGATCGTGAAGCTTTTCCTGAGCAAGCCAGGTGGAATCACCATCTATCAGTTCGATCCCTCGGACCAATATTGCTATTACTACGCGCATCTGGATCGTTACGCGCCAGGGATCGAGGAAGGGACCATCGTGCACCGCGGCGAGACCATCGCCTTCGTCGGCAGCACCGGCAACGCCAACCCGGCAAATCCCCACCTGCACTTTGAGATACACCGCCTGGACGCGGACAGGCACTGGTATCAGGGGACGTCTCTCAATCCTTATCCGTATTTGGTGAACGCCCTGCGATCGGGGAAGTGATGCACTGGGCGTGCTGCGAGTGTCCCGCTGAGTTCGCTGGATTTTTCGGCTCTCATGGCACGGAGGCGGTTCACTTCACCGCCAGCGTGACGCCGGACTGGCTCTGCTTGCCGTTGAAGACCACCGCCACAGGGACATCCGCGTTGTGACGCACGCCATTTGGAATGATCACGTTGATCTGAAAAACTCCTTCGACCAAGCCGGGAGCGGGTCCTGCATACTGGACAGTGGCGGAAATGCCGTCGATGAAGGCCTGAACGGGCCCGGCGAACGTAGCCAGCGGACCGCCGACGCCGGCGAGGGCGCCATCACGACCAGGAGGCGAAGTTTGCCCGCCGCCTCCGCCGTAAAACACGACGAGATTCCCAATGGATTCCGGGTTACTGTCGCTATTCACAGTCAGATCGTGATTGAGGATGGCTCCCTGCCCGCCGCCGTCTGAGTTGGCGGTATACAGTCCCGGAAGCGCGTCGGTAACGGCGAGTTGCACGGGAGGCGACGTCACGCCGTTATAGACAACTTGCACACTGGTGGTGCTCTTGCCGGCGAGCTCGAAGGGCGCGAATCCCGCCACTTGGCCGATTCCGTTGTTGTTCAGCGAATAATACAAAGACGCGGGAGTTCCGTCGAACATCACCTGCGTCAGACCGAGCGTGGTCGGCACCAATCCGTTTGTGCCGAGCGTGGGTCCGGCGATGGCCGATGGGCCGAAGGCGTCCTGGCCGAAAAGGACGAAGGGCATACCGGGCGCGACCACGGTGCTGACGTAGCTGGCGGAGTTGGCGAAGCCGTAGATGGTGAACCACGGAGCCTGCGTGACTGTAGCCGTCACGGGCACAGAGAGATTGATTCCGCCCGGGGAATTGAACTGAAGAGTGGTCGAATAATTCCCTCCGCTCGGCGGATTGGCGGAAAGGAACGCGGTGAAAGGCGTGGTGGTGTCGCTGACGGTTACATTCAGCCAGGGCGCGGCCGGGCTCACCGAATAGGTGACGCCGGTGGTTGGCAAGCCCGAGGATACGATGGGAAGGCTGATGGTCTGCGGCCAGATCCCGTTGGTTCCGGGAGTGGTTCCGGTGACAGTGGGCGGCGCCCAGGCGCCGGTGAAGGCGGGCATCTTCTGGCCGTTGACGAGGTTAAGCGAATTGCCGCCATCGACGCAGCCGACGATGGTCGCGCCCAGGTAGTTAATAGGATTCGTGGTCAGAGTTGGAACCGCGATGGGGGTCGCGAAACTGTTCAAAGTACTGAAGAAGGGAAACACCGCGGTTTGGGTGGACTGAGCCAGGGCGAAGGGCTCCGGCACGGTCGGCGGATTCACGAACCCAGGATACATGTAAATATTGGCCGGAGTCGAGAGCGAGAGCGGATTTCCACCCAGGGTGAATATCGTGTTCAGTTGAGCAGGGTTGGTGCCAATGGTCCTCCCGTTCACAGTGAAAGTGATTTGTGCGGTGCCGTTGGAGTTTCCAGTGACCTGAAGACTGGTTGGTCCGATTGTGCCGTTGGGCGAGGAAGCCGTGGTGCTTCCGATGACATTGCCGGTGATGGAATCCGTCAGGCTCGGGTTCAGCGGCGTGCTATAGATAAGCCCCGGCTGAAGTCCCGTGATCGTCACGCCGAGGTTGGTCCCGGAGTTGGCCGTGCCGATGAGCGGGTTGAGGCCCGCGCTTGCCGGGAGGATGGTTCCGCTTTCGGTGCCGGTATTCGGGCCGGTGGCGGGCGGGCTCGACTGCTGTTGTTTAAACGAGCCCGGGAACCCTTCGGTAAATATCACTTTGGTTTGACCGTTACTGGGCGCATCGGTGTTCCCGTTCAGTCCCAGACTCGAGCAAAATTGATTGCTGCTGCCCTTGACGGCGGTCTGCACTCCGGACTGGACCGTCGCGACGTTTATGTTTGGGATGTTAATGCCGTCATAGCCTGAGCCCAGGCCAGAAAAGTTCAGGCTGGCAATCAAGTACGCTTGGAAACCCGCGCCGGTACCCGGGCTGGTCAACGCCAACGCGTTGGCGTTCGCCCGGATGTTCGTGATGCGTATTGTGCGATTATTTGTTCCGGGAGCGTCAAGCGGGACATTGAGGAAAGTCACGGCATTCGATGAGGGGTTTCCGCCGATGCCTTGAAAGATATTCGGATGACCCGGCGTTCCGTTGTATAGGTTCACGCCGGTGCCGTTTCCAACGATGCTGCACGGTCCGGGCGGGGGGCATCCCTGAGGCGTCCACGAAGAGGACCCTGTCGGCCCCGTCGACGGCTCATCGATGATGAGCAGCGCCTCGTTGGCAAGGCCAGCGCTTAATCGGCTGGTAATCGTCGTATTCACGAAAACCGTGATGTGAACTGGAGGAATCGCCGTGCCGGTCGGTATCGGCGACCCGCCCTGGCAGGTGAGCAGCATGTCGCCGGTCAGCTCCGTGAGGCCTTCGGCTCTGAGGGTCGGAGGCACGGTGACGCTAGCGGAACAGGCGGGAGGTTTGTTCTGCGCGAAGGCGGACAAAGAAAATAACAGGACTGCAAGCAGAGCCTTCATCGATTTATCCTTTCGATGCTGGGCAAGGATCATATCATAAATGAATGACGAACAAATTTGCAGTGGTCACCGGCGCAGGCAGCGGGATCGGCCGCGCGGTCAGCATCGCGCTTTCGGCTGCGGGGTTCTCTGTCGTCCTGGCCGGACGGCGGGCGGAGGAGTTGGAAAAGACCGCGGCGCAAGGCGCGAACATGCTCGCGGCGCCCACCGACGTCACGAATCCGGAAAGTGTGAAGGCACTATTTTCTCGGTTGGAACGGCTGGACCTGCTGTTCAACAACGCAGGCATGGGCGCGCCCGCCGTGCCGATGGATGAACTGACGTTCGAGCAGTGGACGGCGGTGGTGAACGTGAATCTCACCGGCGCATTTTTGTGCGCGCAGCACGCCATGAGGCTCATGAAGGCGCAGACGCCGCGCGGAGGGCGCATCATCAACAACGGATCGATTTCGGCGACGGCTCCGCGTCCAAACTCGGCTCCCTATACGGCGACCAAACACGCCATCACCGGGCTGACGAAGAGCATCTCGCTCGACGGGCGCGCGTTCGACATCGCCTGCGGGCAGATCGACATCGGCAACGCGGCGACGGAGATGACGGAGCGCATGGCGAACGGTATCCTGCAAGCCAACGGATCAATGATGGTGGAGCCTCGCATGGACGTGAAACATGTCGCTGACGCGGTGGTCTATATGGCCAGCCTGCCGCTGGACGCGAATGTCCAGTTCCTGACAGTGATGGCGACGAAAATGCCGCTGGTGGGCCGCGGCTAACGTTTTGTGGTGGCGCGAGCTTTAGCTTGCAGCGGTGGCTTTAGCCGCCGACTGAAGTCGACGCAGCAAGCTAAAGCTCGCGCCACCACGCACCCCCACACGACCTCTTAGAGCAATTTCCCAGACAGTGTGATCCGGGTGGGGCCGCCAATCTTGGTGGCAAGCCGGCTTTCCAGCCGGCGCTGGTCGCCTTTCCGCAAGGCCGCCTCGAGAAAGGGCGGCTGCCGCCAAGATTGGCGGCCCCACAGTTGGTCTACAAAAACCAAGAAACCGGTCTAGTCACGCAGCGCTTGCACGGGGTCGGTGCGCGTGGCTCGCCAAGCGGGGAGAAAACACGCGGCCACGGAGGCAACGATCATGACTAAAAACGCCAGTCCGAAGGACGCGGGATCGCGCGGGCTTACTTTATAGAGCAGATCCCCCAGCAGACGAGTCAACACCAAAGCGGCGCCTGCGCCGAGGACGATGCCTCCGGCGGTCAGCGCCAGGCCGTTCGACATGACCAGGCGCAACAGATCCGATGCTTCCGCACCGAGAGCCATGCGCAGCGCCAGTTCCCGCGTGCTCTGCGAGACGGAGTAAGACATGACGCCATACAGTCCGATGGTGGCCAGCACCAGCGCCAGTCCGCCGAAGATGAACAGCAGAATGACGGCGGCGCGCTGCGCCCAGCTCATCCGATCCACCTGCTCCCGCATGGTAATGACCTCGGATGGTGCAAGGTTGGCGTCCAGAGCTTTGATTTCGCGCGTGAGAATCGGGGCCAGCGCCTCCGGGCGAAGCGACGTGCGGACTTCGAGGCTCTGGCCCATGGAGCTTTGACGCATCGAGACATAGAAGAACGGTTTCGTTACCTCGGTCAACGATCGGTATTTTGAATTTTTCGCGACCCCCACCACTTGCAGCCAGCGGTTGTTCTTCACCTGGAGGCGTTTTCCAACGGGATCTTCTCCGCGCCAGAACTCGGCGGCCATCGATTCATTCACCACCGCGACCGCGGGAGCCGTCTCATGGTCGGCAATCGTGAACTCGCGGCCGGAGACGAGAGGGATTCCCATGGTCGAGAAATATCCGGGGCCGACCTCATGGAAATCGACGCTAAGCCGCTCCTCGGGCTCGGTCTCAAAGCCCTCGATCGCGATTGGGGACGAAGAGTAAGTGCGATAACTGATCGGAATGCCCCGGGCGAAGGCCATCGATTCGACGCCCCCGATCGATTGAAGCCGCTCCAGCAGCGCGTCCTCAAACGTTTTGATGCGCTGCGGATCGTAGCCGGCCGACACCATGTCGATGGTGGTGGTCAGGACGCCTTTGGCCGAAAAACCGGGGTTGGCTTCCCGCATGGCCTCCAGGCTCTTGAGCAGCAGGCCCGCGCCGACCAGCAGAATGAAGCTGAGCGAAACCTGGACCAGGATGAGGCTCGAACGGATCCAGGCTTTTCCACGTCCGCCGACCACGCTGCCGGATTCGGACTTCATCGCCCCGGCCAGATCGATCCTGCTGGCCTGAATCGCGGGCACCAGACCGAACAGGAGGGTCGAAAAAACGCATACGGCGGCGCTCAAGGCAAGCACGCGCCAGTCGAGTTCGGCGGGCAGGTTCACGATCACTCCTGGGCGGTTCGGGTAAAACAGGGCGATCAAGTTGCGGCACCAGGTGGCGACGAGAAGGCCTCCGATGGCGGCCAGCGCGGAGAGAATCAGGCCTTCGGTTAGGAGCTGGCGCAGCAGACGGGCGCGGCCCGCGCCCACCGCGAGCCGAACTGTCATTTCATGCCGTCGCGCGAAGGAGCGCACCAGCAGCAGATTTCCGACATTGGCGCAGGCGATCAGCAGCACGACCGAAGCGACGAGAAGCGAAATCCGGAGGGTGGGAAGCAGCGTGCCTGCGCCGTTGAACGGAGTCTGCCACAGCGGGAAAAGCTTGATTTCGCGCGCCCGGTTGGTGGCCGGATACTGGTTCTCCAGTCGTTTCGCCACAGCCGAGATCTCCGCCTGCGCCTGCTCCATCGTTACGCCGGGTTTGAGCCGGGCGAAGCCTTCAATCCAGCGGGCGCCCCGATCCTCCAGCTTGTAGCCGCCCGGATCGAAAATTTCCTGCATCGACGCGGGCACCCAGAATTGAAACGCGTAGCCGACAAAGGTCCCGTAGAAGCCTTCCGGGGCGACGCCGACGATGGTATGCGGAATGCCGTTGAGCATCTGCGTTCTGCCGACGATATCGGGATCGCCGGCGTAGCGCTGCTTCCAGGTGAGGTAGGCGATCACGGTGACCGGGTGAGCGTTGCGGCCGAAGTCCTCCTCGGGCCGGAAGCCTCGTCCCATGAATGGGCGAACGCCCAGGGCGTCGAAATAATTGGCCGACACAACGCTGCCGGTGGCGCGCTCGGCCCGGTCGCCGACGCTGAGAGTCGTGCCCATGATGCGGTCGACGATGAACGCGTCGAACTGAGTGCAGCTGCGCTGGAAATCCTGGAAGTCGGGCAGGGACACAGCGGTCCTGGTGCCTCGATTCAGTCCCGCGACCGCGACCATGCGGTCCTGACCGGCCACCAAAGGGAAAGGCCGCAGCAGGATGCCTTCAATCCAACTGAAAACCGACGTGGTGGTTCCGATGCCTAGCGTCAGGCACAGAACGGCGAGGATCGAAAAGCCGGGGCTGCGCCGGAGCATGCGAATGCCGAACAGGATATCTTGCAGCATAGTGAGGCGTAAGACGGCCAAATACCGGAATCGTTAGTTTAACTCGACGAGCCAAACCTTTGGTGGCGTCCTACAGTATGATGGCGGGAACGTGAGTGTCTATAACCAGGTCCCCTACATAAACTCGCCCTATCCGCAGACGCATCCCGGGAGGTTGTTTGTGATGGGGAAGCTCGCCGGGCTCGATCCGCCGGCAGTGGAGACGTGCCGGGTGCTGGAAATCGGCGCGAACGAAGGGGAAAACCTGGTGGGGATGGCGGTGGTGCTGCCGCGGGCCGAATTTGTGGGGATCGAGCTGGCGGAGGTTCCGGTGGTGCGCGGCCAGAGGACGATCGCGGATTTGCGGCTGGCCAATATGCGGCTGCAAGAGAGGAACGTTCTCGATGTCGACAGGGATCTCGGGGAGTTCGATTACATCATCGCGCATGGGTTGTATTCCTGGACGCCGATGATCGTGCGCGACAAGATTCTGGAGGTCACGAAGACGAATCTCAGCGCAAATGGCGTGGCGTTTGTCAGCTACAACACGCTGCCCGCGGGGCATGTCCGCAAGATGGTGCGGGAGATGATGCTGTATCACATCGGCGAGGAAGCGGATCCGATGCGGAAGCTCGAAAAGGCGCGGGAGTTATTGCAGGTGATCGCGGTGGGGAGGCCGAAGCCGGATACGCTGGAAGCGGCGGTGGCGGCGAGGGCGGCGGAGCTGCTGGAATATACCGACAGTGCGTTGTGTCACGACGACCTGGCCGACGTCTACGAGCCGGTCCATTTACACGAGTTCGTGGCGCATGCGGCGCGGCACGATTTGCAATACGTGGGCGAGGCCAATCTGGCGGATTCGCAGTCGCGCAACCTGGCGCCGGAGGCGGTGGCCAGGATTCGCGAGATGGCGGCGGGAGATCGCCTGCGGGAGGCGCAGTACCTGGACTTTGCGCGGACCAGGCGGTTCCGGCATACGCTGCTGGGGCATGCGGGAATCCAATTGCGCGACGGATCAGCGGAGGGATGTCACGCGGCGACGGCGGCAGGGGAGACGGAAGAAGGAGTGTTCGTGAGCGCGGCGGGGACCAAGATGACGACGTCGCATCCCCAATGGATCGCATACATGCGGCGGCTGATCGATTTGTGGCCGTGCTCGGAGCGCGTGGAGGAGCGCGATGCGGAGATTGCGCTGGAGTTGTTCCGGTCCGACATGATCGAGTTGCATGGATTCCCGGGGGTCGCGCGGAGGGCGGGCGAGAGGCCGTGCGCGAGCCGGTTCGCGCGGTATCAGGCGGCGCGCGGGGATTCGCGCGTGACAACGCTATGGCACCGGTCGATGGAAGTGGGGGACGAGCAGGGCAGGAAGCTGGTCGGGTTACTGGATGGGAGTCGCGATAGGGCGGAGCTGGCGAGGGAGATGGGGAGCTCGCGCGAAGTGCTCGAAGTTGCGCTGCGGGTGCTGGAGAGGCACGGAATGCTGACGCAGTAGCCGGTCAGAGTCACGCCCGATGATCGCTCCCTGTGGTCGCGGCTCTGTAAGCGCTTGATTTTACGTAACGCCAATTCCGAGCCGCGACCACAGGGAGCGATCGTTACGAGTTTAGTCTGCGTCCCCTCCGCCTCAGGCCGCGGATCTGCGGCGGTTGGCTGGCGCGCTGGCTACCGGTTTTTTTCGAGGCTTCGCGAACTCCGCTGTCCAATATTGTCGGAAGGCTTCTATTTTCTTGCGCTGCCGTTTCTTGAGGCGAGAGGCCAACGCCGGAACAATTTCAGCCGCGGTGACGCAATCGTTGATATCCCCGAGCAGGGCGCTGACGCGCTTGATGCTCGCGGCAAGGGGGCTGGAGGGTTGAAACAGCTCCAGCGTGTAGCGATATTTCTTGGCGACAATCCGGAAGTCATGCATCGCGTGGGGGGAGGCTTTCGCGGAGGAGGCCTCGTTTCCACGCTCGAGAAAATCCTTGGCCAGCCGGTCGAGGGCGTGCTGCTCCAATTCGCGAAGCGGGGTGGCGGGGGAATCCTGAACGGCCAGGCTCCGATTCGTCCATCGCTTGAGTTCGGCCACGAGAACGCGCGCAGCGTCCTGGCGCCGGGTTTCGACCTTCTCCTGAAGGCGGGCGGCGTGTGGAATGCGCCAGCGGAGGAGATACTTCTGGGCAACATCGTAGTTGCGCACCTCCCCGGCCGCGGACTTGATCTTCTTCAGCCGGCGGCGTCGCTTGCGCAGGTCTTTGTCGGAGAAACAGGGCTTGCATGCGGCGACGGCCTGGGTGAATCGCCGGATAGCGACCCTTAGCCGATGAACTGCGCGGGCGTCGCACAACTCAAGAGCGCGGTTGACCTGAAGCGCGAGGCTCCTCGACAGGCGGCGTGTGTGCCGGGCGGCAAACTGCTGCGTTTCAGTGGCGGCCACAAATTCTCTCGATGCCACAACGGGGCATTGACACACCATTGTCACATAACGGACGTGGAATCAGGAAGCGGGGCAGGTGCGGGAAAAATGTAGTACTAATAGATTAGTATGCTGGAAAGCGCTTGGCGGGACATGCGTTATTCACTGCGCACGATGGCCAGAAATCCGGCGTTCGCCATCACGGCGATGTTGATTCTGGCGCTGGGCATTGGCGGCAACTCCGCGATCTTCACGGTGATTCGCGCGGTGCTGCTGAGGCCTCTGGATTATCGGGAGCCGGACCGGCTGGTTTATTTTTCGGTGGAGAATGCGCGCCGGCCGCGGCAGAATCCTTCCTTGTCATTAGTGCAGTTCGAAGGGATGAAGGCGTCGGCAAAAACGTTCGCGGGCATGGGCGCGTATGGGCGGCCGGAAAGTTTCGCGCTGGCGAGCGGGGGCCAGCCGGAGGAGTTGAAGGGCGCGCGAGTGTCGGCAAATTTTCTGGAGGTGCTGGGTGTTCCGCCGCTGCTGGGACGTAGCTTTCTGAGCGAAGAAGACAGGGCGGGCGGACGCGCGGTAGCCATGATCAGCGCGAGGCTGTGGAAGCGTCGATTCAGCGGCGCTCGCGGGAGTGGTGATCGGCATGTGCGGGGCCTTCGCGCTGACCAGGGTCATGAAGAGCCTGCTGTTTCATGTGAACGCGACGGATCCAGCTGCGTTCTTGGGCATCGCGGCGCTGTTTGTGATGGTGGCGCTGGGAGCCGGCTACATTCCCGCGAGGCGCGCGGCGCGCGTGGATCCAATGGCTGCTCTCAGAGTGGGGTAGTGGAGGTTGTCAAAAAAGAACGAGACGAAAACGGCGCGTGAACAGTCGATCATAGTATGATGAAGGCAGATACTGGGAGGTCGTCTAATGGTAAGACTGCGGCCTCTGGAGCCGCGTATCGGGGTTCGAGTCCCTGCCTCCCAGCCACTACAGCCCCTCTCACGGAGCGTTTTTCGATGATTTCACGGTCTTCCTTGTTGTTCCTTCCCCTTCTTTTATCGGCCCAAGAACAGGCGCCTCCGGACGTGGATCAGGAGTTGCGGGCGAGGGTAACCGCGTTCTATCAGAACTTCCTGGAGACGTCGTTTACGCCGCGCAAAGGGGAGCCTTTCGTGGCTGAGGACACGAAGGATTATTACTACAACGCCGCCAAGGAGACGTATATTTCGTACCGGTTCGGGACCATCACGTATTCCGATAATTTCACGAAGGCTTTGGTGGTGGTAATTGGCAAGCAGGAAAGGCACATGGCCGGGCAATCCATGATCACCGAGTTCCCCCAGGATACGCGCTGGAAGGTGGAGAACGGGAAGTGGTGCTGGTATCACCATGCCGAGGACGAGTGCCTGACGCCGATGTGCGGCAAGACTCCTCCGCCGGCGACGGCGGAAGAAAGAGCGGCGGTGTTTAAGCCGAAGGATACCAGCCCGGCAGCGGTCCGGAGCGCGGGTTTGGCGGTTTTAAGGGATCAGGCGATGGGGGTCGATAAGGCCACGGTGACGATGAGCGCGGATCAGCCGGGGTCGGCGCAAGTGGTGTTTACCAATGGGGCCGATGGAGAAGTTGTGATCGGCGTGGACGGGCCGCCGGTGAAGGGCCTGAAAAGGTCGTTCGATCGGACGGTTGTTCCTGGACACGGGAAGGCGGTGCTCTCGCTCGAATTCGATCCTTCCGACCAGAGCGGGGACAAGGATGCTTGGGATCCGAAAGGGAGTATTCAGCTGCGCGTCGTCGCGGATCCGTTTAACCGGATTTTTCCGGTGACAGTTCAATTCGTCGCAAAATAGCGGGCTGGAAGCGATTGGCTATCGAGTTGCACTTCGCAGTGCGGGAGGCAACGATAGTTATGGTTTCGGCAAGCACCAGGACAGCGGCGGCGGACGCGTTGGCCAGTCTTACTCTTAAGGCGTCAAGTTCGAGCAACAAGACGAATTCCTTTGCGCAGCAGTTGACTGGCGCGATTAAGAGCGACATCAATCAGTCTTTGAATGGGTCTCGGGTTGTGACCAACGCGGGCGAATCGCCGGGGCAAGTTTCTGGCGGTGGCCAACTTCTTGTCGCGGCGAAGGCGGCCACGGAGCCGACGGAGCCGGCGGCGGAGGAAATTCCCACCATGCTGGGGATGGGTCCAGTGCCCGGTACTCCTCCGGTGACGGTGAAGGCCTCGGAGATACCCACGATGTTGGGGATGGGTCCGGCGCCCGGAACCCCTCCTGTGACCTCGGGACTGGCGGGAACGGCGGCTATATCAACCGCGCTATTGGCTGCGCCCCGCGGACCCGGCGTGGTGGCGACTGCCGCCAAGGTTCCCGTGCCGAAGGCTCCGGCTCCGCAGCCGGTGGCTTCGTCTACGGAGAGCGAAGCGGATGCCTATTGGGCGGAGCAGCCTGCCGCGGTGCAGGTTCTCAGGGGCATGCCGGACGACGACGCCAAGGAGGCGCTGGCGTTGAACCTGGCCAATCAGGGTTATCCCATCGATACGCAGATCATGGTGTGGAACTGGGATCCACAGATGACGATGCAGGTGCGCGAAAACCAGGGATATGCCTGGGTTCCTTCCTTCGGGCAGAGCAACATCCCGATTGGACCCGGGCTGAGCATGCCGGGCGAGCCGAACACCTACAGCCCGGATAGTCCGCCGCCGGGGTCGATTCCGGTTACGACGGCGTTCGCGGTGGGGACGATTCAAAATCCGCTGGTGCAGGTGCCTGCTTCCACCTAAGGGCCTGGCAAAAAAAGGGGCCGGAATACAATCCGGCCCCTTTTCAATTTGCGAAGCAATGTTCTACTGCACTTGCGGCAGATAGACGGTATTAGAGAAAACGACGTTGCCGTTTACCGAGACTCCGAGCACCAAAGGCTGATTGGGCCCGGTCTGGTTGGTTAACGGAATGGTGAAGCCGACCGCGTAGATGCCGATTTCGCCCGTTTGATAGGTAGCCGAGACGACCGACACTCCTCCGCCGGAGAGCCCGACGATCACCGGGAGGACAACACTTTGGCCGAGGCCAGTGCTGTCCGTGGACGTGGCCGGAGAAACCTGTCCCAGTCCGGTACAGACAATATAATAATTGTGGCCGCGCTTGGCTGGGTTGGCGGCGGTGACGTAGCTGCCGTCGTCGGCGCTGATGACGTAGCCATCAGGATTGCCGTCCGAGCCGGTGTAGGAGAAAATACCGGGCTGGGCTGCGAGAATCAGGACGCCGGTAACGGAGGTGGTGGCGCCACTCAACTGAATGACGACGGTTCCGTTGGTGCTGGGCGCAACTTCGCAGGGTGTCTGGAAGGTGACCTGCTGTTTGCCATTGGTGTTGCTGAGCTGATAAATCGGTGCGGGCACGCCGTTGACGCTTAACGACAGGCCGTTCAGCGTATATTGCAAAGGCCCGAAGAAGCTGGCGCCCGAGACCGTGCCGACGATTCCCGGAGCAATTCCCGATCCGGTGGCGACGGCCAGACCGCAGGGAACTAATCCCGTCTGGAAGCTGGCGGCGTTCTGGAAGCTGGCAGCGGCCACCACGGGTCCTTGCGGGACCACGGTTAGCGAGAAGCTCGCGCTGACCGACGAGTAGTTCGCGGTGACCACCATCGCCCCGGGCGACGCGCCGGCAGTGACCGTGGTAGAGGCCCGTCCTTGCGAGTCAGTGGGAGAAGACGTCGGGTTCGTGTTGCCGTTACCGGAGGTAACGAGGAAGGTCACCGAAACACCGGGTATGGGATTGTTCGACTGATCCTTGAGCTGAACCGTCAGCGTCTGTGGGAACGAGGTGTTGACGGGGGTAGTCTGGTTGTTGCCGTTCAGGATGGTCATGGTGCTGGCAACAGCCTGGCTGGTGATCGAGAAGGTGACAACAAAGGCGTTACCGAGGGTGGCGGTGACTTGTGCCGTACCGGGCGCCTGTCCGAAGGTTACCTGCGCGCTGACTTGCCCGCTGGACCCGGAAGTGCTGACCACGTTCGAGAGCGTCGCCGAACCTTGGGTGACTTTCCAGACGACCTGGCCTCCGGTTACCGCTCTTCCGCAGGCGTCTGTGACCGTGGCCACCAGCGGGAATTGCAGCGGAGTACCGGCGTTTCCGGTCTGGTTATTTCCCGAGACGATAGCCAGGGCCTGGGCAGTTCCCGGGGTGATGGTCACCGAGCCCTGGAAGCCCCTGAAATCGCCGACTTCGAAATAAACAGTGTAAGTCCCGGGTCCGGCCCCGCTGCATGTGGATTGGACGTTGCAGTATGCCGTGCCGGTGTTGGAATCCGACAAAGTAGACCCCGAGTTGCACGTTGCGTAAGGAGACGGGGCCAGAGTGGCGGGATCGTTGACGATCCGGATTGCGACGTCGGGAATGGGGCAGCCGAGATTCTGAACCGCATTGGGGCAATTGAGCTGCGGGACCGAGTTGGCCAGGATCAGGGCGGAGACTGCGTTTTGCGCGACTCCTCCCACAGGCACGGTGACGTTGTAGGGAAACGAAGGGGCCTGGATCTGGACCGTCGGCGGAAACGCGGGGTTGCTGGTTCCAAGAATTATATACGCGTATTCCACTTCGTAAAAGCTCACGCTTCCGTAGGGGGTGCTCGCGACAATGGTTTCCACCTCGAAGTCGTTACCCCCGGCGGGCGTCTGAGCTTCGAAGTCGCTTCGAGCGAGGCCCTTCGCGTCGGTGGTGGTGCCTGGGGTGTTATCCGCGTTGTAATAGGAAACGACGTTTGAGGTGCCGGAGGTGACATTGAAAGTCACGGTCACACCGGGCAGAGGCTTGCCGTTGACATCCGTTACGAGAACGGTGAGAGGATCTCCGTCGCCTTGCGTGCCAAAGCCCGTCTGAACGAGTTTTCCATTACCGGTGACGATGGTCACCTGGGTAACGCCGTTGGGTCCGGGGCCGCCCGTGCCGCCCACGCCGGGTACGTTGATCGTGAACGTCGTGTTGGCGGTACCTGCGGTAAGGTTGATGGTGTACGTTCCCTGCGCCGAGGGCGCAGTGATGGTGGTTTGCACGTAGCCATCCGCGTTGGTGGTTGGATTGGGAGTATTAATGATGACGCCGTTTGTGGGATCGGTCGTGAAGCTGACCTGGAGGTTGAAGATCGGGCGCCCGGTGAGGTCGAGGACTCGCGCGACCAGCGGCACCGAGGTGGCTCCTTGCGAAACGGTCAGATTATTGTTGAACTGGAGAAAAGAACCCGCGCCGGTCTGGGGAGGTACACCGACAAACTCCATTGGCCCGCCGGAGGTGGCGGCGCTGGCTTGGGCGCTGATCTGGTTCGAAGCGAGGTTGACGCGATAGATGTTCTCCTGTCCGCCATTGGCGATGAGGAGATAAAGATAGAGGGCCGAGGGGAGCTCGGTGGACACGGCGGCTTCTTGCACGCCTTGTGCGTTGAGGATGGTGTTCAGAGAGCTGACGGTCAAGCCGAGGGGCGCCGTGACCACATCGTACAATGTTGTTGCCGAGTACGAGACGGCGAAAACTCTCCCGTTGCCGGCCACGATGACGTCATCGAGAGGCGTGGGCGGAGTGGGGTTCACGGTCGGCCAAAACGCCACCGAGTGCGTAGCCAGCGTGATCTGATAGAGGGCCCCGCCGGAGACTTGCGAGCTCTGATTTACGCAGTAGGCGGTGGTGCCGTCCGGCGTGAACCGCAGCGGTCCAGCCGTGCCGTTGGGAGTCATCGTACCACCGGTGGTGATTTGCAACAGCACCGGGTCGATTTCAAAAATGCGATTTACCGCTGTCACGTAGAGCAGATTGAGCGGCGAGAGGGAGATCGATGTCGCATCGCCCGTGAGCACCAGAGCCGAACCGACATTCGACTTGGTTTGCAGGTTGATCTGGTTCACATAACTGGCGCCGGGGCCGTTGCTCAACACGTAGGCGTACTTCGAATCGCGGCTGATCGCGATGCCGACAATGGTGCCGTTGGTGGTGGTGTTTAATAAGACCTGGTACGAGGACGCGGAGAGGACATATACGCTGCCCGCACCGACCACGGCGTAGTTGCCGTCCGGCGAGGCCGCCACCGCGGTGGGTGCGCCCGAGATGCCGTTGACGGTTGTGAAATTCGTGAAGCTCTGGTTGGCGATCTGGAGCGTCGTGCCCAGAACATAGAATCCGCTGCCGTCCGGTTTGGCGACGACCTGATAGGTTCCGTTGGGACCTAGCGTGTCAATGGTCGGCGTGAGCGGATTGGCTGCGTATGGATAGCCGTAGATCGGCGTGCTGGAGCTGCTGTTCTGGCCAGGCAACTGGAATAGGTAGCCTACGCCAGGCTGGCCAAACGCGGCCAAACTTGCGGCGAGACACACACCGGCCGCAAGGGTTACATTTCTGATAGACATGAAGGGACCTCTCGATGACGAGTTGGACGCGGGAGGAACAATATCGAGTGTACCATACCCTTAGGTACTCCAGGATAGCAAAAAAACACGTGAAGTGGATAATGTTTGTGAAGAGGGGATTTAACGGAGGGGACCGCCGGAAATGAAAAAGGGAGGAGCCGAAGCTCCTCCCTTTTCGATTTACAGCTAGAGCTAGTTACTGACCTAAGCTCTCACCCTGTGGCGCGCCGCGGATGAAGGTTCCGGCGTCGAGAATGAGCGCCAGATAGCCTTCCGACAACCCGTTGGTCGAAGAGTTGACCGCCGGACCGCCGCCGAGGCCGCCGATGAAGGCGAACGCATGGCAGTATTGGAACTGAGCCTGGGCGATCATGTAGCCGGTGAAGCCGGCGCCACGATTATCAAGACCCCACTGAGCGCTGCCATTATACAGCGTGTAGGTGAGGACCTGGCCGCCAGGAACAACGGTGGTGCCGGGGCAAGTACCGGGGCTGGCAGTGTTGGTACACTGTGTGCCCGGAGCCGCTCCGCCATTGGTGAGCGTTCCGTAATACCAGAACTCAACAGCCCCTTGCTGGGGAGTGGTCCCATAAGGATCGGCAGTGGTATTGGCGATTGCGATTCCAGTGTCATAACCAGGTGCCTGGGTTACGTACGGGAAGAGCAGGTTGCAATTACACTTGATTATGCCGAATATGTTCGTGGCGGCTCCAGTGAACTGGAAGCGCGGAACCGGCAAGCTGCTGGAAGCCAGCGTGGCGGCGGATGTGCTATAGAACGGCGCGAAGCCGGCCGCGTAGGTCGCGATCTGGGTCGGTGCCGGCAGCCCGAAGGGCGCGTTACCCGAGAGATTCGAGGCATACGCCACGACGAACGGCACGTCGACGTATTCGAGAGTGTAGACATCCGTGAACAGGATTTCATACACTATCAGCGCAGCGCCGTTAGTCGGGCTGAGCAGCTGCAAGGGCTGGTTGGCCACGGTGATCGGCCCGGACGGCGGGTTGTAGATGCCCGAACCGTCGCTGGCCGTGTTGGTCAGAACCATCACACCGGTAGCGTTCCCGCCGCCATTGCTGTTGGGTCCGCCGGTGTAGGTGGTGCCTTGGCGGAAGAGGAACAGGAGCGGCGAAACATAGACCGAAAGTCCATTCGGAATGTTGTTTAGCTGGGTGGCCAGTCGAGTGCCCTGAGTGGCGATACCGACGTTGCCGAAGCCGGTATTTCCACCGCCTCCGTTATTCGCGAAACCGCCGAGACCGCTGCCATTAACCGTGGTAGCGGTCTGGAAGCCGGGAGGAGGATTCACCGCAGGCGTGGTATAGAGCGGGTTAAACACGAAGCCGCTCTCCGAGTTGTATGCCGTGCCAGGGACGTTCTGGTTGACGTCGGCGGGAGCGTTGTCAGTATTTCCCGTATAGGTATACGCGTCGGATCCGATGCTGCCGCCAGTGTAGTTACCGTTGCCGCCAAGGGCGCTGACCGTGTACGAGACGTTCTTGACTTTCCACGAACTGGCGAACCCTTCCGAGAAGCGGATCACGGGGTTAGCAAAGCCCGAGGTGAACGTGTTGTTGGTCGGAGTGTTACTGACGTCGCAAGACGATGAACCGCAAGTTGAGGTTGAGCCGTATGGAGGTAGCGGACTTGCCGTCAACAGACCTTTCGCCTGGCTGATGCACTGGGCGAAGCTGGCGTTGGCAACAACCGTGCTGCTGTTGAGGCCCTTCAGAACGGTCGCGACCGCCTGCGAAGCGATGCTCAACTGGAGAACGTTGTTGCCTGAGGAGGCGATACCCATGGTGATGACTGAGGTCTGGTTCGCCTGAGCGACACCAGCGCCATTCGCATTCGCGCGGATGTTGGTGAAGCGCAGGTAGCGCGTCAACGTGCCCGGCGGATCAAACGGCACGCCCTGGAACACAACTGAGTTCTGGCCGCTCAACGCCTGACGGCCCTGGAACACATTGGGGTGACCATTGGTGCCATTGTAGGTGATGCTGGTGTTAGCGTTGGGGTTCAGGGTGCCAGTGAAGTCCGCGCTGGCCACGCCACCCACGCCGAGGATATTACAGACACCGGGACCCGAAAGGCTGGTGTCCGGCGCTGCCGTCGCACTGTAGCCGCAGTTCAGGAGGTTGGTGGTTGGATGCAGCGACGAGTTCGGCTCGTCGACGATCAGCAACGCCTCCAGAAACACGGACGAGCCGGTGCTGCTGGAACCCGTCACGCCCGTGATCTTGCTGGTCACGTTCTGTGACAGGAAGATCTGAATCGTGATCTGAGGAACCGAAACGCCCACCGCCGTCGGCGTACCGCCGGTGCACGCCAAAAGAACATCACCAACCAACTCGGTGTATCCTTCTGCACGCGCCAAATTGTCGGTGGCCGACTGAATTTGACACACCGTTGTCGACTGAGCGCTGGCCGGGACAGTGAGCCCTGCGAGCAAAGCCACTACGGCAAGCGCGAATAACCATTTGCGAAAATCTGCCATTTCCTTCTCCTTGTGAATTTTTGGAATTGAATTGATGGAAGTTCTTTTTTTCAACCTGAGCCTCAATTTGCAATCCCCTCAGCTTTTAAGAACCTCGGGAACCGAGCTTCCCAGCCGCAACGCTTCTTACTGGCTGATCTCCGCTCGACTACTCTTTTACCTAAGCTCATCGTTCTCTTTAAGACTTCTCGTGTTTTCGACTTCTTTTTTCTAGTGCTCGCGGGACTCACGGTCAATGAATCCGCCTAAACTGCTTCTAAACCCTGGACGCAGTCAAATTATTGATACCACTCTCGGCCCAATCAAGTCAAGCATAAAGTGGCAGTTGCGCCCCAAACCTAGGACCCGCTCTCCCGTGGGAGTTCTCCTATTCGAGCACGGCCGAGGGGGCGCGGTCAAGTACGGACATGGAATGGACGCAAAAGCGGCTCGAACGGAGAATCAGAGGCCCTGAATGGAGGATTCTATGTCCTGGCTGCCCTCACTGAACGGCCACTGTCACTGCCGCGCTCGTCGTATTTCCCTGCTTCAAATAAAGCGGCAGAGCAAGGCCGGGAGGAATAGTGGACGGCAACGCGACATTGACCTGGTACAATCCGACGGATCCGGGCGTGAGGCCGGCAAAGGCGGGAGTGATGGAAGTCCCGCCGACGACTACGGAAAGAGGCGTTTTGACCGGGCTCAGGCCGCCCGCCGCTCCCACCGCGCCGAAGCCCGTACCATATATAACGATAAAAGCGCCGCGCGAGGCGGGATTCGACGGCGTATTAAGAGTGTTGTCCTGATTCACCACCGCGGCTTGGATCGAGGATAGAGTGAAGATTTCCGGCGCCACGGCGCTGATGGCGGCCGATGCCGCTGCGCTCCCGTTTCCGGAAGCAACCGCCACCGCGGCTGTGCCGACTGGAATATCGGCGGGAATCTGCGCGTTGATCTGAAACGCGAGTGCCGCGAGAATGGCGGCAGGTTCTCCATTCACCGTCACCGATGAGCCGGCGAGGCCGGCGCCGAAGATCGAAACAATCCCGCCGGGGGCAATATCGGGAGTCAGGCTGGCCGCATTGACGATCCCGCCGGTAAACACCGTGGTCTTGAGCGGCGAGATGGTCCAGGCGCCGGGCGAACCCGTAATCTGTTGCGGCGCGGAGACGCCGGGCAGCGCGACGTGAGTGGCGGGCGTGGTCAGGTCGTCTAAGAATCCCGCTCCGCTTCCATCCAGTTCATACACCGATGAGGTGCCGGCGCAAGGACGGAAATAAAGCGTCCCTGGCGACGTCGAGAGCGTCTGAGAGGCGGCGGCCGATACTCCGGGGAACGAGAGAGTGACCCCGCACACTCCGGCCACCGACGAGAGCTGCACAGAGTTATTGGAAACAATCAAAAAACTCTTCGGGGAAAAGGGCGATTGAGGGAGCAGGCGCACGGCGCCCGAAATCGTGGCCCCTCCATTCAGATACCCGTTTAAATTGGTTTGCCCGAACGACGGGTCTGGGTCGGAGATGACGATGCTGCCGTCGGCGGCGATGCCGGTGGCGACCACAAAATGCGATCCCTGATTGCCCGAAAGCGCGAGTGCCAGCAGAACGGGAGATCCTTCCGCGACCAGGGAGCGCAGGGTATTGAGATCGTTCTGCTCAATACTCACGTCGATGTTGCCGGCGACGAAGGTTCCCACGCGCCACAGGTTCACGGTTTGCTCAGTCGAACCGGCGATCGCGACAAAGCCATCGGCGGTTTGGAGAAACGCGTTGAGTGTCACCGGATCGGCCAGACCGTTGGGCGAGGATAGCTCGCCGCGCATCTGATGATAGAGGACGATGCCGGCGGCGGAGGCGAGCAGCGATCCTTTGGCGCGAATGGTATCGGCGCCCGTGCCCAGCGTGCCGGAGACCACCTGCGAGATCGCCGGAAAATTAGTCAGCGAGAAGGCCGCGGCGCTGGCGCTGAAGGTGACCACCTGATGCGCGGCCTGCGCTGTGACCAGCGCCAGGCTGACCGACGAGGGCAGGCGGAGAATGGCGCTGGCCTGCCCATTCGCGTCGGTCACCATGGACGAGGAGACCAGCTGCGCGCCGGGCGAAGCGGCAAACGCGACGGGTTGTCCGGGCGCGGGATTGCCGAGATTATCCTTTAATACGATGGTGAGCGGCGCACTGAGCACCGCGCCGGGCGCGCCGGTTTGCGCATCCCCGCTAAGAACGGCTAGCGTCAAGGCGGCGGACGACGAGGCGCGAATCGTATAGGAAGTCTGCGCCGAAAGCGAACCGGAAACCGCGCGCACCACCACCGTCCCGCTGGACGCGGTGGGGGGCACATAAACATCCCAGACATAGGCGCCGCCGGAGAGGGTCGCGTTGAAATTCGGCTGGCCGGTGATCGATACCTGCACGGCAGCATTGTCATTGAATCCGCCGACGGTCAGGTGCACGAAGGAACCGCTCAGCACTGACGACGGCGTCGCGGTCACCACCGGCACGCGCGTCGAGAGTGTCACCGTGGCCGAGGTCCCGCCGGGCGAGTAGCTGACGTAACCGCCTTCAAAATCCTGCTGGCGGAGTCCGCTGGATGCGGTGTACTCGGCGTCGACCGGCGCGCCGAGATTTCCGGATGCAGCTCCATTGCTGGTGTACTGCGCGAGAATCAGGCCGGTGACATCGAACGTGCTCCCGGCGAGCGATCCGCTGCTCTCGGTGACGATCAGCGCGCCCTGGAACGATTGCGCTACTCCGGAAGTCGCGCGGAAGGTGAGAAAGCCGGTGGCCGGTCCAGTGGGCGAACCGGCAACACCGCCCTCATAACCCGCGCCTGCCCAGGCGCTGAGAATGCCTCCGTTTACTACCTGCACCGGCGAACCGGCGAGCGCGCCCTGCTGAAAGAGTTGCCGCCCGGCCGCGGTCGCGTCCGAGGTGGGGTATCCAAGCGACCCGGAAGCGCCGCCCAGATTCAGATACGCCGCGAGAATTCCGCCCGTCACCACATAGCCCGTGCTGGAGCCGTCGGCGACGGCGATCAGATAGGTCACCGGGGTCGCATCGGTGCTCTGCAACTGCTGCACGTATCCCTTGCCGACGCGCAGGGCGGGCGATGCGGCGGGCAGGGCAATGTTCAATTTGTCGCGCGTCACAGCCGATTGAAACGCGCTGGCGAGAGCCGCGGGAGCTCCCTCTCCAATCTGACAGCAGGGCGCGGTGACGGTGACCGTCAAAGCGGCGCTGGTTTTTCCGCCGGAGGTCGCGGTGATCAACGCGACTCCTCCTCCCACGCCTTTAATCGTCGCGGTGAGGCCCGACGACGACGCGATTTGCGCGACGTTGCCATTGCTGGTATTCCAGATCACGCCGCGATTGGAAAGCTCGACGCCCAGCGCGTCGGTGACCGTCGCGGTCGCGGTCAAGGTGGCGCCGACGTTCAATTGCGCCGAAGTGCTGGGCTGAATCGCGACCGATGCCACCGGCGCGAGCAGAGTGGCGATTAAAGTAGCCGGATCGTACTCGATCGCGCCGCCTTCAAATTGCTGCTGCTTCATGCCGTTCGGTTCGATCAGTTCAGCGGTGGCGGGCAGGCCTAATATCCCTCCCTGCAATCCCAGGCTGACATACAGATCGTATATGGGCTCCTTCACGGCGAGCACGCGTCCGTTTAAGCTGCCCGAAGTGATGCTGTAAATCACCCCCCGATCGTAGGTCTGCATGGTTGCCTTCGAGCTGAACGAGCTGGTGACCGCGGCCTGCGCGGTCAGCGGAGGGCCGAGCGCGAAGCCCTGATTTCCCGAAACGCCGCCGAACGAATTCCAGAGCGTGTAGAAAGGGTCGGCGATGGAAAACGTTTGCGAGTCCAGCAGCAGTAAAGCGGCGTAGGTGAACAACGCGTAATCGCTGTCGAACAACTGGTACTGGCAGGAATTGGTGACGTCCTGGGAGGTGATCAACGCTGGACAGTTGGTGGTGTCGATGGTCGGATAACCGGCCGTCGCGGCGCCGACGCCACTGTAGTAAGCGTACATCGCGGATTGTTCCTGAAACGTATCGTTGAGGTTCGGGTTATAAACGATGGCCAGCTTGCCGGCGGCGGCGTTAGCCGGGGAGAATTCCTGGACGTAGCCAGCGGTCCCGAATTTCTTCACATTTCCCTGCGGCGGCAGGGCGACCTGTAGATAGAAGCCGTTTCGAGCCCACGCCTGCACGAAGAGTTCCTGGATGGCGGGCGTGGGAGCTCCGGTGCCGACATCGACAACGGTCTGGGCACACAGGGAAAGGGATAACAGCACCGCCAGCGGAAGGCGGAAGAAAAATCGCATAAAGATCCCTATTGTAGACGGTACTCGCGGCTTCCCGTTTACCAAACAGGCTCTTCACAAGCGCCGGATATCTCTTTTCAACATCTTGACGCGCGCCTTCAGTTCGTCGCTCGCTTCGATGAGCTGGCTTTCGTCGAAGATCACGTGCGGCGTGAAGAACATGATCAGCTCGTCGCGCTCCTTAGTGACGGACTTGGAACCGAACAGCCAGCCGATCCAGGGAAGGTGGATCAGTCCCGGAATTCCGGAGCTGTTGTTCGAGTAGGTCTCATCGATGAGGCCGCCGATGGCGATGGTATCGCCGTCCATCATGGTGATCTGCGTTTGCACCACCTGTTGCGAGAAGGCCGTGCCGGAACTGTTGGACGCGGCCTGGTTGACGCTGCTGTTCTCCTGGTTGATGATCAGCGTCACCACGCCGCTGGAGTTCACCCGCGCATTCACTTGCAGGGTGATGCCGGTGTTCTCAGACGAGACGGATTGCGAAATCACCGCGCCGCCGGCGGAGGGAACCGTCGTCGAGCCGGTGCTGACCGGAACCTGCGTGCCCACGGTGATACTGGCCGGAATGCTGTCGGTGGCAATCAGGCTCGGCTCGGAAAGAAGCTTGGTATAGGAACGGTTCTCGCTGGCGGAAAGCGCCAGCAGCAACTGACGGCTCTGGCCGACGATCGTCCCCGCAGTGAGACCGAGTGAGCCACCGGCTAAATTTCCCAGCAACTGGTGATAGCCGCCGGCAACAGATCCACTTTTGGCCAGCGTCGCTGTAACGTTGCTGGTGAACCCATCCGACAGCGTGACGGAATAAATCTTCGCTTCGAGCAGAATCTGGCGCGGAGGGACGTCGAGCTCCTTGAGGATCTTCAGGATGTTCTGATACTGCTCGGCATTGGCCTGAATGATCAGCTTGTTATCGAGCGGGTTGGGAATGATGCGTGGAGGGATCACCGCAGGCACCGCGGGCGTCGTGGACGTTGCCGCGGCAGTCCCGATCGGCGTGCCGGCCGCGGCGGCCGCAACCGTCTGGCCGGTGGCATTGGCCGCGGGCGTCTGCGCGTTGTATCCTCCGAACGCGGGATAGCCGTAGGGCTGCGCGGCGTTATAGCCTCCGCCATATGCGCCGGCGCCTCCGCCGCCTAATCCGGTCGCATTGCAGCCGCCGGATCCGCCGAAGTTGCTGTTGAAATTGTTCTGATTGCCGTAGCCGCCGCCGTTGCCGGCCCCGCCTCCGCCGCCGAGGCCGTTCGCTTGATTGTTGCCGTAGCCGTTGTTGCCGTAGCCGTTGTTGCCGTAACCATTGTTTCCGTAGCCGTTGTTGCCGTAACCGTTATTCGCGTAGCCGTTATTCGCGTATCCATTGTTGGCGCCATAGCCGCCCGCGCCATAAGGGCTGAACAATTGCGTCAGGGCCTGGCCCAGACAATCGGCGCGGCCGTACTTCACCCGGTAGACATAATTTTCGATCGACCCGGCGGTGATTTTAACCGGAATATCCAACTTTTTGATCCATTCCGTGACGTTTTCGAACACTCCAGGATTGGACGCCACCGCGATCAGCGTATTGATGCGGTCTATTCCGATAAAGCGAACCGGGGATGTCTTCGCGTCGAGCGAGATCGATTTGAACACGTTGTCCATATCCTTCGCCAGGTCACTGGGCTTGACGTTTTTCACTTCAAAGAGCCGCACGCGCTGATTGGCAAACGTATCGCTATCGAATTCATAGATCAACTCCATGGTGCGCCGCATGTTACGCCGGCTGTCGAGCAGGAATAGCAGATTCGCCGGCGGGTAGGCGATCATGTCGGAGTTTTCTCCGATGAACTCCTTCAGTACCTTGGCCAACTCGTCGACATTTACGTACTTCAGAAAAACGAGGTTCAGAATGGTCTGGTCGTCTTCCGGAATATTCTTTTGATTGATCTCCGGATGCATCGGCAGGTGCGTGATCGATTTCAAGGGGATGACGCGGTACAGCTCTCCATCCTGAATCAGCCCGAACCCGTTAATGCGCAGAATCATCTCGAGCATGTTCCGCGCATCGAGGCCGGAGGGGTCGCCGTAGGTGTTGAGCGTGATGTTGCCCTTCACCGCCGGGTCGACGATGATGTTGAGCTTTAACAGGCGCGCCAGCTGATCGATGACCAGTGTCAGCGAGGCGTTCTCCAGATTAGTGCTGCCCATCGGGATTTTCGCTCCGGCTGGGAGCTGAGCGGCGGCGGGTGTTTGAGGAGCTATCGTTTGGGGAGCTGTCGTCTGCGGAGCCGTCGCCTGAGGAGTTGCAGGCGCGGGAGCGGCCGGTGGAGCAGCGGCCGGCTTAACCTGGCCCTGGGGAGTAATCACCGGCGGCGGAACCTGCCCGCTCGCCAACGCTAGCCCGAAAATCGCGGTAATAACTGCCTTCTTCATGGATTTACCTTTTCCCACATGCATGTTGCTCCAAACATATTTGTCGCGATTCGTTTTTTGTATCCGTCAACAATCGTGCCTGCGGGAGAATCGTCCCCCTTCACGCACATCCGGACGTTTCCGCCGTTATCGGGACCGAGCTTTTCGGAAACCTTCGCGGTATCTGCGGCCGCTCCGCCGATCGTCCGCGAGGTGCCGCCATTGTTGGAACTCGCCACCGGAGCCGCTGCGGCGGGCGTGGGCGCGGGCGCATCCTGAGGCGACGATTCCTTTTCCTTCAGATCCTCCGGCTTGCGCTCCACCATCTTGCCGTTCCAATCGAAGACCACTTTTTCGCGATTGAAACTCACCAGTTGGAACGGACCAACTTTGTCCCCGGCATGATAATTTTTCTGCGCGCCCTTCGGCAGTTTGAGCACCACCACCGGGTCGCCGAAAAGCGCCATGGTGCCGAAGTAGGCCGGCAACTCCGGCATCGGCGGAGGAGGGGGCGGCGGCGGAGGCGCGGGCGGCGGATCGAAAATTACGTTCGGATTGCGATCCTTCGCAAACAGATTCTTCTGCGCGACCTCGTTATACTCGCCGGCCGTCATCGGTTTGAACTGCGGCATCGGCGGCGGAATCATCAGCCGCGCGCGCACCTCGGCAGACAGCGTCAGCACCGTGTGTTCATGCTGGTGCAGCTCCACCCACTTCAATCGCAGCATCCAGAACAGCCAGCCCGCGAGCGCCAGCAGCACAACATTCAGGAAGATCAGTTTGCGATTCACGACGCGCCCGCTCCTTTCTTGCCCGGCACCAGTTTTCTGGGCACCACGCCGCTGACCGTCAACCGCACTCCGATGGTTTTATCCTTCGCGTTTGAACTGGTCACGCGCAGCTCATTCGACGCGATCAGCTCCGGCCGCGCCGCGAGCCCGACCAGGATGTTGACCAATTGATCGATTCCGCAGTCGATCTGCACCGTGACCAGCACCTCGCCGTAGACGTCGTTAAGCGCGCGCACCGCGCCGAATTCCTGCGACCGCATCTCCACCTTGGGATTTTCGTCGTGCCCCAATTTGCGCAGGATCTGGATAATCTGCGATTGCGCCTGTTGCGCGGTGTCGGCGACGATCAGCCCTTTCTCGCGCAGCGCGAGATCGCCCGAGACGTGTTTGAGAATTTCCTGCTTCTGCGGCACCGTCGCCGCGGACTCGCGCAGTTTGGCGAGCTGTCTTTCGGCCATTCCGACCGAATCGACGGAAGCGGCCACGGCAACAGCCGTAACAGGTTCGCTAGATTGCTGCTGCCAGAACGTGTAGATCGCCGTCAGCGCCAGGCTCACCAGCGACCATCCGACAAACCGGCGAAATTTGGGCGACATGGTTATTTCCCTGCCTCCCGGTTGGAGCGGATGCGGAACGCTTCACCCGTTTGCGTGCGCATCGGCTGCATCGAAAATTCCGATGCTTCGAAGAACGGCGACGCGTCGATCTGCTTGAGCAACGGCGCGGCCTGATCCGTCTCGCCCGCCACCGTCACCTGCGTCCGCGTGATTTCCAGCGTGTTCAGCCAAATCGGCGGCGGCAGAATTTTCGTCATTTCGCCGATCACATCGATGTCCATCTTGGAGCGCTTCCGTAGCTGGTCGAGCAGGATGGTCCTCTGCCGCGCCGTTTCAATATCTTTGTCGAGCTTCGCCGCCGCCGCCGCTCGCGGCTTCATTTTCGCGATCTCGGCATTGAGCGAATGCAGATAGCGGCGGTCTTCAAATGCCGGATAAGCGGCCAGCGCGGCGGCGGCCATCAGCGCCAGGCCCGCGGCCACTCCGGTCGGGATCCACAACGCGCGCGAGCTCGACGACCGCATCTCTACAGGCAGCAGATTCACCGGCAGAAATAAGTGCGAACACGCCCCAGCCAGCGCCGCTGCGTACGATAGCGGAGGCTCCGCGCCCAGCAGCGCATGAAATGAACGCGTTTCGCCGCCTGTCCAATAAGACGCCGGGTCGAGCCGCAGCTCCGCGCAGGCCAGCGCAACCGCGCGCTCAGGCGTCGCGTCGAACGACGCCGAAAACAGAGGATGCGACGGGCTTTCCCCGTACAGTTCCACGCGTCCATTCACTTCTTCCATTGCCAGGACTGAAGGCACCGGACCCGACGCGAATAAACGCCGCGCCGAATAAACTGCCGCCGGCGCGCAGGTGAAGCTGGCGACTTTGATTCCCGCTTCCGAAAACCACGCGCTGTAACGTTCGAGCACGGTCTTTCGGGCGATCGCGACGAGAACCGTCGTGGTCCCAGGTAAACGAGCCCAGCTCGAAACCACGTCGTCCTCGGCGTAAGGATGCAGGCCGTCCATCTGAAATCCGACCGCCGCGGGCAGGTCTTTGTCGGAGACGCCCGGCACCGAGATCTGCCGCAGGATCACGTCCTCGCGCGGTAACAACACCGTCGCCACTACGTGATTCAAGCCCAGCTTCTTCAGGAACGCCGAGTAAGCCTGTCCCCACTCCGCTGCCGGCTGCTGCGCGGCGTTTTCAATCGAAAACGATCCCAGCACGCGCGCGCCGTTGGGACGAACGCGGACGGCGGCGATGCGCAGCGTTTCCGCGCCTCGCGCGCCGGTGATCTCGATGCCCACGCCGCTGCCGAAGGCCAGATATTTTCGGATGCTTACGGGAATCATGATTGTGGAGTAACCAGACGTGTCACGGCCGGACCAGGCGGCGCGATGGCGGATTCGGACCACGCGTCGTCATACCAGCGCAGAACCTGCACCGGAACGTTGAACCGCTTCCGGTCGACCAGTTTCACGGTGGCCGACGCGGTCCGCACGACTTCCGAAGGAGTTCCGTCGGGCCGTTTCAGGCGTGCCGACGCGCGCAGCGTCCAGATATAATTTCCGCCGATGCGGACGCGCCCCATGGGAACGCCCATCGATCCCGCCTCGCCCAGATCCTTAAAGGGCTGCGCGTTGCGCCGCGTGACCACTGCCGCGATCGCGCCGGGCGGCACACCGATCGCCGCCATCAGGGCCGGGCTCACGGTGTTCAAATCGAAGGGCCCCATCGACCCCCACACCGAAAGGCAATCGCGCAGGCCGCCGGTAGCGTACAAAGCGCCTCGGCTGCCATCAATGGGATTGTCGGCGACAAAATTTCCATAAAACAGCTCCGGCGTCATACCGCGCACGAACAGCAACTCCTCTATATCTTCAAAAGACGCATGCCGGGCCCGAAAAGTCGGATTGATGCCGAAGTAATATTGGTCGTTCGGCGAGGTTCCTTGCGATCCGCCCCGCCAATCGAGAATCGCCCCGGCGATTTCGCGAGCCTTGCCGGCATCGCCACCCACCGCCGTGATCACTTTCGTCAGATCGTCGACGCCCGCTTCGTTGATATTCAGCTTGGAGGATTCGGGAATCATTTCCACCACCGCCGAGCCGCTGGGGAAACTCATGTTCATGCGTGACGCGTCGTATTGCCAGAAGCGAGCCGTGCCGTCCTGGTTGCGAACGCTGTCGCCCCAGGCCATCCACTGCATGCCACGCTCCACCGCGCCCGTAGCCAGGTACCACGCGCGCAGGCCGTTCGAAGCCGCTTCCACGCGATCGGTTTCCGCGCGCACGCTGGAGGATACCGAAAAGGCGATCGCCGCCAGCGCCGCCGAGAGCCACAGCACCGTCAGCAGCGCGCTGCCGCGGTCTTTCCTCAAAATGCTAGTGGTGTGGTCGCCAATCGGAGTCTGCAGGTCCGTGGTGGGGCCGCCAATTTTGGCGGCAGCCGCCCTTTCAAGGCGGCTCCGAGATAAGGCCGACCAGCGCCGGCAAAAAGCCGGCTTGCCGCCACAATTGGCGGCCCCACTACGCACTACACTAGGGCGCGTCGGCATAAGTATTCCTCACCTGACGCGTGATGCGGATCGGCACCGTCACGTTCATCATCGGCAGCAACGCCGGGCTCGAATCGAGCGGCGTCATTTCGATTTTCACCGCCGCCGGCAGATCCTCCCGGTCCCACGAAGGCAGCCAGTTCGAGGACGGAGGCTGATCCGGGATCTGCTCGCGGTAAGAAAATGTGCACTTCGCCAGCCGATCCGCCAAAATGTACGCCGTAGGAGCGCCGTCGACGGGAAGGATCGGCGCACCACCGCAAAACGGCGCCGTGCTCGACGGGCCCGTGTAGTTGTGCTCAGTCACGATGAGCCGCAGCCCTCCTTCGCCCCTCACCACCTGAAAATCGTCGAACTGAGGATAACCTCGCGCGCCCTCCGGCATCGAGTAGCTGGACACCAGACGCAGTGAAGTACGAGTGCCGCTGAAAATCGGGACGTGCGCCGTTCCGCAATCGCTGACCACCGGCATCACGCCGCCGATTTGCCGGGTGAGAATATGCTCCATCCCCATCACCCGGCGATTGAATTCGAGTCGCGAATTGATTTTCTCCATCGACAGCAGGCTGGTGCGCATCGCCATCATCATGCTCGTCGCCAGCGCGGCCACTAATGTGATCGAGATCATCAGCTCGATCAGGGTGAAACCATGTTGACGCTGGCAGGCGAAACCGCCTGCCCCACCTGTATGCCGAGTGCTGTTTTGCTTTTGCATTTATCTTGGTGGCGCAGGCGGTTCCGCCTGCGATTTTTCCCGCGTCATTCCAACACCCCGCGCCGGAATCCTTCGAGCGAAAAGCTGTGCTTCACTTGGCCGTCCATCCAGTCGATCTCGAGTTGAATGCGGTCCACAACCCAAGATCCCGGCCCCGCTCCCGGAAGCGTGTCGATGGGCGCGACCGTCGCCTGCCAGGAGCATGGAACGCCTCCCGTTCGTACCGGATCGAACTCGCCCATCATCGGAGCATTGCGTGGCAGCTTCGGCTCCGCCAGCAGCTCGTCCATTTTCGATTTCGCGAGTAGCACCGCGCGATCGTATTGCGTCAATCTCGATGCATTGTGCGCCGCCGCCGAGATGGTGTTCAGCAGTCCGGCTACGGCCACGCCCATGATCATGGTCGCGACCAGAACCTCCAGCAGCGTGAATCCGTTTCTATTTCGCATCGGCCTGCGGAACTCCCGTTACCGGATCGATACTGATAAGACGCTTCCGGCCCTGGGAATTGGCGATCTCAATCGTAATTTTAGGCACCGTGCCGCCGGGATATACGAGGAATCGTCGCGCGCCGCCTTGATCCTCAATACTCGCCGCCAGCGCCGGCTTGATGGATATGATTTTCACTGGGCTCGCGATCTCCAAGCGCTTGCGAAACCTTCCATCGGCGCTGATCGCAATGAGAGTGCCTTCCTGCGGCGAAATCACGATCTCGACTACTTGTTGCCGCGTATCGGCCCGCGCCAGCGCCGTGTTGAGGAATCCGACAATCGCATCCGAGGTCGACCGCAGGCGCAGCGAATCGAGCCCCGCCGAAACCGACGGCGCAGCCATCCCAGCGATCAGCGCAATGAGAGCCATCACGATCAACATCTCGATCAGCGTGACGCCGGCATCCGAAGGGGCATCCGAAGGGGACAGACTACTCTGTCCCAAGACGCAGGAGGCGCGGCGGGCCCGGATTCTTCGACAGTGGACAGAGCGGTCTGTCCCCTTCGGATTCACAGTCTCACTTATTTGCCCAACTGAGGATGTCGGCATTGTTCCCTTCTCCGCCGGGCTGCCCGTCGGCGCCCAGCGAAATGACATCGGGATCGTCGCCATGATCGCCCGGATATTTATAAAGATACGGATGCCCCCAAGGGTCGAGCGGAATGTCGGCTTTCAAATAAGGACCAGCCCATTGCGTGACGTCCTCAGGCTTCACGCGTAGCGCCTGCAAGCCTTGTTCAGTCGCCGGATACGTCCCCGTATCGAGCTTATATAGCCCCAGAGCCTGCATGAAGGTACTGATGTCCGCACGCGCCCTGGTGACCTTGGCTCTATCCGCCTGCTTGAACATGTTGATGCTCACCAGGCCCACAAACAGCCCGATGATCACCATCACCACCAGCATTTCGATCAGCGTGATACCGCGTTGAGATTTTCTTCTGTTGTTCATTTTTAGATCACCACATCGTTGATGCCGGTAATTGCCAGCATCATACTCAGAATCAGAGAGCCCACTAAAATTCCCATTATCAGGATAATCAGCGGCTCAAATATTGAGGTAAACCGCCGAATCGCGGTCCTCGTTTCCGCGTCGTAAATGTCCGCCATGCGCGCGAACATCGCGTCCAGATTGCCGGTTTCCTCACCCACCGCCAGCAGATGACTCGCCAGCGGCGGAAATTGTCCTGCGCGAGCCAGCGGACCCGCGATGCCCTCGCCGCGCTTGACCCCCTGCGAAACCTGTTCCAGCGTCCCCGCGATTCTCCGGTTGTTCAAAATCCCTCGCGCGATCCCGATCGATTGCACCAAGGGCACGCTGGCCGCGATCAGCGTCGACATCGCACGCGCGAATCGAGCCGTTTCCGCCTTGCGCAGCGCATCGCCCAACAGAGGCGCCTTCAGCCGCAGCGAATCCCACCACAGCGCGCCCGCCGATGTTCGAATGTACGCGATAAACGCCAGAATCAGCACCGCCAGCACCGCGAAGGCCGGAACCGAATACGCGCGCACATACGCGCTGACCTGGATCAACAACAACGTCGGCGTCGGGATCACCATCCGAGGGTCGGAAAAAATCGCCGCAAACCTGGGCACCACGAAATTCAACAAAATGAAAATCGACCCGATGCCGACCAGCGTTAACAATCCCGGATAAATCAGCGAGCTGACGATATAGCCCCGCAGATCGTCTCGCGTCCGCTCGAATTCCGAAAGCCTCTCAAAAATCGTGCCCAGCGACCCCGAAGCTTCTCCCGCGCGAACCATGTTCACGTACAGCTCGGAAAAATATAAAGGATGCGTGGCCAGCGAATCGGCGAACGATTTCCCGCCTTTCAAAATTCGCATCACATCGAGCACAATCGACCGGAAATGCCCTTTTTCGGTCAACTCGGCCGTGATCCCCAACGCGCGATCCAGTGGCACGCCCGCATTCAGCAGCGTCGACAATTCCTGGGTGAAAAACAGGACGTCCTTGCGATACCGCCGCGCGAACGTCGGCATCTTCAGCTCAAAACCCTGCTTCTTTTCGAACCCGACGTAGACCGGAATCAGCCCCTGCCGCTTCAGTTCCTGCGCGACGCTCTTCTCGGTCTCCGCGGTGATCGTCCCCGTGCGGAGTTTTCCATCCGACGCAACAGCCCGAAAGAAGAACGACGTTGCCAAGCTTAAAACTCCTGCGTGACGCGCATGACTTCTTCAGCCGTCGTCACGCCGTTGCGGACCTTCAACCATCCGTCGTCGCGAAGATTGCGCATGCCGTTGCGCTGCGCCGCCGCGGTGATCTTGGCCGCATCCGCATTGGCCATGATGATGCCGCGAATCTCTTCGTTCAATTCCATCAGTTCAAAAATCCCGATCCGTCCGCGATACCCCGTGTTGAAGCAATTTTCGCAGCCCTTGCCGCGAAACACGTCGATCCTGTCGCCATCCGGAGTAATCGCCGAGCCGGCCGGAGCCTTGCACTCCGGGCAGATCACCCGCACCAGCCGTTGGGCCAGCACCGAAACGAGCGACGACGTAATCAGGTAATTCTCCACGCCCATGTCGGTCAGCCGCGTAATCGCGCTCGGCGCGTCATTGGTGTGCAAGGTGGAATAGACGAAGTGGCCGGTCAACGCCGCGCGAATCGCGATATCCGCCGTCTCCCGGTCGCGAATTTCGCCGATCATGATCACGTCCGGATCCTGGCGCACGATATGTCGTAATCCCGAGGAAAACGTGAGTCCGATGGTAGTATTCACGTGGATCTGGTTGATCCCGTCCATCTGATACTCCACCGGATCTTCAATGGTGATGATTTTCTTGTCGCTTTGATTGATGCGCTTCAGCGCCGAGTACAGCGTGGTCGATTTGCCGCTTCCGGTCGGCCCCGTCACCAGAAAAATGCCGTGCGGCAGCGACGTGTAGTAATGCATCCGCTCCAGCATGTGCGCGTCGAACCCCAGCCGCTCCAGGTCGTAAAAATCTCCCGCCGACCGGTCCAGCAAACGCATCACGACGCTTTCTCCATAAAGCGTGGGTAATGTCGAAACGCGCAGATCCACCTCGCGCCCCAGCGTTTTTACCTTAATGCGCCCGTCCTGCGGCAGCCTCCGCTCAGCGATATTCAACTTCGCCATCAGCTTCACGCGGGAAATAATCGCCGCCTTCATTTCACGCGGCGGGGCGTCTTGATTCACCAGCACTCCATCCACGCGATAGCGGACGCGAAACTCTTTCTCGAACGGCTCGATATGAATATCGCTGGCGCGCTTTTCCACCGCCTGCGCCACCATCGCGTTCACCAGGCGAATCACCGGAGCCTCGCTGGCCATGTCGCGCAGATGTTCCAGATCCTCGGCATCGCCGCCCGGCGTGGTGATTTCGGTTTCGCTCTCTTCCTTGCGCCCGTAAAACCGGTCGATCGCATCGAGGATTTCCTGCTCATTCGCGATGCCCGCGCGAACCGCGAGGCCGGTGCAGGATTCCACCGCCGACCGCGTCTCAAAATCCAAAGGATCGGCCATTGCCAATGTCACCGTGTGGTCGTGCAACGCCACAGGAAGGCACCGGAACTGCCGCAGAAATCTCGGCGACAGCGTCTCCGTTTCAGGCGACATCGCCGGAGGCCCTTCGATCGCCAGCAGAGGAACTTGCAACTGCTCGGCCAGCGCGCTCAACACGTCGCGCATGGCGATGAAGCCCAGGTCGACGAGAATTTTGCCCAGCTTCTCGCCGCCCCTCTCTTTCTGCAACTCCAGAGCGCGATCCAGATCCTCGCCGGTAATCAGTTTTCGTTCGAGGAGGATCTCGCCTAATCGCATGTCAGTTTTCAGTGACCGTGACAGCCTGCGCCAGCGCCGCCGCACCGGCGTGCTTCGCGTCGATGAGCGCTTTCTTCTTCCCGCGAAACGTGATCTGTCCCGGTGTGCCGCTGATGTCCTCCCAATCGTGGTAAGTCAGATACACCACCAGCGTGACCTGTTCGTCGGCCGGCACCGGATCGAGCGACGACGCCGCATCGGCCACGGCCGCGCGCATCGCATCCCGCAACTGCGCGACGCGCTCCAGCCGCACCTTGTGAGCCTTCACCACTTCATCCTTGGTCACCGTCGGATGCATCATCGACGTGGTCGACAGCACCGGGCTCACGTCCACCGAGAACACCGCTCCGTAACCGTCCAAATAAAGGCCGCGCGTCGGCCGGATGATCGAGAAAGGATTGTCCGCCCAAAGGCTCTTGACCCGGTCGTCCAGACTCGATTCCACTATCTTCAGCAAATTCCCGCTGATGCGCGGCGTAGTCGCTGCAATGGCCGCAGCGCAAAGAGGTACAGCAAGGAGGAGGTACTTCGAAATCTTGTTCATTGATATTTAATCCCCGTCTGCTTGACGTAGAACATCGTAAGCTTGGTATTCAATTCCGCATTCTGCCGCTCGACATTGGCCACAGCCCTGGTCACGGCCTGGTTCACCTGCGCCTGAATTGCGGCTTCGTCCAACGCCGCCGGCCTCATCAGATACCCATGCATCACGATCGCCGCCGCCAGCACCAGCGCCGCCGCAAATGACGGCTTCAGGAACATCTCCCACCAGCGAGGCTCGAACACCTTGTCCGAAACAAAGGCGATCCGCCGCGGCACTTCTTCCTCGCGCAATGCGGACAATGTATCCACGGTCAGCCGCACATGGGCAAGTTCGCCGCGGCAGCCCTCGCAAGTCGCCGCATGCGTTTCCGCCTCGCGACGCTCGTTCGCCGCCAGTTCGCCCAGCGCGTATGCCTTCCAGTCGTAACTTTCACAACTCATGATTCACCTCGCATAATGTTGCCTTCAGCAGGTCCAGAGCCGTATAAAGCCTCGATTTCACCGTCGAAACCGGGCAGCTCAGGATCTTCGCCATCTCTTCGAACTTGAAGCCTTGGTAAACCTTCAACAAAACCGCCTCGCGCTGCTCTTCTGTCAACCGCCCCAGCGCCTTCTCCACCGCCAGCGACAATTCAATCGGCAGCAACCCGGGTCCAGGAGTGCCCCTTTCGATCGGCATCTCCCCCTCGGGCTTCCGCCGCCGAAGCAGCGAAAACGCCTCGTTATGCGCGATCCGGAACAGCCAGGACCCAAACCGCTCTGGATCGTCGAGCTTGGGCAAGCTCTGATACGCCTTCAAGAACGCTTCCTGACTGACGTCCATCGCATCCTCGCGATTCGAAACCAGCCGCAAAAGATAATTAAAGACGCGCTTCTCCCAGCGGGAAACAAGGAGGTTATAAGCCTCCACATCCCCTTTTCGCGCTTTCGCGATCAGGTCCCGATCTTCAACCTCGCGGAAGATCAACGATTGGCTCCGTTCATAAAGACGCAGGCATTCTCCAAAAAGTCGAACCTGTTTAAACTTTACCGCCGGTCTTGTAGGGCGGCCAATCGTGGCTGCAGCCGCCTTTTGAGGCGGCTCTTCGTTTCAGTGGACTCGGGGTACCGTCTCACCGTTCGCCATGCGATCCGCAATCACCCTCAGCGCGAGCAACTCGGCAGAAGCGAGGGCCTTCTTCCGCGTCCGGCCATAAACCGTGACTCCCGGCAGCGCTGGAACATCGGCGATCCATCGCCCGTCCTTTTCGCGAGAGAACTCGACCTTGAGACCAAAAGTTGTTTTTTCTTTCTTCACGTAGTTCCTTTCACTCTACACGAGGTGCCATAATCAACCTATGAGCACGAAAGTGCTAATGGACGTTGGCGAATATCTCCGCACCAGCTTCGAGGGACCGGACTGCGAATACCTCGACGGCGAAATTGTAGAACGAAATATGGGCGAACTCCCGCACGGTAAAGTACAAGGCAATCTCTATTACCTGTTAAGGCAAATGCGGAGCCGGCTCGGCATCCTCGTCGTTCCCGAAATTCGAATTCAAATCTCCCCCACCCGCTATCGCGTAGCCGACCTCGCCGTCTGGCGCAACGACAACATCGGCACCGGCATCCCCTCAGTCGCGCCTTTCCTAGTCGTCGAAATTCTCTCCCCCGAAGACGGCATGGTCCGCATGCTTCCGAAAATCCAGGAGTATCTCTCCATCGGAGTCGAATGGATCTGGATCGTCGACCCCCAGGAACAAAGCGCCCTTCTCTACTCCCAGAAAAACCCCGCCGGAGCCGTCTGCGACATTCTCCGCACTGAAAATCCCGACATCGAAATCCCTCTCACCGCCGCGTTCGACATCAACTCCTGAGCTACCATAAGCTCCAATGCCTGACCAGCCGCACCTCCGCCGCGAGCTCGGCCTCCGCGATCTCTCCCTCTTCCTGATCGCCCTGATGGTCGGCCCGCGCTGGATCTCGGTCGCCGCCCATGGAGGACCCGGGACGATCATCCTCTGGATTCTCGCCGCGCTACTCTTTGCCGTCCCCCTGGCCATCGCCGTGGCGACTCTCTCCGCGAAATATCCCGGTGCCGGCGGCTTGTACATCTGGGCCCGCAACGATTTCGGACCCTGGCCCGGATTCCTCAATTTCTGGGTCTACTGGCTCGGCATCGCCTTTCTTATTCCCGGTGCGGCGCTGTTCGCGCTCGGCATCACTGTCTACGCGCTCGGCCCCAATTACGCGTACCTCGCCGAAAATCGCTATTACATGATCGGAGGCTCGCTCGTCCTCCTCTGGACCGCGCTCGGCACCAACGTCATCGGATTGAATATCGGCAAGTGGACGGAAAACCTCGGGGGCGCGATGCCCTGGACGCTTGGGGCTCTCCTCTGCACTGCCGCCGCCGTCATCGGCCTCCGCCACGGCACGGCTACGCCGATCACTCTCCAAGCCGCCTGGCCGGTCTGGAATTGGGACACTATGAATTCCTGGGCCGCCATCGCCTTCGCCATGTCCGGCATGGAAGCGGCCGGCATGATGGCCGCGGAAATTCGCGACCCCCTCCGCACCATCCCTCGAGCCGCCTGGATCAGCTCCACCTTTGTCGCGCTGTTCTACGTGGTCGCGACGCTTTCTCTGCTGGTGATGATGGCTCCGCAAAAAATCAGCGAGATGAACGGACTGGCGCAAGTCACCGCCTCGGCCGGCGTCGAACTCGGAGTGCCCTGGCTAGGTTCGTTGGTCGTCCTGATGGTCGTGCTCAACGTCGTCGGCGCCTTCGGCGGATTAGGAACGTCCGTCTCCCGCATGCCTTTCGCCGCCGGTGTCGATCACCTGCTGCCCGAGGCTTTCGGGAGGGTACATCCGCGCTGGCATACCCCTCACGTTGCCATCCTTTCTCTGGGATTTGTAGCGACCATCCTGCTGATCGCCTGCCAGGCCGGCGACACCGTAAAAACCGCCTACCGCACCATCGTCGACCTGACCGTCATCGTCGGGTTCCTGCCATATCTCTACGTCTTCGCCAGCGCCTGGAAAGCAAAAAAATGGTTTAGCGCCGCGGCAGGCTCGGTAATGACGTTGTTAGCCATCGCCTGCTCGATCATCCCTCCGCCCGAAGTGAAGAGGTTCTGGCTTTTCGAAGGCAAGCTGGCGCTAGGAACCTTCGCCGCCGTCGCGTCCGGCTGGCTGATTTATCGAAGAAATACAACCGCGGACGAAGCATCACGCGGCGGCGCGGCGGGTTTGGTCGAGTAGACGGTCGCGCCTGCGGGCCTCGATTGCGTGGTTGATTTGGGCTTCTGTAAAAACGAAGCCATCTTCGGAGGGGCGATAGGTTTCTCCTTTTTCCTGATGCATTTCCGTGATGTCGAGGAGGTTGTTCAGTTTCTCGATTTCCTGCGAACGGGCATCGAGACGAGTCTCGACGCGGCACGCACGAGTGCGTACGCCACGTCACGCGGCGGCTTTGAGGAGACGGTCGCGCCTGCGGGCCCGGATGGCGTTGTCGATTTGGGCTTCCGCAAAAACGAAGCCATCTTCCGAGGGGCGGTAGGTTTCTCCTTTTTCCTGATGCATTTCCATGATGTCGAGGACCTTCTCCAGTTGCTGAGCTTCCTGGGAGCGGCGGGTTTTCTGGAGCTCGCGGAGCAGGGCGGTGGTTTCTTTGAACTGGCGGGAGAGGCGATGGCTGTGGAGGCTGAGGTGGGCCAGGGCTTTGGCCTGGTCCAGAAGCCCTTTGACGAGGTCATTGGGGCTGTAGGTGATGCTGAGGAGATTGCTTTCGAGCGCGACGACGCGGTTTTGGCGCCAGGAAAGGTCGGCCAGGGACTGAACTAGATGTTCTTCGGTGGCTCCGTGGGGCTGGTATTCGTCACGCAAGGTTTGTAAGTGGGAGTGGTACAGTTCGCGGTCTTCGTCGGGCATGACGACGGCCTGGTCGCAGTGGGCTGTGTAGCGCATGGCGCCGAGAAGGTAT
>Ga0182024_10000444_pt1 | contig 106431 bp, 106 predicted proteins | sample P32metaG_FD_120480 | JGI IMG/M metagenome (GOLD analysis project Ga0182024, IMG submission 120480) | Permafrost microbial communities from Stordalen Mire, Sweden - P3-2 metaG (Illumina Assembly) | ecosystem: Environmental > Terrestrial > Soil > Wetlands > Permafrost | place: Sweden: Stordalen... | reverse complement strand
CTTTGTCTACACGGGGCTCGGCGAACACGAGCGGGCACTCGACCTGGTCGAGCGCGCCTTTGACGAGCACGCCGGCGCAATGTACGGGATCAAGGGATCGTTCCTGCTCGCGCCCTTGCGCCCGCACCCGAGATTCAAAGCACTGCTCACGAAGATGAACCTAGCCTGAGCGGACGTGTGAGTGGCACGGCGGCGATCTCGCCGTCGTCGCAGCTATCGCGTTCTGATCCAGCACACCCAATTGGAAACCTCCGACACCTTGCCCTCCTGTTTTTTACGTATCTTCCGACCGGTGAATTCGAATCGATCGGGTCGCCATTACGCAAAGCATCGCTCGCCGCGGGCACAATCCGAGAGTACCGAAGAGATCTGACAGCTTCGGTCAATCGCTATCGCGCCGGCAGTTGCTGACCGCAAACCCGGAGGATGTCGCAACCTGGTTTAGGGCCAACATGCGCGAAGGCAACAAGCCACGCGATGAACAGGCTGAGCACTCGGCGTCCAGGTAATTCGTCGAGCACACTTCGCTCGACTACTCCAGTTTCATCTGACGGAGCAACGCGCGAAATCTGGGATGCATGCGGAGTGGGGCCAAAAGGAACGACCCTTTGATGCTGTAGGCGGCCCCGGTGCGCAATGCCACTGCGCGCTCCAGCCAGTCCATCGCCCGGTCGAAGTCGCCGAGGCCGGTGTAGACATACGCAAAATGGTAGGGCGAGACAAAGGCGCCTCGCGCTCGATTCTCGAGTTCCTCCAATATCTCTCGTGCCTTCGCGACGTTGCCGGCCATGCCATAGGCCTCTCCCAGTTGGCCCAACCACTGCGTGTCGTCCCGAGAGAAAGAAACCGCTCGCTCCAACTGGGCCAAACCCTCATCACGTCTTCCATTATGAAAGTACGCCCACCCGAGGGTGGCCCGCGTGCGATCATGGCCGGGATCCAGCTCCACGGCAGACTCGGCGTCGGCGACGGCCTCGCCGTACCGCCCGGCACGCAGGAGCACCGTGACGAGATCCATCCGGTGAACCAGCGGGTCCAATTCTAAGTACACCACCGACGTCGCCAGCATGGCGCACTAACGCCACCCGACACCTCGACTGAAGAACCAAATGCCGAAGTACATCATCGAGCGCGAGATTCCGAATGCCGCGGCTCTCTCTCCGGCGGACTTGAAGGCCATCTCGCAACGCTCCTGCGTCGTACTGCACGAGCTCGGCCCCAGCATCCAGTGGGTGCAGAGCTACGTGACCGAGGACAAGATCACCTGGTGTGTATATCGCCCCAAACGCCGACCTGATCCGGTCGCACGCGAAACGCGGAGGATTCCCGGCGGATCGTGTGCTGGAGGTGGCGACGATCATCGACCCGACGACAGCGGAGTCGAATGCGCTCGCAGCGACCGCGAGGGCGTAGCGACTCAGCGTTCGAGCCTGGCGTCCACAATGCCCGGTGCTGTGCCGTCTCAGCACCGGGCATTGTGTGGGCTGCTTTGATGCTGTGGACGGTGGGAGTTAGGCCGATCAGGTGCATGTAGTTCGCCATCTGGCTGTAATGGTCGGCGAGATCGACGTCCCAGTCAACCACGGGCCGCACGCGAACGATCGTCGCCCCTGGCGGCCCGTTGTCGCCGACGGAAACTAGGTCCGCGAGGTTGGCGTCGGTGACGGCCGCCAGGGCGCCCTCGCAGAACGCGAACGACGCCTTGAGTCGCGCCCAGTGGACCCATCACACGAGCTTGGTACACGAGGTAACTCGCTGTCCTGCAAGTAGCAGGGGCGGGACTCGAACCCGCGACCCCGGCATTATGAGTTCGGACCCGCCAGACGCCGCCGCCGCCTCCCAGAGTGAAGACGCGGCGGCACGCGGCGCCGAACGGCAGGAAAAGGCGTAAGTGTGGGTGCAATTTTGGGTGCAGTCAATCACGCGCGCCGCGCTGCATCGCCGCCGACGCAGATGACCGCACCGACCACGACCGCCGCAGCAACCCCGACCGACCTCCCTGTGATCCTCCGCATCGAGCAATCCCTGCTCGAATGGCGCACGCTGGCGAACGCGGTCAGGCATGCCGAGCTCAGCGTCGCCCCCGCGACCGCCATCGTGCTGAATCATTTCCGCCGTGTGCTGACGCAAGTCACACGGACCAGCGCGAGCGATCCGGCGGCCGTTGGTGCGCTCGTCCTCACGCGCCGGCAATGGCGACACATCGGGATCGCCGCCCGCGAGGCAGGTGCGGTGCTGGACGATCGCCGCGTCCCACACACGCCGGCCCGGGCGGAATACCGGCGAGAGCTTGAGACGATGGCGCGGTGTCTCGTCTCATTCGCCGACGAGCTCACCACGGCCACTGAGCACACCAGCGCCACCGTGTGGCGGATTCGGTGCGCAGAGCGCCGGGCCGTCCCGCACCGGCCGCCGCGACGGGAGCACACTTCGCCCGAGGCACGCCCGTGACGTCGCCATCTCCAGCGATCGGCCGCGCTCGCGCGTTGCAGGCTGCGGCGCCGCGACCGACGACCGTCCTTCGCCGGTTCGCGCTCCTCCTGCCCGGCGAATCGCTCGTGTGTCCGGCGGGGCACCACATGGGCAAGCATTTGTGGGCGCTCGGTGCCGACGCGGCCTCCGGCTATCGGTGCCAGTTCCGGCCGGCACCAACGCAACCGACGTGCGGCGCGACCGCGTTCGTGCTGGGGATCCGCGACGGGGTCCGGGTCATCCTCGACGCGACGCCGCGCGAGCTGTTCGACATGGAAACCGCCCACATGACGATCGCGCAGATGCGTGATCACCTCGGGTTGAGTTGGGCGTGCTCGTCGGCCGCGTAATCGCCTCGCTGCGGGGCCGGGGAGGGCCAACGGTCAGCGGCCCGACGCTGGTGGGTGTCGTGTCACGGCGCGCTTGCCGGACGGCACGCCAACCGACCTGCGGGACTGGGCCGAACCCCTCGTCGGGTCCTCCGACGCCCCACCCCGGGGCGGGTATCGGACGAGCCCGGGGGGCCGCTAGCGACAGCATTTCTGGGGGTCATTTCCGTTTCCGGTGTTTGGGCTCGTGATGCGACGCGCGCCAGAGCCCCGCGTGCGTTCGCGCCGCACGGCTTCGCGTTCGCCGGTGGCCGTTCGTGGCCGTCGCGTGGGCCCGAATAGACCGGAATCGGTGCCGATTCGCCGGGCCCCGTCGCGGCGATCGGCGCGGGAGTGGCTCGTCTCGCAGAAACGGTGTGCCGAGATGCTCGGGCTCACCTCGCGCCAAATCCATAACCTCGTCGAGCGCGGGTTACCGCGCGTCACGCGCGGCGGTAAAGCGATGTACGGCTGGCCGGCGACGTCGCAGTGGCCCGTCGCATATCGGCAGGCCGAGGCGGTGCGCCGGACGCCATCCGCGGGCGCGGAGGCGAACGCACGCAAGCAGCTCGCGACGACGCGACTCGCGGAAATCGAGCTCGCGCGGCAGGAGGGCGCGGTCGTGCCAATCGAGGAGCTCGAGGCGCAGTGTCAGGGCCTCGTTGATCACTTGCGCGCGCGACTCCTCAACCTGCCGGGCCGACTCGCGCCCCACTGTATCGGGCTCGCGACTGTCGCCGACGCTGAGCGCACCCTCGGCGCCGCGATCAACGACGCGATCGACGGTATGACGGCGACGGGCGAGGAGTTCGAGACTGACGAGCCGTCCGACGACCCCCTCGAGGGCCAGGACGGCGCCGGCGCCGATGCGCCGGCCGGTGTCTGATGGGGCGTCCCACCCTGCACCTGCTCGGGGTGCCGCACACCGTGACGCGTCCCGACTACTCCCAGGACCCGTTCACCGGCAAGGTGCTGCGGTTTTCACCGATGATGCGCGCGCAAGGCTATGACGTGATCCATTACGGCGTCGAAGGTGCCGAGAGTGGCGCGACCTTGCAGGTCGACGTGATGACCGTCGGGCAACAAGCGGAGCTCCTCGGCGGTCACCAGATCGATCCGCGCGAGCGTCGCGCCTGGGAAAAGACATTCCCTATGAACGAGCTCTGGGCAACGTTCAACAGCCTACTCCAGCCCCATCTGCTCACGCATACGACCCCGGGTGACGTCTGGTGTTTGCCGGTTGGCCAGGTGCATCGGGACGCGGTGTGGCCACCTCCCGACGGCGTGTGGACAGTCGAAACCGGCATCGGGTACAGTAATCCGTGTCTCCCGTTTTTCCGGGTGTTTGAGAGCTACGCGTGGATGCATTTCTGCCACGGGGTGGAACTTGGACGGACCGACGAGCTAATCGTGAGCGACTACAACTGGGTCATTCCAAACTATTACGACTTGGCCGATTGGCCCGTGCGTACGCGTCCTGGCGGCGCGTACGTCCTCTACTTTGGCCGGCTGAGCCAGTATAAAGGGCTCGATGTGGTCAAAGCGGTGGCGAACGCGCGGCCCGATCTTCGGTTTGTCCTGTGCGGCCAGGGTGATCCGTCGCCGTGGGTCGGTGGCAACGTGGAATATCTGCCGCCGGTCGTGGGCCGCGAGCGCGCGGCGGTTCTCGCAGGCGCGGTCGTCCTCATGACACCCACGCGCGGTATCGAAGCGTTTGGAGGGGCAGGCGTGGAAGCGCAACTCGTCGGCACGCCAGTGCTCGCGTCGCCCTACGGCGCGTTCACCGAGACCGTCGAGCACGGCGTGTCGGGATATCGATGCCATTCGCTTGCGGACTGGCTCGATGGGCTCGACCGTGCGCCTCGGCTCAACCGAAAGCATATCGCCGAACGGGCGCGCCGACTCTACTCGCTCGAGGCATGCGGGCCGCGGTACGCACGGGTGTTCGAACAGGTTGCAGAGCTCGAGCGCGGATTTCTGCGCTTTCAAGCCAACGGCGGCCTCCAAGGGCCAAGCTCGGGTTCCCCCTCGTCTGGCGTGGAACGCGTTGATTGTGAGCCGGCGCCCGGGTGTTCGAATAGGTCGCGGATCTCGGCGACGCAGACTGGCGCACTCGGCCTGGTTCCGGATACGTGATCAAGCTAGCCTCGGAGCGAGGCGCCCGCGTTCGCGGCGGGACTCTCGGTCTACGGCCCAATCTGAGGCCCGCGCGCGCGATCCACGCCATAGGGCGCCCTCCATAGCCACGTCGTCGGCCGACGGGTGACACCGGATATCATCGAGTTACAGGCGCTAGGCGTCCGGTGTTAGCAACACTTGGCCCTCTTCATTGAGAGACCCGCTCAAACGTCGTACCTTAGGCGCCAGGGATGAGGACGACAACACAATCGCGCCGGGGGCAGCGATATGAGCATAGCAGTCCTGGTCAGCGTGCACGATGGCCTCGTCATTGCCGCCGATAGCGCGTCTACCCTCACCGTATCCGTCGCGCCCGGTTCAGTGGCGGGGATCGCAAACGTCTACGACAACGCCAACAAGATCTTCAATCTGTACAAGGGGAAGCCGATTGGCTGCGTCGCCTTCGGGGCGGGCAGTATTGGCAATTCGTCTATCGGCACGCTTATCAAGGATCTTCGCGTGATGATGATGGACCCCGCCATGAGCAAGAAACTGAATCCATCGTTCGACCCGGAGAACTACACGATGGAGGGGGTGGCGAAGATCGTTGCCACCTTTCTCGAGGATGAGTGCAAGAAGCAAAGCCCCGCGGCGCTGCTGGCCATGACCATTGGACTTCTTGTTGGCGGATACTCGAGCGGCAAAAGCCTCGGAGAGGGTTGGAGCGTTGATATCAAGAACGGCGTCGCGGCGCCCCCGGCGCTGCTACGGCCCTCGGATCAAGTTGGCATCAGCTGGGGAGGCGTCGGAGAGGTCATCCAGCGCATCATACTGGGATTTAGTCCGGGACTGTTTCAGGTACTGGCTGACGTGACGGGCCCGCAGGGAACGCAGTCGGCACAGCAACTGTATACCCAACTCAATGCCTTGTTGGTCTCCAAGCTCCAGGCTCAGGTTGTATTCGCCCCGATGCCCATTCAAGACGCAATTGATTTAGCTCGCTTTCTGGTGCATGCGGCGATCACATACAGCCGCTTTCTTCCGGGAGCCCAGATTGTCGGGGGTCCGATTGAACTTGCAGCCATCACAAAGCACGAGCAATTCAAATGGATCAGCCGAAAGCATTACTACGACTATTCTCTCAATCAGGAGCCGAAGCATGTTGTTGTCGATAGATCCTGAGAAGATAAGAGAACAGCTAGCGACGCCTCCGGCGTACACGGTTACGGTGGGCAATCTTGAGATTCAGACCGTCAAATACGAGCCGGTAAGTGCACATGTATACAGCACAGCCACAGGACTGCCAATCGACATGGAGAATGCACGCAGGCGATTAGTGCTATTGCGTCAGCGTCTCATCGCGACAGGCGTCAACCCCCTACCGGAGGCGGAACTTGAGCGCACAATTGATGAGACTCGCGGTCGCTCCTGAAGAATCGTAAGTGGCTGTTCGCACCTACATCGATTCCGGGGTGCTGATAGCCGCACTGCGCGGAGAGGAGGAGATTGCCAATACGGCGCTGTTCTTTCTAAACGATCCGCTCCGGGAATACATCACGAGCGACTACGTGAAAATCGAACTATTGCCGAAGTGTACATACCACAAGAAGGACACAGAGCGGGAATTTTACGAAGAGTTCTTCAGAAGCAGCACAACCCGCGTACCGAGCAGCGAAGAACTCTTAGAGCTCGCGATTGACGAGGGTGGCAAGACGGGTATCTCTGGCATCGACGCCATACATGTGGCCTGCGCCGTCGTTGCTCAGGCGGACGAACTGATAACTGCGGAAAGGGCCACGAAGCCCATCCATCGCGCCATCGGCATCAAGGTGATATCGATCAATCCTTGAGAACTCCGACGCGACCCACGCGACAGACAAATGGACGAAGCAGCGCCTCCGACATTCCGTCAATCTCCTGACATCATACGCGACTTCGTGTTCCCTCTCGCCGTCGCGGAAGGGCGAGGTATAGAACGGCCAGTGAAGCGTATCCTTGGCACTGCGTTTTTGATCGGCGATCGAGGCTTTGCACTTACGGCTAGGCACGTGTTTAGCGGATGTGATAACGACCCTGTCATCGGCGTGTTCCTCACACCGGCTGGTGATATGGTCGGAGTCGACATCGCGAGCAAAGAACTCCATCCAACGGAAGATGTTGCGATTGTGAAACTAGGAGGCGAGGGATGGAAGTCATTCTTTCGGCTAATCAATTCGTACGAGAACTCTAGCTGCAAGTATTCTCTGTGGGCGTATCCAGACGACACGTACTATGAAGTTGTCGCCGACAACATGGCAATACTGCGCCCCGACCTCGTTTACAACGAAGGGTATGTTCGAAGGCGAATATCGCGTGAGATACCGTCGCTTAGCGGCACCTCGTTTTTTGAACTGAGCCAGGTTGCGGGCGATGGTGCATCCGGGTCCCCCGTAGTAAGGACAACTCGTTCGTTGTTTGTGGTCGCGAATCCAGCTTGGGACGTAATCGGGATTTATGTCGGCCAGAGGACAAATGACCGGGCCACATCGGTTTCGTACGCGGTTCGCGCCGATGCTTTCTGGGCGTGGGTCCCTGAAATTCTCGGCAAATCAGTCCTAGAGGAATCGCAACAGATTGGGCCGTTCGGCCGCTGACGGCTTGCGCCGTGTCATACTGGCACGGGTCGGCATTTGCCGCAGGCCGTTTTACTCGCCGAGGTGCCGAGGGCGGCGGGTATCAGTCCTGCTCGGACGGGCCTCGAGGACGACGCACTGTTCCCGCCGCAGGTCCGTGCGGCGCAACAGGTACGGGATCCAACACCCCATCGCGGCGTCCCACGGACGGGAGTAGGTAAGCCGTCGCGAGGTTCACGTCCCCGACGTCGGACAGGCCCCACTCCGGGCCGGGGCAGTAGAACGGCGGCCCGCTTCGATCTATGCGCGGAATGACTATGATAGGCGCATGGGTCGAAGAACATCAACAATCGACTGGCCGGTGGGGTTCACGGTCGAGGACGGCCGGACGTTTGTCGTCGAGATGATCGACGACGGCAGTCTCCGCATCCGCATTGACGGGGGCGACGACTGGCGGTCGATGGGACCGCCGCAATCCACGCCGAGCGTGGGCGCCGTTGTCGGCCGGGCGCTGACGTGGTGGTACCGGACCTACGGCGAGCCGATTATGCTCGCACGAGGACGGCAGATAACGGAGGGATTGGTTGTGGCCGGGTGACATTGGGTATGTCCGGGTTACAGTGACCTCCATAATTCAGTCCGCCGGATAGCAGACCGTGAGGTTGAGCGATACTTTTGGATCAACCTCAACAGGGGTGGCCAGTCTCTTGGGAATCACGGTTGGCCGAGTGGGTGGACATACCGGTCGTCAAACTCGTGGTGAGCCACCTCACAACGTCCGTGGTAGTTGTAGCGGCGTTCTGGACGTTTCAAGCGGTCCTGCACTTCCTCTGGCCCGCTAGGCCGTGGGCCATTGTCATCATTGACGGCGTCGAGCAGGCACTGTTGGTGGGCCTATTCCTGCTACTAGTGTACAATCTCGGAGCCGCGCTACTGAAGGGTCGAACGCGCATCACAGGAGGGCCAAATGCACCGTCGGTTTTCGCCTTTTCGATCTAGCTGGTGGCGCCTGCTAGGACTGTACTTTATTTCCGCAATCATTCTTGGAGTATTTGGCGCGGTCGGTGCGCTGCTGCAGTTAGCAGGAGTCACGTCACTGCTGGTTACGCCAGCGGTTATCGTTGCCGGCGTAATCACCGCGCGGATCACATGGACCAAGGTTGAGCGTTGGGCGTTATTGCGACTCGTAAACGATCCCATAGTCTTTACACTTACGACACCGAAGGCCGCGGTCACGTACGCGAAGCCAAGTCGTTTTGCGACGGCTTCGCTATTAGCTGCGCTACCACTGGTAGTCTCGTTAGGGTCGCCCGCGTCTCAAACGCGCGCCGACTACACAGTAGTCGTCCATCAGGCCGTGCATGCCGTTCCCTAACATTACCAACTGCCTGGTTTGCGACGCAGTCAGGGAGGAGGTCAGAGGCAAGCTTTCGTTGCTGGGCTTTTTCGGGCTGACACCCAATGTGTCCATCACCGTAAAAAGTTTCGGGCTGCCGGTATCGTTGGCGTTCGTATTGATGATGGAACCGAGCGCGGGGAAATGGCCGGTCATGTTAGACATCCTCGACCCCACCGGGAAGCCATTGGTGCCTCGGATCGGCCCGTTGACGATTGTATCGGAATCGGGAAAGCGGACGGTGGCGGTAATCAACACCGCGACCACATATCCACGCGCAGGCGTCTACATACTTCGAGCGATCGCGCCCGACGGCTCGACTGCGTACGATGCGTCTTACGCGCTCTCTGAAGAGCCCACTACCGTCTGAATCGTAGAGGCAGGTAGCACAAACTCAGGGGCCCGCTTAGAGAGCGGGCCCCTGAGGGTCGATGTCGATGTCGCACCGACGTTCGCGGGCTCGCGCGCCATCGTCAGCCGCTCCGCAAGAGCGCAAGACACTCGAGCTCGGGCGGCATCGACGCGCGGTCGGCCGCCCACTGGCGCGCGTAGTCGCGATCCTCGCGTCGGCGGATCTCCACCTCCTGTAACAGATCGGCCAGTGGGTGGAGGAAGTGCGCCGCGCGCTGCGGTGACGCGTCGCGGACGACGCGCTGAACGTAAGCGGCGAGGGCGAGCGGAAGCCATGCGGGTTCAAGCCGGCAGCCGTTCGCAAACCTGCGAAGCGTCTCCGGGTCAACGCCAAGATCGGCGGCGAGCTCGCGCTGGCTCGTGAATCCGTGCGGGCGCCACGCGCGACGGAGAATTACCCGTAACCCACTCCATCGATATTCCGAGGCAGCCTGGAATTCCACGCCGCCGCCCGGCCACGGGGTGCCAATGAAGGGGCCGTCACCGTGACTCGCTTGACATCGAGCGCACGCCGAGAGCGCATCGACGAGGGAGGGGCGACATCCCTCCCATTCGACGTACGTAAAGAGCGCGGCCCCGCCCTCTCCGAGCGCGGTCCGATGGCACCCGCACTCACAGGTGCTAACTTCGCGTCGCCGGCGTTCAGCTCGGGCTGTCATGGCCGGGCGCCATTCGACCGCTCCGGCGCGGCCGGTAGCGGATCGACCATGTCCAGCAAGTCGCGCAGCGCCTTGAAAAGCGGCTCGCGCATTTCGGGGCGGCAATACTCGCCCGTCATGAGGTACTCCCCGGCGCTATCGACGAGCGTGAACCCGCCGGCTGCATGGCCTAGGTCGCCCCAATGATCATCCACGAGCCCGCGGCGCACCTGCCCGCAGCCGGGCTCCCCGGGTTCCTCCGTCCCTGGTACGATGAGCCGCTCGGGGTCTATCACAAACTGGTCCATCGGCGTCTGTCGCATATCTCCTCCGGCTAGTGAGAGTGAGGTCGTGGGCGATCCCTACGGGCGTCCGACCGCACGCGTCACGCCGTTGCCACCGGGCGATACGCCAAATGCTCCCGGATGCGGACGAGGGCCTCCCAATGGTCCCAATCGAACCCCGCGAGCTCGGGGCGCAGCTCGTCCTGTGCGTATAGCGCGACCTTAGCGTCGAGAGAACCCTCGTCGCCTCGCCGCGCGATTGCGGCAATGATGTCGAACGCCCGCGCGACGACCGCGACCATCTCGGCCGCGGTTGGAAGCGACTGCTTGGCGCATTCGGGGCAATACTTCTGGCCGCCGCGCCGAACGACGCGGTATTCGGCCATCGGTGAGAGGATCCGATCGCAGCCCGTGCAAAACTGTTCGATCTCGTCCATGCTGTACATGAGCTCAGGCAACTTGACGTAGCGGCTGTAGGCCTCTTCGGCCGGCGGCTGCTCGCCGGATTTGCCGGCGCCGTTCGTGGGCGCGAGCTGCTTTCCCGCGTCGCGTCGCGGGGCCTGAGCGATTCGCCGCGCCGCCTTGCGCGGCGCGGTCCTTGTGTTCGGCATCGTCGTATCCGCTCCATTCGGGCGATGGTGCATCCGCGGGGCCGGCCCGTGTTCGGCGCCCGGCTGATAATCCTATACGCCTACGCGGATTGACCCAACGATACGCCTACGCGTAAGATCCCGAATCATGATGTCACCCCTCGTCACCCGCGTTCGCGCGCTCCGCCAGGAGCGAGGCTGGTCGCAGTTGCGACTTGCCGACGAGGCGGGCGTGCGTCAGGCGACGATCAGCTTGCTTGAATCCGGCAAGGTGCGCCGGCTCGACACGGAGGTCCTCGACCGGCTCGCGGCCGCGCTCAAAGTCTCGCCGCTCGAGCTGCTGGCCGACGAGCGTCCGTCGCCCAGGCGGCGTCGGCGCGGCTAGTGCTCGCGGCCGGCGACGCGGCGAGGACGGCCGCATGGATGGCGTGGGAGCCGTACAGCGGGAGGGACGCGGAGACGGCCGGGCACGAGGCCGGGCACGCGGCCGTCGCGTACGCCCTGGGCATCCGGTTTAAGACCACCAGCATCGTAGCCGACAGCGACTCACGCGGTCGTGTGGTCGCGGTGTCTCCGGTGTTCGTCGCGGATCTTCCGCCGGAGGAGCAAGTGCGCGTCCGGGCGCGGAAGTATCGCGGCATGACGATGGCGAGGCTGACCGACCACCTGATGGTGGCCGTTGCGGGCGCCGTCGCCGAGCAGCTTCTCTTTGAACGTGTGCCGTGGTCGGAAGCGTTCCGAGGCACCGACGAACAATCGGCGCTCAAGTATTCACGCGCGATGTGGAACGCGGACGACGACATCGCGGCGGCCTACGTCCAGTTTACCGCCGTTCGGGTCCGCAAGCTGCTCGGGATACAGTTCATGCGCGGCGCCGTTAGTGAGCTCGCGCACGCGCTCCTCGACCACCGGACGCTGTCCCGGCGCCGCGTCGGCGCGATCCTTCGCGCATCAGGCGTGCCGAAGGTGCCGCGGCGGTAGCGCGAGCGGCGACGGCCGCGGTAGCCGCCTCGGTGTCGCTCTTTCGGCGCATGAGGATCATCTCCCGCTCGATGCCGTGACGGACGAAATTGGCGAATTCGCTATCGTCGAGACGCGCCCCCGACCGCTCGATCTGCCCCGATGCATCGTGATGGAGAAGCGGCTCAACAATGCGCCAAACGGCGAGCGCACAGCGCCGACCGAGCGCCGCCTCGGCGGCGCCTGTGTCCGTGTTCGCGAGCATCGGATCGGCGCGGCGCTTCGCGGCGGTAAGCGACGGCGCATCCCGCATCCGCTCCGAGGCGCGCCAAATGGCCCGATTCAGACCGTCCCATTTGGCGCGCAGTCGTGTGTCGCTTTCGCCAAGTCTGTGTAATCGCGCTACGACGGCGCCAACCGCCCGATCTCCCATGGCGACCCCGCCCCAGCCGGTGCGTCTCAGCCACACGTCGTAGGTTTTCCGAAGGTGCTCGCGAACGGCTGGCGCCACGAGACATGCCTCGACGGCGGCCTCGGCCGCACTCAACACGGCACTATCGCTGCGGGAGCGATTCTCGCCCTCGTCTTCTCTGGCGTAAGCGCACGCCACCAGCCACGTCGCGGCATTAACAGTCTGCTGTGAGATGACGCCCTTTTTGCCACTCAGCACCAGCGAGAGTGTCGCCTGTTGGAGATCGAACATAGGCGTCGCTTTCTTGCCGGCCCGGTGTGCTTCTTCGCAGGCGTTCGCGGCGTTGGTCCTGAGAGTCAGGAGGGCCCGGCGCATCAAAGCTGTCAGCGCCGGCCGCGCCCCGATGACCCTCCGCTCGCCGGTTGCGTATCTGGGGCGCCCGACGGTTCGGCCCGCGGCCGACTTGCGGGAGGCTTTTCTCATTTGGCGATAATAGCCCACTGACGAGTAAAGCTCAATTCTATTTATTTGGCTTCCATGCCTTCCCGGGAGCCCTTGGTATGAAGTCCGCCAGGCCGTGCACCATCGCATTGCCGGAAGCCGCACGCCGCTTACGCGTCCCATGGCTCCGCGCCTGGGACCATCTCCTCACAGGTGAGCTGGACGGCGAGAAGATCCGGGGCAGGTTGTTCGTCACCGAGAGGTCGGTTGCCGCATTGGCCGATCGGCTGCTCGCGCCGTCGACCGGCGCTGCCAGACGGGCGTCGTGAGCGAACCCCGGCAACTGCCGCCCGATTCCATAACGCTCAAGGAAATCGGCTTTCTCGCCAAGGTGAACGTCGGGGGCGTCACCTACCATCCAGGAGCGTCTGACTGGCTGCCGTACGGCCAGGTCGATCTCGCCATAGCAGACGAGCGCGCCGTGCTACTCCCCCCGCCGGGAAAGCGAACGATCCGCGTGCGGATCACGACGGCCTGGATGGGGCCCCGCTCGGGGGTACACACCTCGCAGGGGGACGTCTGGGACGGCGACGAGGCGGACCTGCCCGAAGGCGAAGCGCGAGCGCTTTTCAATACACGCAGAGCGACGGCCGTCGGCACATCGCCGCTTGAGAAATACTACGCCCTTGCGGCGAGTCGCCCTCTCTCGCGCCGCTCTCCAGCGTGTCGATGAGCGCCGCACACACTCCCGATGTAAACGCGGGACCGAGGTGGACAGCCTCGGTCCCGCGTCCCGAACCCGGCAACCTCTCCGTGGAGATCGCCCAATGCATAATGACGAGAAGTCGAACTCCCCGCAACCCAACCTCGGGTTACCGGCGCCCGGCACCCTCCGGCCGCCGCTCATTGGCATCTACCGTCTCATCGACTGCGAGGACATCGCGGCCGCGAGGGCGATGCGGCACCCAGACGACGCGGCCGCGCTCTACGCGTTGCTGGCGCACGCCCGGTGGCGCAGTGCAGAGGCCCGGAGCGTGCTTCTCAAGTCCGCGTCGCATTGGCGCGCACGCCGCGGAGGTGCCGACGTACTTCTCGCCGAGCTCCGTATGCGCGCGCTGGCGCCGCTCGCGAATCAACTAGCGGCGCTGCCGGCCGCGCTCGTGAACGGAGCCGGAGCGCCAGCAGAAATTGCGGCGGCGATCGTCTATCGGCACGACGCGTTCATGCCGCCTCACACCGGGCCGCGGCGTCGCAGGCGCGCCGCGTGAACGCCGATGATGCCGGCGACGCCGCGGCCTCTTGCAGTGCCGTCACGGAACGGAAGCTCTCCGACGACGACATCGAAGACATCATGCCGGTCGACGACCGCGAGGCGAGGATCTCGGTGGTACGGGACGGCGCCCCGGCCGCCGCGTCGCCGGCACCCGATGATGCCGAGCTCCCGCACGCGATCCGCGCGCTCGATGCGCCCCCGCCGGAACCGATCGGCTGGGCAGTCGAGGGACTCATCCTGGCCGGCGAGCTCGCGCTCTTTGCCGGCGAGGGCGGGTCATTCAAGTCGACCGTGGGGCTCCATATCGCGGCCGCGGCGGCTGGCGGTTATCCCGTCTTCGGTCGCTTTCGCACCGAGGCGCGGCCAGTGCTGTACGTCAGCGAAGAGGACGACGCTGGGATCCTGGCACACCGCCTCGAGGCGATCGTCGTCGGGCACGGGTGGGACCGCGCGCGGTCCCTCGGCAATGTGCATCTCCTCGCGCGTGCGGGCGCGTCGTTCACCGACGAGGCGTGGCAGGAGCATCTGCTTGATGAGGTTCTCCGCGTGGACGCGGGACTCGTCTTTCTGGATCCCTGGTGCGACCTGCTCGGCGCCCTCGACGAGAACAGCAACAGCGAGGTACGGCCGGTGATTAAGTATCTGCGGTCGCTGACCGCGGTTGGCGCAACGCCGACCGTTCTGCATCACGTCGGCAAGGCCGCCGAGGGGAAGCGATCGGCTGACCGAATCCGCGGCGCGAGTGCCCTGCTCCATGCGTCGCGGTCGATCTACTATTTCGAGGACCGCGGCGACAGCATCGGCATCGAATGTCTCAAGCTGTCCCGTGCGCCAAAGCTTCCCGCGTTCACAATCACCCGGCGCATCGAGTCGGCCCCCGACAACCGCGCGATGTGGCGATCGGCGAAGTTCACCGCGGTCTCGCCGCGCCAGCGGGCAACGCAATTCGTCCTCGACGAGCTCCGTCGCGAACCTGCCACAACGACAGCGTTGAAAGAGGCCGCGAAAGGCAAAGCTGTATCCGGCGAGGACGTCGGCCGCGCGCTCGCGGTGCTCTCGGACGGCGGCCAAATCGCGTTCGATCCGGGCCCTCGCGGCGCGAAACACTGGCATCGCGTCGAACAGTTAGACCTTGCCAGAGGGCCCGGCAACCTGGCAAAAACGACCTTGCCGACCTTGCCGGACCTTGCCCTAGGCAACCACGCATCCCCCCCATCACACCCCATATCTCACCTTGCCCCCCCTAAAGGGGGCAAGGTCAATGAGTGGTTGGGGGATGCGGTTACTGGGCAGTCCGGCAACCTCGAGGCGTGCGACGAACCATGAGCCCCGCCGAGCAGCTGTTGCAGACGCTGCATCATTTCGGGCACGCGTTAATCCCCGACGGCGATACGCGGTTGCTGAGCTTTGCCGACGCCTGTGACGACGATCTGCCACGCTGGCTGAGCCGCGAGATCGATGCGCATGTCGTCGAGCTTCTCGAGTTGTGCAAGGCCGTCCCGTGCGCGCGTTGCGCGCGGCCGGGCTTGGTACCGCTCGCGGGTTTGATGTGCGCCGACTGCGACCGCGAAGGGCCGTTGGGACGGGTACCTCGAGGGCTCGATGCACACGCGTGACGACGGGACCGTGGCGGTGCGGGCACCATCGCCGGCGCGAATACGGGTCGCGCCCCCGCCCACGCTGTCGCACGGGGCAGCGCCATGACAGCACGTGACGGGACCGCGGCGAGCTTCGCTCCCTCGTCGGTGCGACGGATTGACGCACCCCCGTTCACGCTGGGCGGTACAGCCGCGACAACCGGCGATAGCTTGTGGACGCAGCAGCAGGCGGCGGCTGCGCTCAAGGTCTCGCCGCGCTACCTTCGGGAGTCGAGTTGTCCGAAGGTGTTGCTTCCGGGGAACGGCGAGAAAGGGCAACCCCTGGTCCGCTACGATCCCGCCGAGGTGCGGGAGTGGCGCGAACAGTGGACCGCATCACACCTCACGCGAGCGCGCGCATGATGGCGTACCGCCGGTCGAGTGCTAAGACCTATCTCGTCGCGCTGCCGACTCGCACCGGCCGAGTCAAGATTTCGACCGGCACTGCGCATCGGCCGACCGCGGTCGCGATGGACCGCATGCTGGCCGACCTCGGTCCCAAAGGGCGCCGGGCCTGGGATCTGCTCGACCGCGTCGTCGCCGGCTCCCTCGAGTTGGCGATTCTCTTCGATGCCTACGCGCACAATGATCTCGACGGCCTTCGCCGTCGAATCGACGACGTGGACCTCGAGCCTCACGTCGCCGGCTGGAGCGCGTGGCTACGCGATCGTGTGCGTCCCGCCACACGCGCGCACTACGTGACGCGCTTGCGGACTCTATTGCCAGCCGGCGAGACATTCTTGCGATCGAGCTTGCTCGGGGCAGCTGTCGCGCAATGGCTCGCGACGCGGACCGCGCTTGTCGCCAAGCGCCCGCCCGCCCGCGTAGGATCCCGGCGCCGTGCTGATCCGGTGCCCCGGCCCGTGTCGGCGTCCACCAAACGCACCTACCTGGCCGCGGCGCAGAGCTTCGCCCGCTACCTCGTCGAAGTCGGCCAGCTCGCGTCGAACCCGCTCCGCGATGTGGCCGCGCCGCGGCCAGCGGCGCCGCGTTGTCAGTTCCTCGAGCTCCCCGATGTGGTCCGCGTGGTGGCGAACGCGCCCAAACCCTTCGGTGCCATCTTGGCGCTTGCCTACGGCGCCGGAATCGAGATCAGCGCCATCCTCGCCCTCATCGAATCCGACATCGATGTTCAGAGCCGCGAGGTACGCGCACGCGGCACCAAAGCGTGGACGCGCGACCGGATCGCCCGCGTGGCCGATTGGGCGTGGCCCGTGGTCGAGGCGCATCTCGCCACCGTCACGCCCGGTGAGCGGCTCTTTCGCGGCATCCACCGATGGGCCGCGGGCGACGCGCATCGCGAGCGATGCCGCGTCCTGGACCTAGCCGGCTATCGGTTACACGACTCGCGGCACCATTGGGCCGTGCGCATGGTGCGGGCGGGTATGCCGCTCGAGCTGGTCGCGCGACAGCTCGGACATCGCGACGTCGTGATGGTGGCGCGCGTCTACGGCCGGTTCGTGCCGAATACGATCGAACGCACGCGATGGGAGCAGGCCGCGACCGCGCTCGACGCCGAAAAGTGGCGCGATGTGGGTGCACTTTTGGGTGCAGTCGCTCGCGTGACTTCTCACGCGCCGCGCGTAACTGGCAGTCCTACAAGTAGCAGGGGCGGGACTCGAACCCGCGACCCCGGCATTATGAGTGCCGTGCTCTAACCAGCTGAGCTACCCTGCCGCCTATGGCACACAAGAGCATACAGACCTGCTCTCAACGACTACATCACCATTGGAACCCGATGTGGAACCCAAATCTCCGTGACAAACCTCGCGGGCTCGCTGACGAAAGGGGACTACGCCAGCGTCCCCCGTTCGATACCACAAAGCTAGGTAGCCCTCGCTCCCTGGACCAGCGCGAGTTACGTCGCGGAGATGCGTGAGCGCCTCCTGACCTATCGCCCGTGACCGGGCGACGCCATGCCCGTCGTGGGACGAGCACCCCTGGCGCTTCCTGTGGTTCTACCGCGTGACCGTCGTGCGGACGATCATGCTAGAGGAGATGGGCGTGCGGTGATTCCCCTCAGGGGTGCGCTGGCAGTGTGAGCCGCGCGCCCTGCGACGCGGGCTGTGCGACAGCGCGGACCCACACGGCCAGGTCCGACTCGCTCACTGCGCCGTCTGCGACGCCCAGCATCGTGCGCACGACATCCGCCTCGTCGGTGCGGATCGTGAACCCGTTCATATCGAGGAAGTTGAACATCACCTGCAACGCCGTGCGTTGCCGTGCTCTCACCAGTTGAGCTACCCTGCCGTTGGCACCCCGCCCGCCCGGTAGCCGACCGTTCGTGCCATATTCCCCGCCGTCACCATCCTTCGGAGAACGCACCGTGCACACGCGTAGGCAGTTCGTGGTCCATGCCCCCCTCGGTCTACTCGGCGCTATCGCCGCATGCCGCGGAGAGGAACAGAGCGCCGCCACACCCGCGGCCGGAGCGACACCCGCCACCGCTGCCGCGTCATCGACGTCCGCGACCACCGCAGCCGCTACGGGGCCTGTGCTGCGCTGGGTGCCTAAGCACGAAGAGTTGGTCTATACCTTCGGTGGTGCGCCGGCTCGCCAACGCATCCAACCCGGCACACGCATCATCACCTGGACCGAGGACTGCTTCGACGGCACGGTCAAGACGGCCGCGGATCTGCCGGGCAAGGTCATGCCCGCAGGACACGACAACCCCCAAACGGGGCCCTTCTGGGTCGAAGGCGCCGAACCGGGTGACACACTCGCCATCCATATCGTGTCGCTCGAGCCGGCCCGCGACTACGGGGTGTCGTCGTTCTCACCCGGCTTCGGCGCACTCGTGGGCACCGACCGCACGGCGATGCTGGGTCCGGATTTTCCGGAAACGACGTGGCGCTACGACGTGGACACGAAACGAAACGTGGCCCGCACGACATCGGGCGACCGCAAACGCGCCTGGGAGGTTCCGCTCGCGCCGTTCCTCGGCTGCCTCGGCGTGGCGCCCGCCGTCGGCGAAGTACGCTCGACGATCGCGCCGGGCACCTTCGGCGGTAACATGGACTGCTGGGAGGTGCGGGCAGGCAACACCGTCTTCCTCGGAGTCAACGCTCCCGGAGGCCTCGTGTCGTTCGGCGATGGCCACTACGCGATGGGCGAGGGAGAGATCATGGGCGCCGCCGTCGAGGGCGCGATGAATGTCGAGCTGATCGTGGATCTCGTGAAGGGAAAGCACGCCGATATCCCACGCATAGAGAACGCCGATGAAGTGATGTTCGTCGGCGCCGGCCGCCCGCTCGAGGATGCCGCCCGGGTCGCGTTCAAAGCCGCCGTGGGATGGGTGCGCGATGCGACGGGCCTTTCGCAAATCGATGCCTACCAATTCGTGTCGCAGAATACCAAAGCCTCGATCATACAGATCGTCGATACGGAATACACCGTCCTGGTGCAGATCGAGAGGAAGCGGCTTCCGACCCAGGCCCGTATCTGATACGCGGACGGGGCGCCTCGTTCGGAGGCGCCCCGCCTGTGCACAGCAATCGCGGCACGGCCGACAACCGCGACCGGCTTATTGGGACGTGACCGTCGCCGGCGCGGCACCGAGCTTCTTCGCGACCCGGCGGACGAACACCCGCGAGCCCTGCGCGACCATGTCACGAGAATCGCCCTTGAGCTCGTACTCGTCGTCCATCACCAGGTCATGGGTCGTCACATCCACCAGTTGCCCGCTGAAGATCCAGATCAGGTTACTCGTCTTGCTGATTGTGCCCATCACCACGTACCGCGCGCCCACGGCACGGCCAACCACGCGCCCACACGCGACGATCGTGTTGCACGGATGACCGTTGGCCGTGTCCACGGCGGTCGCCGACGATTCCGCCGCTGCTACTGCGGTCGAATCGGCCAGCGAGACCTCGGGAAACAACGCGAAATTCGTGCGGACCGCCGCGGTACCCACGTCGCCCATCGTCGAATCACCAGGCTGGATCGAGGTGGCATTCTTCCCGTAGAACGCGAAGTCGAGTAGCGCGACCTTGATCGGCGCGCCCCCTGCGCTCGCGCGGCTGGCGGGCGTTGCCTGGGCCCCCAACGCCGCGCCCCACATACTGGCCATCAACCCCGCCGCCCCAACCCAATCGCATCGCATACCGCACCCCCTCACTGGTTCCAAGTCACGGCCCCCCGTGCCGGAATTGCAATATCGAGTCCGAACGACAGCGGACACGAGAGTGCGGCTAGGGTGCTGCTCAGCACGGGGGTGATCCCTGCAGTCGCCAACGCGGCGTCACCCACCGGCGGCCGGGCCCGATCCTCCAGCATACCGCCGCCGCGTGCCGGGCCCGTTAGGCGGCATTCGGACCAATACGATCGGCGATCCTAGATCAGTCCCAGGCGGAAGAGTTGCGAGGAGTGCTCTTCCATGCGGACCTCCGTCTCGGCATAATTGCCCGCTGCCGCAACTCGGTTCGTCCAGACATTGATTTCTGACCAGAAGCCCAAACCTCTTTCTCCGGCGCCGACATGGATCGAGTTGCCACCCTCGCTGCCGAATGGGAACGTGCCAGGGCCGGCACCCAGGACTATCTGGAGGCTGTAGTTGGCGACCACCTTAGCTTCCGTCCAACGCCGGAGGCCCGGAGTTTCGCCGAGCAGTTTCTGCACCTTGCTTCCACGCAGTATGCGTTTGCCGCGAATGCAACTGGCCGAGCGAACCCGCTCACCCTGTCGAGCGCGGATCCGGAAAAGGACGAGAAGCTGAAGGGAGACCCGGACGCAGTGCGCAAATTTGTCCTTGATAGCTACGACTTTATGATCGACGGCGTGCGGGCGCTTGACCTGGCAGTGCTGGACGAAGAGGTGCCATTCTTCCGACTTCAGATACCACGGTCGCTTCTGCTCGCCAAGGCACTTGAGCATCACGCGCACCACCGAGGTCAGGCGGCCGTCTACCTGCGGTTGACCGGCATCACTCCGCCAAGCCAGCGCCTGTTCTGAGAATCGCTCACACCGCAGTCGTCCGCGCGCCGCCGCCTAACGAACGCGAATTCGTGTCGAAGTGCTTGTCGCGCGCCATGGGCTCCGTGCGGCGTCAGGGGCGACTCGTCACTAGCGACGCGTCTTCACCCCGCAATTGCCATCTGAGTGCCTAGATAGCATACCTGTCCAAGGCTTTTCCTACAGCCTCGTTAGGAGAACGCCTCCGTCGCGGGATGCGGTTGGTACAACTCTTCGAGCCGACTGACTTCCTCGTCTGAAAGTTTGACCGACACCGCCCCGACCGCATCCTCGAGATGCCGCGGCTTGGTTGCCCCGACAATCGGCGAGGCGATCACGGGATTGCGAAGCAGCCACGCCAGCGCAATCTGCGACGGCGGTACCCCCCGTCGGCTCGCGACCTCGTTCACGCGGTCTACGACGGGTTTGTCCATGGCGACGGTCTTCGCGAATATCCGCTTCGCGAACGCGTCATTCTTGGCTCGCTCGGTCTTCGGCTCGTCCGACCACGGTCGAGTCAACCGTCCACGATCGAGCGGGGACCACGGTGTCACGCCCACACCCTCGGAATGGCAGAGGCGAAGCATTTCCCGCTCCTCCTCGCGATACAGCAGATTGTAGTAGTTCTGCATCGCGACGAAGGTCGCCCATCCGTTCGCGCGCTGAATGCCGATTGCCTTCATCAGCTGCCACGCATACATCGACGACGCGCCGAGATAGCGAACCTTACCGGCTCGAACGACATCGTTGAGTGCTTCGAGCGTCTCCTCGAGGGGCGTCTCAGAGTCGAAACGGTGGATCAGGTAGAGATCGATGTAGTCGGTGCCCAGCCGCCTCAGGCTGTTGTCGAGTTCCGTCATGATGGCCTTTCGTGACAGGCCTCGACCGTTGGGTTCCGGTCGCATGGGGCCATTCACTTTCGTGGCGATGACCACCTCGTCGCGACGCGTGAAATCGCGGATCGCGCGCCCGAGCACGAGTTCACTCTCACCGCTGGAATAAACGTTGGCCGTGTCGAAGAAGTTCACGCCCAGCTCGAGCGCGGATTTGATGAACGGCCGGCTGTCCTCTTCGCTGAGAGTCCAGGGCCATTGGAGCATCGCCGTGGTGGATTGCCCATAGCTCATGCAGCCGAGACAGATGCGCGAGACATGCAATCCGGTATTTCCCAGTCTCACATAGTCCACGTCGATTCTCCTATATCGTCAGTTCGACTCAGCCGGACTTACAGAGGCGCGCCCGGGGCGGACCGTACCGTACAACGGTTCCCCGACACGTCCGGAGCGGATCGGGTTCACTCCGATGTCGGACCACATGGCAGCAGCATGGGCACCCTGCGACGGTAGGTCTCGTACGCACCCGGCCCCAATTCCTCACCGAGCCAGCGTTCTTCCAGCCGCGCCTTCATCCAGAGCCCAACGGTAATGATCAGCGCCGCGACCAGCCCTGGAATGGTACCCTTGACCGCCGCCGTGGCGAAGACCGCCAGCAGAATGCCGGTGAAGACCGCCAGCAGAATGCCGGTATAGATCGGGTGACGTACGATACCATAGGGTCCGGTTGGCGAGTGTATAATTCAGGTGTAGTAGACTCGCCGGTCGTTGCCACCGGAGCGGGGTTGGTCGTCAATGAAGTACACGACGCAACGGCATGGCGCCAGATAGCAGGAGCGGACACATGAGCGATCTAGGGCCGACGCGGGATATTGGGGCGGCGTTTGCTGACGGCCATTGTATCGATGAGGCTGTGGCCGAGGCGTATGCGGATGCTGCACGCCGGCATAAGCAGGCTGGCGTTCCACTCGTCGTCTGGCGCGACGGCCGCGTCGCGCTCATTGCGCCGGACGACATTGTGATCCCGGCGCGCCCCAACCGCGAGGCCGCTTAGTTCGCGACGCATTTCGCGTCGAGCGCTGTCCGCCCGTCGGGAGTCGCTGGCATTGAGGATATAGCCTCATAGGCGTGCAGTCCAATTGCCCGACGCGGTACTAGACGTCCGCCGAGATACGCCTACGTGTGCAGTCGCGCCCCCAACCTGCCCCCGTCGTGACCGCGACTCTGAGACAAGACAAAGCCCCCGGAGTTATTTCCCCAGGGGCTTCGCTAAGTCTGTCGAATCGTATAGCGGGGGCGGGATTTGAACCCGCGACCTTCGGGTTATGAGCCCGACGAGCTACCAGGCTGCTCCACCCCGCGTCAGGTTCTCGTAACCTAGCCCCCCCGCCTGAAACGTCAAGTCGAAGGATCGACCGCGCGACGCACCGGGTCGCGCGGCTGCGGCGTTGTCTACGCGGGCACCGGCGGCGGAGTGGAAACCCCGGGTACCACACGCGACGGGCCGAACGGACCACCGCCGGCAGGGACCGCGAACTCGACGGTCGTCACCATGCCGCGCGACACCACAGCGCGCAGCTCCTGCGCCATCCCCGACACATCGTGGATCTCGCGCGTGATCTCCGCAAAGGTCGCGCTCTGCTCCTGGGCCAGCGCCGACACCTCTTCGCTCGTGGCTGCGCTCTGCTGCGCGATTGCGGCCACGCCGGCGATCACCCCATCGAGCTGCGCCACCGCGGCGGCAACCGATTCGGCCGCCATCTTGATGGAGGTCACCTGAGCGGTCAGGTGCTCGATCGCGGTCCCGATCCGTCGAAACGCCTCGTCGCTCGCGCGCGCGGAGTCCGCCCCAGCCAACGTCTCCGTATCCACCTCCGCCATCAACGCCACCGCGCTCGACGTCCGCGACTTGGTCTCGGCCACGATCGCGCCGATCCCCTCCGACGACTTCCGCACCTCGTCGGCCAACACCCGAACCTCGCTCGCTACCACTGCGAAGCCACGCCCCGCCTCCCCCGCCCGCGCCGCTTCGATCGCCGCGTTCAGCGCCAACAGATTCGTCTGCGACGCGATCCGCTTGATGATCGCGACGATCGATTCGATCTGACGGGCTTGATCATCCAACTCTCCCATCACGAGTCGCGCGCGCCCCACCGACGCCCGCACGCCTTCGCTCACCGCGAGCGTCCGCGACACCTGTGCGTGCCCGTCGGCCGCCAACACTCCCGTGGATCGCGCCTCCTCGAGCGCCCGCTCGACCTCGCCGCGAATCGCCCGCACATGATCCAACGCCTGGTGCGCTTGCTTCGTCGCCTCGTCCACGCGACTCGCGGATTCGGCCGCCCCCTGAGACACTTCGCCGATCGAGGTCGCTACCTGCTGCGTCGCCACCGCGGCCGCGGCAACTGCCGCATCCACCTGCTTGCTCGACGCCGTGAGCTGCTCCGTCGAGGTCACGATCCGCTCGTTCAAGGCCTGGATCTGTGATGCCATGGCGTCGAAGACCCCGCCCAGCTCCGCGATCTCGCCCTGCCCGCCAATCTCCGCCCGGGCCGAGAGATCACCACCCGCGATTCTGGCCGCGGCCCGCCGGATCGTGTCCAGCGGGCGCAGTACGCCGCGACTCAGGTAGAGGAGCACCACACAGGTCAGGCCCGCGATCACCATTCCGGCCAGCACCACCCATTGGGCGATCTCCTGCGACGCGAGATGCGCCCGATCGGCGAACGGCGCGAACGGGATCCCGCCATAAAAGATCCCGATGACTGACCCATCGGGACCGACGATCGGCTCGTACCGTGTCCACCGGTCCACGCCGGCTACCGTCGCCCGCCCGTCGTAGGTGACGCCGGAGCTGAACACCGCGCCCGCCGCAATTTTCGCCCCGGTCACGATATTCCGGGTGGGCATGATCGTGTGCAGCGCACGGGTTGGAATGCCTTGGCTGTTGGGCCGCGTCACGGAGGTTGCGACACGGTATGCGCGCCCGTCGGGGGCCGCCCCGACCGTCGAATCCGGCGACGCCATCGCCGGGATCCGCTGGGCGATCGTGAGCTCGGTCCCGGTCAGGCTGTCGATCTCGACGACGGTCTGCTCGACGTCGGGATTGTCGAGGATTCGGACGGTGCCCTTGTAGAGATTGGCCGGCAGCACCGCCAGGATGCGGTACGTATCGACGCGACCGTTGCCGTTGAAGATCTCGCTCGCCGGCTCGGACGGCCCCGCAGGAACGAGGCGCCAGGGCCCCGGGTACCGCATGTCGAACATCTCACGCGCGTTCGCGACGTTCCCCGCCATCCGGTCTTGCGCATCGCGCAGCTCGAGCCCGAGAATCCGCCGGTCCGTCGCGCGCCATGCCAATAGTCCGCCGGCCGCGAGTCCCACGAGGACAACGATCGTGACGGTCGCTGCGATCTTGCTGGCTAAACCCCAGTGTTTCATCCGCCCCCAGGCATGCGGGCTGGCCCACCCGCTGCACGCGCGTTGACACCACTCCGCTCCTGCGAGAGACGCCCCCGCGGAGGCCGGTGTAACAGGGCGGCGGCTGTCGATACCCGCTGCCGCGACCACCACGAAAACGCAAAGGGCCAGCCTCCCACCGGGAGACTGGCCCTCGCCCTTCGGTTCACCGGCTATCAGCCGCCGATCACCGTCTACTCTGGGTATGGAGGCGCGGGGTACTGCCCCCCGGTCCATGCCGTCGATTCGCCAGCGCGTCTACGTGCGTAGCTCGCTACTTGATGTCTCCAGCCGCTGGTGAACGAGCAACCGACGACTGAACAAGTCTTCTAAATCTTCGCCCTTGGCCAGAAGACACGACCGCAGGCTAGCCCAGATTTTCGATACCGCTATGACCGCCCCGGGCGGGCTTTCTTAGCGGCAAGGCGCGCAACCGAAGTTACGCAGCCAGAGCCAGGTTGTTGTTGGCTTTTATGATTTTCCCGAGTGTTTTACCAGGGACCCGAGGACCTGGGCACGCCACACCGACTGCACAACACATGTCGAGCCTAGTTCGCCCCCATGTACTGCCCTACCCGAATCAATCTAGCGCCATCTCCCGTCCGGTCAACCCGTGGATTGCAATATTCCACGTGAACTCACACGATATATACGATTACCTATGAATCAGTTAGCCATTCTCACATAAACTACTTTCTACCCTCCCTCTCGACACCCTCGCGCATGCGAAGGATGCGCGAGCCGGCGACCGCGGCGCCGAATCCGTTGTCGATGTTCACGACTGTGACCCCGGACGCGCAACTGTTGAGCATCGCCAGCAATGCGGCAACGCCCCCAAAGCTGGCGCCGTAGCCCACGCTCGTCGGCACCGCGATTACCGGGACCGCCACCAATCCGCCCACGACCGACGGGAGCGCGCCGTCCATCCCGGCCACCACAATCACCACAGCGGCCGCGGCCAGCGCCTCCCGGTGCATGAAGATCCGATGCAGACCCGCAACGCCCACATCCGTCGCCCGCACCACGTCGTGGCCAAGCGCCCGCGCCGTCACCGCCGCCTCCTCGGCCACCGGCCCGTCGCTGGTTCCGGCGGTCACGATCAGGATCGTGCCGGCCGCGACGGGCGCCGGGGCATCGGGAGCCAGGTGGGCGGTGCGTGCAACCGGGTTGATCTCGACGCGTGGGAATCGGCGGGTGAGCGCCTCCTGCTGCGCGGGCTCCGCACGCGTCGCGAGGAATCCGTCGCCAGCGGCCGCGAGACGGCCGGCGATCGCCACGACCTGATCCGGGGTCTTCCCCTGCGCGAAGATGACTTCGGGGTACCCCTGCCGGAGCGCGCGGTGGTGATCGAGGGTCGCAAAGTCGAGCGCGTCACCCGGCTCGGCGACGAATGCCGCGAGCGCCTGTTCCGGAGGCAAGCCCCCGTCTGCAACCTGGCGCAGCAGCGCCAGCGCACGGTCGCGGATCAGGAGGCGCTCAGGCCTGAGCCCGCGCGGCCCCCACGAGCTCTCCATCAAGCTCGGGAGCAACCTCCGCGGCGGCGTATCGGGCCGCTCGGTCCAGATACTGCGCGAAGAGCCCCTCCACCTGGTCGAATGAATCGACCGCGTGCAACTGTTGGCGGAGCTCAGCCGACCCCGGGATCCCCTTCACATACCAGCCGAGGTGCTTCCGGAACTCGATCGCGGCGCCACGCGGGTCGGCCTCATAGTCCGCGGCCATCCGGGCGTGGCGGAGCGCCACCGCGAACCGCTCCGCGACCGGCGGCGTCGGCGGCACCGGGGTCCCGTTGAGCAGCGCTCGTGCCTGCGTGAACACCCATGGCTGCCCGAAGGACCCGCGGGCGATCATGACCCCCGCGCATCCGGTCTCGCGATGCATGCGGGCAGCGTCCTCCGGCGTGCGGATGTCACCGTTGCCGATCACGGGGATCTCGAGGGCGGCGACCACCGCCGCGATCTCGTCCCAGCGAGCGGCCCCCGAATACATCTGGGCGCGAGTCCGTGGATGCAGGCTGAGCGCCCGCGCACCCGCGTCCTGGCATCGGAGCGCAATCGAGACGGGGTCGCGCATCTCCTCGCTCCATCCGCTCCGGATCTTCACGGTCACCGGGAGATGGGTATGGGCGGCGACCGCGCGAATCACGCCGTCCACGAGGCCGAGATCCTTGAGGCACCCGGAGCCGCCGTTTCGCTTCACGACCTTCTTGACCGGGCACCCGAAGTTGATGTCGATGAACTCGGGGGCAAACACCTCGGTGACGAGTGCCGCTGCCTGCCCCATCGCATCGGGATCGGCGCCGAAGATCTGGACGCCGATCGGCCGCTCGTCGGGACCGAAGCGGAGCTTGTCGATCGTCGCGGGATTCTCCCGGCGGATCCCCTCCGCCGACAGGAACTCGGTGACGACCACATCGGCACCGAACGCGCGGCAGAGTCGCCGGAACGGCGATTCCGACACGCCCGCCATGGGCGCCAGATACAACGGCACACGCTCGGTCACGGCATAGGGGAACAGCATAGCTTTTCAAGCTAACGTTCCGTGAAAAAGCGTGCAACGTGAAGATTTGACACGACTTGCGGGTCTCTCTAAGTTTCGCCCGCACTGCTGATCGCCGCCGACTGGTGTTGCCGGCCGGCATACCGAGACCCGTGAGGCTGCATGGAGTTACGTGAGTTTTTTTCCGAAGACGCGGTCAAGCTGCAACTGGATGGCACGACCAAAGACGACATCCTTCGTGAGTTGATCGGCCTCCTCAAGCTCGACGACAAGTCCGACGGCATGCTCTTCAAGATGCTGAAGCGCCGCGAAAACCTCGGCTCGACCGGCATCGGCCGCGGCATCGCGATTCCCCACTGTCGGTCCCTCGTGGTGAACAAGCTGCGTGTCGCCTTTGGTCGGAAACCCGCCGGCGTCGACTTCAAGGCCATCGACGAAAAGCCGGTCTTCTTCTTCTTCCTGATCGTCGCCCCACCACTCGAGGTATCGAACCAATACCTGCCGGTGCTGGGCAAGATCGCACAGTTCAGCAAAGAGCAAGACGTCCCGCAACGTCTGCTCCAGATCACGGAGCCCGCGCAGTTCATGGCGCTGCTAGCGGAGAAGGGAGTATAGGAGAGCGGTGACTCCTAGCGAAAAATAAATCCGCGCCCCAGCGAGTCCTCCGGGTCGAACCAGAACTCATGGCGCCCGGTGATGAACGCCGTGCCGCTGACTTCGGGGACGACGGCGTCGAACGGTCCGAATGTGGTGCGCTCGACGACCTGCACCGTCATCGTAGTACCGAGAATGCTTTCGATCGTGATCCTTTCGTTCAGCCGCAGCTCGCCCTTCGCGTGATGGAGCGCGGCCCGTGCGCTGACGCCTGAGCCGGTTGCCGAGCGGTCAACCTCCCCTTCTGCGAAGACGCAGACGTTTCGGCTGTGGTGCCCCGGTTCGTGCGCTCGCCCTGTGAAAATCGTGCCGTAGAGAAAGCTCAGCTCTCGCTCGAACGGGTGCTCGATGGCGAACTGCGCCATCACCGCGCGCGTGATTCGTCGGCCGTAGTCGATCAGACGATCGTACTGCGTCGCCGAGAGCTCGAGCCCGAGGGGCTCGGCCTCGACGAAGGCGTAGAAGGCGCCGCCGTAGGCGACATCGAATCGCACCCGGCCGATTCCGGCAACATCCACGGTTGCATCGCGCAGATACAGGAATGACGGCACATTGCGGAAGGAGGTGTCAGGCAACTGACCATCCTCCGCGGCGACGGCCGCCTCGATCCGGCCCGCGGGCACGTTGATGCGCAACCGCGCGTGCCCGGCCGAGACATCGACCAGACCGGTACGATACGCAAGCGTCGTCAACGCGATGATCGCGTGCCCGCACATCGTGCTGTATCCCTCGTTGTGGAGAAAGAACACGTCGAGGTCCGCATCGAGAGACGGCATCACCACGGCGCCGTACATGTCCGCGTGGCCGCGCGGCTCCCACATGAGCCCTGTGCGAAAATGGTCGTAGTGCTCGCGAAAGAAGCTGCGCTTCTCGAGCACCGTCCGGCCGTCGATCGGCGGGAGTCCGCCCGTGATCACCCGCAACGGCTCGCCGCCGGTATGCATGTCGAGCGTCGTGATCTTGAGCCAATCGGCAGGAGGTTGCCAACCGGCGACCGTTGACCAGGATCTCACCGGATCACGCGGCCATCATCGTGGTGTCATTTGCCAACGAGGATCTCGGTGGACTTGATCACCGCCCGGACGTCATCTCCGACGGCGAGTTTCAGACTCTCGGCGGATGCGCGCGTAATGACCGCGGTGAGGGTAGCGCCGCCGCCGATGTCGATCGCGACTTCCGCCATGAGTCCATCGACTCTGAGGGCGCTGATCCGGCCGGGAAACTGATTTCGTGCACTGAGCTGCATTGCGATTGTCCTGGATGCGAGAGGAACTGCGTCAATCTCGCCACGGCGCCATGCAGAGTCGAGACATCGCCGCGCGGCGATACGGAGCGACGCACCTGCGGCCGCCACCACTGAGGGCCATTAATCGATACTGCTCGAGCGCCTGCTCCGCATACCCGGCCGCCTGACCCCCGGCCGCCTGCGCCTCGACCCTGCTTTCGCGCCGCTACGCAGTGCTCCCCGCTTCCAGCGGCTCGTGGGATCATGAGGGGCGATGCCCACAAATCGAGACTTTAGCCCCACGCAGTGGGACGGTCGTCGCTGGCGCCACACGGCGTCCGTCTCTAACTTCGGAATTGACAGCTCAGCCGGAGTGCAATCGGGTGGTGCCAACAGGGCTCGAACAACTGCAGGCATCGCTCGGCGAGGGCTACCGGGCGGCGATTGCCGCGGGGCATAGAGGCGAGCGCTGAGGGCGCGCGCGGCGCCAATCGCGAATCGCTGCGTATCGGGATCGATATTTGCGATTTGCTCAGGTGAACCTCTGAGATCACCACGGGCAAGTCATGCGAGGTACATCGTGACGAAGCGCTCGAAGACCCGCAAGGCAGCAGCGAGCTCGCCGGGGACGCGGCCAACCAAGTCGCCATTTGTAACGTTCGTCGGCTCCATGATGGTCTTGAGTACGGTTGCAGTCGTTCCCGCGTTCGCTCAGTCGTGGCCAGCCGGGATGACGCCGGTTCGCGGCGTCGTGGCGAGCGTCTCCGGAGATGAGCTCACGGTGCATTCACAGAGTGGGGTTGTGAAGGTTCATCTCGGGAGCCCGCTGACGGTATATGCACGGACATCGTCCGATCTCGCCCATGTAACCACCAAATCATTCGTCGGCGTCACGTCGGTCAAGCAGCCAGACGGTTCCGAGCGTGCCACAGAGATCCATGTATTCCCCGAAGCATTACGCGGCGTCGGTGAAGGCAGCTATATGATGAATCCGGATCCAGCAAAGAGCCCGAGTCCCAGCAGAATGACCAATGGCACGGTATCCGCCTCGGGTGCGGCAAAGGACAGTACGTCGAAGTCGCGTATGACCAATGGAACCGTGAGCACCCAGTCCGGCGCATCGACGCTGTCGATTCAGTACAGCGGAGGGACGCAGACCATCGTCGTTCCACCCGATGTCAGCGTCACGGCTCTTACTGTTACTACCGACAAACTCAAGCCGGGCGAGAATGTCGTCGCCCTCGTCAAGAAGCAAAGCGATGGATCGCTGACCACGACGGACGTGATCGCTATCTCGACCGCTAGCACGAAGTGACGCAAGAACTTGCGATGAACGCCCCGTCGATAGAGGCAACGCGACGGCCAATCGCCAACATCAGGCGCTAACCGCTAACCGCTAATCCCTGCCCCATCAGTTCCCCGTCATCGATGCTGAAGCGGAGGCGTCCCGCATCGATACGCACGCGCAGGTGACGGTACTTCGTGAGGTACCGGATCCCGACGAGCGCCGCGGCAAGACCTGATGCGGCACCGACGACAAGCGCCCACCGCGGGCCGAACGTATCAGCGACCCAACCGACGATCGGCGCGCCGATGGGCGCGCCGCCCAACGCTACGGCGAGGAGGATCGCCATCACGCGCCCACGCATGACGGGGTCGGTTGATAGTTGCACCGTGCTATTCGCGGTGGTGGTGAAGGTTTGTGCGGACACGCCGATGATGATGAGCGCGAGCCCAAAGAGCCAGTAGTTGGGCATGATCGCGGCCAGCGCGAAACCGAACGCAAAGATTCCGGCGCCGGCCGACAGCAGCGCGATGTGGGGATTCGCCCGTCTGGCGGCGAGGAGCGCGCCGGCGACTGATCCGATCGCCATGATCGACGTCAAGAGCCCGTATTGTCCCGCCCCGGCGTGAAAAACGGTGACGGCCATGGTTGAAATGAAGATCGGGAAATTGAGTCCGATCGCGCAGATCAAGAAAAGCATGAGAAGGACAGCTTTGAGGTCGGGTCGCGTCCAGACATAGCGAAAGCCGTCAGCGAGGCTCCCACGGCTTCGCGACAATCCACGCTTCAGATGCAGCTCACCGACGCGAAGGAGAGTCAGCGAGCCGATGACGGCGGCAAACGAGGCGGCGTTGATCAGGAATACCCACCCGGAGCCCACGGCGGCGATGAGTACACCGGCGATGGCCGGGCCGATCATCCGCGCGGCGTTGAACGACGTGGAATTCAGCGCGACTGCATTCGACAGGTCGGCTTCGGTGACCAGATCCGAGACGAATGTCTGGCGCGCTGGTGAGTCGAACGCGGTGACGCACCCGAGCAGGAAAGCAAACACGTAGACGTGCCACAACTGGAGGGACCCGGCGACGGTGAGGATACCCAGTCCGAGGGCCAGGACTCCCATAGCCGCCTGAGTGGCGATCAGGAGTTTTCGCCGGTCGAGATGATCGGCCGCAAAACCAGTCACCGGCAGAAAAAGAACTTGGGGCCCGAACTGGAGCGCAATGACCACACCGACAGCGGTCGCATTGTTGTGGGTCAGCTGCGTGAGGACGATCCAGTCTTGGGCGGTGCGCTGCATCCATGTGCCCACATTGGACACGATCGCCCCACAAGCCCACACTCGATAGTTGAAGCCGTTCAGCGAGCGGAACGTGCCGTTCACCGGACCGCTCACGAGTCCCCAGGAGCACTGCCGCCGTGAAAGCGTCCGAACGTGCGCACCAACATCACGCTCATCAGAAGAACGCCCAATCCCGAAACACCGACATGTTTCGTGGAACGCAAATCACGGTGGCCAGCTCGGCAGATGAGCGCATGGCCGCCAGCCAAGTCGAGCAATCCCCACAGCACGCTGCGTTGTTGCACTGGCCAATCGCTATCCGTGAACCGCTGCCCTATTCCCACTCGATGATTCCTGGCTATGATAACGCACTGATTTGTCAGTGCAAAGCTTCTCCGCAGACGATCAAGGCCCGCCGCCCAATCCCCATTCCTCGCGCGAAACGACTTTCGGCGGGAACAAAGTGCTGGTTGCGATGATCGCCTTTCCTCTGATTGCGGGACTGAGTTGCGCGCTTGGGCGTGTCGCCCGGCTCGTCGTGAGCTAGACTTCGCGCCGGGCATCGAACGGTGGGAGTGACAAGTGTGGCGGGATGCCGATGGGCTCCGCTTCGCCGACTAGAGATCAGCTTCAGCCAAGGCGCCGAATGGAAGGCGCTCATCAACATGTACATCGGGACCATTCCGCTCAGCGGAGACCCATGCCCGGACGAGCCGAGCATATCCATCGGGCCCCCGCCGAGAACACCCGTCATCAGCGCCATGATTGCGAAGGTCGGCGTAGCCGCGAGACATAGCCATTTGACTATGTCCCGCGCGGCGGCGGCGCCCGCGTCATCACTGCTCGCACCGCCGGTTGACTGGGCGCGATAGGCCTTGGTCATGCCTTCCCGCCTGCGTCGAGGTTCCGGAAGGCGGCCTCTCCGGCGTCCGACACCTTCACCCACTTCGGGTCGGGCGAGGCCTCGGCGGCGTAGGTGTCGTGCCAGTTCCACCATTTGTAGGGCGGGCTCTGGGGGTAGCCCTTCGGCGAATCTTCCCACGTCTCCTGGCGGCCGAGCGGCGTCGCGTCGAGGTAGCTCCAGGTGCTCCCCATCGCCTCGTCGCCACGGTTGTTGATGAAGTAGGAGCGAAACACGCGCTCGCCGTCGCGGAAGAACACATTATGGCCGTGCCACTGATCCACGCCGAAGTCGACGTCGAAGCTGTCGGTGATGGTGTACCAGGGCATCTCCCAGCCCATCCGAGCCTTCACGCGTGCGATGTCCGCCTGCGGTGCGCGCGAGACGTACACGAGCGTGGTGTCGCGGGCGTTCAGATGGGCGAGGTGGGCGACCTGATCGGCCCCAAGGGAGCAGCCGCGGCAGGCGTGTTCGGGCCAGCCGAACACCCCGGGTTCGAGGAAGGCACGGTAGACGATCAGTTGACGCCGGCCTTCGAACAGGTCGAGCAGGCTCGCCGTGCCCGTCGGCCCATCGAACGCGTACGCCTGCTCCACGGCCATCCACGGCATCCGCCGGCGTTCGGCGGCCAGCGCGTCATGGGCCCGCATCTGGGCCTTCTCCTTCACGAGCAGCTGCTGGCGCGCAGCCTCCCACGCTTGCGGCGAAACGATCGGTGGCGTGTGCATGGCGGGTTGTCCGGCTTCCCGGTCGTTCTCAGGTGATTTGGTCATGGTCGTTGCAACCTCCGAATTGGACGAGTTCCTGGGGCTTCGGGCTGAAGCGCGACTCCATCGCTGCCGATCGCTCGTTGTTGGTCATGAGCTAACTTGGCACCGGGGTATCGGACGGTGGGAGTTACAAGTGTGACGGGATTCCGATGGACTCGCTGATCACCGCTGCGGCACGTGCACTCGCGGCAGGTGATCCCCTCGGCGCATTGAAGCGGGTCGCGCTGCGCGACGACGCGCCTGCGCTCGCGCTGCGAGGCATCGCGATGGCACAGCTCGGCGATCTCGTTCGAGCAAAGGTTCTCTTGCGAGGTGCGGCACGCGCCTTCGGTCCGAAAGAGGCCATGGCCCGCGCGAGATGCGTCGTCGCCGAGGCCGAGATCGCACTCGTCTCGCGCGACCTGGGCTGGCCTGCGAAGGCGCTCGACGCGGCGCGGGCGACGCTCGAAGCGCACGGCGACCGGCTGAATGCCGCGCATGCGCGGACTCTCGAGGTCCGGCGCCTGCTCCTGATCGGGCGCCTCGACGAAGCCGAGCATGCACTCGCCGAGCTCGACCCCACGCCCTTCCCGCCCGCATCGAGGGCCGCCCATGAGCTGGCGGTTGCGGGGATCGCGATTCGGCGCCTGCAAACGAAAGCGGCGCGCGCTGCGCTCGCTCGGGCCGAGCACGCCGCGCGCGTGGCGGGCATCCCCGCACTGACGGCGGAGGTCGAAAGCGCATCCCGCGTCCTGAACACGCCCGCGGCACGCCTCATCGCGCGCGGCGAGGAACGCCCCCTCCTGCTCGAGGAGGTCGAAACGCTCCTGGCGTCGAAGGCGCTCGTCGTGGACGCGTGCCGCCATGTCGTGCGGGACGCAGGCACGGTGGTCTCGCTCGCGACGCGCCCGGTATTGTTCGCGCTTGCACGCGCGCTAGGTGAAGCGTGGCCCGGAGACGTGCCGAGGAGCACGCTCGTCGCACGCGCCTTCGGGGCGAAGCACGCCGATGAATCGCATCGCGCACGATTGCGGGTCGAAGTCGGGCGCCTTCGCGTGGAGCTTCGGAGGCTGGCAGACGTGAGCGCGACGAAGCGAGGCTTTGCGCTGACGCCGCGCCACGCACGCGAGGTCGTCGTGCTGGCGCCACCCGTCGAAGAGCAGCATGCGGCGGTGCTCGCCTTCCTCGCCGACGGCGAATCGTGGTCGAGCTCGGCCCTGGCGATTGCGCTTGGAGCCAGCCCGCGCACGGTGCAGCGGGCGTTCGATTCGCTTGCGGCGGCCGGCAAGGTGCAGTCGTTCGGTCGCGGGCGAGCGCGTCGTTGGATGACCCCGCCCGTGCCGGGATTCCCGACAATCTTGTTACTCCCCGGTCCATTACCGAATGACTAGGATGGAAGCATGAAACGATCCGCGGCCAGAATCCTTCGTGAATATGGACCCTTTCCGGGCGTCGACCACGTGCATGGGGTGACGTTTGACGGGCAGCACGCCTGGTTTGCGTCCGGCGACAGACTGAACGCCTTCGATCCTGCGAGCGGGAAGACGGTGCGCTCAATCGATGTCGCCGCGCACGCGGGAACGGCCTTTGACGGCCAGCACCTGTTTCAGATCGCCGAGGATCGCATCCAGAAGATCGATCCGAAGACCGGCCAGGTGCTCGCCACGATCCCGGCGCCCGGCGGCGGCCGCGACTCGGGGCTCGCATGGGCCGAAGGGACGCTCTGGGTGGGGCAGTATCGGGACCGGAAGATCCATCAAATCGATCCCCAAACAGGGGCGATTCTTCGCACCATCGAGTCCAACCGCTTCGTCACCGGGGTCACCTGGATCGACGGCGAGCTCTGGCACGGCACCTGGGAAGGTGACGAGAGCGATTTGAGGCGGGTCGATCCACGAACGGGAGAGGTTCTGGAGAGCCTCGAGATGCCGCCCGGAATGGGCGTGTCGGGGCTCGAGTCCGATGGCGGCGATCAGTTATTCTGCGGAGGAGGACGGAGCGGGAAAGTGAGAGCGGTCCGCCGGCCCAGGCGAGGCTCTACGGCCGGGAGCAGCTCCGAGAGCTAAGCCCGGCCTACTCCCACTCAATCGTCGCCGGCGGTTTCGAGCTCACGTCGTACACCACCCGGTTCACCCCCGGCACCTCGTTGATGATTCGCGTGGACATCCGGCCGAGCACCTCCGCTGGAAACGGGAACCAGTCCGCCGTCATGCCGTCCGCGCTCGTCACCGCGCGGAGCGCGATCACGTGGTCGTAGGTCCGGAAGTCGCCCATGACCCCGACGCTGCGCACCGGCAGGAACACGGCGAACGCCTGCCAGATGTCGTCGTATAATCCGGCGGCGCGGATCTCTTCGAGATAGATGGCATCGGCATGGCGCAGCGTCTCGAGCGCGGGCCCGGTGATTGCCGTGAGCACGCGGATCGCTAGCCCCGGCCCCGGGAACGGGTGCCGCCCGACGATCTCCTCTGGCAGTCCCAGCTCCCGCCCGACATTGCGCACCTCGTCCTTGAACAGATCGCGCAACGGCTCGATCAGCTTGAACGTCATCCCCGGCTTGAGCCCACCCACGTTGTGGTGGGTCTTGATCGTGACCGATGGCCCCCCACGCGGAGACGCCGACTCGATCACGTCCGGGTAGAGCGTCCCCTGCACCAGGAACTCCACCGGCGCCCCAGGCGCCACCTCGACGTCGCGCGCCGCCTCCTCGAACACATCGATGAAGGTGTGGCCAATGATGCGTCGTTTGGCCTCCGGATCCTCGACGCCCGAGAGCGCATCCAGGAACCGGGCCTCGGCATCCACGGTCACCAGCCGGATATTGAGATGGCGGCGGAAGGTGCGCTCGACTTGGTCCCGCTCGCCGCGGCGGAGCAGCCCCGTATCGACGAAGATGCACGTCAGTCGATCGCCAACTGCACGATGCACGAGCGCGGCGGCCACCGCGGAGTCCACGCCCCCGGACAACCCCGCAATCACGCGCGCGGTACCGACTCGCTCGGCGATCGACGCCACATGCGTCTCGACGAACGCGCCCGGTGTCCAGGACGCCTCGGCGCCGCAGACCGCGAACAGGAAGTTCGAGATGATCTCCGCGCCCCGGTGGGTGTGCGCGACCTCGGGATGGAATTGCACGCCGACGATCGGCTTGGACTCGTGGCGGAACGCGGCGATGTGCGCGTTCTGGCTCTTGCCGATCACGCGATACCCGGGCGGCAGCGACCGCACCTGGTCCCCGTGACTCATCCACACCGTCAGCCGCTCGCCCGGCGCAAATCCGGTGAATATCCCGCCGCCCTCGTCGATCACGAGCTCCGCACGTCCGTACTCCTTGCGCTCGCCCGCCGTCACCACGCCGCCCTGGATATGCGCGATGAGGTTCATGCCGTAGCAAATGCCAAGCACCGGCGCGATGTCGAGGAGCGCGGGATCGGCCGTCGGGACATCCTCGCCGTACACGGACGCGGGTCCACCACTGAGCACGATGCCAGTCGGCTGCCAGTTGCGGATCCACTCGAGCGAGCGGGTGGGCGGGTGGATCTCGGAATACACGCGCGCCTCGCGGATGCGGCGTGCGATGAGCTGTGTGAACTGCGACCCGTAGTCGAGGATGAGGATCCGGCTCGTCACCTCAGCCGCGCGCCTCGGTGCGGTCGGCCGCCGCTTCGCTCGCCCGGCGCGATTCGTCCCACTCGGGGCCCGTCAACTCGATGAACTCCACTGCCATGGTGTCGAGATCGAGGATCGCCGCGCTCGGGGTGCCGTACAGCCAGCCGCAGGCCTCGCCCGGATTGATGATGAGGGCGTCTCCGCGGGTCCGCACTTCGCGGCGATGGGTGTAGCCGTGGACCACCACCGAGTGATGCTCCACCGAGTGGACCGCCGCCTCGCTCATCTCATGCACGATCAGCAGCCGTTTGCCTTCGAGCTCGACGCTGTGCGGCGAATCATAGAGCTCGCCCCCCACGCCGACCGCTGCGATCGCCTTGATCCCTTCACGGTCGCCGTCGTTGTTCCCGAACACCCCGGCCAATGCCATGTTGAGGTCGCGGAAGGGACCGAGCGCGAACGGCGAGCAGTAGTCGCCGGCATGGAGCACGAGTCCCACCCCCGCCGCCGACATGCGCCGGAGCAATTCCTCGACCGCGGGGATCCGGTCATGACTGTCGGCCATCACTCCGACACGCATCAGGCATCCCTCCAGGCCAGGGTCGGCTGCTCGTGCAGCACGAGATCCTCGTACGTCTCCCGCGTCGTGACCACAGCAAACCGCCCGCCATCCACCAACACCTCGGCCGGTCGGGGCCGAGCATTGTAGTTGGATGCCATCGCGAACCCGTAGGCGCCCGCCGAATAAATGACCAGCAAATCGCCCGGCATCACATCGTCGAGCCGGCGATCGAGCGCGAAGAAATCGCCGCTCTCACAGACCGGACCCACGACATCCACCACCGTCGTAGTGCCCGTCGGAGCAGCCACGGGCTCGATCCGGTGGTATGCGCTGTAGTGCGACGGCCGGAGGAGCTCGGTCATCCCGGCATCCGTAATGACGTACGTCTTGCCACCGGTCTCCTTCCGATACAACACCCGGGTCAGGAGCACCCCCGCGTTGGCCACGAGATACCGCCCAGGTTCGACCAGGACGGTCAGCCCGGCGGGCAGCGCCGCGGCGACGACCGCCGCGAACGCCGCGGGGTCCGCCGCCACCTCGTCACCATATGTCACCGAGAGCCCGCCGCCCACGTCCAGGAATTCGAGCTCCGAGGCCCCATCAGCCACGAGGGTGTGATAGAGCGCGATGAGCCGACGCACGCCGTCCCGATATGGGTCGGTGCCGGCGATCTGTGAGCCCAGATGCATGTCCAGTCCACGGAGTCGAATCGACGTGAGGCCACGCGCTCGGCGGGCCACCCCGGGAATCTCGTCGTACGCGATGCCGAATTTATTGCCACGCTCACCAGTCTTGATGTACGGATGCGGCGTCGAGACCGTCACTTCTGGGTTCACCCGCAGCGCGACGGATGCCACGACCCCGACCCGCGAAGCCTCGTCGTTCACCAGGTGCAGTTCGGCCTCGGATTCCGCATTGATGAGTCGGACGCCAACGGCGAGTGCCTCGCCGATCTCGGCGGCCGTCTTCCCGACACCGCTGAATACGACGTCGCCGCCCGTATAGTTGGCGTGGAGTGCACGATACAGCTCGCCCCCGGAGACAATGTCCACCCCCGCGCCCATCGACTGGAGCAGTCTGAGGATGGCGAGGTTGCCGTTGGCCTTGACGCTATAGTGGATCCGGTGAGGCACCGCGGCGAACGCCGCGTCCAGTGCCCGGTATTGGCCCCGAATACCAGCCGTACTGTAGACGTACGCCGGTGTCCCGACCGCCGCGGCGATCTGCGGGAGCGGTACATCCTCGCACTGGACCGTGCCGCCCACCCGCGGAAACGCCGTCGCGCACAGCGGTGGGGGCTCCTCGGAGCCGTTGCCGTCCGCGTGCGGCGTAGCCGTGCCGCGTTGGGCGCCCCTCAATACGCCTTCGCCCACATCGCCTCAGCGGTAGAGTCCTGGCCGCATTTGACGCAAGTACGCGGCGCCTCCGACGATTGGAACTCGGCGTCCGGAAGCACGCGGATCGTGGCTTTGGTCTCTTCCTTGATCGCCGCCTCGCACGCGTCGGTCCCACACCACCCCGCGTACACAAACCCACCATCGCCGTCGATGATCTCGCGGAAACGCGCATAGGTGATCGGCCCCCGATAGCTATGCGCATCGCGGCGATCGCGCGCCACATCGTACATATCGCGTTGCATCGCCGCGAGCGTGTCGCTCGCCGTACGCGCGAGCTCCGCGAGTGGCACCGGCCGCTTCTCGCGCGAATCCCGCCGGACGAGGATGCCCTGCCCCTTCTCCAGATCCCGAGGCCCCAACTCGAGCCGCAGCGGCACGCCGCGCAGCTCCCAGTCGTAGTACTTCGCACCCGGCGTCATGTTTTCACGGGTATCGACCCGCACGCGCACCGGGGTCGCCCCTTTGCCCAGGTCGATCCGTATGTCGTTCGCCACCGACAGCACCTGCGCGCGCTGTTCCTCGGCTCGGTAGATGGGCACGATGACCAACTCCGTCGGCGCCAATCGTGGCGGGACCCGGAGGCCAATATCGTCGCCGTGGGTCATGACCAGACCGCCGACCATACGGGTCGAGACGCCCCAACTCGTATTCCACGCGAAGTCCGTACCGCCCGCTTCCGTCTGGAACGTCAGGTCGAAGGCCTTGGCGAAGTTCTGGCCAAGGTTGTGCGAGGTGCCAGCCTGCAGCGCTTTGTTGTCCTGCATCATCGCTTCGCACGCGTAGGTCCGGAGCGCACCGGCGAATTTCTCCGATTCCGTCTTGCGCCCGGTCACGACCGGCATCGCCGCCCAGTCTTCCATGAATCGGCGATAGATCCCGAGGATCTGGCGGGTCTCGGCCTCCGCTTCATCGTGCGTCGCGTGCGCCGTGTGCCCTTCCTGCCAGAGGAATTCCATCGTCCGCAGGAAGAGCCGGGTCCGCATCTCCCATCGCACGACGTTACACCACTGATTGATCAGGAGCGGCAGATCGCGGTAGCTCTGCACCCACTTCGCGAACATCGCATAGATGATCGTCTCCGAGGTCGGGCGCACCACGAGCGGCTCATCCAACACCTTGCCGCCGCCGATCGTCACGACGGCCGTCTCGGGCGCGAACCCCTCGACGTGCTGGGCCTCCTTGCGCAGATAGCTCTCGGGGATGAAGAGCGGGAAGTACGCGTTCTGGACGCCTGTCTCCTTGAACATGTCGTCCATGGCGCGCTGCATCCGCTCCCAGATGCCATACCCGTTGGGGCGGATCACCATACACCCCCGCACCGGGCTGTAGTCCGCGAGCTCGGACTTGAGCACCAGTTCGTTGTACCAGGCGCCGAAGTCGGCCGCACGCGTCGTCAGCTTTTGGTCGTCTGCCATGCCCACTCGGTAAGAGGCCGTGATTGGTCGCTCATGCCTGCGCGACCCATGAGTCGAGGCGGACGGTGTTCTCGTCGCCCGTGTCCAGATCCTTGACCGTCACCATGCTCGTGGAGGCGGCGTCTCGCTTGACGATCACGGCCCGACGGGCGCGCGCCGTGGAGGCCGCCTTGAGCTGTCGCCCGAGAGAGGACCATCGAAACGCGTATTCCACGCTCTTGCCAGCGCGCCGCAACTGACCGGCGAGCGTGTTCACGGCCGTCGCGCTTTCCGCATCGTCGCCCTCGGCCGCCAACCAATAATCGAGCCTTGGAAGTCCCGGCTTCAGCAATCCACGATCCCGCAACAGGTCCGTGAGCACCACGTCGCCCATGCCAAATCCGAGTGCGGGCAGGTCCGGTCCGCCCGCCGCAGCCAAGAGGCCGTCGTAGCGGCCGCCGCCGCAGATGGCGCGGAGCTGCCCACGACGATCGAATATCTCGAAGACGATGCCCGTGTAGTATGCGAGCCCTCGAACGATCGAGAGGTCCCACTGCACCCAGTCGCGCGAGGGGGCGCCAAGCAGCGCGCCGACGTAGTCCTGGTACCGTCCGATCGCCGCCAAGACCTCCGCGCCCGCTCGATCCTCGTTCGCATCGCCGGTATCGGCGGTGATCCCGCCCCCCAATGTCGCGACGCGATCGACATCCGCGAAGAGCGCGTCCGCCTGCGCCGCGGTGAGCCCGGCACTGACCAACTTGGCCGCCGAGACGTCGCGCGGCTGCCGATGAAACTTGTCCAGCACGGCATAGACCGCCGGAACGGCGTCGCGAGGAACGCGATGGTTCAGTAACAGCAGGTTGAGCACGCGGCGATCCGAGAAGCGAGCCACGATGTCCTCGCCCGAGAGCCCCAGGGCACGCAGCATGTCGAGCGCACAACACACCAGTTCCGCATCCGCGCGGACATCCGCCTCGCCTACGATGTCCACGTTGAGTTGAAAGTGCTCGCGCAACCGACCGCGCTGCTGACGCTCGTAGCGGAAGAGCTGCGGGATCGAAAACCAGCGCACGGGCTTCGGCAACGCGTTCGCGCGCGCCGCGACCATGCGCGCCAGCGTCGGCGTCATCTCGGGTCGCAGGGCAACCGCCCGGCCACCCTTGTCGGTAAACGCGTAGAGCTGCCCAACGATCTCCTCGCCGCTCTTCTTGGTGTAGAGCTCCGTCGGCTCGAGCGGCGGCCCGTCGTATTCGATGAAGCCGTACCGACGTGCGACATCGCGCCACGATTGCGCGATGGCGGCACGCTCCGCGAATTCCAATGGATAGAAATCGCGAAACCCGGGGAGGGCTTCCATCGACATCACGGAACTTACGTGCGCACCGGAGGGGGCTGCAAGCGTGCCATGGCATCGCCCACCGTGTGGAACGATCCGGTCACGAGAACGGTTGCCCCCTGCGAGGCGGCATGTGCGAGTGCCGCGTCGAAATCGGGCTCGAGCCGCACGGACCATCCGCGTGACTCAGCGAACGCCCGCGCCGCGTCGGGGTCCCAGGCCCGGCTGGCCGGCGCCGTGGGCGCGGTCGTCACCACGAAATGCGAGACTACGCCTGCGAGCTCCACCATGATGCCGCGCCAATCCTTGTCGGCCAGCACCGTCAGCACCGCGACGATCGGCCCCGGGGGGCGAACCGCCTTGAGCGTCTCCGCCAATACGGCGGCGCCATCGGGGTTGTGCGCGACATCGAATATGTACCGACCTTGCCTGTGGAACCGACCCGGCAGGTGGACCCGGGCCAGCGCGGGCCCCGCCTCGGCGAGCGACGTCGCGTACGGCGATCCCGCGGCGTCGAGCATGGTGAGCGCGAGCGCCGTGTTGGTGGCCTGGTGGGTGCCCGCGAGCGGCGTGTGCAACCGCGCGCGCTGATCCGTCATCCCCAGCGTAAACCACGTCCCCCAGGTGGCGCCGGAGGCCGCGCCGGGGTCGCCGCCAAGCTCGCCGCCCACCTCGACGTCCGTGATCGTGCACTCGTCCGCCACTATGCGCACGGGGTCGGCGCCCGCCTCGCGCGCGAATCGGGCGAGCAGGCCGCGGATCGCGGGATCCGGCTCGCCGATCACCGCGGGGCGGCCACGCTTGAAGATCCCCGCCTTCTCCCACGCGATCTGCTCCCGGGTGTGCCCCAGGAACTCCACGTGGTCGATACCGATCGACGCCACGCCGGCGACGATCGGCATGAGCAGGTTCGTGGCGTCGAGCCGTCCGCCCAGCCCCACCTCGACGACCGCGACATCGAGCCCCGCCTGCGCGAACAGCTCGAACGCCATCGCGGTCGTCGCTTCGAAGAACGTCGCGTGCAGGCGCTCCACGAGGGGCGTCCGCCCGGCGATCCAGGACACGACGGCATCTTCCGAGATCGGCACGCCATCGATCAGAAAGCGTTCGCGAAAATCGATCAGGTGGGGAGAGCTGTAGAACCCCACGCGGAAGCCCCGCGCACGGAGCACCGCTTCGAGCGTCGCGCAGACACTGCCTTTGCCGTTGGTGCCGCCCACATGGAACGCCCGGAGCGCCCGCTGGGGCTCACCCATCGCGTGGAGCAGCGCGTCCATGCGTTCCAAGCCCAGCCGCCACTTGCCCGTGGTACGTGCGAACAGGTAATCGAGCGCCTCGCGGTACGCGCCCGTCGAGGCGACGCCCATGGCGGTGTCGGGTACGGGGCCAGCGACCGCGTCGTGCGATGCGCGCCGCGTGGCGCTCAGGGCGCCGACCACCCCGTCAGTGCGGGCTTGCCGCTCATGTGCCGGAGCAACTGCCCCACTGTCTTCTTTAAGTCGCGGCGGTGCACGACGTCGTCCACGATCCCGTGGTCGAGCAGGAACTCGGCCGTCTGAAAACCCTCCGGCAGGTCCTGTCCCAGCGTTTGCTTGATGACTCGCGGGCCGGCGAAGCCGATCACCGCACCGGGTTCGGCCAGGATCGCGTCGCCCAGCATGGCGTAGCTGGCACTCACGCCGCCCGTGGTGGGGTTGGTCAGGATCGACACGTACGGGATCCGGCGTTCACCCAACTGCGACAGCAGCGCCGCCGCCTTGGCCATCTGCATGAGCGAGAGCACGCCTTCCTGCATCCGCGCGCCGCCCGACGCCGAGATGATCACCAGCGGATACTTTCGCTCGAGTGACCGCTGTCCGAGCCGGGCGATCTTCTCACCGACCACGGACCCCATCGAGCCGCCATGAACGCGAAGTCCATCACGCCGAGGTGGACCGGCATGTCGCCGAGCGTCCCAGACGCCGCGAGCATCGCGTCGCCACATCCCGCCGCGGCGGACGCCTTCTTCAGTCGCTGCGGATACTCCGGAAAGCCGAGCGGGTCGGTAGACCGCAGGTCGGCCTCGACTTCTTTGGCGCTCCCCTCGTCGAGCAGGATCGAGACGTATTCCTGGGCGCGGATCCGGCGGTGATAGTCGCACGCCGGACAGACGTTGAGATTGCGGACGAACTTCTCCCGCAGGTCTGTATGCCCACAGGCTTCGCATTTCTCCCAGACATCTGCCGGGATCTCCAGCCTCTCAACGCTCTCGCGCCGGGGACGCCGCGGCTTCTTATCCTTGCGCCACCAGGACATCGATGTAATGTGCCCGGCCGCGGCTCAGATCGCCAGTGTATCGGCCCGCCCACGCCCTTCGCTGGAGATTCTGAGTAGGATGCCAACGGCCAGCCAACTGGAAAGCATGAACGAGCCGCCGTAGCTGAAAAACGGGAGCGGGATCCCCGTAATTGGCATCAGGTTGAGCGTCATGCCGACGTTCTCGCCGACGTGGACGAACCAGCTCGCGGCGAGCCCGAATGCGACCAAGCTGCTGAAGGAGTCGTTGGCCCGCGTCGCGATGCGCACGGAGCGCAGAAAGAGCACCAGAAAGAGCGACAACGCGAGCGTGACGCCGATAAACCCCAACTCCTCTCCCACCACCGAGAAGATGAAGTCGGTGTGCTGTGCGGGCAGGAAGGCGAGCCGCTTTTGCGTCCCCATGGTAAACCCCTTGCCCAGCCAGCCGCCCGAGCCAATGGCGACCTGCGACTGGATCACGTGATACCCCGAGGCCCGGGGATCACTCGAGGGATCCAGGAACACGAGCAACCGCTGACGCTGGTACGCCTTCAGTTTGTGGTCCCAGATAATGGGCGCGATGATGCCCATGAAGACGTTGGCGAGTACCACGCCGATACCCTCGATCAGGTAGGGTCGGTACCGCCAGACCAGCACGATGAGGAGGAAGAACCACGCGCCCCAGACCCAGGTGCTCGACGCACCGATCAGGCTCACGATCGGGCTGGCGAGCAAGACGAGCGTCAGCCACGGCACACCTGCCCAGAAGAGCATGGCGAAGAGGATCCCGACGAACACGATCGAGCTGCCAAGATCCCCGGCCGCGAGGATGAGCACCATCGGAACGCCCACCACGAGTGCCGGGCGCCACAGCTCCACGAGAAGCTTGGGCGGCTCGCGTACGCTCGCGAGCACCCGGGCGAGCATCAACACCACCGTGATCTTGGCGAGCTCGGACGGCTGACCGATTCGATGGCCGCCGACGGTGAGCCAGCTCTTGGAGCTCGCCGCATCCCCCGCCCCGCTGCCGAGCAGGAACAGCGACGCGAGTACCGCCAACGTCGCGAGATATGCCGGCCACGCCGCCCACTCGAGGAATCTGACCGACGCTCGGCTGATGGCGAACGCGCCCACGAGCGAGACACCGAGCCAAATGATCTGCGACCGGTAGAGCTGCGCGACCACGGTCGGTGCATCGGTTTGGCCGGCCGAATAGACCATCAGGATGCCGTAGACCGAGAGCAGCAGCGCGACGGCCGCCAGCGGGAAATCCGGAATCGCCTTACGCTCGACGCGCATTCACCCCGCCGTCGGCGGCAACGACACCGGCGTTGCCTTGAGGTAGCGCGCCATGATGGCCGACGCGAGTCGCGCCGCGTGGCCTCCGTGGCCGCCCAACTCGAGTAGCACAGCCACCACGATCTTGGGGTGGTCGGCCGGCGCGAAGCCCACGAACCAGGAATGCGTCTTGGTCACATCCTCCGTGTTCTGCGCCGATCCGGTCTTGCCCGCGATGACCAGTCCCTCGACATGCGACGCGGCCGCGGTGCCGCCGACCGCGACGACGCCGGTCAGCGCGCGCCGCAGCCCCGCCATCTGGGCGTCCGTGATCTGGAAGATGCGGGTCCGCACTGGCTCGGTCCGACGCACGATCGAGGGGCGAGCCGCTTGTCCGTCGGTCGCCAGCGCAGTGTAGAACCGCGCCATGCTTGCGACGGTCTGCGAGTTCTCACCCTGGCCGATCGCCAGGTTGAGCACGACGGAGCTGTTCCAGCCATGGGGGCCGAAGCGCTTGTTGTAATATTCCTCGGAGTACGGGAACAGCGGCGCCGACTCGTTCGGTAGGTCGATACCCGTTCGGTCGCGGAATCCGAGCGCGACGCCGCCCGCGACGAGCCGGGTGATCCCGATCTTGAGCCCGAGTTGGTAGAAATAGACGTCGCAGGACACCTCGATCGCCTTGGCGAGCGTGATGGTGCCGTGGCCATGCGGGTCCCAGTCGTGGAAGTACCGGTTGCCGAACTGAAACCCGCCGGTGCACGGCGTCGGCATCACATCATCGAGCGACACGATCCCGTTCTCGAGCGCCCAGGTCGCGGTCGCCAGCTTCCACGTGGAGCCTGGCGGGTACCGCCCTTGGATCACTTTGTTGTACAAAGGGCGTCGCGGATCGGTATTCAGTTCGCGCCAGTAGTCGGCGGGAATCCCACCGATGAATCGATTGGGGTCGAACGTGGGCGCGCTGTGCAGCGCCAGCACTTCGCCGGTCACTGGGTCGAGCGCAATCGCGCCCCCCTGTAGCGAATCGCCGAACAGCGACACCATGAAGCGCTGCAGGTCGATGTCGATGTTCGTGTACAGCGGCGGCGCGCCCTCCGCCAACAGGTCCTCGCGCGCGCCAGCTTCGCGGACGACGCGACCGCGGGCGTCCACCTCCACGAACCGGGTCCCCTCTTTGCCGCGCAGCCGGTCCTCGTATTCCTTCTCCAATCCACCCTTGCCCACCTGCTGCCCCGCCTTGTACCCACGGTACGCGCGCGAGCTGAGCTCCCCTTCCGTGATCTCGCCCGTGTAGCCGACGAACGCGGCCACCGCGGCCGCATCGGGGTAGTGGCGCTTCGGCGCGGATTGGATCACCAATCCAGGAAACTCCACCCGGTGTTCTTCGAGTACCGACACGATGTCGAAGGAGGCATCAGCGAGGATCGCCGTCGGCCGATTGGGTGCACGGCGGTAGCGCCGGACAGCGATCTCGATCTGGTCCGGACTCAACGGAATCGTCTCGCCCAGTCGGCGCAGCATCGCGCGGAGCGAGTCCGCCGTCGGCGCCAACACCGAGACTGAATAGCCGGGGACGTTCTCGGCGATGACCTTGCCGTTCCGGTCGTAAATGATCCCCCGAGGGGCCGGGAGCGGGACCTCGCGCAGGCGATTGGTTTCACTCTGCAACACGTATTGCGAGTTCTGCAACACCTGGGTCCGAAAGAACGCGCCCAACAACACCGCGAACGCAACCACCAGCCCGCCGGTCGCGACCCGCGCGCGTCGCGCGACTTCGTTGGGATGGAAGCTCACGGCCGCCGCGGTCTCTCGCGCGTCACGTGGACTGCGTCTCCAACAGCGGCCGCATCACCGCGAGCGCGATCACGCCGGCGATGGCCGTCACCGCGCCCGACAACGGCGCCCACACGAAGATTTCCTGGGCCAGCTCGATTCCCCGCCGTTGGTGCTCGGCCAGGACGTAGATGATCGCGAACGCCCACCGGCCCGCGAAGAAGAAAAATCCGTTGAGCGCCAAGTTGTCCGCGAAGAATGCCGCTTTGAGCCATGATGCCCCAAACCCGACCATGCTCATGCCCAGCGCGCCAGCACCGAAGGCGCCCGGCGTCAGCGAGTCGGCCACGAGCCCGAGCCCGCACCCAATCAGCGCGGCTGTCCCCGGGCGCACGCGCACCGCGGCCAAGAGCAACGCGATCAGGAGGAAGTCGATCTCCGCGCGCCATCCAAGCAGCGGACGGAGCGAGTAGTGCAGGAGCACCAGAATGACGAACGCAACGGCCGCCCGAATCGTCCCGGCCATCGTCATGGCTGTGCCCCGCCCGCCCCGGGCCCGCCGTCCGCGGAATCCGCGGTGTCAGCTGGCGTTTCCAGCACGGTATCCCGCGGTATGGTGATGCTGCCACGGTGGGCCACAGTGTCGGCGGCCGCGGCCGCGCGGTGGGACGAATCCTCGCCCACCCACACCGACTGCATCCCGGCCAACACCCGCTTGGGCTCGAGGACGAGTATCGACGACACGTCGAACGGCTTGACCGCCGGCTGAACCAGGTAGGTCCGGGCCCAGCCCTCGGACGTCTTGACCTCACCGATGACTGTGCCAACCGGAATCCCACGAGGGTACACGCCGCCCACCCCCGAGCTCATGATCGGCGTCCCCGGTGAGAGGGTCGCGCTCATCTGGACGCCGCTCAGCTCCAGCAGGTACCGCTCGGGCCCTGTGCCGAGGTGCGCTTTGACGATCCCGAAGGCGCTCCCATCCGCCGCCATGGCACTGACCCGAAAGTCGGGGTGCGACCAGGTGATCGCCAGACTCATGGTGGGGTCCACGGTTTCGACCATGCCGACGAGCCCCTCGGGCGCGACGACGGGGCTGAACGACCGGATCCCCGCGCGTGAGCCGCGAGTCAGCGTGAGGGTGTATTCCTCTCCCAGTGCGCGGCTGTGCAGCGCCTCGGCCGGCACGAACCCCCAGCCGAGCGAGCGACCCAACCCCAGCGCCCGGCGCAGGCGGTCGTTCTCGGCCTCCAACGCGGGGACTTCGAGCGCCCGGAGGGCGACGCTGTCTCGCGCACTCGTCTCGACGTCATGGCGCACGATCGCACCCCGCGCGAGCTCAGCATCGCTTTGCATCGCGACGAGTGGCGCGATGAACACCCGACGGAGGGTGGATGTGACCGGGTCACGCAGGTGTGCAGGGAGCGCGAGCGCGGCCAATGAAAGTGAGACGGAGAGGGCGAGCAGCGCGATGTCCGCTCGCGTCCCGCTGGCGACGGCACGCGCCATCGATCAGCTCACACGCTCAGGGCTCAACTGCTCAAAACCGACCAGTACTTGTCCTCGTCGTCGAGAATCCGTCCAGTCCCGCGAACGACGCACGTGAGGGGATCCTCGTCGACGTGGATCGGCAGGCTCGTCTCCTGACTCAGGAGCAGATCCAGACCGCGGATCAATGCGCCGCCGCCGGTCATGACGATTCCGCGGTCCACGATGTCACTCGCCAGCTCGGGCGGTGTGATCTCGAGCGCGCGGCGCACGGCATCCACGATCTGCTGGATCGGCTCTTGAATGGCCTCGCGAATCTCGGCCGAGTGCACGCGGACGGTCTTCGGGATCCCCGAGACCAGGTCGCGCCCCTTGACCTCCATCTCACGCTCCTCCCCTACGGGCGCGGCGGATCCGATCTGGATCTTGATCAGCTCCGCCGTGGGCTCACCGATCAAGAGGTTGTAGTTCTTGCGCATGAATTGGACGATGGCCATGTCCAACTCATCGCCACCAGTGCGGATCGATGTGTCACTGACGATCCCGGACAGCGCGATGACCGCGATTTCGGTCGTACCACCGCCGATGTCGATCACCATGTTACCGGTCGGCGTCTCGACCGGCAGCCCCACACCGATCGCGGCCGCCATGGGCTCGGCCACCATGAACACTTCCTTTGCGCCCGCGCCGAGCGCCGAGTCCCGGACCGCGCGTCGCTCGACTTCCGTGATGCCGGAGGGGACGCAGACAATGACCCGCGGCTTGACCTTGAACACGTGGTTCTCAATGATCAGCGTCAGGAAGTACCGCAGCATCTTCTCGGTGACGTCGAAGTCGGCGATGACGCCGTCCTTCATCGGGCGGACCGCCAGGATCCCGTCCGGCGTGCGCCCGAGCATGCGTTTGGCTTCCAGCCCGACGCCTTTGATCTTCTTTGTCTCGCGGTCGATCGCGACCACGGACGGCTCGTTCAGCACAATGCCCTCGCCCTTGACGTAGACGAGAGTGTTCGCGGTGCCGAGATCGACGGCAATCGCGTTCGCGGGAAACAGAGACCGATGTCCCGTCTTGAAGGGCCAGCGCATTACGTCAGTCTTATAGGAGTCACCACCGAACGCCGGTGCCGGCGCCCATGCAGGGTCGTCGGGGCAAGCGTCTGCGAAGTAGGCGAGCGTGCATCACGCGCGTCGCATCACGCGCATCGCGACGGCGAGCGGTAAGCTAGCCCACCCCCCGAGGACGATCAAGAGAAATGATTGGCACCACGGAAGTGGCTATCGGTCAGCGGCCACAAGCCAGAAATCAGGCTGCGACGATGGGTTTCGGTGCGATACGGACCCAATTGCGGTCCGATCGCGGACATCTGGCCTCTGACTGCTGACCTCTGGCTCACGCCACGAACTTCCCTGGCTCCTCGTAGGCGATCCCAAAGGCCTCGGCGACACCGGGGTACGTGACGTGGCCGTCCACGATGTTGAGCCCCTTGAGCAGTGCGGGCGAGGATGCCAGCGCCTTCTTCCACCCTTTGGTCGCCAGTTGCAGGGCGTACGGGAACGTGGCGTTGGTCAGCGCGAGCGTCGAGGTACGCGGCACACCGCCCGGCATGTTGGCGACGCCGTAGTGGATCACGCCATCGACCACGTAGGTGGGGTTCTCGTGCGTGGTGGCGTGGATGGTCTCTACACACCCGCCCTGGTCGATCGCGACATCCACAATGACCGAGCCCGGACGCATGAGCTTGAGGTCTTCGCGCCGGACCAGGCGGGGCGCCTTGGCGCCCGTTACGAGAACGGCGCCCACGACCAGGTCCGCGGACGCCAGGTGCTCGAGAATGTTGTGCCGATTCGAGTGGATCAGCATCACATTGGCGGGCATCACGTCCGAGAGGTACCGCAGGCGCTCGAGCGAGATGTCGAGGACGACGACTGCCGCACCCATCCCGGCCGCCATCTTCGCGGCATTGATCCCGACGATCCCACCGCCGAGCACGACGACCTTGGCCGGGGCCACCCCTGGCACTCCACCGAGGAGCACCCCGCGGCCGCCGTACAGCTTCTCCAAGTACTTCGCGCCTTCCTGAACGGCCATCCGACCCGCGACCTCCGACATCGGGGTCAGCAACGGCAGCTCCCGGGACGGCAGCTCGACCGTCTCGTACGCGATGCACGTGGCGCCGCTCTTCAAGTGCGCGCGGGTCAATGCCTCGTCGGCCGCGAAGTGAAAGTAGGTGAACAGCACCTGCCCCTTTCGGATGCGCGGCCACTCGGACGCGATCGGCTCCTTCACCTTCATGATCATCTCCGCTTCCCGCCACACGGCGTCGGCATCGGGCAAAATCGCGGCGCCGACGCGCGTGTACAGCTCGTCCGAAAACCCGCTGCCGTCCCCCGCGCCACGTTCGACGAAGACCGGGTGCCCCGCCGCAACCAGGGCTTCGGCGCCCGCCGGTACGAGTGACACGCGGTTCTCGTTCGTTTTGATTTCCTTCGGTACGCCGATTTTCATGGCTCGAGAGGTCGATGTCGTCAGTGAAGGGGGATGCCGGCCTGCGTCACGCAGCAGGTCCGAGGGTCACGATGGTCTGCCGCTCCGGCGGGAAGAATTCGCGGCACACCGCGCGTACGTCGTCGTCGTCGATGCGGTCGATCTCGGCGAGGACCGCGTCTAGCGGCTGGAACGGCTCGCCATACAGCTCCGTGGCAGCCGCTCGATACATCCGCGATGGCACGCTCTCGAGCGAGAGCGTCACCTGTCCTTTGAGTTGATTCTTCCCAGCGCGGACTTCCTCGGACGGGAGTCCGTCGCCGGCCACACGGGCCAACTCCTCACGAATCGCCGCGACCGCCTCCGCCGCAGTGTCCGGACCGGTGCCCACGTATACGCCATGGGTGCCGATATCCGCGTGAAACGTCTGGAACGAATAGATAGCGTACGCTAGGCCAAGCTCTTCGCGGACGCGCTGGAACAGCCGTGAGCTCATGCCACCACCCAACAGGGTGCTGACGAGCGCCAGCGTATACCGGCGCGGATCGCCGTGCGCGACCGACGGGGACCCGAATACGACATGCGTCTGCGCGCCCTCGCGCTCGACGTGCAGCGTGTGAGGCGTGACCGGGACGGGCGGCGGGGAGATCAGTCGCGCGCCGGGCCCTGACTCCAGCTCGGTCCACCCGGTCTCGGCGACTACGTCGAGCAATCGGTCGTGGTCGATGTTTCCGGCAGCCGCCACCACAGTCTGGGCCGGGTGATAAGCGCGCGTGTGAAGGGCCTGAAGATCCGCGATGTCGAGGCGGGCGACGGAGTCGCGAGTGCCGAGGATCGAGTACCCGTACGGATGCGCGCCCCACAACTCCGCGTTGTGCAACTCGAACACGAGATCGTCCGGCGTGTCCTCGACTGTGCTGATCTCTTCGAGCACGACCTTGCGCTCCGTCTGCAGGTCCCCCGCGCGGAGGGTCGGCCGATACACGAGATCGACCAACACGTCGGCCGCTTCACGAACGTGCGTATCGAGGACCCTGGCCTGGAACGCGGTATGCTCGCGCCCGGTATACGCGTCGAGCGACCCGCCGAGTGTCTCGAGCGAGAGAGCGATCTCCTTGGCCGTCCGACGGGCGGTGCCTTTGAACACCATGTGCTCGAGCAGGTGCGACACCCCCATCGTGTCGCGCTGCTCGTGGAGTGAGGCCGCCCGGATCCACGCCCCGATCGCCACGGACCGAACGCCTGGCATGTGCTCCGAGACGACCGTCAGGCCATTGGCCATGGTGGTCGTGCGGAGCGTCGTCCCGTCGTACGCGGTCGTGGCAGCCGGTAGGGGCGCGCTCGTTATCCCGCGCGCCGGCTCAGGGGCTGTGGAGTCGCTGCCTTGGCTCACTCGCGCCGACGGGAGGACGCTCGGGGCGCCCCGCCGCGAGAGCCACCGCTGCGCCGCGGCCGATCGTCGTCCTGACCGCCGCCGTCCTCCTCAGCACCGCCGCCGGTCCGCTCGCCTTGCGGGCGATCACCTTGAGACCGGTTGCCATTGCCTTCCTCGAAGCCTTCGGGCTTCGGCTGCAGCGCCTTCATCGACAACCGGAGTCGGCCGCGCTCGTCACGATCGATGAGCTTGACCTTCACACGATCGCCACGTTTGACGACATCCTCGGTCTTGTCGGTGCGACCCCAGCGGAGCTCCGAAATATGGAGCAACGCTTCGGTGCCGGGCATGATCTCGATGAACGCGCCAAACGCCGTCGTGCTCTTCACCGTGCCTTCGTACGTCTCGCCGACGATCGGCTCGGCGGTCAGCGCCTGGACCATCTGCTTGGCGCGCTCCATCGCTTCGCCACCGACCGCTGCGATGGTCACGAGACCGGTGTCGTCCACCGTGAGCTCGGCGCCTGTCTCGTCCTGAATGCCGCGGATCGTCTTCCCCTTGGGGCCGATCAAGTCGCCGATCTTCTCGGGGCTGATGTTCATGGTGACGATGCGCGGAGCGTACTGCGACAGATCGGACCGCGGCTCAGCCAGCGCCTTGCGCATCTCACCGAGGATATGCAGCCGACCCTCGCGCGCCTGGGCGAGCGCTTCCTTCATGATCGAGACGTCCAATCCCTGGATCTTGATGTCCATCTGGATGGACGTGATCCCCTCGGCCGTACCGGCCACCTTGAAGTCCATGTCGCCCAGATGGTCTTCCGTGCCGAGGATGTCGCTCAACACGGCGTAGCGGTCGCCTTCTTTGATGAGTCCCATTGCGACACCCGCGACAGGCGCTCGCATCGGAACCCCGGCGTCGAACAGCGCCAGCGAACCACCGCAGACCGAGGCCATCGACGACGACCCATTGGATTCGAGGACGTCGGCGACGACCCGAATCGTGTACGGGAAATCCTCGAAATCCGGCAGCATGCGTTGCAGCGCCCGCTCGGCGAGGTTGCCATGGCCGATTTCGCGGCGGCTCGTGCCGCGCATCGGCCGGACTTCACCTGTCGAGAACGGCGGGAAGTTGTAGTGCAGCATGAACGACTTCGTCGTCTCGCTGGCGTCGTCAATCGAGTCGAGGCGCTGGACGTCGTTTGCGGTCCCGAGTGTCACTGCGACGAGCGCCTGGGTCTGTCCGCGGGTAAACAGCGCCGAGCCGTGCGCCCGGGGGAGTAGGCCGACCTCACCCGAGATCTCGCGGATCTCGACTGGTGTGCGCCCATCGACGCGGTGACCGGTCGTGAGGACCTGCTCACGCAGCGCGTCGTACTCGACGTCACCCACCAGGTTGTGGATGTCGCGCAGGTTGTCGGGGTAGTCTGCAGCCAAGCGCTCGGCGACGCCCTTCTTCACCTGAGCCACCGCGCCGACGCGGGACAGCTTGTCCTTGGCGTTGATCGCCTCGCGAATCTCGGACTGCGAGAACTCGCGGACGCGGGCCTCGAGGCCAGCGGGGAGCGCCGGCTTGGTCCACGCCATCTTGGCGACCGGCGGGCCCTGCTTGAGCAACTCCTCTTGGGCGCCGATCAGCTCCCGGATGCCGCCGTGGGCGACTTGGAGTGCATCGACGACCGCGTCCTCCGTGACCTCGAGCGCCTGGCCTTCGACCATGAGGAGGGACTCACGATTACCCGCGACGACGAGGTCGATATCGGTGTACGCGAGCTGCTGAAAGGTGGGGTTGAGCACCCACTTGCCCTCGAGACGCCCCACGCGGACGCCGGCGATCGGTCCCAGGAAGGGGATCTTGGAGCTGTTCAGCGCGACGGATGTCGCGAGCAGCGCCAACACATCGGCGTCGTTCTGCTGATTGGCCGAGATCACATAGATGAAGACCTGGATCTCGTTCTTGAACCCTTCGGGGAACAGCGGCCGAATCGATCGGTCGATGACGCGCGCGGAGAGGATCTCGCCGTCCTGCGGTCTGCCCTCGCGCTTGATGAATCCGCCGGGGATCTTTCCCGCGGCATAGGTTCGCTCTTTGTACTCGACCGTCAGAGGGAAGAATGGGAGCGAGCTGGTCGTCTCGCTGACGGTGACGGCGGCGAGAACCATTGTCTCGCCAAAGGTGACGACGGCGGCGCCCGCCGCCTGCTTCGCCATGCGGCCTGTCTCGATGACGAGACGCCGTCCGGCGAACGTACGCTCTACACGTGGCATGGATGTCCGAAAAAAGGAAGTGGCGTCACTAGCGGTCTCGGCTCAACCGCCCGCCACGCCCAGTTGACCACTCGGTCGCTAATACCGGAGCCCCAACGTGTCGATGAGCGATCGGTATCCATCGACATCGGTGCGCTTCATATAATTGAGCAGGCGCCGCCGCCGCCCGACCATCTTGAGCAATCCCTGCCGACTATGGTGATCTTTGGGATGCGTCCGGAAGTGGTCGGTGAGATAGTTGATCCGAGCGGTCAGGACCGCGACCTGCACGCGGCTCGATCCGGTGTCCGTCTCATGCTCGTGGAACTGCTGTATCGTCGGTGCCTTTTCAAACGCCATATGATATATTCCCGGCGCGCGGTCGCGCGCTCATCGCCAAAGTTCAATAAGCCTAGAAGCTTACTGGAGTTGCAGACCGCTGTAAAGGATCTCACGGCTCACATTTTCATCCCTGTCGCCCTCCGTCTGATTGCGAGACTCGGTGCATGCCGCCGCCGACCCGCCGCGGTCGCTTCCGCTGTCCCCTCCGGGGGCCTCCCTGCCCCCCGCACCCCTGTTTCCCTCTCCCCCATCGCCGGTCGTCCGCTGTGCCTGAACGGTTTCTAGGGCGCACGCTGGGCAAGTTCCGCATCGACGCGATCGTCGGCACCGGCGGATTCGCGTGGGTGTACAAGGCGTACGACCCGGAACTCGAGATTCCGGTCGCGCTCAAGGTGCTCAAGCCTCAATACGCCGGCGACGAGCAGTTCGAGCAGCGCTTTCGTCGCGAGGCGGCGACGGCGGCCCGACTCCGTCACCCGAACATCATCAAGATCTTCGCGGTCGGAAAGGACGGCGAGGCCGTGTACTTCGCCATGGACTTCCTGCCGCAGGGGCTGCCAGATCGCCTCGAGGTCGTCACGAAGCTCCCCGAACCAGTGCTCATCCGGATGGGCATCGACGTGGCCAGCGCGTTGGGCTTCGCGCACCGCGAGGGCGTCGTCCATCGCGACATCAAGGTGGACAACATTCTGTTCGACGATCACGGGAACGCGATCGTCGCCGACTTCGGGATCGCGCGCGCGGTGTCGAACTACGTGCAGCAGACCGGCACCAACATGGTCGTCGGCACGCCGCAGTACTTCTCCCCGGAACAGGCCAGAGGGATGCCACTCGATGGTCGCGCCGACATCTACTCGCTCGGCGTCACACTCTATCGGGCGGCGACCGGCGTGCTGCCGTTCACGGGCGAGGATTGGTACGAGATCGCACGCCAGCACGTCGAGGACAAGCCGGTCAAGCCCCGGGTCCACAATTCGGTGCTCTCGCGGGACATCGACCGGTTGATCATGCGGTGTCTCGAGAAAGACCCGGCGGCGCGTTTTCAGACCGGCGAGTCGCTCTGCCAAGCGCTCGGCGCGATGAGCTTCGAGCGCAACGAAACGATCGCGATGCGCAGCACGCCATCGCTCACGTCCTCCAACACGCCCACGGCCGCGGCTGCCTGGCGCAGCCTGCGCGCGATGTCGCTGCGCCGAATCTCCGCCGGGCTCGCCATGATCGTGCTACTCTGCGCGCTCGCATGGGCAGGCGTCCACGCCGTGCACCATCACGAGGGCAGCGACCTCCAGGCGGCCGACTCCGGCGGTGTACCCCTGGCGGCAGCTGACCAAGCAAGCCCCGATTCCAGTCCCTCGACCGCATCGGGCACAGTCACCGCGTCCGACGCTGGCACGGCGCCGCCCGCTGCGGCGCCGGCGGTGTCCTCCGCTCCCGCGAAAGCGCCGGCGGAGTCCGCGACGTCCCCGGCCCATCACACCGGGTCGTCCAGCCGCTCGACCCACGGCAGTAGCCGTTCCCCCGGAGTGCGACGCACCGCGCCAGGCTCGCCCAGTGTCGATGCCGCGTCAGCGCCCCGTGGCTCGGGGACGATCAGCCTCGACGCGGCCCCCCAAGGCGCGAATTATATCCTGCAGGCGCTCGATGGCGGCCACGTCATCAAGGGCACCATGCCGACCGCGGGTCCGCTCACCTTGCCCGTCGGCGACTACGCGATCGAGATCTCCGCCCGCTATTGCGCGTCCTATCGCGATACCCTCCGAGTCCCTCTCAACCGCGCCGCGAATCCGGTCCATGTCAAGCTGGTGTGCGGGATGTAGTGGTTGGCGATTGGCGTGCGTGGGCGGAGCGCAGGGCGCGGCTGGGGATTTCGTGGAGACGGGATAGTGCCAATACCGGTCGCTCCCAATCGCCAATGGCCAATCGCGAATCGCCTCAGTGCCCATGCACTAAATACCCAATCACGCCACCGGCGACTGCGGCGCCCCAGAACCAGGGTTGCGCGTAGAACGCTCGCTTGGGCTGGGCCAACAGGACGACGTGTGCGGTCGTGAGGCGACCGGTCTGGCTGATGACGACCGCCGTTGCCGTGCCGCTATCGACCCGCGCGACGCGAATCCGCGCGATCAGCGCGTCACCATGCGCCGGGTCCACCGCGAGGCCAACCTGCCCCGGTGACACCCACCGGGCGCCGATCGTGGCGAAGGTGAATGTCGTGTCGGTGACGGTCGCGACATCGAATCGCACATACCCCGACTGCGCACGAGCCGGCGCCAGCGGGGAGAGGGCGAACGCCGCGACCGCGGTCGCGGTCAGCAGAGGCCGCTGAAAACCCGGCACCGGTCGTTGAACATCACGAGCAGGAACAGCGCCCCGATCGCGACGAGCCCGACCCGCAGGATGTATTCGCGCGTCCGCAAGCTGAATGGGCGTCCCTTGAGCGCTTCAATGACGTTCACCAAGACTTGGCCACCATCGAGGATTGGGATCGGGAGCAAGTTGAGGATCGCCACGTTGATACTGAGAAACGCGATCAGGATCCAGAGTTCCTCGAGTCCACTGCGCGCCGCATCCACCGAGATCTTGGCGATGCCCAGCGGGCCTTCGAGACTGCGCAGCGACGCCTTACGCGTCGCGAGGTCGTGGACTTCTTGGAAGATCAGTCCGGCCAGATTCCAGGAGGAACTCCCTGCCTCGCTCAGTGCCTCGGGAAACGAGGTCGGATGGCGAAGCATTCGGGGCGCGGCGCCGATCTTCCCGACGATGCGCACCGCTCCCGATTGCGGATTGGTGTCGGGCGTGGCGCGCGGCGTCACGGTGATCGTCCGCCGATCCCCGTTCGAGACGACTGTGATGGTGATCGGCACGTTGGGAGAGGCCGAAATCCGCGCCACGAGGTCTTGCCACGTATTGATTGGCTGGCCCGCAACCGCCACCACGCTGTCACCCCCCGCCAGCCCCGCCCCTGCGGCCGGGCTGTCCGGCACAACGTATTCGAACGCCGGGGAGGTGGACTGTGTCGGTCGCCCATAGTGCAGGTACACGCCCGTCAGGATCACGTACGCGAGGACCACGTTCATCGTGACGCCCGCCAGCATGATCGTGAGGCGCGCGGCCAGCGACTTCGACTCGAACCACCGGTCGGGCGGGATCGGCAGTGGCCCGAACGGCATCATCGCGTTCGGGTCCAATCGGGCCGCGGCTGCTGCGGAGCCTTCTTCGGAGCCGCCTTCGAGGACCGCCACCGCCTCGTCGTCGCGCGACGCCATGCGCACGTAGCCGCCAAGGGGGAACACGGCGAGCCGATACTCGGTCTCGCCCCAGCGATGCGACCACAGGGCTGGTCCGAAACCGATCGAGAATCGCGGCGCGTACACCCCGGTCAGCTTGGCCGCCAGGAAATGCCCGAATTCGTGCACGAAGACCACGAGTCCGAACACGAGCACCGGCGCGAGCCATGGCGCGTACTCATGGACAAACGTCAGCACGCAGGCGCTCCCCCCTGGGGCGCATTCGCCGTCGTGGTGTGACCGGCGCCGTGGCGAACATGCGCCCGGGCCGACGCGTCGGCCGCCAGGAGCGCGGACCGGTCGCCGGCCGGGAGCCCGGACAGCGCGTCGAGGGCGGATTCGATCGCGTGTGCGATCCCCGCAAAACTCATCTGGCCCTCCAGGAATAGCGCCACGGCCTGTTCGTTGGCTGCATTGAAGATCGCGGGGGCGGCACCCCCCGCCCGACCAGCCGCCATCCCGAGCGCCAACGCCGGGAAGTCATCGACCCGGACGCGCTCGAATGTCAACGGCGACGCGGCCACCGGGTCGAAGGGTGGTACCCCGCTGTCGGCGAGCCGTTCAGGGTGTGTAAGGGCATATAAGACAGGAAGTTCCATGCTCGGTACCCCGACCTGAGCCAGGACGCTGCCATCGATGAATTCCACGAACGAATGCACGACGCTCTGCGGATGGACGACTACCTCGATGCGATCGTATGGCACGCCGAACAGATAGTGCGCTTCGATGACTTCGAGCGCCTTGTTGGCCAGCGTCGCGCTGTCCACCGTGATCTTGCGCCCCATGCGCCATGTCGGATGGCAGAGCGCGTCGGCGATCGTCGCTCGCTCCAACTGGTCCCGCGTCCACCCTCGGAACGGACCCCCCGAGGCGGTCAAGATCAAGCGGCGGACATCGCTCGCCGGACGTCGGCCCAGACACTGCAGGATCGCCGAGTGCTCGCTGTCCACGGGGACGATCTCGCCGCCCCCCGCGCGCGCGGCGGCGGCGACCAACTCACCCGCGGTCACCAGCGTCTCCTTGTTGGCGAGCGCGACGCGCTTGCCGGCGCGCAGCGCGGCCAGCGTCGCGTCGAGCCCCGCCGCCCCGACCACGGCGTTGACGACGATGTCTACGCTCGCCAACGTTGCCGCGCCGATCAGACATTCCGGACCAAGCTGCCACGTCGCGGGGTGCGACCCCCCATCGCGGACGAGCCCGATATACCCCGGCTGATAGCGACGCGCCTGGGCTTCGAGCAACGATGCGTTCTCGTAGGCCGTCAATGCCTCGACGCGAAACGATGCGCGCTGCCGCTCGAGCACGCGGAGCGCGGTCGTGCCGATCGAACCAGTAGACCCGAGCACCGCGACACCCCGAATCGGCGTGGCAGGCTCCGTCTTCGCCACCGGCGGTCGGCGACTCATGACCTGGCGCTCATGGGATCCCACTCGTTGGTGCCATGAGCAGAAAACCCGGGATGTCGAACAGCATGTAGGCGACGGGGAGGACGAACAACAAACTGTCTACGCGGTCGAGTACCCCACCGTGCCCCGGGAAGAGCCGCGAGCTGTTCTTGACGCCTGCCTCACGCTTGAGCAGCGATTCCGCGAGATCACCGATCTGCGCCGCGATGCTGATCGCGACCCCAAAGATCACGATGTTCAGCGGACTCAGACCGAGCTCCGCCCACGGCCGCAGCACGTGCCCCACGTAGAGCCAGCAGCCGAGGACCGTCACCGCGAGCCCGCCGACGGCGCCCGCCACCGTCTTTCCCGGGCTCACAGCCGGAAGCAGTTTGCGTCGGCCGAGCGCACGACCGACGGCATACGCGCCGATGTCATTGGCCCACGCGAGCACCAGTGGCAGGAGGAGCAATGCGCTGCCACCACGGTCGTCGGCGATGTATCGATGGTAGCGAATGGCGAACGCGAAGCTGAGGAGCCCACCCGTGTACGCCGCCCCGAACAACGTCGTCGCCACTGCCGACAGCGCTCGCCCCTCGTCCCGCCGCAGCCAGATCGCGAGCGCGAACACGAGCATCAGCATGCCAGCCGCGAAGCCTGGCGCGACGGTGAACACACCGCGTGGTTCAGCCGCCACCACGATCGGGAGCGCCGCCGCGAGTGGGATGCCGATACCCTCGATCGGGCGCGCGCCCCCGGCCCGCGCGATGCGGTAGAGCTCCCACGCGCCGACCGCGGCGGTCACGGCCAGTAGCGCCACCAGCGGCGCCCCGCCCACCACCACCAACCACACGGTGAGCGGCGCGGCCACCACCCCGAACGCGATGCGCTGGGTCAGCTCCGACACCCGCCGTCCGCCGCCCATGCCGGCGGCGCCCGCGATCGCGTCCGGCGCCACGCTCTGTGGGGCATTCTGTGCGGCATTCTCTACGGCGCTCGTTACGGCGCGCGTTACGGCGCGCGTTACGGCGCGCGTTACGGCGACTTCGGACTCCGAGACACTGCCGCCCTTCGGACCCGCGCTCGCCGCGCCCGCGCCATCCACTCTGCCCAAAGCGCCGGCCTACGCGGAGACGCGACCGAAGCGGCGTTCCCGGTTCAAATAGTCCAGGATCGCTTCGAATAGCTCGCGCCGCCCGAAATCGGGCCACAACACGGGCGAGATGAACAACTCCGTGTATGCCATCTGCCAGAGCAGGAAATTGGAAATTCGCTGCTCCCCCGACGTGCGGATGAGCAGGTCCGGATCCGGACAGTCCGCCGTGTACAATCGGCTCTGAAAATCGGATTCGGTGATCTCCTCGGGAACGAGTCGCCCCTCACGGGCATCTCGCGCCAGCAGTTGCGCCGCGCGCACGAGTTCGGCCCGCCCACCGTATGAGATGAACAGGTTGAGCCGCATCCGGTCGTTGTGCTCGGTCTCCGCGACGACGCGACTGACAGCCGTTGCCGCGGCCGGGGTCAATCGGTCGAGGTCCCCGATGATGCGGACCCGGACGCCACGATCCCGAAGCTCATCCACTTCGCGCGCGATGTATTCCTCGAGCAGCGACATGAGCGCCGTGATCTCCACCGGGGGGCGCTGCCAATTCTCCTGCGAGAACGCGAACAGCGACAGCACGTCCAGCCCCGATTCCACCGCCCCTTCCACGACTTCGCGGACCGCCTTCATCCCCGAGCGATGTCCGTAGGGGCGCGGCATGAAGCGCTCGCGCGCCCACCGGCCGTTGCCATCCATGATGATGGCCACATGACGTGGCACACCACCCTGGACGCGGATACGCCCAAGTAACTCATCTGCGGTCGATTCGGCCGGCGCCGTCATCACACTTCCAGGATCTCGGCTTCCTTGACCTCGAGGGTCTCGTCGATCCGATGCACGAAGTCGTCGTGCAGCTTTTGAAGCTCCTTCTCGCCGTGCTTGACGTCGTCCTCCGACACCTTGTCCATCTTCTTGAGGCGGTCGCGGGCATCTGTCCGCGCGTGCCGAATCCCCACTCGCCCCTCCTCGGCGAGCTTGTGCACGACCTTCACCAGGTCTCGCCGACGCTGTTCGTTGAGTGACGGGAGCGGAACGCGGATGATTGCGCCTTGCACAGCAGGGTCGAGCCCCAGCTCCGACTCGCGAATCGCTTTCTCGATCGCCTTGGTCAGGCCCTTGTCCCACGGGGTCACGACGAGCAGCCGCGGCTCGGGCGCCGAGACCGACGCGACCTGATTGACGGGCAGGAGTTGTCCGTAAGCGTCAACCCGGATCGTGTCGAGGAGTGCGGGTGTCGCCTTGCCGCTGCGGATCGACCCCAGCTCCCGGCGAGCGCTCTCCAGTGCCTTGTCCATGGCGGCCCGGCAGTCCTTGAGGATCTGCGGGATGGTCGTGGTCGTGCTAGGACTCATACGGAGCTCCGAAGACTATGATGCCGCTGGCGCTGCCCGGGGCCGCCGCGAAGGCGGACGCTCACCGGACGAGGGTGCCGACGCGTTCGCCGCGGATGACCCGGGATACGGCCCCCGGCGTGTGGATATTGAGGACGACCAACGGCAACTCGTTTTCCTTGCACAGCGTGATCGCGGTCTGATCCATCACGCCAAGTTCGTCTCGCATCACGTCGCGATAGCTGACCTCGTCGTACCGCGTCGCGTTCGGGTCGCGTTTCGGATCGGCCGAATAGACGCCATCGACGTTCGTCGCCTTGATGATCACGTCTGCTTTCATCTGGATCGCGCGAAGGACGGCCGCCGTGTCCGTCGTAAAGTAGGGATTTCCCGTCCCTGCGGCGAAAATCACCGTGCGCTTCAGCTCCAGATGATGCATGGCGCGCCGCCGAATGAATGGCTCGGCCAACTCTTCCATCCGGATCGCGGTCATCACCCGCGTCTCCAGTCCGCGCCGCTCCAACACGTCCTGCAACGCCAGCGCGTTGATCACGGTGCCAAGCATCCCCATGTAGTCGGCGCTCACGCGGTCCATTCCCATGTCGTGGAGCTGGGATCCGCGCACGATGTTGCCGCCACCGACCACCAGCCCGATCTCGGCGCCGAGCTCCACCGCTTCGTTGATCTCCCGGGCGAACTCCTCGATGACATCGAAATCGAACCCAAAGCCCTTCGGCCCCGCGAGCGCCTCACCGGAGAGCTTGAGCAGCACGCGCGGATACTTGAGGGTGGATGCGGACGCGGCGCCGCCGCTCGCGGACGGACCCGCGGCCGCCGGCGGCCGCTTGGCGGCCTGTGCGGTGTCCGTCACGGCGTCGCTCACGGGGTCGCTTACTCCTCGCCCACCCGGTACCGGGTGAAGCGGCGCACCACGATGCGCTCGCCGACCTTGGCCGAGAACTCTGTGATGAGGTCGCCGACCGCGACCTTGTCGTCGCGGACCCACCGCTGATGGAGGAGCGCGACGTCCTTGTAGAACGACTCGATCTTGCCAGTCACGATCTTGTCGATCAGGTGCGCGGGCTTGCCACTCTCCTTGACCTGCTCCTCGAAGAGCCGCCGCTCACGCTCGACCCGGTCGGCCGGTACTCCGTCCTTGTCGATCGCGGTCGGCGCCGCGGCCGCGATGTGTTCGGCGATGTGCCGGACGAGCGTGTGGAATTCGGGGTTCCGCGCGACGAAGTCGGTCTCACAGTTGACCTCGACCAGGACGGCGAGCTTGCCATCGTGATGGAGGTAGTGGCCGACCATCCCCTCGCGCGCCTCTTTGCCCATCCGCTTCTCCGCCTTGGCCGCTCCGCGCTTGCGCAGGAGATCGACCGCACGCTCCATGTCGCCCTGCGCCTCTTCGAGCGCGCGCTTGCTGTCCATCATGCCTGCGCCCGTGCGCTGCCGGAGCTCTTGGACTTCTTTGGCCGTCACGGCCGCTTTTTGTGTCGTCGTCATGGTCATCACTCACCTGTGTGAGCACCGGGACCGGGCCCGGCGCCTGTCCTTCGGGATACGCGCATCTCGCGCCTGACCCCACCCAATCCTATGGAAACGCCGCCGGGAGAGCCACCGGCGGCGTCATCGGACGTAATCTATCCGTCCCGCGCAGGCGCGGGACGGCTCCACGCCCGGCCGGCTAAGCCTCCGGCTCCCCCTCTTCGCCGACAGCCTCTTCGGCCGCAGCCACCGCGTCGCCTTCGCCACCCGTCTTGAGCCGGGCCGCAATGGCTTCCGGCTTGGCCCGCCGGCGACGGGGGCGCCGCTTACGTCGGCGCTCGTCGTCGCCACCTCCGCCCGCCGGCTCCATCCCGCGGTCGGAGCTGTAGGTGCTGGTCTCGCTCTCCTCGACTTCCTGGCGGATCGGCGCCTCGCGTCGTGTCTCGACAATCGCGTCCGCAACCGCCCGGGCAATGAGCTCGACCGATCGGATCGCGTCATCGTTGCCCGCGATCGGTACGCTGATGAGGTCCGGATCGGCGTTCGTGTCCACGATCGCGATGATCGGGATGCCCAGCTTGTTGCCCTCGCTGACTGCGATCCGTTCCTTCTTCGAATCGATCACGAACATGAGTCCCGGCAAGCGGCCCATGTTCTTGATGCCCGTCAGATTGCGCGCCAGCTTGTCGCGGAGACGGCCCATCAGCAACTGTTCCTTCTTCGTGTAGTTCTCGAAGTCGCCGCCCGTTTCGCTCCCCGCTTCGAGATCCTTGAGTTTGCGGATCTGCTTCTTGACGGTCTGGAAGTTGGTCAAGAGCCCGCCGAGCCAGCGCTCAGTCACGTACAGCGCACCCGCCCGCTCCGCTTCTTCCTTCACGATGGCGCTCAACTGCCGCTTCGTGCACACGAAGAGCACGTTGTCGCCGCGCAGGATGACCTCGCGCGCCAGCTTCTGCGCCAGCTCGATCTGACGCAGCGTCTTCTGCAGATCGATGATGTGGATGCCGTTGCGCTCGGCGAAGATGAACCGACGCATCTTCGGGTTCCAACGGCGTGTCTGGTGTCCGAAATGGACACCGGCTTTCAGCAGATCGTCGAGACTGGGTTGACCCATGCGTGACGTGAGACCAATTGCGGGTTGAACGACCGCGCCCGTCTCCGTGGCCTGCGACCGTGGATCCGATTCCGGATCACGGCACCCGCCGCCACTCAGGACGCGTGCGAGATGAATTGCCAGCACCTGCGCCATCGCACTACACCATCGGCGGCGTCACACGACCATTGGCCGCGAGACCGCCGCGCCTGACTACCGCTTGCTGAACTGGAACCGTTTCCGTGCCTTGGGCCGGCCGGGCTTCTTGCGCTCGACCGATCGGGCGTCGCGCGTCAACAGTCCGAGGTCGCGCAACTTGCGCCGGTGCGCCTCATCGACCAGCAACAGCGCGCGCGCGACCGCCAGCCGCAACGCACCCGACTGGCCGGAGAGTCCGCCGCCTTCGACTTTGGCCCGCACATCGAACTGCCCCAGCGTGTCGGTGACCGTGAAGGGCTGCTGAATCGCCGCCACCAACGCCGGACGCGGGAAATAGTCGCCGAGCGTGCGCCCGTTCACATTCCACTTCCCTGAACCCGGGCTGAGATACAGACGGCAGACCGCTTCTTTGCGCCGACCGATCGTGTGCTTGGTGAGTGGATCAACCGGCACGTGCGGCCTCCGTACGGGCAGCTGGGTCTGGTGAACGACCACCGCCCGACGCGGCATGGATCACCAGCGGCTTTGGCTGCTGCGCGATGTGCGTGTGCGTCGCTCCCGCGAACACGCGCAGCTTCCGGCGCAACACCTGCCGCCCGAGTCCGGTCTTCGGCAACATCCCGTAGACGGCCTTCTCGATCACGCGTTCCGGGTGCTTCGCCAATACTGTCGCCAGCGGCGTGAACCGCTCGTGTCCCATGTATCCCGTGTGCCGGAAGTAGCGCTTCTGTTCCGCCTTGCGTCCGGTGACCCGGATCTTGGCGGCGTTGATGACGATGACGAAATCCCCCGTGTCCATATGCGGGGTGAACGTCGCCTTGTGCTTCCCGCGAATGACACGCGCGATCTCCGTAGCCAATCGGCCGAGTACCATGCCATCGGCATCGACGATGTACCACTGGTGCGCAATGTCCGCGGGCGTCGCGGAAAATGTTCTATGCATATCAGTCGTTCATGCGTAAGCGGGGCGCTTCCCCGGATCCTGACCCGCGATCCGTTGAGGAAGGCATTGGACAACAGACTCGTAAGCTAGTAAATGACTTACGTCGTGTCAATCAACGACGGGACGCCGCCTCTGGGCGTATCAGCCCCGGTCATTCAAGCTCGACGAGCACCGTCCCTTTCTCCACCGCGGTCCCCGGCGCGATCGGAACCGCGCGGACCCGGCCGTCGGATTTGGCGTGTAGCTCGTTCTCCATCTTCATGGCTTCCATCACCACGAGCCCGTCGCCTGCCCGAACCGCGTCGCCCACCGCCACCAGGACCCGCGTCACCAGTCCGGGCATTGGAGCGCGAATCGGCTCCGGTCCATGGCGGGTGGCCGCGGCGACGCTCAGCGCCCGGAGCGCCCGCCCTCGCTGGTCCAGCGCCTCCGCGGTGAGTCGCACCCCGGCCAGCGCCACGGTGAACGCGCCCCGCTGAACACCCCGCTGGGCAAGCACCTCGAACACCGCGTCGCCCAGCCGCAGCATCCGGATCGGCGAACCCGGAATCTCGACGAGCTCGGCCGGCATCACCACATCCCCCACGCGCGCGCCGTCCGGTCCGATCTCGACCGTGGTCTCCTGGCCCTCGATCTCCACGGCGTAGACCGTCGCCGCCGCCAATGCCCTGGCGGCGCCCCCGCTGCGCCGCGACTGCGGCTCGCTCATCGGCCGGCGCCCTCGGGTACGAGCTCACAGACCGTCTCGACATGCGCGGTCTGCGGGAACATGTCGAACGCACGCACCGCCATGACTCGCCACCCGGGCAGTCGCTCGACGTCACGGGCCAGCGTGGCGGGATCGCAACTCACGTAGACCACGGCCCGCGGAGGTGGCGAGGCATCGCGGAGCGCCGCGGTCACCGCGGCCGCCACGCCCGTCCGCGGCGGGTTGAGCACGACCACATCCGAGGGCAGCGCACCCGGGAGCGCATCTTCGACGCGCGCCGCCACGGCCCGGGAGCTGGGTGGCATCGCGGCCGCGCACTGCTTCGAGGCGTCGCGGTCCACTTCGATCGCGACTACGGCCACACCGCGCTTGGCGAGCGCCACCGCGGTCACCCCAATGCCCGCGTAGGCATCGATGACGGTGCGCGGACCATGCGCCATCGCGCGATCGACCACGTCCGCGTGCAACGCCGCGCTGACGGTCGCGTTGACTTGCGTGAACGACGCACCGGTCCGGTCGGCGATGTCGGATGGGTCACCGTCGTCGGTCGCAGATCCCACACGCCGGCGGGTGCCGCGCTCGGGTGTCCACCAGAGCTCCGTCAACGCGGGGACCGCCGCCAGCAGCTCGCGGCAGTGGTCCCACTGGGTACCCCCTTCGACGTGCAACGCGTACCCGCGATCGGTCGTGCGCACCCCACCGCGAAGCGCCGGCGCATCCGGAAGCAGCGCGGCTACGCGCATGATCGCGCGCCAGACGCCGACCACGCCCTCGTCGGTGATCGGACAATCCTCGAGCGCGAAGATCGAGTCCGGGGCGTCGATCCGGCGCAGCCCCGCGATCCATCCGCGGCCGCCGACGCCACCGCGTCTCAAGGTGAGCGTCAGCTTGCGACGGTACCGCCATTGGCGTGGGCTGGGATCCACCACCACGTCGGCCACCGCCCGGTGCGCGATGCGGACGAGGGCGTCGCGGACGATCGCGCCTTTGGCCACGAGCTGCGATGCATATCGCAGGTGCTGCAATTGGCACCCGCCGCACTGGTCCCGCACGTAGTGCACGCACTCGGGAGTGACCCGCTCCGGCGACGCGCGCAGGATGCCGAGGAGTGTCCCCCGTGCAAACCGTCCGCCACGGACCGTGGTGGCCCGGACCCGCGCCTGGTCGCCCGGGGCCGTACGCGGGATGAATATCACGCGCCCCTCGACGCGGCCTACGCCGTCTCCGCCCGCAGCGATCGATTGCACGGTGACCTCGCACACGACGGAGATCGCGGCGGCCGCGGGCGCGCCCGCTATCTCGCCGTTCGACGCGGCGTGTGATGCCACGCCACGCTCGCCGTCACCTGCGGAACGATCCGGTTGGCGGTCGGCCATCGGGGTCGGGAGCGAATGCCGTCGCTTATCGGTGCGCCGCGGACTCATTCGCGAAGCGCCTCGCGCCTGGCGATCGCGGCCCACGACGGGCGCGGCGTGGCAGCGGGCCCGGGGGCCGCATCCACGTCGCCCGATCCCCCCGCGCCCGACTCCGCGCCGGGCGCCACTGCCCGGGGATTCACCGGATGCCCCCCGCCGTCGCTGCGGGCGAGCAACGCGCTGGCCACCGCCGCCGCACGGGTGATCGTCGGGGATGCGGGCCGCTCGAGCAGCGACGCCACCCGCCGCTCGAGCCAGTGGATGTCGATTGCCCCACGACGGAAGTCCTCGTCGGCGAGGATGCGGAGATGCAGCTCGCGAGAGGTCTCCACCCCGACGATCACCAACTCGCCGAGGGCGCGCTGCATGCGGGCGACCGCAAGCTCACGGGTCGGTGCCCACACGATCAGCTTGCCGAGCAGCGGATCGTAGAACAATCCGACGTCGCTACCAATCTCGATGCCACCGTCCCAGCGAACTCCTGCGCCCGCGGGGACGCGAAGGTAGCTGACCCGCCCCGTCGAAGGCAGAAATCCACTGGCGGCGTCCTCGCTCGTGATCCGGCATTCGATCGCCCACCCACGAGGGACGATGCTGTCCTGTGCGAAGGGGAGACGCTCGCCGGCTGCGATCCGGAGCTGCCATTCGACCAGATCGATCCCGGTCACGAGCTCGGTCACGGGGTGCTCGACCTGGATCCGGGTATTCATCTCCAGGAAGTAGAACCGGCCGTCGCCGTCCAGCAGGAATTCACAGGTCCCGGCGTTGACGTATCCGGCGGCCCGGGCGGCCCGGACGGCGGTCTCCCCCATCGCGCGGCGCAGCGCGGGCGAGACAGCCACGCTGGGCGCCTCTTCGATCATCTTCTGGTGTCGGCGCTGCACGGAGCATTCGCGCTCCCCCAACGACAGCACCGTGCCGTGCGTGTCGGCGAGTATCTGGATTTCGATGTGGCGTGGCCCGGAGATGAATTTCTCGAGGTACACCGCGTCGTCGCCGAATGCGTTCTGCGACTCGCGCCGCGCGGCGTCGAGCGCCGACGCGAGCTCGCCAGGCGCCGCGACGACCCGCATCCCCTTCCCGCCCCCGCCCGCGGCCGCCTTGAGCAGGACGGGATAGCCGAATTGCTCGGCCGCCGCCGCCGCGGCGTCTGCATCACGGAGCGGCTCGGTCGTCCCGGGCACCACCGGGACGCCGGCACCCACCGCCAGCGTGCGAGCCGCGGTCTTGCTCCCCACCGCCTCGATCGCCTCCGCCGGCGGGCCGATCCAGACCAGCCCCGCAGCGCGGACGGCATGCGCGAACGTCGCGCGCTCGGACAGAAAGCCGTACCCAGGGTGGACCGCTTCCGCGCCCGTGCGCTCGGCGGCCGAGATCAGCGCCTCGGTCCGGAGGTAGCTGTCGCTGGCCCGGCTCCCGCCGATATGCACCGCCTCGTCGGCGGCCCGCACGTGAGGGGCCGTCGCATCCGCGTCGCTGTACACCGCGACGGTACGGACGCCAAGCTCCTGGCACGCCCGGATCACGCGCATCGCGATCTCGCCACGGTTGGCGATGAGGACTTTGGTGAACACGGCGATTGACTACTGGCGAATGGCGATTGGCGAATAGCGAACGTCGGCTAGCTCTTGGCAATCAACTGCGATCTCCGGCCCGGCGGCATCGAGCCGCTGCCGGCACTCTCACGCTTGTCGCCCATAGCCAATCGCTAGAGTGGAATATTCCCGTGCTTCTTGGGCGGATTGCGGTCGCGCTTGCCCCGCAGTGTATCGAGCGCGTCAATCAGGCGCGGACGTGTCTCGCGGGGATCGATGATGTCGTCGAGGTACCCGCGACCGGCCGCGATATAGGGATGCGCGAATTTCTCGCGGTATTCGGCGATCTTGGCGTCGAGCGCGCGCTGGGGATCCGGCGAGTCCGCGACCTCGCGGCGGAACAGGATGTCCACGGCGCCCTTGGGACCCATGACGGCCAGCTCCGCAGTGGGCCACGCGACGTTGTAGTCGCCGCGGATGTGCTTGGACGACATGACGTCGTACGCCCCGCCGTATGCCTTGCGCGTGATCACGGTGAGTTTGGGGACGGTCGCTTCACAATACGCGTACAGCAGCTTCGCCCCGTGCTTGATGATGCCGCCATGCTCCTGCGCGAGGCCAGGGAGGAACCCGGGCACGTCCTCGAAGGTCACGATCGGGATGTTGAACGCGTCGCAAAATCGGATGAATCGCGCGGCTTTGACGGACGCACTGATGTCGAGCACTCCGGCCAACACCGCCGGCTGGTTCGCCACGACTCCCACGCTGTATCCACCCAGATGCGCGAATCCCACGAGGATGTTGGGCGCGAAATCCTGATGGACTTCCACGAACCGCCCGTCATCTACGACCGGGCAGATCACGTGCCGCATGTCGTAGGGTTTGGTTTCGACATCGGGCACCACGTCGAGGAGCCCGGGGTCTCGCCGGTCGCGCGGATCGCGGCCCGTCCCGCGCGGCGGATCATCGACGTTGTTCGACGGAATGAACTCCAAGAGCCCGCGGATCGCGGTCAGACACGACACTTCGTCATCGAAGGTGAAATGCGAGACGCCGGATGTGGCCCCGTGCGTGTCCGCGCCCCCCAACTGTTCCATGGTCACGTCTTCGTGCGTCACCGTCTTCACGACGTTCGGGCCGGTCACGAACATGTACGACGTGCCGCGCACCATGAACGTGAAGTCGGTGATCGCCGGCGAGTACACTGCCCCGCCCGCGCACGGACCGAGCACCGCGGAGATCTGGGGCACGACTCCCGACGCCAGGGTATTGCGAAGAAAGATCTCCGCGTAGCCACCCAGCGAGACGACGCCCTCCTGTATCCGCGCGCCGCCCGAGTCGTTCAGTCCGATCACCGGTGCGCCATTGCGCATCGCGAGATCCATGATCTTGCAGATCTTCTCGGCCACCGCCTCCGAGAGCGATCCCCCGAACACGGTAAAGTCCTGCGAGAAGACGTAGACCAGCCGGCCGTCGATCCGTCCGTGGCCGGTGACGACGCCGTCACCGTAGATCAGGTGGTCTTCGAGCCCGAAGTCGGACGAACGATGCGTGACGAAGCGATCCAGCTCCGTAAAACTGCCCTCGTCGAGCAGCACATCGAGGCGCTCGCGGGCCGACAGCTTGCCTTTGGCGTGTTGCGCCGCGAGCCGAGCCGCACCGCCACCTTGCTCCGCCTCCGCCCGCCTGGCCTCCAAGAGGAGGAGCTTCTCCCGCATGGACATAGACGCGCTGAAGCTAGTGACCGCTGAGCGAGCGGACTAGAGGGAACACGGTCGAGGACCGGGGACCGCGCCCTCTCGCGAGATATGACGCCGTGGGGTGCGTCAAGACGCGAAGGCCGGTTGCCGCCACTGGCAACCGGCCTTCACGATCGGGCCGCGGACCGCTCGGTCGTGGCGTCCCGCTATTGATCGTCCGCCTCCGGGATCCCCACCATCACGTCCGTGTCGTTCTCGGATTCCATCGGGAGCACCTTGGATGGCGTCTCGGGGCGCGGTGGCTGCTCGGCCGGGATGTCGGTCACCGCCAAGACGATGCGGCGATGGATCGGATCGACTTCCAGCACGCGGAGGTCGAGGAACATCCCCTCGTATACGATGTCGGCGGGACTGGCCACCGGTTTGCCGTTGTTCAACTGGCTGACCGGTACGAACCCCTCGATGTCGTTGCCGATGTCCACGACGACGCCCTTGTCCATCAACCGCACGACCGTGCCGCGGAGCTCCGTCCCCACTGGATAGGTCTCGCCGATCCGCAACCACGGATCCTCGACCGCCTGCTTCAGCCCGAGGCTGATCCGCTTGTTGTCGGAATCAATGTTGAGGATCACGACATCCACGGTGTCGCCTTTCTTGACCACTTCCGATGGATGCTGGACGCGCTTCGTCCACGACATGTCGGAGATGTGGATCAAGCCATCGATCCCCGGCTCGATCTCCACGAATGCGCCGAAGCTCGTGAGGTTGCGCACCTTCCCCGTGATCCGCGTGCCCACCGGGTACCGCTGCGGCAGCACGACCCACGGGTCCTGCTCCGTCTGCTTCATCCCCAGCGAGATCTTCTCCTCATTGGGGTCCACCTTGAGCACCACGGCCTCGATCGCCTCACCGATGGAGACAAGCTTGGACGGATGCCGGACGTTGCGCGTCCAGCTCATCTCGCTGATGTGCACGAGCCCTTCGATGCCGGGCTCCAACTCGATGAATGCGCCGTAGTTCGTGATCGACACCACCTTGCCGTGCACGCGCGTGCCGACCGGGTACTTCGCCGCCACGTCCTTCCACGGATAGCTCTGGAGCTGCTTGAGGCCCAAGCTGATGCGCTCGCGCTCCCAATCGATGTCGAGGACCTTGACCTCCAGCTCCTGACCGATGTGCACGAGCTCTGACGGATGCGAGATCCGGCCCCACGACATGTCGGTGATGTGCAGCAGCCCGTCCACGCCGCCGAGATCGATGAATGCGCCGAAGTCGGTGATGTTCTTGACGACGCCTTTGCGCACCTGATCCTTCTGCAACTCCTTCATCAGCTTCTCGCGCTTGCCGGCGCGTTCGGCTTCGAGGATTACGCGGCGCGAGACGACGATGTTCCGGCGACGCTTGTTGAGTTTGATGATCTTGAATTCGTATTTCTGGCCGAGGAGCTCGTCGATGTTCGGAACGCGGCGCAGCGCGATCTGCGACCCAGGCAAGAAGGCATCGACCCCCATGAGGTCCACCACGACACCGCCCTTGATCTTCTTGACGAGCGTGCCTTCCACCGGCTGATCGGTCTCGTAGGCGACGCGAATGCGCTCCCAGACGCGCATGAAGTCGGCCTTTTTCTTCGACAGCACGACCGACCCTTCCTGATCCTCGAGGTGCTCGAGCAACACCTCGACCTGGTCGCCGGCCTTGAGCGCGGGGAGGTCCTTGAACTCCTCGAGCGGCACGGTGCCTTCGGACTTGAAGCCGATGTCCAGTACCACCATGTTGTCGCGGATACCCTGGACCGTGGCCTTCACGATCTCACCTTCTTCGATCGAGGCCATCGTGCCCTGGTACAACTCACTCATCTGCTCGAATTCGGTCTCATCCGGCAGATCGCCCTCGTCGTACAACTCGGGGCGGCGGTTCGCGAGCGGGCGGAGCCGTGCTTTCTGAATGTCGCGCTTCTCTCGCGGCGTTAGAAGGGAACCGGCGGTTCCATTCTCGGAGTCGGCGGGAGAAGAAAGTTCTGACGTTTCGGGGGTCTCGAGCTCGGGCATATCGGTTGACAATCTCCTGAATCGCGCGGCTCGATCGCTTGCCGCGCCAAGGCTGAGGGTAGGCCCGGAATCAAACGAGGCCGCCACTGTGGCGGCCCGTACGGATTCGCCGGGGGTATCGCAAGAACCACTCCCGTCGGGCGATGTGTCGAGAACCTCAAAAGCTAGCCCCCCAGCGACGGGTCGTCAATGGCGAAATGACGGAGAAGTCGCGACAGCATCGGGACTTACCCGCGGCCGTCACTCCCGCGCTCGGCCGCCCTGGCCCGTGCCGCCTCGACCAACGCCACGATCCGCGAGACTTGCTCCTCCTGGGTCAACGTCGTGGTGTCGATGAGTATGGCGTCCTTCGCCTGTACCGTTTGCGTCGCGTCTCGGGCATCCCGTTGCACAAGCCGGTCGGTCTCCTCCGCGATGTCGGCATCGGTCGGCCGCCGCACATGTCGCTCGATGAGTCGGCGACGCGCCCGCTCCCACGGGTCAGCCACGAGAAACACCTTGAGCGCCGCATCCGGAAACACGACGGTGCCGATGTCGCGGCCATCGACCACGATGTCGTGCCGTCGCGCCAGCGCGCGAACCTGTTCGTTGACCCACCCCCGGATCGCCGGCATCTGCGCCACCAGCGAGACGTATCGCGTCACATCGGGCCCGCGGATCTCGAGGTCGATGTCCGCGCCCGCGATCATCGGGCGGAACGCGGTGGGCCGCGCGACGAGAGTCACGAGCGCCACCGCCTCCTGCATCTGCGCCTCCGTCCAGCGCGAGACGTCGGGCTGGATCCGAAGCTGCGCGGCCGTCGCCGCGCGATACAGCGCGCCGGAATCGACATGGTACAACCCCGCTCGCGTCGCCACGAGGTGCGCGGTGGACGACTTCCCAGAGGCCGCCGGCCCGTCGATCGCGACGACGATCCGATCGCGACTCCCGTGCGGCGCCGGGCCCCCCCCGCCGCCCCCGCCGCCCCCGCCGCCCCTCGGGCGCGCCGGCATCATACGCTCGTCACGCGCGCGAGATCCGCCCAGAAATCAGGGTACGAGACCGCCGCACAGGCCGAATCATCGATGATGATCTCGCCGCCGGTGGCGGCACCCAGCACGCCGAACGCCATCGCGATCCGGTGGTCGCCCCGCGTGACCACACGCCCTCGGCACCGACCCCGGCCCCCAGTGATGCACATGCCGTCGGGCAGCTCGTCCGCCAGCACCCCGACGGCCCGGAGATTTGACACGGTGAGGGTGATGCGATCGCTCTCTTTCACGCGCAGCTCCGCCGCGCCGGTGATGCGCGTCTCCCCCTCCGCACGCGCAGCGACGCACGCCACCAGCGGCAGCTCGTCGATCATCGCAGGCACATCGTCACCCCCGATCGTGACGCCGCGCAACTCGCCCGGCGCGACGGTGTACGTCGCGGTGGGCTCGCCGATGTCGGTCAGCGCACCCGGTACGGACGCGACGTTCGCGCCCATTGCCGCCAGCGTCCGCATGAACGCGTCGCGCGTCGGACTCGCCAACACGTCCGGGAGTCGGACCGCGCCATTCGCGGCCATCGCCGCGAGCGCCGCGAAAAACGCCGCCGACGACGGATCCCCCGGCACCGCGAGCTCGAACGGCCGGAGCCGCTCCGGTGGCGTGAGCGATACCGAGCCGGGCGCCACACGCACGTCCGCGCCGAGCGCCATCAGAAATCGCTCGGTGTGATCGCGCGAGGGGCGCAGCGCGTGCACGCTCACTGGTACCCCCGAGACCAACCCGGCCAACAGCACTGCACTCTTCACCTGTGCACTGCCCGTCTGGTCCTCCCAGCACATCGTGCGCAGCGGACCGCCGGTCACGGTCATCGGTAGCCCATCGCCATCGTCGAAGGTGACGCGGGCGCCCATCGCCTCGAGCGGCCGCGCGACGCGGCGCATCGGCCGCCGGCTCAAGCTGGCATCACCGATGAATCGGCTCGCAAAGGGGTACGCCGCGCAGACGCCCGCAAGCAGGCGCGTGGTCGTCCCGCTGTTCCCACACTGGAGCGCGCCGACCGGCGCTCTGAGGCCCCGCAGCCCGACGCCAGTCACCCGCATGGCGTCGGCGGCCGCGCTCGGGTGGCCCGGCGTCCGTCCAGGGATCGGCGGCACCACGGCCCCCAGCGCGCGCAACACGCTCGCTGTGGATTGCACGTCAGCGGAATCCAACACGCTGCGCAACACGGACTGGCCGTCGGCCAGCGCCGCGAATATGAGCGCGCGGTGAGAGACCGACTTGTCCCCCGGAACGCGAACCTCGCCGTGCACATGCAGTGACGCGATCGCTGCCACCTCCGACCCTATCGGAGCCACGCCTCGAGCGCCGTGGCCGCGTCGGTCTTGTCGTCACGGTACTTGACCACGATCGGCGTGTGCACCGCCAATCCCTCGGACGCGCCCCACCCGGATGCGATCGGACGCGTCCCTGGAACGACGACCGCGCCCGACGGAATCTCGAGCGGGCCCGCGGCGGTCGCGCGATATACCGCTTGGCGTACGAGATCGTACACGGGCGTGGCCCGCGTCAGGATCAACCCCGCGCCCAGGACCGCCCGGCTCCGGACGATCGTTCCCTCGAACACGCCGCAATTGCCGCCCACCACCACATCATCCTCGATGATCACGGGCGCCGCGTTGATCGGCTCGAGCACGCCACCGATCTGCGCCCCCGCGCTCAGGTGGACGCGTTCGCCGAGCTGCGCGCAGGATCCGACCAGGGCGTGCGAGTCGACCATCGAGCCGGTCGCGATGTAGGCCCCGACGTTGACGTACGAGGGGGGCATGCAGACGACTCCAGCCGCGACGTGCGCGCCGCGCCGAATCGTCGTACCCCCCGGCACGACCCGGACCCCGTCGGCCAGCACGAACGTGCGGGCGACCATGGTGTCCTTGTCGAAAAACGAAAACGGCCGTATCGATCGACCCGCGGCATCGCGCGGCGACTGGTCCACCAGCGTCCCCAGTCGAAAGCCGAGCAGGATGCCGCGCTTCACCCACCCGACGGCGTGCCATGACCCGTCCGTCAATCGCTCGGCCGCGCGGACTGATCCCGCCTCCAACGCGTCCATCAGCGATTCGATGGTCGCCCGCACCGCGGGATCGTCGGCCGCCGCTGGCGCGGTCGCACCCGCCTTGACGAGCGCGTCGATCCGGGCACGAAGCTCGGTCGCCTCGGCGGTCTCCGGAGGCCGCGTCACCTGGACTCGCTCATGGAGTCAGCGCGCCAGCCGCGATCAGCGCCGCACGCACCGCCGGCAGATGCCGATCCGCAAGCGGGACGAGCGGCAACCGATGCGTCGGCCCCATCCGGCCGAGGAGGTGCAACGCCGCCTTGGCGGGGAGGGGGTTGGATTCGACGAACGCTGCGCGCATCCACGGCGTCAGCGCGAAATGCGTGCCGCGCGCCGCCGGGAGGTCACCGGCTCGCGCCGACGCGACCAACGCGGTCATCTGTCGCGGCGTCGCGTTCGATGTCACCGAAATCACGCCGTCGCCGCCCGCCGCGATGACTGCCAGCGCCAGCGCATCATCGCCGGACAGCACGGAGAAATGCGCGGGTCGCGCACGCAGGATCTCCATGATCTGGACGAGGTCGCCGGATGCTTCCTTGATCCCCGCGATCCCTGGCACGGCCGCCAACTCCAGCGTCGTCGCGGCCTCCATGTTGACGCCGGTCCGCCCGGGCACGTTGTACAGAATGATCGGCAGCCCCGCCTCGCCCGCTATCGCCCGAAAATGTGCGAGCAGGCCACGCTGCGGCGGCTTGTTGTACATCGGGACGACATGGAGCAAATGGGTCGCGCCCGCCGCGCGCATCTCCTGCGATTGGGCGATCGCCCGCCGGGTATCGTTGGCGCCCGCGCCCGCGACGACCGGCACCCGCCCAGCGGCTTGCTCGACGGTGATCTCCACCACACGACGGTGCTCGTCGGCGGACATCGTCGCGGCCTCGCCCGTGGACCCGCACGGCACCAGGAAGTCGATCCCCTCGGTGATCTGCCACTCGACGAACTGTCTCAGCGCCGGCTCATCGACCGCCCCGCTCGAGTCGAATGGCGTCACGAGCGCCGTCCCACATCCCGCCAGACGGGCCGTCACGCGCGGCCACCGACCGACGGCGTCGGCGCGGCGTCCGCGATGTCGCGGAGGACGTCGTCCATCGTGAACACGCCCCGACGCCCCACCAGCCAACGCGCGGCCGCCAACGCCCCGTCCGCGAACACCCGGCGGTCGCGGACGATGTGGTGGAGGCGCAATTGCTCGAACGGACCGTCGAAGATCATCTCGTGCTCTCCAGGTACCTGGCCCACGCGAATGCTCGTCACCGGCACGACCCGCCCCAGCGCGTCGCCCACCGCGGCAGCCATGACGCGCGCCGTCCCCGACGGGGCGTCAATCTTGGCCGCATGATGGGTTTCGACCAGGTGCGTATCGAATGAACCGACCGTGCGCACCGCGCGCGCCACGGCCACCGCGGCCGCAGTCATCGCTACGGCACCAACCGAGAAATTCGCCGCCCAGAGCATCGCACCCCCGCCCCGCTCGACCTCTCCACGGAGATCGGACAATGCATCGTACCACCCGGTCGTCCCTACGACCACTGCGCACCCCGCGGCGAGGCAGGCGCGGACGTTTGCGGCCACCGCGCTACCGGTCGTGAACTCCACTGCGACGGCCGCGCCGTCGAGTCGCTCGCGGGTCAATGGTTGGCCCCGCCCGATCCGCGATCGCACCGGCCACCCGCGAGCGATCGCGAGCGCATCGACGGCCTGACCCATCCGGCCCAGTCCCACGATCGCGAGTGGAGGATATCCTGGGTCCCGCCCATGGGCATCGCTCATGGCGCGATCCGTTCAACAACCGCGGCCGCCCCGGCCACAACGGGTACCGTCGCCTCGAAAAACGCGGCATGCAATCGACGGATCGCCGCCACGACCTGATCCGCGTCCACGATGATCGTCAGGTTGATCCCCGTTGCGCTGAGCGAGAGCATGTGCACGGGGATTCCGCGTATGGCCGACAGCGCCCGAGCCATCGCGTCGCTGTCATCCGCCAGTCCGGCGCCAACGATCGCCACGACGCCGCGGGCGCGCTCGACGGACACGTCTCCCAGTGCCGCCAGCTCCATCAGAATGGCATCGAGCCGGTCCGTGTGGTCGAGCGTGATCGACACCGACACCTCCGATGTCGCGACGACGTCCACTGAGGCCCGATGTCGCTCGAATGTCTCGAAGACCTGCCGGAGGAACCCGGGTGTGAACAGCATGCGCGACGACCGGACTTTGACCACGGTGATCGGCGTCTTGCCCGCGATCGCGCTCACCGCCCGCCGGGGCGCGTCGAACGTGATCCGCGTGCCGGTCCCCGATGGGTTCCGGGTGTTGTAGACGTAGACGGGGATCCCGAGGCGGACTGCCGGGGCGATCGTGCTGGGATGCAGGACTTTCGCCCCGAACGACGCCAGCTCCGACGCCTCGTCGAACCGGATGGATTCAATGACGCGCGCCCCATCGACCAGCCGCGGATCCGCGGTCAGCATGCCATCCACGTCCGTCCAGATCTCTATCGCGTCGGCGCCTAACGCCGCGCCGAGCAGCGACGCGGTGTAGTCCGATCCACCCCGCCCCAACGTCGTGGTGATCCCCTCGCGCGTCGCACCGACAAATCCGCCGATCACGGGGATGCGCCCCGACCGCACCCGCGGAATGACGTGTGCGCGAACCGCGGCGGCGATCGCATCCGGCTGCGGCTCCGCCTTGGTGAAGGTCGCATCCGTCACCATGACGTGCCGCGCATCGACGATCTCCGCAGGCAGTTTCGCGGCGACGTAGGCCGCAGCCACGAGAAGGCACGACAACATCTCTCCGGTGGCCGCGATCGCATCGAGCGACCGGGGAGTCAGGTGTCCGAGTATCGACAGCGCCTCCGCGAGACTCGCGAGCTCGTCCAGGAGGGGACTCATCTCCGAGCACAGCTCGACGGCCGCGGCCCCGCGCCCAAGCAATACTTCTGCCTCGCTGAAGTGTCTGGATCGCAATCCCTCGACCGCCTGGAGCGCCACGATCAGCTTCCCGGCCGCTGCCTGCTCCGCTACCGAGAGCAAGACGTTGGTGACGCCCGAGAGCGCTGACACGACGACGACGGGACCCCGCAGTGCGCGGCCACGGACGATCTCGGCCGTCGCCCGGATGGCCGCCGCCGAGCCGACCGACGTGCCGCCGAACTTGACGACGATCATGGGGCGCTCAGTGTGCGCTCACCGAATACGGCGTCACTCGCCCGCGAGGTGGCCGCGCGCGGCCAGCACTTCGGCGTTGAGCACCGACCCGCCGGCCGCGCCACGGATCACGTTGTGCGCCATGGCGACCAGTCGCAGATCCAGGATCGGGTCGCGCCGGACGCGCCCGACGGTGACGGTCATGCCTCCCCCCGCAAGCGCGTCCCGCCGCGGCTGCGGGCGCCCTTCCGTCATCGTCACGACGAGTGCCCGCTCAGGCGCCATCGGCAACCCCTGCACCGCCGGATCGCCGCGCCATGCACGCATCACGTCCACGGCCTCGGCAGCCGTGACTCGACGCCCGAGCTTGACGGTCAGACACGCGAGATGCCCGTGCTCCACGGGCACGCGATTGGTCTGCGCGCTGACCGCAAATGGCGCGGGCCGGAACGCCGCTCCATCCCATCCACCGAGCATCTTGGGCAGCTCGCGCTCGACTTTCTCTTCTTCTTCCCCGATGTACGGGATCACGTTGCCGAGGATATCCAACGACGGCACGCCGGGGTATCCCGCCCCCGACACCGCTTGCATCGTGGTGATGAAGACCTGTTCGATCCCGAATGCGGCGTGCAGCGGCGCCAGCGCGATCGCTGCGCCCGTCGCCGCGCAATTGGGGTTGGTCACGATGGCGCCCGACCAGCCGCGACGCACCCGCTGAGCCTCGAGCGCGTCGAGGTGGGAGGCGTTGATCTCCGGGATGACGAGCGGGACATCTTCCTCCATCCGGAAGTTCTTGGCATTGCTCAGCACGACGCGCCCCGCGCGCGCAAACGCGGGCTCGATGTCCCCAGCGGCTGCGGCATCCAGCGCTGAGAACACGATGGGCGCGTGGATCACGGCGGGATCGCATGGCGGGACCGTGAGATCCCCAATGCGCGGCGGGAGCTCGGACTCCAGCCACCGGGTGGCCTCTCGGTAGCTCCGGCCAGCCGAGCGGTCGGACGCCGCAACCTCGGCGACTTCGAACCACGGGTGGTAGGAGAGCACTCGGATGAATGCCTGGCCGACCGCGCCGGTCGCGCCCAGGATCGCGACCGGCCACTTCCGCCGCGGCGTCGCCGGATGGGACGGACGATCGACCGCGCTCATGCCGCCAGGAGGGTCCGGATGAGTCGCTCGTACGCGTCCACACTGGACCGCAATTCAGTCAGGTCGATGTACTCGTCCGGCGTATGGGCCACGTGGATCGAGCCCGGTCCGAACAGCAGCGGCGTACCCCAGCGGTCGAGCAGCGGGATATCGGAGGTATACGCGACCGGCGCAGCCGCAAATCCCGGCACCACGTGAAATCGCTGAGCCGGGATGTACGACCCGTACTCGATCTCCGCGGTGTCGCCCACGCATCCCTCGATGGCCCGTTTGACGGGACCGACGTCACCGACCAGCCGCACCATCAATTCCGCTTCCGCGTGGCCGGGGATGATGTTCGCGGCCGTTCCGCCACGGATGACACCGATGTTCACCGTGGTCGCGCCCAGGATGGGGTCCGTCGGCAGGCCGACCGCGGCGATCCGAGGGAGGAGCGTCAACAAGGGGTCGATGGCGGACAGACCGAGCGCGGGATAGGCCGAGTGCGCTTCACGCCCCCGCGTCCGCAGCGTCACCCGCAAAGAGCCTTTCGCGCCGGTCGCCAAGTGACTCTCGGTCGGCTCCCCATTGATCAGGAATCGGCTCGTCGTCGGCAGCCGGTTGGCCGCGCGGGCACCGTCGGAGCCCTGCTCCTCACCCACGAGGAACAGTAGCGCGACGCGCGGCTCGCCGTGTGCCACCAATCGGTCGGCTGCGGCCAGCATCGCGGCCGCAATCCCTTTCGCGTCACACGCGCCGCGCCCATACAATCGGTCGCCGTCGCGCCGCGGCGGGACATGAGGCGTCACGGTGTCGAGGTGGGTGGACAGAGTGACACTGTCCTTCCCCACTGACGCCGCCCGCGTTGCCCACACGTTGCCGCGGCCCGGGGTCACCTCTTGGATGGTAATGTTCCAATCCCGGGCGACGAGCCAGCGCGAGACGAAGTCTACGACTGCCGCCTCCTGGCCACTCGGTGACGGTATCGACACGAGCTCGGCGGCGATCGCGGCCGCGTCGGTCGTCTGCTCTTCGGTCATTGGCGCAATATTAGTCACCCCGCGTCACGGGGAAAATGCGGCGGCCGCGATTGGCCGCCTCTCGCCGTGGCAGACGTATCATTCTAGCTTTGGGACAATGCGAAAATCGATTCAGCTCTTGTTGACCGTCGGCGTCGAAGGGGACGACGAGCCGGCGCACGACTTTGCGCGGCGTGCCATCGCGGCCGTGCGGGATGCGGTCAAGGTCGGACGGTCGCGTCACCCGGATCTCACGATCTCGGTGCACAAGGCGATCGAGGATCCCGAAGCGACCAAGTCCTCGACACCGTCTTAGCACGACCTGATCACGACTGGGTGACAGGTCGGCACGACCACGCGACCCCAACGGCATAGGCCAACGGCATAGGCCAACGGCATAGGCCGGTCGAGTAGCCCGGCGCTACAGGATGCGGGCGCCGAACGCGCTGACGATTAGATCGACCGCGAGTTCGGCCGTCCGGTTCCGTTGGTCGAGCACGGGATTGATCTCCACCAAGTCCATCGCCAACAACCGACCGGAATCCGCGGCCATCTCGAGCGCCAGGTGCGCTTCGCGAAATGTCGCGCCGCCGCGAACTGGTGTCCCTACGCCTGGCGCATCCGACGGATCGATCCAGTCCGGGTCGCACGACAGGTGGATCCCCCCGGTCTCGGTCGATGCGATCGCGATGGCATCCGCCATCACGGCCTGGAGCCCGCGCTCGTCGATGTCACGCATGGTGAACGCCGTAATACCGAGATCCCGGATGTGCTTGCGTTCCGGGGGATCCAGATCCCGTAGCCCGACCATCACGCATTGCTGAGGGCGCAGCGCGGGGTGCGGCGTCGAGATCGCGGAGAGCCGCCGGTCGCCAAGTCCCAGGAGGTGTGCGACCGGCATGCCGTGCAGATTGCCACTGGTGCTCGATTCCGGCGTATTGATGTCGCCGTGCGCGTCGAGCCAGATCACCCCCACCCGTTCGCCGCGCTCCGCCAACGCGGTCGCCACGCCCGCGATCGACCCCATGGCCAGCGAATGGTCGCCCCCCAGGACGAGGGGGGTGACCCCCTCGCGAACCGCGGCCGCGGTCTCGACCGCCAGCGCGCGACAGACTCCCGCGATCGCGACGAGCGCCTCGCCGGGACTGTCTGCGAGGTGCTCCCGCTGAGACACGATCAAGTTGCCTCGATCTTCGACCTCGTGGCCGAGCACGCGCAGGCGGTCGGCCAGCCGGGCGATCCGCAGCGCCGAGGGCCCCATGTCCACGCCTCGGCGACTGGCGCCGAGGTCGAGGGGGACGCCGATGATGCGAATCGACCGCGCGGTCAGCGTCGTCTCCCTAGGCTGTTGGCGCAGTGCACGCCAGCTGTCGGATGGAACACGTGGGCTCGTCGCACGCGCTGAAGCTACGGTTGCGGCACGCCGCGACAAGGCCGCGCATGGGCCAGCGGGCGGCGGCGCATCACTCGGGTGCGGCGAGCGTCAGCTTGCCGATCCTGCGGCGCTCGATCACCGGAGCCGACGCGTCGCGCGTGAGCGCATAGGCATCGCCATAAAGTGTCACGGTCCGCCAACGTGGTACGGCGTGCTGCCCGCGCCACGTCTCGAGCAGCGCGCGTGCCCGGGCACTGTCGAACGGCTGATCGGGGCTCAGGACGATGGCCACGAGGCCTCGCCATCGCTCGGTGCCGAATCGTCGCCCCATCACGGGGTCGAAGCTCAGCGTCCAGTCCTGCGGCCGGCCGGCGCTGTCGATCGCGACGATCGAGAGACGCTCAGAATTCGGCGGCTCAATGACATCGAACGCCGGATAGCAGGCGATCGGCCACGTTCGCCCAAAGTGCGTGACGCCGGCAATCGCGAATGATCCGAGCAGTCCCACGGCTGCGTAGCGAAGCGCTGGCGACACATCACGCGCGGCCGAGCCGCGGGGCTCCGAGGTTTCCGGGATCGCGATGCCGATGCGGGCCGCCCCAGTCCTGGCCGTGCGCGCGTTGGCCACGCCCGCGAGTGAGTGAATGGCCCGCGCACCAGCGGGTGCAGGTACCAGCCAGAGGAGCGGGATGCGCGCGGCAACGGCCCGCTCCACCTCGTCCCGGCCTGAGATCGCCGCCCCGCTCCCGTCGGCGCCTGCCTCAGCCACCCCGGAGGATCCGTTCACTGTCGTTCCGGAGTCGCCGGCGATCGACGCATCGCTCGCCACCGCGCTGACACGCACCAAGTCGAGCCAATCGCACGCCACGACGACGCCCATGAACCGGCGTGACCCGGCGTCGGCGGCATCGTAGCGCAGTGTGATCGGTTCCAGGCGCCGTCGCGTCGCTACCCATCGGAGGCACCGCGTCCAATCGATGAACACGACGTAACACACCTGGAGCGCGGCAAACCGGATCCCCATGACGGCCGCCGTCGCTTCGTGAAATGCCAGCCCTGCCAGCGCGGCCGCGGGGCGCAATCGTCGTACGAGGATCGCGAAGACGAATCCGAGCTCGAAGACGATGGTCGCGACGGCCATGAGTCCCAGGAGCGCGGAGCGGCCAAGGACCCAATGCCGAAACGGCGACATCGGAAATTCCTGGAGCTTGGCCAGGATGAGCAGCTGCATGTGGTCGCTGCTAAACCATTGGGTGCCCGCGCGCGCGACCTTCCAGGCGCCCGGAAAGAAGTAGGCGAGCCCGATGTAGAGCATCATCGTTTGAAGCGCGAGCGAGTAGGCACGTGCCGGTCTGATCCGGCGCACGAGCCCCTGGTCTGCGTCGCGAACGGCGGCGCGGATCGCGTCAACTGAGAGGGTATCGCAGGACGGCGCGATCGCGAGCAACACGCTGAAGAGTACCAGGTGGTTGATGGTGTGATTGACTTTGCCGAACAGCTGCGGGATGGTGTGCAGGTAGAACGCGGTCAGAGCCGTGAGCCCGCACATCGTCCGGCCGGCCAGTCCGATGAGCCCGAGTGTCGCAGTGACGAGGAGCACGGCGTAGGCAGCGACGACGATCGGCGTGGCGAGCGGCACGTGGGACGCGATGTGTCCCCAGCCGCGCGGTGCCACCAGCAGCGCGGGGTCGAGCGCCGCGAAGTCGAGTAGGGCGCGGAGTCGCGTCTCCCAGAGGACCGCGCCCATGACCACGACGCGCGCCACCGCGAGATTCAGCGCGGTGGATTCCTCGTGGACGAAACGCGTCACCACGTGGCGGCGGCGCTCGAGCACGAGCAGGGCCAGCCCCGCCAGCGCCAAGATCAGTCCGAGCCGCGCACTGGCGACCACGATATCGATCGGCACACGGTAGCCCCACTGACCCGCCTGCATGGGTGGCGTCATCGGAGCGGCGGGCCCGATCACGTGCCGTCGTCGCGGTCGTCCGGCATCACGATGTGGTACGACGTCACGTGCTCGTGTTCGTTGCGATCCCGACGGCCGCCTCCACGTGCGGTCCGCTCAGGATGCCGCGCTCGATGTAGATCGGCCGGATGAGGCGGCGAATCGTCGGGAGTTGCGCAGCGAACCAGAGGGCGCCCGCGATACAGGCGACGCCGCCCAGTCTGATCGTGTCGGGCGCCCCGATCCGATCGGCCACGACGCCGCCGATGAGACTCCCGATCGGCGCCGTCCCCAAGAACGCCATCGTGTAGAACGCCATCACGCGGCCGCGAAGGCGATCCTCGACCACGGTCTGGATGATCGTGTTGGTGGACGCGAGCGCGACCATGAATCCGCCCCCGACCAGTGGGAGGATGGCGAGTGAGAGCCAGAGCACGCGTGAGAAGGAGAAGGCCACGAGTCCCACGCCAAAGGTGCCGCACGCGATCGGGATCACGCGCCCCAGGCCGACGACTGAGCGTCGAGAGGCCAGGTAGAGTGCCCCCGACACGGCGCCCATCCCGGACGCGGTCATCAGAAAGCCCAGCGTGTGGGGACCGCCGTGGAGGACCCGTGACGCGACGGCCGGCATCAACACCGTATACGGCATGCCCATGGTACTCAGGAGCGCGAGCAGCAGCAGTGCCGTGCGGACGGGCTGAAATCCCGACACATAGGCGAACCCGGCTTTGAGCTCGTCGATCATCCGAGCGCCCGAATGGTCCCCCGATGGGCGCCAATCGCGCATGGCGAGCAGCGACGCGATGACGGCGAGGTACGAGATCGCGTCGATCGTGAAGCACCATCCTTCGCCCGCGGCAGCGATGACGAGTCCACCGATCGACGGGCCAAGGATCCGACTCCCATTGACCATCGTGGAGTTCAGCGCGATCGCGTTCGCCAGATCGGCGGGCTCCGCGACCATCTGGACCACGAACGCCTGTCGGGCTGGAGTATCGAAGGCGTTGATGACTCCCTGGGCGAACTGCAGGACCAGAATGTCGGTGACCGAGATGACGCCCGCGAAGGTGAGTGCGGCCAGCGCCGCCGATTGCAACATGGACAGCGTTTGGGTCACCACGAGAATGCGATGCCGATCCCAGCGGTCCACGAGCACGCCGACGAACGGCGCGAGCACGAGGGTCGGGATCTGGCTACAGAATCCGACGATGCCGAGGAGGAGGAGCGATCCGGTGAGCCGGTAGACGAGCCAGCTCGTGGCGATCCGCGTGATCCAGGTCCCGACCAGGGAGACGGTCTGGCCGCCAAAAAACAACCGGTAGTTGCGCGAGCGGAGCGCGCGCACCACGTCCCGGGATCCGTCCGCGGGCCGCGTCGCGGGCAGTGTCGCCGCCACTCGGCGGGCATCAGCCGTCGACTCGTCAGCCATAGCGATCGGTCTCTTGCACGCGCGGTGCCGCGCGGGTCATCTCACGCCGTAATACGCCTCGATGGCCCATGTGATGACGTGGTCCACGAGCCGCCGGGTATTGGGATCGAGTGGGAACGGGGCGTCGCGGTAGGCAGTCCGCACGACCCGTTTGACCTCGATCACGACGCGTTCCGGTGGGTCGCCGCGCTGTTTGAGGTATTGGACGAGGACCGACACCGCGTCGGACAGCTTCCCGACGGCGGGCGACATCGCCCCCGAGTGCTCGCGGAGGGCGTCCTCGAGCGTGGCGTGCCCGTCAGTTGGCCGCTGGTGCCGCTCAGCACCCGACGACTCGCCCTCGCTTGCCGAATCGGATGTGGACAGGGGGATACTGGGCTCGCAGTGGACCAGCTCGGCGCCTGGTGGCCTCGGCGCGGGGGACAACAGGGTCCACACTTGCCCGGCGGACGAGGGAAGTCAATAGGATCTACCCCTCGAATGCGGCTTTGACACCAGACGTCCCGCGCCGCGCGACTCGTCCGCCGTGGCTACCAGCTCGGGGCCATCAGCGCGATCCCCACACCGCCCGGTCGCCCCCACATCGCCACGACATCGCCAGCGACAGCGCAATCGCTATCTCGCGCCGGGCCGCTTGCGGGGCACCTTCGCGCCCTTCTTCCGCGCCTCCGAGAGTCCGATCGCGATCGCCTGCTTTCGGCTGGTGACGGTGCCGCCCTTTCCGCCGCGTCCGGATTTCAGGGTCCCCCGTTTGCGGCGCCGCATCGCGCTCGCGACGCGTTTCGATGCCGCCGCTCCGTACCGCTTCGTGGTCGATTTCCGGGGCGTGGGCTTCCGTCCCGCACTCTTGCGTCGGGGTCGCTTCTGCGCTGCCATGAGATGCCTCCGTATGGTGGTTGCGCGCGAAAAACGCAAATCTGGTTCCACCGCACGGCAGAGTGCCCTGCCAGCGCCGCGAGGGCCGGATCGATGACCTCACGCGTCCGGGCTCCTCTGTGGCGGCGCGCGTCTGCCGCCCCGTCAACGACGCCGTGACAGGGATCTGCGCGCTGTTTTGATTATCGGGATCGTCATGCTACCCGATGCGGCTGTACTGATCCAGCATCTGCTGGTCATCGCCATGGTCGTGGTCGCCCCGGTGTGGGACCGGATGGCGACACGCGATCTCAAGACGAGCGCCGACCCAAACGTCAAACGCCGCTACTACCGGATCACGAGTATCGTGCTGTGGACCGCGAGCGCGGTGGCCTGCCTCGCCGTGGGCGGCTACTCGGCCCTCTCGCGTGTCGGCCGCATCACCGCTGACGCGCCCTGGTTGCCCAGCGGCGGGCGCGGAGCGGACCTGGTCCAGGGCGCGATTATCGGGATGCTCGTCGTCCTGGTCGTACCGGCGGCAATGGCGCGCTGGATCCCCAAGATTCGCGCGCGGACCACGAAGGCCTTCAAGTCGCTCGCGTTCTTTCTTCCCACGACCCGCAATGAGCGCGTCTGGTGGGCGATCGTGTCGGTCAGCGCGGGCGTGTGCGAAGAAATCATCTTCCGCGGATTCCTGCTTCGCTACCTACACACCGCGCCGTGGCACCTGAGCCTGGCGTGGGCCGTGGCGGTGGCCGCGGCAATCTTCGGTCTCCAGCACCTCTACCAGGGCGTCGCCGGCGTCGCGCAGATCACCGCGATGGGCGTGGTGTTCTGCATCATCTTCCTCATGACCGGCAACCTGCTGGTACCCATGCTCCTGCATACCGTGATCGACCTGCGAGTCTTGCTGCTATTGGAGCCCGCCCCCGCGTCACCATAGCCGCGCTCACGAATCACTACGCGCCCGCCCCGACCCGCGCTCCGCTATTTCGTATCCACCACCGTCGGCAGGACGCGGACCTCGACACCTTCGCGGATGTCGTCCGACGGGTTGACCACGAGCTGGGCGTCGTTGTCGAGCCCCGCCACGACCTCGACCTCATCGCCGAAGTCGCGACCCAACTCGATCTTCTGGTAGTGGACCGTGTGGTTGGGCCGGACGACGGCGACTTCGGCGCCGTCGGACCGGATGACGAGGGTGTTGGCGGGCGCCACCAATGGTGGAGTGGCATTGGTAATCGCGAACCGGACCTCCACGTACATACCCGGCAGCAGCACACGCTTCGGGTTGGGGATCTGGACTTCGGTGAGCAGGGTCCGTGACGCCGCGTCGAGCGCCCGCGCGTTGCGTGCGACGGTCCCGCGAAACATTCCGTCAGGCAGCTCCCGCACCAGGACATCCGCTCGCGCACCTGGTTGGACCAGGCTCATCGCGCTTTGCGGGACGTTGACGTAGACGCGCACCGTGTCCGTTCCCGCCACCGTGAACAACGGGCGCGCCGACGCGTTACCCGTGCCGTTCAGCCCGGCCCCGGCGGTGACGAGATTGCCGACGTCAACGCTGCGGGAGGTGACGACGCCGCTGAACGGCGCTGTCACCCGTTCGAACCGCTGCAGCTCCACGAGTCGCTGGTAGTTCGCCTCGCCGGACGCGAGGTTGGCGACCGCGGCGTCGTACGCGGCCTGCTTCTCGTCCACCTCCTGCGGGGTCACGACGGAGTCATGCGCCAGCAACGCCCACCGATCGACCGTGCGTTTCGCCAGGTTGAGATTGGCATGCAACTGCCCGAGATCGGCCTTGGCCTGATCCGACTGCTGATCGATCTCCGGCGACTGGATCTGCGCCAGCAGCTCCCCCGCTGTGACGCGTGCGCCGATATCCGTCGTCCACCGCTCGACGTAGCCGGTCGTCCGTGCGTAGATCGGCGACTCGTGGAGTGACTCGATCGACCCGGGAAGCACGAGATCGGAGGTCGGCGACGCACGCTTGACCGTCACGACCGTGACTTCGACCGTCCCATGAACGGATGCCGACTCCGCCCTGAGCTCGCGCGCGTCCCGGAGCCGCGGGATGATCCCGACCACGATCAGGAGGCCGAAGACGAGGGCCACCGCAGCGCTGATGATCTTCATGTCTGGACCTCCGCCCCCTGAACGCCTCGACCACGGACCACACTATAGACGACCGGCACGACGAACAGCGTGAACACCGTCGCCACCAGGAGCCCCCCGATCACGGCGCGCCCTAAGGGCGCGTTCTGCTCGCCACCTTCTCCCAGCCCGAGCGCCATCGGCAGCATGCCGATGATCATCGCCAGCGCCGTCATCACGACCGGCCGCAACCGCGTAAATCCCGCATCCGCGGCCGCTTCGATTGGAGTCCGGCCGGCGATCCGCCGGTCATTGGCAAACGTCACGAGCAGGATGCTGTTGGCGGTGGCCACACCCATGGCCATGATCGCGCCCATCAGCGACGGCACGCTGAACGTCGTATGGGTGGCGAAGAGCGCCCAGAGTATACCCGCCAGGGCCCCGGGAAGCGCCATGATGATGATGAAGGGGTCGGACCATGACTGGAAATTGACGACCATGAGGAGGTAGACGAGCACAATCGCGAATGTGAGACCGGCGCCCAGTCCGGTGAACGAATCCCGCATGCTCCGAACTTGTCCACGCATCACGATTTGCGTTCCCCGTGGAAGCGTGCGTCTCGCGTTGTTCAAGATGCGATCGATGTCGGTCGCCACGCCGCCCAGGTCACGGTCCTGGGTCGCGGCAAAGATGTCGAAGACGGGTTGCACGTTGTAGTGGCTGACCTCGAGCGGGATGGTGCTACGGTGCATCGACGCCACGTTGCCGAGCACTTCCGGCGGAGGCGCCGACGCCAGTGGCACCCCACGCGAGGCATCGTCGGCATCCCCGATCACCCCCGCCGTCGGCGATCCGATCGCGGTCGCATTGACCGCGTCGAGCGATGTGACGCGGATCGGCGGGGTCTGCACCACGAGTCCATACACGATGCCGTTCTTGGGGCTCAGCCAATAGTTGGGGGCGGCCTGGACCGTCGACGACAGCGACGTCAGCACGCTCGTGGCGACGTTCTGCTGCGTGAGCCCGAGCAGCGCGGCGCGCGTGCGATCGACGTCGAAGCTGAGCTCAGGCGCGGCGATCACCTGTTGCACCCGGACGTCCACCGTCCCCTGCACCCGGCGCATCTCGTCCGCCAGCCGCTGGGCGAGCGCGTAGTTCCCCGAATCTCGCCCCACGACCTGCACGTCGATCGGCGCCGGGATCCCGAAGTTCAGGATCTGGCTCACGATGTCGGCGGACCCGAACGAGAAGGTTCCCTGAGGGAAATCGGTTCGCAGGCGGCGGCGCAACGTCTTGATGTAGTTCCAGGTCGAGACCTGGTGGTCGGGGACGAGCGAGATCAGCACTTCGGCATCGGCCGCGCTGATCGTCGGCGTATCGCTCGTCGAGAGGTTGATCTGGCTGTTCGGGAGTCCGATGTTGTCGAGGATGTCGCCCAGTTCCTTGGGCGGAATCACCACGCGCACGATCCGGTCCACCGACGCGACGAACTGTTCCGTCTCTTCGATCCGCGTGCCGGCCGGGGCGCGGACGTGCAGCCGGATCTCACCCGCATCGACGCGCGGGAAGAAATCCTGGCCCACGAATGGCACGAGGCAGGCGGACACCGCGCAGAACACGACCGCGGCCAGCGCGATGAGCCGCCGGTGCCGGAGCGCGACGGCGAGTGCGCCGTGGTACCGGTCGCGGAGCTGCTCGAATTTGGCGTTGAAGGCGTGATAGACGCGCCACACGATTCCGGTGCCGCCCGTCGCGTGGCCCTCCGCCCCGCCGGCGGCGTACATCGTCGCCTCCTGCTTGAGCAGGAACTGCACCATGGTCGGCACGATCGTCCGGGAGAGCAGATACGACGCCAGCATCGCGAAGATCACGGCCATCGCCAGCGGCCCGAACAGCGAGCCGACGATCCCGCCCAGGAAGAACACCGGGACGAACACGATGCAGATCGCCAGCGTCGAGACGAAGGCCGGCACCGCGATCTGCGACGCGCCGTCGAGGATCGCCTGCGTCAGTTCCTTTCGTTGGCCGAGGTTCCGGTGGATGTTCTCGATCTCGACGGTCGCGTCGTCCACCAGGATCCCGACCGCGAGCGCCAAGCCGCCCATCGTCATCACGTTGAGCGTCTGGCCGAGTGCCGCGAGGGTGATGATCGAGCACAGGATCGACAGTGGGATCGACGTGGCCACGATGAACGTGCTCCGCCAACTGCCGAGGAAGAGCAGGATCATGAGCGCGGTGAGGCACGCGGCGATCGCGGCCTCGCGCAGCACGCCCTGGAGCGCGGCGCGTACGAAGATCGACTGGTCGATCACATAGCGGATCTCGAGCGACGTCGGCAGCCCGGCGGCGACCTTGGGCAGCTCCTCGTGGACACGACGCACGACATCCAGCGTCGAGTTCCCGACGGCCTTGAGGATGCTCTGGAGCGCGCCCCGCGAGCCGTTCTGCCGGACGATGTTGGTCTGGACGGCGAACCCGTCGTGGACGTGCGCCACATCGCGGACGTAGACCATCGCGCCGTTGACCTGACGGATGGGCAGGTCGTTCAACTCATCCACCACCTCCGGCGTGTTGTTCAATCTGACCTGGTATTCCCGCTCGCCCAATTTCACGGTGCCGGACGGGAGGGTGAGATTCTGCGCGTTGATCGCGAGACTCACGTCGCTCGGGCTGATGCCCTTGGCGACCAGCGCGTTGGGGTCCAGGTCCACCATGATCTGGCGCACCTTTCCCCCGTAGAGTCCGGGCCATTGCGAGCCCTGGACGGTCGCCAGCTCGACCCGGAGGAAGTTCGACGCGTAGTCGTTGATCTGCTGCTCGGACAGCGTCTTGCTGCCGATCCCGAGCTGGAGGATCGGCACGTTGGTGGCGTTGAACTGGATGATCAGCGGCGGCGTGGTCCCGGGCGGGAACGAGCGCAGCGCCGTCTGGCAGAATGCGGTGACCTGCGCGTTCGCCGCGCCGATGTCCACCCCGGGGTGGAAGTAGATCTTGATGACACCGACGCCGAAGAGTGAATTGGACTCGACGTGCTCGATGTCGTTCACCACCGTCGTCGCGAACCGCTCGGAGGGCGCCACGATGCGCTGCTCCATGTCGCGCGGGCTCATTCCCGGGTAGATCCACACCACGTTGATGACGGGGCTGTTGATCTCGGGAAAGACGTCGGCCGGCGTGCGCAGGATCGCGAGGATCCCGAAGATGATGACCAGGAGCGCCCCGACGACGAAGGTGTAGGGGCGCCGGAGGGCGAGTCTGACTATCCACATTGTGCATAATTACGCATGACCGAAGTGTATCGCTGTGGTTTGGACGGCTGGGTTGGGTGGTCGGTGGTTGGTGCGCACCCGCGGCCGGCCCACACGCCCGCGTGAACTCGCCTCATGTTGCCCGTCGCCAACGAGGGATCGCCCCACGAAGAGTCGCGGAGCGCGTCAGTCTGTCGCAATATTCGGGACCGATCGTCCGGCCGCAGGGCACGAAGCCGCGAGCCCGTTACGCCACCGATACATCACCTGCGCGCTATGCTGAGCGGTTCGGTCGCCACCCGTCCGTCGGGTCGAATCCACGTTCGACACAGCGGATGGCCGTCCGGTGCCGTGAAGTGCGCTGGATATGTCCCGCGATGTGCCGGCGCCAGGGGAGCGCTGTCACTCGGGTCGAACCGATCGACGCTCACGCCGCGCGATGGTCCACAAGATGGTCCGCGACATGGCCGTTAATCGTGGTATCGCCTGACCAGCTCGACGCAGCAATGTCGGCGGACGCGCCTCGCGTGCGCGATACTCGGCGTGTCCGGCATGACGCCACACCACACGCATCCAGCGCACGCTGGGATCTTCCTCTTGCCGCACTGGGTGATGACCGCGCCCGCCTGTGGGTGGCGAAGGCGACGATGGGATTGACGAGCGAACGCGACTTAATGTATTAGGTGACTATCGCGGCATAACTGTATTACATGCATAGTATTACACGTACCATTCATGCGCTTTACCATCGGCGCTGAGGAGTCACATGGGACATTTGCTGCGCGCGGGCGCGGGACACGCGTCGCACCGATGGGCACGCGGGGGCGCGGCCGCTAAGCGGCTGCGACCGCCGACCAGACGATCCCGTGAAAGAGATCGTCCATTTCCTCCGGTGACGCCGTCCTCTTGCCATCGATCCACCACAGCAGCAGCGACAACAGGGCGCCCGCGAGCGCGTGCGCGACGGCCGCTCGGCGCCCCGGAGCCAACGTCCGGGCTCGTGTCAGCTCGACCAACCGCTGTTCGATCCCGCGAGCGAAGTGCGCGCGGCCAAGGTCCAGAAAGTCATGGATTCTGCCCGACGCGACCAGCGCATCGTAGAGCTGGCGTGAATCGGCGACGTGGCCGAAGAGCTCACGCACGGGCGCGACGCGATCGCCGGCATCGCTGTGCCCGGCGAGCGCCGTGGCTATTCGCTCGAGAAACTCGTCGAGATCGCTGACGAAAAGGTCGTTCTTGTCACGAAAGTATTCGTAGAACGTGGACCGCCCAACCCCGGCGCGGTCGAGTAGCTCCTGCACGGTGATGGCATCGAAGGGCTTTTCCTGGATGAGCACCATCAGCGCGTTGCCCAGCAGATTGCGCGTGCGCTGCACTCGTCGATCGGGCTTCCGTCGCCGCGGACGGGCGTTTCCGGACACTCGGCGCCTCTTTGTTCGGTTGTGACAGTCGACAGACCACCACTCCGAATCTACGCTTCGCCGTATGACAGACAATCGACTCGGCGGGGGCGCCATGATCGTCGGCGCGGTCGCGGCGCTCGTCACCATGAGCCTCCATCCATCTGGCGGCGACCTGCTCGGGCCGGGTCGTCTGTCATCCATGACGCTCCTGGCGGTCGTCGCGCATGGGCTGGCGATTGCGAGTCTGCCGGTCGCATTCCTCGGCGCCCTCGCGCTCAGTCGATACCTGGATTCCCCGCTTCGGCTCGCCGCCGCTGCAGTCGTGGCCTACGGGTTCGCATTGTGCGCAGTAATGGTGGCGGCGGGGCTCAACGGCTTTGTCGCTCCACATCTCCTGCAGCGCGTCGTCACCGAGGCACCGCCGGTGAGCGAGGAATGGCGACTGCTGGCGATCTACACCGGTCTCCTCAATCGCGCCTTTGCGATGATCTTCGTGATGCTGTCGTCGGGAGCCGTCATGCTCTGGTCGGTCGCGATCCTGCGGAGCCACACGCTTGCCAGAAGCGTGGGCATCTACGGCGTCGTGATCGCACCGATCATCGTGGTCGCGGTGGGATCCGGCCACATTGCACTCGACGTCCACGGCTTCGGTGCAGTGATTCTGCTGCAGGCGATCTGGTTCATCAGCGCCGGCACGTCGCTGTGGCGGGCGACGGCTCACTGACACGGTTGTGGCGGGCGGCCACGTGCGCGGAGCTCGCGGCGGTCGTGCTGGCTGCGTGCGCGTGCGCGCGACCTCCCAAGTTGACGGGGCCGGTGGTGGTTCCGTTCGAGCTGCGGGGCGACCTGATCGTGGTGACCGTGGATGTCAACGGCCATCCGGCCGCTCTGATTCTCGATACCGGTACGGGCATCGGGCTGGCGCTCGACAGCGCCTTCGCTCAGCAGGCGCGCGTTGACCTGTCCTGGCATAGTGCGCAGGTCAATGGCCACGCGGCACCACTCGGTACGGCGCGCAACGTCCACGTCGGGTCGGCCCCTCTGGCCGATGTCGGGGTCGTCGTGGTGGACATCGGTACGCTACAGAGCCGCGTCGGACATGATGTCCGCGGTACGATCGGATACGACTTGTTCGATCGGTACGTGGTGACGATCGACTATGACGCCCAGACGATCACGCTCATCGAGCCGGACGCGTTTACATACGCCGGCTCGGGAACCGTCGTGCCCGTAGACCTCGAGCACCACTTGCCGGTGCTCGCCGCGTCGATCATTACTCGCGCCCACGGCGTGATTCCGGTACGACTCCATCTCGATCTCGGCTCTGCCACCTACGCGGTGCGCCTGTCACAGCGGACCGTGGCCGCGTACGACTTGGCGCACGATACGGTCACGGTGCACGGGCTATTCGGCGTTGGCGTGGGTGGCGCGGCCGAGGGAGAGATGCTCCGTATGCCTGTGCTCAAGATCGGGGCCCTGACCATCAGCCGGCCGAGCATGGCGCTCTCCCATGAGATGGACGGGCCGTTTGGCCCAACGGCGAGCACCGATGGGACGATCGGGGAACCAATCCTGCGACGGACGCACCTGATCGTCGACTATTCGCGATCGCGGGTGATCCTGGAGTCGCGGGCACGATTCGATGTGCCGGATACGGTCGATGGGAGCGGCCTGACGCTCGCCTCCGCAGACAGTGCGGGCAGCGCGTGGCGAGTCAACACGGTGCTCGCCGGGAGCGCGGGGGCGAGGGCGGGGATTCACATGGGAGATGAAGTGGTCGGCATTGATGGGCAGCCGGCCGCGGCGCTGCCGTTTGGCCGTATTCGAGAGCTCCTGCGGGCGGACGGCGTCACCCGTCGTCTGGCAGTCCGCCGAGCGGGTACCACCCTCGCCGTTCCGATTGCTCTCAAGATGATCTTCTGAGCAGCGGCCTGGCGCGCGACGCGCACCGCGCCACAGGTCTTGATTCCCCTTTCTGGCCGACTGCTGTCGAAGTGACTACGGCGTCCCGTTCCCGTGCGTCACCGTCTGCTTCGTCCATGTCCCAGGCAACACAACCCGGCCATCGTTGCAGAAACACCGGCGTCCGGCTCTACGTAGGATTAGAGACGGGGCGGCCGGGTCGGGTGGGTATCCACGTGGAGGCCCGGGCGGCCGCGAGTCACGGCGGTCCACGCCGCAGAATAGGTTGAATGATCGGCGAGATCCGCGAGGCGAGTGGCCAGCGGGACTACACCGGTACGAGGAGTGTCAGACAATGAATGAGACCGTTGTTGGACTGGCGGCTTTCGTTGTGGGAGTCCCGGCCTGCTGCGCACTGATCGCCTTCGTAGGGGCGCTGGTATTCCCATCCACGCGAGCAGCGATGGCGGCGTGGGTACACCGCAAGGCCATTCCGGACAGGTTGGACGAGTCGGTGTCGGCTCAGATCATGGCGCTGCGTAACGAGGTCTATGCACTGCGATGCGAAATAGCGGCCGGGGTGCGGGTCCTTCCAGCCGGCGACGCGCCGCCCCGGTGACGCGCCGTCGTCGCGCATCGGCGCGGGGTAGATCCCGCGTTCATGCCGGCGAATCCTGAGCCTACCTGACCAGACACCCGCGCCGCGGCAAGGGGCATCAAAGTCGGCGGGGGGCACGCGTCGGTGGCGGGCGATCACCCCACGTTCCGCTGCGCCGCGCGATACGGGCTGGCCATGAAGCCACGCGCAACGTATTCATACCCGTCATCGCGGAGCCCCACGCGCCATGAATTCTGAGCTCACCGATCGGCTGCAGAAGGCACTCGAAGGCTCCTACCTCCTGGACCGAGAGATAGGCGCCGGCGGGATGGCGACGGTGTATCTCGCCCGGGACCTGAAGCACGACCGATCCGTTGCCGTCAAGGTCGTCCACCCGGAGCTCGCCGCGGTGCTGGGCCCCGACCGGTTCCTGCGCGAGATCGCAATCACCGCGCAGCTCAATCACCCGCACATCCTCCCGCTCTTTGATTCGGGACGGTCTGACGGACTGCTTTACTACGTGATGCCGTACGTCGCCGGCGAGTCGCTTCGGGCGCGGCTCGAACGGGAGCGGCAGCTGTCAATCGAAGACGCCCTTCACATCGCCGAAGGAGTCGCGGCGGCCCTCGACTACGCGCACCGACGCGGGGTCGTGCACAGAGACATCAAGCCGGAGAACATCCTGTTGGCCGATGGGTCGGTGCTGGTCGCCGACTTTGGGGTCGCGCTGGCGGTCACTAACTCAACCGACCGCCGGATGACCGAGACCGGCCTCTCGCTCGGGACGCCGCAATACATGTCCCCAGAACAGGCGATGGGAGAACGTACGATCGACGGACGGAGTGACATCTATTCGTTGTCGTGCGTGCTGTACGAGATGTTGGCTGGCGAGCCGCCATTCACGGGTCCAAGCTCGCAAGCCATCGTGGCCAAGATCTTGACTGAGGCGCCGCCGCCCGTCACTGGCCAACGGCCGGCGACGCCCCCGTCAGTCGCACAGGCCATCCGCAGGGGGCTTGAGAAGATTCCGGCCGATCGATTCGCCACCGCGAGCGATTTCGTTACGGCACTCCGAGCCCCCGTGACGCTCCGGCCCGATACGAGCGACGCACACCTCGCTCCATCCGGCGCGGTCGAGCGCAAGCAAGTCAGACGCTTGCGAGCGCTCGCCATTTCGAGCGGGATCGCGGCGCTTGTCGCGATCGGTGTCGCAGCCCGTGGGTTCCTCGCTCCCGGTGTCAGCCGTTCTGACGCCGGTTTCCAGCTCGCGCGCCAGCTCACCTTTGACGGAACGGTGGGACCGGTGGCGATCTCCGACGACGGGCGTTGGCTCGCGTACACGACGAACGAGTGCAGCGCGGACCACAGTCGGTGCACCGCCGCATTGGAGGTCAGGGAAGTCGATGGCACGCAGTCCGTCCGCATCCTGTCGTGGCCGTCGCTCGGCGAGCATGTGCTCTGGTCGCCCGATGGCGGGACCGTGCTCTTTACCGGGTCGCCCGACAATGCACCAATTGGCGTGTACGCAACGAGCCGGCTTGGAGGGTCGGTTCGCCGCGTCACGTCGGGCGACGATCCGATCGCGTACGCGCCAGATGGTCAAATCCTCGCGGTCGTCGAGTCCCGAGCGGACGGTCAAATGCTGGTCCGATTCGACGCACACTCGTTCGCTCGGCTCGACAGCGTCGCTCTTCCGCGCGCCTATCGGATCATCGGCCTCGCTCTTTCACCGCGCCAGGATCTCATCGCAGCGGTCGGCGAACCCCACGTGAAATTCACGACGGTCTTGCTGCTCTCGCATGACGCGAAGGTCCTCGACAGCGCTACGCTGCATTACGGGGCGTTCCAGGGTGCGCGCGCACCGATTCGATGGGAGCCGTCGGGGACTGGCGTCGTCTTCTTCACCGTGCGGCCCGGTATCGCAGACGACTTGGTGCGACTCTCCGTTCGCGGTGCACGATTCGAATCGCGTCAGGGGCAGATCGTCTTGGGCCAGGTTCCGACTGGATACAGAGGAGAGTTCGACCTGTCGCGAAGCGGACGCCTTGCGGTCGTTGTCGTCCCGACGATCAATATGCTGTCCAGCAGGCCGCTTGACGCCACCAACACGGCGTGGACGTCCGTCATCTCGCGGACCGGCTACATGGCGTGGCCGATGATCGCGCCCGACGGAAAGCGCATCGCGTTGACGGCGACGGACAACCTCGGCGACAACATTTACATTCTGCCCGCGCGCGGCGGCACGCCGCAGGCGTTGACGGCCTCTCACGGCACACACGAGGACCTGCACTGGTCGCCCGACGGTCATCACGTGTCTTACTATGACGACGTCACCGGGCGAGTTGGTATCGTCTCGGTCAGCGACGGCGTCGAGCATCTCTCGGCGGTGTCGGGAGAGTTCAACTGCTGGCTTGGAAATGACGCCCTGGTCGTGGCCCACACTCCGACCATGTTCGTCCTGGTCGACTCGCTCGACCGCGGGGGTGACAGTGTTCGCGTGGCGGACTCCGTTGCCGTCGGATCGCTGATGGCGAGCAATCCGTCCACCGGGCAGATCGCGTATTGGTCTGATGCGGCCCACGGCATCGTGTGGGTCGACGGGCACACGGGACGCACGATCGCAATCGTCCGCTCACTACCGCCGTTGGACGTGATCGGATGGGACGGCGATGCATCGGTGATCTCGGCGACGATGGGCGCCATAAGCTCGAATTCGAACTCCCCTAACGGCACCCTCGGAGGCCCCCAACGGACTCTCGCCCGCGTGTCGCGCGATGGTCGTGTAACCCAACTCGGCATCACCGCGCCCCTCGCATGTCAGTCAGAACTCAGCGCGAGCGCCGCCGCGCATCTGCTTGTGTGCGCTGGTGCAGAGTCCCGGCCGGACGTATGGCTTGCCGATGCGCCGGGCAAGTCGGGATGGTGAAGATGCTGCCGATCGACCCGCGCCATCCGGCACAGCTAGGACATCGATGCGATACGCTTTAAGACCGATCGAACGCGCCTGGCGGCGGCTGTTGTTGCGGATCGTCGCTCGCTTTGCGCCGCGGCCCTCCACGAGCGGACCCCCGTCGTGGGGCGCACGACCGCACCGGGTGCTTTATCTCCGACCCGACCGGATCGGCGACATGATCATGGCCACCGGCCTCCTCCGCGCGATCTCGACCTCGCACCGCACCCTGACGCTTGACGTACTCGCCTCACCTGCCAACGCCGTCGTGCTCGCCGGAAACCCCGCCGTGCACCACGTCGAGATCTTTCACAAGCGTCGCCCGTGGACGTACCCGGGGCTGCTCTGGCGTCTCCGACAGGCGCGCTACGATGCCGTGATCGACGGGATGGTGCAGGCACCGTCAGTCACCGGGATTCTCCTGATGCTGGCCAGCGGAGCGCCACACCGCATTGGGATCGACGGCCGGGGAGTCGAACGCATTGTCACCATCCCCGTTCCTCCCGAGCATGGAGCGCGCCATTACATCGATCGGTCATCCGCGCTCATCGCCGCGTTTGGCGGCAGCGCCCGCACATCCGACTTCCGGCCCGCCATCTATCTGAGCGCGGCGGAAGTCGCGGTTGGGGAAGCGACATGGCACGCGCACGACGCGTCGGTTGGGTGTCGTATCCTGGTGAACATCTCGGCCGGGCGCCCGTCGCGGCGGTGGCCGGCGGAGCACTTCGTAGGCACCCTCCGCCATGTACGCGCCCGGTGGCCCGCCATGCAGCCGGTGGTCGTCTACGCGCCGAGCGACGTGCGGGACGCGCGCGCTATTGCTGAACGGAGCGGTGTGCCATTTGTGGAAACCGCCGGCGTTCGCCACGTGTTCGCGCTGGTCGCGACAGCTGATTACGTGCTGACGCCCGACACCGCAATCGTGCACGCCGCCTCAGCGTTCGCCAAGCCGGTGACCGTCCTGTATCCCCGCGGCAAGGAGGCCATGTACGCCCCCTACGCCACGGACGCCTGGCCGGTCGTGGCGCCGGAGCAAACGCTGGCCAGTTTGCCGCTGTCGCCCGTATTGGATGCGGTCGATGCCATGCTCGCGCCCGTCACGTTAGCAAGATCGGCGCTCTCCTAGCCGTTCGCGGCGGAGTCGCCGGTTATCCCGCACCTGGCCGCCGAGTGCGGCGCGGAAAGATCCCTACGATCCCTTGGGTAGCGGGAACGACGCTTGGCCGAACACGTACCGCCTCACCTCCGCGGCACGGTACGTCTCGCAGGCCGGCGCTTGACTCTCGCGACCAACGAGAATATAGTGAGTGCTCACTTCACTCTGAAGTCGACGAAACCGCCGCAACTACGCAAGCGGGGTGTGCCCGCGGAGAGTAGACTGCAATGACGAAATCAACTGGATCCGTTTTCGTTACCGCCATGGTGTCAGGCAATTTCGCCGTCGCTCTCTGGCATCTCTACATATTGCAGCACCTGCACTCGACGGAATCGGGCGGCGAGATTTTCAGGCTGGGCGTAGTCGTCGGCTCAGTGTCGCTCTTCGTAATCCTGCTGATATGGACGCGCTTCTACAAGGTAGGGGCGTGGATCTCGGCAGGATTGTTATTGATCGGATTGACGATCGGCGGGTATGAGCACTTCCTTAGCGTCAACCCCAATAATGTCTTCATTATGCCGCGCGGAAATTGGACTCTATCATTTCAGGTCAGCGTGGTGCTCCTTGTCGTGGTCGAATTGCTGGGAATCTGGGCTTCCGTACGCACGGCGACGCTTAGAGCTTGAGCCGCATGCGCGGCAATGGGGATGGGTGGCGCCGAACGGTGCAAGGCCAGTTGCGTCGGCCCAGAGGGATTCATGACCGTCGAAGAGACACGCCAACGCATTCTTGCTGCTGCACTGCGTCTTCTGGAGACGGGTGGGCTCGCTCGCCTTGCAACGAAGGAGATCGCCCGAGCTGCCGGGTGCGCCGAGGGAACGCTCTTCAAGCATTTCAAGTCCAAGGAGGAGCTCTGCCTCGCCGTCGTCAGGGAGAGCGCTCCGAGGTTCCAACGGGAGATCGCGCAAATTCGTGCCGGCGACCGATCCGTTCAGAAGAATCTCGAAGAGATCGCGCTTGCCTGTATCCGGTTCTCCGAGAAGCTGATCCCATTGGGTGTGGCGCTGCTGGCCGACGGTGCTTTGCTCAAGCGTCACCGCAAGACGGGGCCCGATCGGGGTCCGAAGGAAGCGTTCGAGCTGATAGCGGGCTACATCGCAGGCGAGCAACGTATCGGCCGCATCGACGCCCGGATAAGGCCGTTGCAGGTCGCGGGCCTCATTTTTGGGCCGTGTTTTCAGCGGGTGTTCATGCGCCAGGTTATCGGGAAAAACGTCTTCCCGCCTGCAGATCCGGAATTCGCCGGCGAATTGATATCGACGATGATGCTCGGGCTGTCTCCACGGACCTCAGATTCCATCGGTACGCGGCCACGTTCGGCCCGGACCGGTCATGCGGGCAAGGCGTGACGACCTGCTCATGACAGGATTCCACATGGGTGGAGCGCGTTACGCCTGGAAATGGGCCTGAGTTCGTGAGCATGGAGCGCGACCGGCTCAATTCCCAGGCGGTGCCCACCGCCGAGACATCCCAGACCTCCGCAACCAGCGGCAAGCAGGCCCGGCAGGTCCCCCGGCCGCAGTCCCAAGCGTGACGCACAGGCTCAGGGCCCGCGAGAGACCGGGCCGCTGCGGATCGATGTCGGTGTCGCACCACGACGTTTCGCGTGCCAGTGAGCGAGAAGACGAGGCTAGGCATCGACCCTTGAGCTCTCTCGCACCGAGATAGCCCGCGCTCCATATTTCAGGCCCGCTGCGGACGGACTACGTGGCTACCTGGAGGTGCGACGATGAGCGAGCGCGAGCAGTACCTGCACCTGGGCGACAGAGCTATCAACATGCGGCACATCGCCGCGATCACGCGGTCCCCGAAGCAGCTGTCCATCCAGCTGTCCAACGGCACCGAGATCACCGAGGTCTATGACGAGCTGTCGGAAGGGACGATGCACGAGTTGGAGGCGATCTTCGGCAGCGAGGTGGCAAAGGGCGGCTCGGCCAAACCGGTTTCGCCCGTGACCTCTGATCGCGACGCCGGCGCTCCGTTCCCCAACCCGATTTCCGACAGGTAGCTGCCGGGCATCCCCGCGCGCGAGATGGGGCACCGGAGGAGCTTTGGGCCGGTGTCCTTTCTCGCATCGGCCCGATAGCGTGAATGTGCATCAGCCGCCCCGCGAGAGCGCGAACCGGCTGACACTGGACGAGAGACCCGCGCGATCACGCCGCGCGGCGGCGTTTCGGCACGGCCTTTTTGCTCGTGTAGGGTCGGAAAACCGGTCCGCAGCACGCGAGGGCGCCCCTACCCCCCGCACGGCTACGCGTCCGGCGGTGACGTCTCACGCGCGCCGAACCAAATCCAGGTGACGACGAGAGCGGCGGCGGGCAGTCATAGGGAGAACCGGGCATCGGTGCAGCTGTTTTCCTTGAGGATGTGGGGCCTTGCCGCAACAAACGGGTAAGGAAACGGGTAACGCGCTGCTGGCCGCTGGGCGTAGCGTTGAACGACCGACCTCACGCTTATCAGGCGGCAACCTACGGCTCCCGAACTCCGTCGCAATGTCGCTTTTCATAGAGCGCAGCGCGCAATCTGCCGGAGTTGACCTTGCTAAATGCCATCCGATGCCGAGGCCAATCCACACCACAATCCACACCGATTCGACGCTGGGGTTTGCCGCGGCGGGCTAGCATGCCGGTCCAAGCGGGCGCGGAACCGCCTCAAGTCGGTCTTACTCCGCACGGAGCGCACAAGCCGGATCGACAGCGGTGACCGACGCGCCGGTAAATAGGTCGCGACCAGTGCGACCGCGACGAGCACAGCGCACGCGGACGCCAGCGTTACTGGATCAAGAGGCGTCACTTGGAAAAGCAGCACACTTCGATCGGACAGGGATTGGTACCGAAGGAATGTGCGGTGCGGGAACTCAGTCTCGCACTGTCCGCGCGCGGTCGAGCAGAAGGGTGCGTTCGCGCGCGTTCCGCGTCAGTGACGCTGCGCGCAGGAACTCCTGCTGGGCCTCTTCGTGGCGCCCCAACTTCGCGAGTAGGTCGCCGCGGACGCTGGGCAGCCGATGATAGTTGGCGAGTGAGGGCTCGGTGCTGAGGGCCTCGACCAGCTCGAGTCCCGTGGCCGGTCCAAACGCCATCCCCACCGCGACCGCACGATTGAGCTCCACAACCGGATTGGGCGTCACCTCTGCCAGCACGTCGTAGAGTGCGACGATCCGGGGCCAGTCCGTTTCGCCGGGTGTTCCTGCCCTGGCGTGGCAGGCGGCGATCTCCGCCTGCAGCACGTAAGGTCCACGCGGACGGTCGGGAGCTGATGCGCGCGCCAGCGCCGTCAACCCGCGGCGGATGAGCTTCTGATCCCATCGACCGCGATCCTGATCGAGCAACAGAATCGGCTCCCCTATCGGCCCGACTCGGGCCGCCGCGCGAGACGCCTGGATCTCCATCAACGCGACCAGTCCGTGCACCTCGGGCTCGCTCGGCAGAAGCTCCGCCAGCACGCGCCCTACCCGCAGCGCATCCTCGCACAGCGCTGGACGCATCCAGTCATCGCCCATGGTGGCCGAGTAGCCCTCGTTGAAGATGAGGTAGATCACCTCCAGCACGGATGAGAGCCGCATCGCCATCTCGTCGCCCCGCGGTACCTCGAATGACACGCGTGCTTCGCGAAGCGCGCGTTTGGCGCGCACGATCCGCTGGGCGATGGTCGCCTCCGAGGTGAGAAATGCCCGCGCGATCTCGTCGGTCGTGAGACCGCCGAGGAGGCGAAGCGTGAGTGCTACCCGCGCGTCAGAGGAGAGCACGGGGTGGCACGCCGTAAAGATGAGGCGCAGGAGATCATCCCCGATGTGGTCGTCCAGCGCCGCATCGATGTCCACGGAAGCGGCTTCGATCCTCTCCTCAGCGTCGGCATCGAGTACCTCATGCGTGCGATCGAGCCGCGCCGTGCGGCGCAGGGTATCGATGGCGCGGTGTTTCGCTGTCGCCATGAGCCACGCCCCGGGATTGTCGGGAATGCCGACTTCCGGCCATCGCTCGAGCGCGGCGACGAGGGCATCCTGTGCCAAATCCTCGGCGACCCCGACGTCGCGCACCATTCGGGCAAGCCCGGCGATGAGTCGAGGTGACTCGATCCGCCAGACCGCCTCGATCGTGCGCCGGACGTCGGGTGCCGTCACGCTACCGAGCGCCGGCGCTCTGTGCGCGGCGCTTGGCCTCCTGGGCGGCTCCTTCTTCGTGTATCCGATCAAGCTGCGCGCCCACCTCGGGAGTGAACGACGGCCCGAAATCCTCGGCCTCGGCGACCTGACGGATCTCGATCTCGGTGTCTTCCCGCCAGACGTTGGGGAAGCGCTTGACCCACTCGATCGCTTCCTCCTTGGATCGCGCTTGAATGAGCCAGAATCCCGCGATGAGCTCCTTCGTTTCGGTGAACGGCCCATCGATGACCGTGCGCTTCGTCCCGGAGAACCTCACCCGAGCGCCCTTCGAGCTCGCATGCACGCCTTCGGCGGCCAGGAGCACGCCGGCTTTTTGCATCTCCTCGTGGTATGTCATCATCGTCGTCATCTGCTCGGTGGTCGGCGGCACGCCGGCCTCACTGTCCTTCGTCGACTTGATTATCAGCATGAACTTCATTGTCGGCATCCTCAGCTAGAGATCGGGACCACGAACCGGGGATCGGAGGTGTCCCCGTATAATGGCGTCGAACGAGGGGGGCAGGAATCGACGGGCGAACCGCAACTGGGCTGGCGGCGGGCAGCCCGCGGCGGGCGGCTGAAGACTCTAACCGCAGCCGTGATCGACATTTGCCCGGCACGTGACTCACCAGTGTCGCAGGCCGACGCCTCTAGCCCACCGCCCTTCTCCCGTATCCGATCGTCCGCTCGCCCACAACCCCCGGGTGCTCACTGTAGAACTGCTCAAGCTGGCCGAGGAGGGACCGCGCGTACTCGGGGCGACCCGCGCTTCGAGCGGCTGATCGCGCAGCCCGTAAGCCGATGCGGCGCCGACACCGTAGAGGCGGGGTCGCCACTCTGCGGCGATCTTGGCGGGGCGAGATGAACGCTGGCAAGACACGGGTCCGGTAATCCGGAAGGTGCTCACCCTGCCAGCCGTGAACCCGCCGCCCGGCGAAGGCAGGTCCAAGTCAGCGCGCCAGCGCCACCGGCGGGCGGCCTAGGCAAGTCACAATGTGAGGACACCACGGCAGGTCGCGATGTTCTTGTGCCGTGAGCTGCTCAACATCCAGTGACTGGCCAACGTGAACCGAAAGGGCGGCCAAGCAAAGCCGACTCAGGGGCAGGATCTGCCGTCGCGCCGCCAGCGTTGGTATTCAGCTGCGCACCCGCCGTTCAGCGGACAAGTGGGTGAACGCGGACTGGCTGAACGGGGACCACGGCAACATGTTCTCAGCGTGACCACCGCCGCCGCTTTCCCCGCGCCCGTCTATCGAGACACGGTGCTTGGGCCGCTGTTCGAGAACATGAAGCGTCACCATTGGCGCCATCTCATGCGCGTCAATAACGCGCACGCCGTCATGCTGGCCGAACAGGGACTGCTCACGGCCGCCGAGGCCGCGGCGATCCTCAACGCGCTCGACGCCATCGAGACCGATGTCGCGTCCCGGCTCGATGAGGTCGGAGTCGGCTCGACGGAAGAGGATCTCTTCTGCGTGATCGAGGACGACCTTCGACGCCGCCTCGGCATTGCCGTTGCCGGCCGCCTCCACACCGGGCGGAGCCGCAACGACATCGATCGCACGCTGTTCAACCTGGCGCTCCGGGACAAGGTCCTCGCGCTGTCAGAGGGGCTCGTACACCTGAGCGATGGCGTGATCGCGGTGGCCACCCGTCATCGCGACACGCTGGTGGTGGCGTACACGCACGGCCAACCTGCGCAACCGACCACCTGGGGACACTACCTCGCCGCGCTGATCGAGGTGTTGCT
>Ga0182024_10000443_pt1 | contig 106442 bp, 95 predicted proteins | sample P32metaG_FD_120480 | JGI IMG/M metagenome (GOLD analysis project Ga0182024, IMG submission 120480) | Permafrost microbial communities from Stordalen Mire, Sweden - P3-2 metaG (Illumina Assembly) | ecosystem: Environmental > Terrestrial > Soil > Wetlands > Permafrost | place: Sweden: Stordalen... | reverse complement strand
GCAGCAGGCAAAGGAGTCGCCGCGGGCCCAGCCACAACAACGGCAAGCTCCGCAACAGCAGCAGGCAAAGGAGTCACCGCGGACCCAGCCACAGCAACGGCAGGCGCCGCAACCGCAGCAGGCAAAGGAGTCGCCGCGGGCCCAGCCACAACAACGGCAAGCTCCGCAACAGCAGCGCCCGACCGTCAGCAGGGAGCAGGAACACACGCTACAACAGCGGACCTCTGCCCCCGCGCACCAGACCCAGGCCCAGCAACATGTTCAACAAGCTGCCTGGCAGCAGCATCGGGCAGGGAACTGGCAGTCGGACCACCGTACCTGGCAGCAGCGCGGTGGCTATAACGGCTACCGCATTCCGGACACCCGCTTCCGCGGCTACTTCGGTCCGGAGCATGGATTCCGCATCGAGGGTCTGCCGTTCATGGTGGTTGGCGGATTTCCGCGCTTCGAATACGACGGCTACTGGCTGAGCGTCGTCGACCCATGGCCGGCAGACTGGGACAGCGACTGGTACGACAACGACCAGGTCTATGTCGCTTATGTCGACAACGGCTATTATCTCTACAACCGGAGCTACCCGGGCGTCGGCATTGCGGTCAGCATCTCGATGTAGGCGCGATGGGGTGCGACCGCGACCTGTGGCCGCACCTCGTTCGCCCGATCGTCGCCACCTAAGCAAGCGATGATGGCTTCGATGACGCGCTTCGTGTCCTCGGGCCCGCGCACGGAGACAGAGGTCACACCTGCTTGTTTCACCGCGTAATCGTTCCCGCCAACAAACAAGGCATCGCCAATATAAATCATCTCTTTCAGCGAAAGCCCAAGGATATCTCGCAGCTTACGAATTCCGTAAGCTTTGTCGATGCCGGGCTTCGTGACATCGATGGATGTTGCGCCGCCCAGCCGAACGGAAAAACCTCGAATCAAGAGATCAAGGATGGCTTTGATCTTTTTCCGCTTCGCAAAATCCGGATCCCATCGTTCTTTCTCTGCCAAGGGGGCGTGCTGGCCTAAGGCCGACAGCGTGATCTGACTTCCCCGATCTTCAATTACGTCTCCCCACGCCTTCTCGACGTTGAAGCCTGCTGTTGCGAATGCTTTCGCAAGCGAGCTCACGATCGTCTCTTTTTCACCCGCAGTGAAGTCTTCCGAATAGATCTTTTCCCAGCCGCCTGCGTAGCGAAAGAACTTCGTTCCGCAGGTGGGAAGAATGGATAGATTGACCAGCCGCTGGTCGTGGGGCAGATGGGAGAGCAGTTGTTCTTCGAACTGCGGCCAATTGCCTCCGGAGATCACGGCCACTTTGACAATCCCAAGGAGATTGCAGAGCAGCGCCGACATTTCGTCATCGAGAGAGGACTTACTCCTGGCGAGTGTTCCGTCCAGATCGAAAACGATGAGCTTCTTCATTCACTTTCCACGGTTCAGCGTGAACGCTATTGTCCGACGGGGACGGTCTGATGCCGCTGCTGGTGCCTGCCTGGCACCAGCGATAAGTCGACGCTCGTGATGTAAATGAAGAGGGCCGCAGCGAGGCAAACGACGCCCACCCAAAAGCGCCAGTCACGGTGCGCGCGCATCCAGTACGGGCGGGCCTGCTGGTCGTGGCTCGGATGCGGCCCTTCCTCATGATGAGAGTGTGTCTCTCCGGGGTCGGTCATGCTCCCCGCAATTCTTCTTCGGGAGCGGGGGTGGAGCTACTGTGCCCGTTGCGTTCGCCCGCCGCGGCTTTGTTAGCGCGTTCCTGACCGATACCCATGGTCAGGGCGGTCATTCCGGCAAGGCCGCCCAGTTGCATCGTCTCAATGGCGGAACTGGGGACAATGACGATGGTGGAGTTCTGCTTCAACCCTTCGTACAGCATGTTCATCGCTCTCAGATGCAGAGCGACCGGATCGTTGGTATAGGTTTTGGCAGCTTCGGCAAACTTCTCCGCAACCTGACGCTCCGAATCCCCAAGAATGACACGGGCCTGACGCTCTCTCTCCGCCTGGGCCTGCATCGACATGGCATTTTCCAGTGCCGGTGGAATCAATACATCCTTCACCTCAACCGAGATCACGTTGATGCCCCACGGCTCGGTACGCTCATCGATAATCTCGCGCAGCACACTGCTGATCTTGTCGCGGCCTTCGAGCATATCGCAAAGCATTGTCTTGCCGATGACGTCGCGCAGGGCTGTTTGCGAGGCCCAGCTGATCGCGGTCTGGTAGTCCGCTACATCGAGCGCTGCCTTTTTGGGGTCGATAATCTTCCAGAACAGCACGGCATCCACATCCACAGGGACAGTATCTTTTGTCAGCGTCTTCTCCGCTTTGAAAGAGCTGGTGAGGACGCGCGTGTCGAGCCAGTAGGGAATATTTTCAATCAACGGAATGATGAAGAAGAGTCCTGGTCCCTCCAGGGAACGGAACTTGCCCAGCCGCAGAACAACAGCCTTATTCCACTGATCCGCGACCTGAATGGCGGACGAGATGATGAACGCAACGACAATCGCAGCGCAGAAGATCGCTATGCCGGCCGCGTCGGCTCCCGCTCGATGAGTGGTGTAGGCAAGCGCCGCGCCGAGACCGGCAACGACGACAAAGACCAAGGCTGACAATGAATTGCTTTTTCTCATTTCAATACCCTCTTATCCCGGATGAAAGTTGCCCAGGTGCTTGCCATGGGCGCGCATTCAACACTGATCACTGATTCCACCCTGAATCCGGAGCGCCGTGCGCATTGTTCAAATGCATGCGGCCAAGCAGGGAGTGGGGCCCGCTGTAGAAAAACTCCAGACCGATGTTGGCGCCCACATATCCCAGCATCGTGTAGTTCCCCATCCGGAATGCATCCTTAGCTTCGTAGCGAGTGGGGTACCATCCGGCAACCGCCGTCATTGAACCCGCATAAGGCGCGATGAGCGCGGGAAGCGAAAAAACGCGGTGACCATCTTCGCCGCGGCGCGCGGTCAGGGTTGAAATTGCCGCATGCCCGAGCCGCGGAAGCACACCTCTGCAGTCGCAGCGGTAATAGAGCGCGTCTTCTCTGAAGGCTTCCGACAGCGCGTAACGTGTCGTCGTGCTTATCGCTTCGACGGCAAGGTCGGACCCGAATCGCTTGCTGTAACCCTCCGCGCCCTGCTTCCATTCCGAAGGCGAATTATCCTCCTGATCAATGCCGGCCTCCACTGCGGCGACGCCGATGGGAAGCGGACCGAACGCGTCGAAGGAATAGTTACGAACCTTCGTCATTTCCGTTGGACGACTGTAGGTCAGGTCTGATGGCGCCGAGTTTTTGCTTACGACTGTGCCGGAAGAGCCACCGGCATTGAGAGACGACTGCGCCTTTGCCAGCGGGGAGAGCGCTCCGAAGCTCACACTGACGAATAACGGGAAGATGATAAGGCGAAGGTTCATACCGAATTCCCCCCGTTTATTCCTGAAAACCAGTTTGTCAGAGTGACGATCACAAACATGGTCACTTTTGCTCAAAGGTTGAAGAAACGTCTTTCGACTGAACGAAACCGGCCGGCGAACCATCTCCCCCGAGTGTTAACTGCTGTGCAATTCGATACAGTAAGGGGTGTACTGGCGAGCAACAATCAAGGCTCGGCTCCTGGAGGATCGAGGATGGAGACTGCGATCCACATGGTGAATGATGGCCGCGGATAGTGCTGTCGCATCTGCATCACCCGTCACAGGCTCGACGAAGGCTCAGAATGTCGCCCCGATGGGACTCACCAGCGTTGAGGCAAAGAACCGTCTTGAAAAGGACGGACCCAATGCGATGCCGGATACGTCTGCTCATCCGCTTCGCAACGCGCTGACCAAGTTCTGGGCGCCTGTTCCCTGGCTGCTCGAAGCCGCGATTGCGCTGCAGGTGGTGCTGCACAAAGACCTCGAGGCTGCGGTGATTGCAGGCCTGCTGGTCTTCAACGCGGCTCTCGCCTGGTTCCAGGAAGGTCGCGCCCAGGCTACCCTCGCTGCCCTGAAATCGCGTCTCGCCCTCAATGCGTCGGTTCGCCGCGACGGAGTCTGGAAGACTCTGCCCGCTGGCGAGCTGGTCCGTGGCGACGTGGTGAAGCTCTCGCTCGGTGGCGTAGTTGCCGCCGATGTGCACCTCGTCGATGGATCTGTTCTGCTCGATCAATCGATGCTTACTGGCGAATCTCTGCCCATCGAAGCTGGCGCCGGAGTGGATACCTATGCCGGAGCGCTGGTGCGGCGTGGCGAGGCCACGGCCGAAGTAACAGCTACCGGCGTTCACACTAAATTCGGGCGTACGGCAGAACTTGTCCGCACAGCCCATGTTGTCAGTTCGCAGCAGAAAGCCGTGCTGCGGATCGTGCGGAATCTTGCCATCTTCAATGGCGGAGTCATTCTTCTCATCGGGGCGTATGCCTGGTTTCATGCGATGCCGTGGAGCGAGATCATTCCGCTGCTGCTGACTTCGGTTCTTGCGTCAGTTCCCGTGGCATTGCCAGCAACTTTCACACTGGCGGCGGCGCTGGGGGCTCGCGCTCTCGCCAAGCTGGGCGTACTTCCTACTCGACTCACCGCTGTCGACGAAGCGGCAACCATCGATGTCCTGTGCTCGGACAAGACGGGAACCCTGACCTGCAACCAGCTTTCAGTCACCAGCGTCCGTCCCATGCCCGGCTTCGATGAAGCCCACGTCCTCGGCATGGCAGCGCTGGCAAGCTCCGATGGTGGCCAGGACTCAGTCGATGCAGCCATCCGATCCACCGCCGCGCATAAGCCTGTGTCCGACCTGCCAAAACTAACGAACTTCGTTCCATTCGATCCGGGAAAGAAGATCTCTGAGGCCATGACGACCGATGCGAAGGGCGGCGAGCAGCGCATCGTCAAAGGAGCCTTTACTACGGTTGCAGGCATTACCGCACCGGCCCCCGCTGCAGCTGCAATTGCCGATGAACTCGAAAAACAAGGCTTCAGGGTTCTGGCAGTGGCTGCCGGTGCTCCAGCGTCCATGCAGTTGATTGGCTTTATCGCTCTGAGCGATCCGCCCCGGACCGACTCGAGCTCCCTCATCTCGGAGCTGAAGACCCTGGGGGTACACACCGTCATGGTGACCGGCGATGCCGCGGCGACAGCGGCGATCGTCGCTCACGCGGTCGGGCTGAACGGCGCTGTTTGCCCTCCGGGCCCTCTCCCCGCCGGCGTCAAGCCAGAGGATTTCGCGGTCTTCGCGAGCATTCTTCCGGAAGGAAAATTCGACCTGGTCAAGGCCTTCCAGAAGAATGGGCATGCGGTCGGGATGTGTGGCGATGGCGCCAACGATGCGCCTGCACTCCGCCAGGCACAGATGGGCATTGCGGTATCGACAGCGACCGACGTGGCCAAATCGGCAGCCGGCGTTGTTCTTACCGAAGCCGGACTCGGCGGGATTGTCACTGCCGTGAAAGAAGGCAGGGTCACGTTCCAGCGCATTCTCACTTACACGCTGAACTCCGTGCTCAAGAAGATCGTGCAGGTGCTTCTTCTGGCCGTCGGGCTGGTCATGACCGGCCATGCTGTGCTGACGCCCATGCTGATGGTCATCGTGATGATCACCGGAGACTTTCTGGCCATGTCGCTCACCACGGACCGCGTGCGCCCATCCGAAAAGCCGAACTCGTGGCAAATTGGGCGGATCACGGGCGCGGGCGTGATTCTGGGACTTTGTTTTCTGGTGTTTGCTACCGCGGTGCTGGCTGCAGGCAAATTCGAACTGCGACTTGGAACAGCCGCCCTGCAAACTCTTTCTGTTGTAGCGATCGTATTTGGCGGCCAGGCTACTATTTACGCCATTCGGGAACGTCGCCACTTATGGGGCCTGCGGCCGACGATATGGCTTGTGATGTCCTCGATTGCCGACATCCTGATTATTTCGACACTGGCCCTTCGCGGGTTTGCGATGGCGCCCTTACCTCTTACGGTTGTCGCTTGTGAATTTGGGGCGGCTGTCCTCTTTGGACTGGCACTGGACGTGATCAAGATCCCCGTCTTTGCTCGTCTCGGCATTTCTTAGAGAGCGAGAATTGGTGCCTCTGCCCAGTGCAACGTCGATTCCGGGTGAGCCGAGAGTGAGCAATATTGCACAGTATGCCGGTGAACGCGGGCGGATAATTTCCCCAGCAGGCGATCATCGACGTGGCGTGAGAGGTTCCTTCCCATGCGACCCATGCAGGAAACAGTTCGGGCCGAGGCTCCTCCGCCATTCCGGGTGGGCGAATTCTTCAATTCGCTGGCTCCCGCTGCCGCCAGGGAGTTCCAGGCCATCGTGCAGCCCGTTTGTTACCCGGCAAAAGCCGTGATGTTTCAGGAGCAGCAGGCGTCCACCGGCATTCTCATCCTTCTGGAAGGCTATGCCAAAATTTCCGTGAACTCCAGCGATGGCAGGCGGCTGATCCTGTGGATCGCAAGACCGCCCGAGGTGCTCGGTCTCACTTCTGTGCTGTCCGGCAGTGCCCATGAAGTGACGGCGGAGACGCTGCACCCGTGCAGGATCGCATCGATTTCCCGCCAGGCGTTCCTGGATTTCCTGATACGTCATCCCGCTGTTTATCAGAGTATGGCACGCGAGTTGAGCCTGGAGATGAGCCGCGCGTGCGAACAAATGCGGATCCTCGGCCTTTCATCGTCGGCCGCAGTGAAACTGGCCAGGCTTCTGCTGGAGTGGTCCGCGGGCGGCCGCATGATCCACGAGGGAACCTGCGTCAGCGTCTCACTGACCCATGAAGAGATGGGGGAATGCATCGGCGCCACCCGCGAAACGGTGAGTCGCGCCATGGCCGATCTCAGACAGCGGCAACTGATCGACGGGTTCGGCTCGACCCTTATCATCCCGAACCGCTTTGCGCTGGAAGCCTACGCTCGCGGGTTGCAGGGGGCGGCGCTGTCGGCAGTGCAGACCCGGGCCGAACGGCTCAGGAATCCCGTTCGTGCAGGCAATCCCTCGCAGGCGGCGATGCAAATGCTTTCGCGAATACACCTGGAGCCGCGTCCGGATGGAAAAGCTCGCCGCGCGGCTACGGCGCAATCGATTGACTGAACTACGCTTGCAATGCCCTGCGCAAAAACCCGAACTGGCAGCGCTGCTCGGGCCCGTCATTGAATTTACAATGGTAAGAAGTTCCCCCGCGTTCCCCTTGAACGGGATGCGCGCCTGCTCCCTCGTTCCAGTCCGCAGGCGCCGCCGCATCCGGGAAGAAGACGTCGCATGATTAACCTTCAGAAAATCCCGTTTGACGCCGAGGCCTTTCTGGCGAATGCCGGCCTGGGGCGAAAAATCGTGCAGATGCAGGCGAAGCAGGCCTTCTTTTCCCAGGGAGATCCCGCCGACTCGATTTTCTATCTTCAGGATGGCCGCGCCAAGCTCACCGTCTTTTCAGCTAACGGCAAAGAAGCGACCATCACGCTTCTCGCCACCGGCGACTTCGTCGGAGAGGAGTGCCTCGCTGCAGTGGCGGGGCCGCGCATGGCAATGGCTACTGCCATCACTCTGTGTACGGCGCTCAGGATCGAGAGGGGGGAGATGATTCGCGTGATGCACGATGAGCCTGCCTTCTCCGAGCGGTTCCTGTCATTTCTGCTGGCACGCAGCATGCGCATTCAAGCCGACCTTGTAGACCAGCTCTTCAACTCCAGCGAAAAGCGCCTGGCCCGGATTCTCCTTCTGATGGCGCAGTTCGGCAAACCGGGCCAACCGGAAACCCTGATCCCGAAGATATCGCAGGAAACCCTGGCGGAGATGGTCGGCACCACCCGCTCGCGCGTCAGCTTCTTCATGAATCGCTTTCGCAAGCTCGGGTTCATTGAGTATAACGGCGGCATCCACGTCCACAAGTCCCTGCTGAACGTGGTGCTGATGGATCAATTGCCCGAGGCGGACGCGGCAGGCGCTCCTGTCCCGGATAGCGCTGAAGCATAGTCAGAGGGCAACGGGGGGCGCGGCTCAGGCGGATTTCCCGCGGCTGGCTCCTGCGGCGATTTGGGATCGGCGGAGTGGACAATCGCGTAGCGAATGGGGCTGGAGCACCAGGCGCATTTTGTATCGAGCATGGTGGCGGCGCTCTTGTCCGGAATCTGTGGGAACGCCCTGAGGCACTCAGGACAGGAAATCAGGACGTAGGGTTCTCCCGACGTATTGTGCCCGTTGGTGGGAATCCAGATGGGCGCGTTGGAACGTGGGGGATGAATGACCAGCGATCGCGGTGGGCGCATCATCGTTTGCACGATCCGGAGCAGGAGCGCCGGACGTCTGCCCTTTTCATAAAAGGCGTCGGCGGCAACGCCCGGAGGCACTGCCATACCGGAGAATGCGCCGCTCATAGCGATTACCCGGACTGAGGGGAACCGGCGGCGGACAATCGAGAGCAGTTCAAAGCCCGACATTCCGGGCATGTACAGGTCACAGAGAAGAAGGTCGGGAATCTCATCCCGTATGGCATCCAGTGCCGAGAAGCCGTTCGGGACGCTCCGCACCGCATAGCCAAGAGCGGTAAGCAATACGGACAGCGTTTTGCGAAACGCCGGTTCATCGTCTACGACCAGAAGGCTTGCTTTCAGGTTGGGCATCGCTCACCCGCAGGACAGCATCTAACCGCGTCTCGATAAGTCTCGCATCGCCCCGGTTTCGGTGCTGTTCAATATTGCACAGATTCGCGGATTCGTTCCTTATTCCGATCGGACGTTCCCCAACGCGGCTCAGATCTCCGATGAAGGGCCGGGATGAGCGATATCGAGCAGTATTCTGGATCGGCGCGGCGCGGGATACCACACCGCCCTACGCGCTATCGGAAGGCCCCCAGCAGATAGCACACCAGCAGGATCACCAGCACGGTGCCGAGGCCTATACCGCCGCCCCCGCGATAGCCCCAGCGGTTGTAACCAAAATATCCGCCGCCAAGTCCGAAAACCAACAGCAGAACGATAATGAGCAGAATCATTTCAGTCTCCCTTCACTCCAGGTCAAATGCGTGATTATGCGACAGCTTTGATTTCGCCGGGCGTCTTCACCTCGACGAGTTCATCGAAGAGCGAGCGGTACTGGATCATCGCGTTTCGCAGGTCTTCCGTGCTCGCCTCTTCTCGGCCTACTCGCACCGCGACGCCGTGCGCAGAGCGGTAATACTCCACCAGGCGCGGATGGTTGACGGAAATGTCGTCGGTGCGCTGATCGAATTCGGCGACGGGATAGCCGCGCGCCTTCAGCAACGAAGAGACCAGCTCATCGGCTTCCGTGACGGCGCCCTTTGGGTGATCGACAAAGCGCGATTGCACGACATGCCAGTCCGCTATGAAGCGTTCCCGTTCCGCGGCGCCCAGCTCGCGGATCTTCAGCCCTTCTACGCGCGTCTCACGATCCGCCAGTTTCGCTTCGGCCTTGCGTTCGGAACCATGCGTGAGAACGGCCTGGTCGTATTCCGGCCCGAAGCGAGCGCGCAGGCCCTCAGTGGTTTTTCTGCGCTTTCGCAAGTACAGCGCAACCACAACGACGATGATCAGGACGATCGCAATCGCGCCCGCAATCAGTCTGGGATTCGTCAGTTCTGGATTCATTTTCGCCCTCCTGGGCGTTGAATGCCGGCGACGGGGAGGATCGGGTTTGAGAGGTTTCCACGCCCGGTCAGGACACTCAACCCAGCGAGTATGGAACGGGGAGGTTTCGCAAAGCTGGTCAGAAACGCTCAGTCGGCCAAACAAGAGAAGTGATTGTTGCGGTGCATCGCTCGGGAGGAACTTCGCGGCGACGCCTCTGTCGCGGGGTGGGCGAAGGCCGCCAGGGGCTTTTCGAATCGGTCCACGCAGCTCGCCGCCACCGGTCCAGGCGGATATTCTGTCCATCGGAACGGCGAAGATCAACGACGCACTATAGTGCGATCGACGAATCGATGAAAGGGCCTGGGCTGAGCAGAATTGACCAGCATTGAAGATTGTCAGAGGAGGAGGATGCTCTTACCCACACGTGTTGGTTCATCATCTGAAGGGGGCACGATGCAGGAAACCAGGGCAAGACTCCTTATCGTAGACGACGAAGCGCCGATTCGGATGGCTCTCTCGGCCATCCTTGACGAATTTGGATACAGCGTGCGGACGGCTGACGACGGCTTCTCCGCACTGGCCGAAATGCGGCGAGAGATTCCGGATGTCATCGTCGCGGATCTCAATATGCCGCGCATGTCCGGTTTCGAATTGCTCTCGGTGGTGCGTCGGCGATTTCCCGCGATCCAGGCGATCGCCATGAGCGCCGCGTTCTCAGGCGACGGCGTGCCCCCCGGCGTTGCCGCCGACGCTTTCTATGAAAAAGGAACCCATCCGGGCCTCTTGTTCCGCATTTTGAAAGCGATGACCCAATCCCCGCGCCTGTCATCGTCCGATCGCCCCAACTCGATGGCGCCGATCTGGATTCCGCGCAACGGGCACGACCCAGCCGGAGAACCGTACGTCATGGTCACCTGCACGGAGTGCCTGAGAACCTTCCCGCAGGTTCTCGGCAAAGGCCTCGATGGGATCCATCAGGCGGACTGCGTCTACTGCTCCAGCCCGATTGAGTACGCCATCGTCCAGCCGCAGGATTCAGCGCTGCCGCAGGCGTTTCAGCGGAAGCCCGGCGCGGGGGCGCCCACTTCTCTCGGCGTTCCGAATCTCTGTTTCTAAAACCACGACAGAGGCGCCGCGCCGATGCCGAATGGCCTTACCAGCCGCGAGCGTGATACAAAAACTTCGGCAGACGGCAACAATAAGCACCGGACCAGTGTCACGAATGATTCCTTAGACGCCGTGCGCACTCTTCCTGACAACCCGGGCGGACGTTCCGCGCTCCGACTGATCGTGCCCAGGCTTTCCCCTTCTCGATGGATGCGACTGGTGCTGAAGTCGCTTGGCCCTGGCCTGATTACGGGCGCCGCCGACGATGACCCATCCGGAATAGCGACCTACTCCGTGGCAGGCGCGCAGTTTGGAACCAGGCTGCTGTGGACCGCGGCCCTGACCTGGCCTCTGATGGCCGCGGTTCAGATGATGTGTGCACGCATTGGCAAGGTGACGGGACAGGGCCTTGCCGGCAATCTCAAGGCGCGATTTCCAGTCTGGATGCTGTACGTGTTCGTCATCGCTTTGCTCATGGCAAACACCATCAACATTGGCGCCGACCTCGCCGGGATGGCCGATGCGGCTGCCATGCTGTCCGGGATCGATTCACGCATCTTTGTCGTGACTTTTGCTGTCCTGATCTCATGGGCCACCGTCCGGCTCCGTTATCAACAGATCGCGAACACGCTCAAGTGGCTGGTCCTGGTGCTCTTTGCCTATCCCATTACCGCGTTCGTGGTGGGAGTTAACTGGCGCGAGGTCGCACGTTCTACCCTCGTGCCCTCCATCCCACACAGCGGAGCTGAATGGTCGATGCTGGTGGCGCTTCTCGGTACGACGATCAGTCCGTATCTCTTTTTCTGGCAGGCCAGCGAAGAAGTGGAAGAAGAGAAGGCCGCGGGCCAGAGTACCCTTGCCATGCGGAAGGGAGCATCGGGCCAGGAACTGGAGATGAGGAACATCGATGTGGGCGTTGGCTCGTTTTTCTCGAATATGGTGATGTTCTTCATCATCCTGACCACCGGGATCACCCTCAACCGCCACGGCCTTACTCACATCGAGACGACCCGCGAGGCCGCCGAAGCCCTTCGGCCTCTTGCCGGCAGATTCGCAGCCACTCTGTTTACTGTGGGTATTGTCGGCGTCGGATTTCTCGCCATTCCGACTCTCGCCGGGTCGTCGGCATACGCCTTCGCAGAAACGCTGGGGTGGCGCCAGGGCCTGAACCGGAAACTGAAACAGGCGCGTTGGTTCTACACGCTGATTTTGCTCTCGACCGCTGTGGGAGTAGGTCTGAATTTTGCCGGCGTTAACCCGGTGAAGGCGCTTTATTGGACCGCAGTTATCAATGGATTGCTTGCCCCTTTCCTGCTCGTTGCCATCCTGGTTGTGGCGGCGGACAAGAAATTGATGCAGGGTCAGCCCAGCTCGCGCCTGAGCCTGGCGGCTGTGGCGATTACTACGGTCGCGATGTTTGCCGCCGGCATCGCCATGTTTGTTTTTTAGGCAGGACGCATTCTCGTCAGGGATATAACAGGATGCCGTGCCTGTTGCGTCCAGCACTGAACCATTCCGGGATGTGAGCAGAACGATACAGATTATTGTGTCTGCCGGTGCGATGGTAGCAATTGGACAGGAGCGCAAGAATGTCAGCGTTCGGAGTTTTGAAGCCAGCTCAGATTGGTAAGCGATTTCCCTCCCCCAGGACCCAGTCGGAGAAATGGCCCAGATGTAAAACGAAGTTGTCACAAGTTAGTAAGGTGAATCCATGAAGAAGTTCAGTGTTTTTGCAATCGCCGCTGCCGCGGGAATCTGCCTGGTGGCAGCCGCTCCCGCAGCAAAGGCTCAGGTGGTCGTCAACATCGGAGTCGCCCCCGCATGTCCCTATGGTTACTTTGACTACTCTCCTTATACCTGCGCTCCCTACGGCTACTACGGCCCGGAGTGGTTAACGGGCGGTGCCTTCATCGGCGCCGGACCATGGTTTCATGGCGACGAACACTTCAATGGCCACGTAAACAATCGTTACGATCCGCAGCACGGCTACCAGGGCTCACTGCCAAAGAATGGCGAAAAGGGTCGCTCCAAACCCGCACCCCGCAACTTCAAGGCAAATGAAACCCGGGATGGACGCGGTCACCCTGGCGACGACAAACGGCCGTAGCCAACCTCAATCGCTATCATCTACCGCTGGAGACAGGGATCCGCTGCTCGCCTCAGGGCTGCAATCGGCAGGAAACGGGCAGCTGCTCTCTTTCTCGATGGACTCAAGTCCGGTTAGGAACGCCATGCCACAGAGCACGCACGATCGAGCCGCTGAACTGCACAACCTCGCAGCCCACGCCCATGCGGCCGCCGCCGTGGCCCATGCAGCAGGGGATCATCCGACCGCTCACGAGCTTACCCGGCGAGCTCATGAGCACTCCGTAAGTGCGCATGAGTTTGCCCTGAAGTTCACCGTCGAAACGGTGGGAGGTCCCTCCAATGGATGAGCAGGAGAACACTGCATTCAGCGTCGATGACTTTCTGGCGAAAGCCGGGCTGGGGCGGAGAATCGTCCAGTTGAAGCCGGAGCATGTCTTCTTTTCGCAGGGAACCCCTGCTGACTCTATCTACTATCTCCAGAAGGGTCGCGCGAAGCTGACCGTTGTTTCGAAGAATGGGAAAGAGGCTACGATTACTCTGCTCGGAGCCGGGGATTTCGTTGGCGAGGAGTCACTCGCCGGCGGCGGGGGCTTGCGCATGGCAACAGCCACCTCCATTACTGCCTGTACCGCGCTCCGGATCGACCGCGAAGAGATGATCCAGGTGATGCACGAGGAGCATGCATTCTCCGATGTGTTCCTCAAGTTCCTGCTGGCCCGCAGTATGCGGACGCAGGCCGATCTTGTCGATCAGCTCTTCAATTCCAGCGAGAAGCGTCTGGCGCGCATCCTCCTGTTGATGGCGGAATTCGGCCAGCCGGGTGAGCCGGAAACGCTGATTCCGGCCATTACTCAGGGAACTCTGGCGGATATGATCGGCACTACACGGTCCCGTGTCAGCTTTTTCATGAATCGATTCCGCAAGCTCGGCTTCATTGAATATAACGGTCGCATTCGCGTGCACCAGTCGCTTCTCAACGTGATCCTGCACGATCAGTTGCCCGAGCATAACGCGGAAAAGCCCCCCATCCCGGACACATCCCCCCGCCCACCCCGGAAGATCGCTCAGAGTGAGCAGACCGAGCGAGCTCGATAGCCAGCCACGCGTCAGCGCTCGGCTGTCGGGCTTGACGAGTGCCGGGCCACGCGGAAGTGGCGCGTGCCGGGGCGCGGATCTCAGGCGGCTGTCGCGGAGTGCACGATCGCGCACTGAATCGGGACGCGGCACCAGGCGCACCTGGTCTCGAGGGTTGTAGCGGCCCTGTGGTCGATGGTTTGGGGGAAGGCCCTGAGGCACTCAGGACAGGAAATCGTGACGTACATCTCTCCAGAGGCATTGTGCCCGTTGGTTGGAACCCAGATGGGCGCCAATATACGGGGGCGGCGCGTGACCAGCGATTGGCCTGAGCGGGTCATGTCTTCGACGATGCGAAGCAGGAAAGTGGGATGGCTTCCTTTTTGATAGAAAACGTCGGCGGCAACTCCCGGGGGGAGATCGACGCCTGCATATCCGCTGCTCATGGCGATGACGCGAATGGAGGGAAAGCGGCGCCGGACGACGGAGAGGAATTCAAAGCCGGACATGCCGGGCATGTTGAGGTCGGAGAGGATGAGGTCGGGAATTTCCTCCCGGATTGCGGCCAAAGCAGAGAAACCGTCAGAGGCATCCCGCACCGTATAGCCGGATCTGGTGAGCATGTCGGACAGACACGTGCGGACCAGCGCTTCATCGTCCACTACGAGAAGACCTGGTGTGAGGTAGAGCATAGGGCACCTCGGGGGCAGATTGAACTTCGCCCGAACCCAAAGTGTGGCATCGCGGCAGAGGCCGCACTGATCAATACTGAACAGGGTCCGTCCCACAAAGGGGTCATAAGAGAAGGACAAAGTTAGTAATCGAGTGGTAAATATGTCATCGGAGCAGAACTACTCGCGTCGCGTGGGTTCTGGACGATTAGCCCGGCAATCCGGAAATGACGCGGAGGGCCGTCCTCGCCGCATCACCGATTCGTGCGCTAAAGTTCCGTTCCAACCAACCTAATGGAGATAAGGTAGCTATTTGCCAGGCAGCGGCGGGGCTGCCGCTGCTCGTCAACGTCGTCCCATTCATCAGCCAGAGGTAGACCTGCTTCGTGGCGCTGTTCCGCCACAGGATGCCGGCCCGACCGCTCCCCTCGTAGTCGCCAACGCCTTGAATGACCCAGTCGGAGGAGACGTAGCTAAGGTTCCCGCTGCTCGTCAACGTGGTCCCGTTCATCAGCCAGAGGTAGACCTGTCCGGTGGTGCTGTTGCGCCACTGGCCTGGGCAGCTTTGAGGTCCTGGTTGATTTTGCCGAGGTTGCTGTGGGCGAACCTGGCCTGGGCAGCGTTTGGGGCCTGGTTGCCGGCCGATTGTGTATCATCAGCGCACCTCCGCACCGGACCGCCCATCCTGAACTGCAAGGAGAATGCTGCACTATGAAACGACTCTGGATTCCCGTCCTGTTCCTGTTCATCGGTTTCGCGGCCGGCCTCGGCGTGATGCGCTCCCAGCAAGCGCCGCCCCAGACCCAGCGCTTTCCCCAATTCGAAAATGAGAATGTGCGCGTGTGGCGCTCGCTGGTTCTGCCCAACGCACCGCTCGCCATGCACCGGCACGATCACGGGCGCGTGATCATCCCGCTCGAGGGCGGGACGATGAACATCGTCCAGCAAAACGGCCCCACGGAAACGCACGTCTGGGAAGTTGGAAAAGCTTACTGGCTGCCCGCCAACCCTCCGGGAACGATGCACGCCGACGTCAACGCGGGTTCGAGGCCGATCGAAGTGATGGTCGTCGAACTCAAGAACGACAAGTAAGGACCCTGCACTCGATCTCCTGCGCCTTTGTCTACAGCCGATGGAGGTGTCCGCCGCGTTTCCATCGCTGTAAACTAGGACAGCAATTGGCGTTTCGACCAGTGGCCCCGTAGCTCAGGTGGATAGAGCAGCAGTTTCCTAAACTGCGTGTCGGAAGTTCGAGTCTTCCCGGGGTCACCAGCTTTTTGGGGCTTGGCTTCGGGCGACTTAGTGTCCCGCGTGAATCTCGATGAGGAGAAACGTGGTGATCGCCGCGACGAGCAGGATGAAGGCAAGCAGAAAGCCTCCGATGAGGAGTTGGGCGGTGCGTTGCTGCTCGGGGCGCGGGCGGGTAATGCCGAAGGTGGTAATGAAGGTTTCCGTGAGCCAGGCGAGAAGTTTCATGAGGCGTGCTTACTCAGAATAAAACGATGCCGGTGACTGAAGACGATCATTGCCGGCTCTTTGCGATGGCGTCGAGGACTCCATTGAGGAAGTCGATGGATTCGGGCGCCGAGTAGCGGCGGGCGATCTCCAGCGCCTCGTCGATGACGATGGGGGCGGGGGTGCCGGGGAAGCCCAGCAGCTCGGCGACCGCCATGCGCAGGAGGTTGCGATCGACGGCGGGCATGCGCTTGAGCCGCCAGTTCTTCGAGTGCTGATCGAGAAGCGCATCGATTTCCGCCTCGCGTGCCGTGGCCACGCGAAAGAGATCCTCGGCGAAGCCGCGCGTCGCTTCGTCGCCCTCTTCACGGGCCTTCCAGAACGTGCTGCGCACCTCGTCGGGAGTTTGGCGGCCGATGTCGGCCTGGAAGAGCATCTGCATGGCGAGTTCGCGGGACTTGCGGCGCTTGCCGACGAGCGTCATGCTCGGGGCTCCGGTGGTTTTCCGTCAATTTTTCGATGCAGGGAGGTCATCTCGATGGCTGCGGCTGCGGCTTCGAATCCTTTATTGCCGCTTTTGAGGCCGGCGCGATCGAGAGCCTGCTCCAGCGTTTCGCAGGTGAGGACGCCGAAGGAGTGGGGGATGCCGGTTTCCTGCTGCGACTGGCCGATGCCGCGGGCGACTTCGTTGTAGATGGCTTCGTAGTGGGCGGTTTCGCCGCGGATGAGGCAGCCGAGAGTGACGATGGCGTCGAATCGGTGAGTCTCAGCGAGCTGGCGGGCGGCAGCGGGAATTTCCCAGGAGCCGGGGACGTGGGCGATCTCAATCTGGTGGCGTTTGGCGCCGCTGCGCAGGAGGGCGTCGAGGGCGCCTTGCAGGAGGCGCTCGGTGATGACGGCGTTCCAGCGGGCGACGACGATGGCGAAGGACATGTCTGCGGCGCTGAGGTCGCCGGCGAGCGCGATGGCCTTGCCGCGGAGTGGGTCCTGCCACTCCCAGAACGCGACGGAAAAGCCAGGAACCGGCTCGGCGGTGAAGAGGCGGGATTTCCAGTGCGTATCGGCGATGGCGGTGATGAGAGTCTTTGCCGCGCCGGTTTTGGCTTCGAGCCACTGGCGGGCGACGTGGTGGACGGCGTCGAGCGCGGTGACTTCGATCAGGAGGTCGGTGTTCAGGGTGGGAAGCGCGCCGTCGACAAACTCGAGATTGGCAAGGGGCGCGAGGAAGGGGCGTCCGCGGCTCGCGGCGCCTTCTCGTGTTGGCGGCTGGTCCCAGCCACGGCCCGGCTCAAAGCCCAGCGCGGAAAAGAAACTCACCAGCTCTTCGAAGTGAGCGGGAGAGTGCACGGGGCGAATGAAGGTGATGCCCTTAATCATGATTTGAGGGTACCAAGTTCAGGGCACAGAGCACAGGGCACAGCAACGACTGGTTCAGCCACGCGGACGGGCCATCGGCCGCGTCTGCGGAGAAAAGCAAAGGCAGGGAAGCCGCGTCGCTGCGGTCTCCCCTGCCTTCCGGCACTTCGTTTTTCGCTGACGGCCAGCGCTGTTGGCTGAGCCGTCAGCATGCTCCGACCCGGGTTATTCGCTCTGGATGCGCATACCGTAAAACGAGCGGTAGACGAAGAAGAACGATATGAGGAAGAATACCGCCGCCAGCACGTGCGTCAACGTCGGGTTGGTCGACGATAGTTTGACAGCTAACTCGACGGCGAGCAGGCCAAAGAGTGTGGTGAATTTGATGACGGGGTTGAGCGCCACGGAGGCGGTGTCCTTGAAAGGATCGCCGACCAGGTCGCCCACCACGGTCGCCTCGTGCAGGGGCGTACCTTTTTCATGCAATTCGACTTCGACGATTTTTTTGGCGTTGTCCCAGGCTCCCCCGGCGTTGGCCATGAAGATGGCCTGGTAGAGCCCGAACATGGCAATGGAAATGAGATAGCCGATGAAGAAAAAGGGATCCAGGAAGGCGAACGCCAGGGCGGAAAAAAACAGCGAGATGAAGATGGTCAGCATCCCGCTTTGCGCATAGCGAGTGCAGATAGCCACCACCTTCTTGCTGTCTTCGGTGGAGGCTTTCTCGGCCCCTTCAATTTTCATGTTTCTCTTGATGAATTCCACGGCACGGTAGGCGCCGGTGGTGACGGCCTGGGTGGCAGCTCCGCTGAACCAGTAAATGATCGCCCCCCCGGTGATCATGCCGAGCAGAAAAGGAGCGTGCAGCAGCGAGAGCTTATCCACGTTTTCGGTCAGCGAGTTGGTCAGCGCCATAATGGTGGCGAAGATCAGGGTGGTTGCGCCGACGACGGCGGTGCCAATAAGCACCGGTTTGGCGCTGGCTTTGAAGGTGTTGCCGGCACCGTCGGCCGCCTCGAGCATCCTCTTGGCGCGCTCGAAATCCACCTTCACGCCGAATTGCTTTTTCACCTCCGCGGGGACGTCGGGTTCGTTCTCGATCAGCGACAACTCATAGATGGACTGCGCGTTGTCGGTTACCGGCCCAAAGGAGTCGACGGCGATGGTCACCGGCCCCCTCCCCAGGAAGCCGAAAGCCACGAGGCCAAAGGCAAACATGGGCGCGGCCAGAATCACGTTCGCGAATCCGAGGGTGCTGACTCCGTAGCCGAGGGCCATTAACAGGACGACGGCCAGTCCGAGGTAGTAGGCGGAATAATTCCCGGCGACAAAACCGGAGAGGAGACCCAGAGCAGCGCCGCCCTCCCTTGCCGACGCTACGACCTCTTTCACGTGACGGGCGGTGGTGGATGTAAAGACCTTGACCAGTTCGGGAATGAGAGCGCCGGCTATGGTTCCGCAGGAGGTGATGGTCGCGAGTTTCCACCAGAGTGTCGGGTCGCCCCCCAGGGTCGAGAGCAGGGCATAGGTGACCGGGTAGGTGGCGGCAATGGTGACGAGGGAAGTGATCCAAACCAGGGACGTGAGGGGCGCTTCGAAGTTGAATTGCTCGGCTTTGCCGTAGCGCGCGCGGGAGATCAGCCCGTTCAGGTAATAGCCCACAACGGCGGTGACCAGCATGGCCACGCGCACCGCAAACAGCCAGACGAGCAGCTTCACGCCAACTTCAGCGCTTTTCGCGCCGAGGATGATGAAGGCGATGAGGGCGACCTGGACCACGCCGTAGGTTTCAAAGCCGTCGGCGGTGGGACCGACCGAGTCGCCGGCATTGTCTCCGGTGCAGTCGGCGATCACGCCAGGGTTGCGGGCATCGTCCTCTTTAACCTTGAAGACGATCTTCATCAGGTCGGCGCCGATGTCGGCAATCTTGGTGAAAATGCCGCCGGCGAGGCGAAGCACGGCGGCGCCGAGCGATTCGCCAATGGCAAAGCCGATGAAACACGGCCCGGCATAGTCTCCGGGAACGAAGAGAATGATGATGAACATCATCAGCAGCTCGACGGAGATCAGCATCATGCCGATGCTCATGCCCGACTTCAGGGGAACGCTGAACGCGCGATACGCGTTACCGCCCAGGGAAGCCCAGGCGGCGCGCGAATTTGCGAGGGTGTTCAGGCGGATCCCGAACCAGGCCACAAAGTAGCTGCCCGCCATCCCCAGCACGCTGAAGGCAAGGATGATGACTACTCGCAGCAGGCTGAAGTGCAGCAACACGGCAAAATAGGCGAGGATGACGACCGCAATGAACGACCACAGCAGAAGCAGGAACTTGCCCTGGTGGAGCAGATAGGTCTTGCAGGTCTCCCAGATCAGCTGCGAAACCTCGAGCATCGATCGATGCGCGGGCAGGCCTTTCAGGTGAACGTACATGAAGAGGCCGAAAATCATGCCCAAAATACAGGCCAGAGGCCCGAACATGAGCAGGCTGTGGCCGTTCATGCCGAAGAAGTGAACCTGTCTCAAATCCGGCAGTTGCAGATTGGCTTCCCCGCCGACCGGTTCGTCAGCCGCAAAAGCCGCGCCCTGACCGAGCAAGGTGAGTGTGGCAAGGACGCCGGCGAATCTGGCCCAGCGTGACGAGAATAAGCGGCTTATCATAGTTCCTCTCGTGGCCGCTTTAAAAGAGGCGGCAATCTGCTGCATGGCTGGCGTGCCCGCGTGAGAAGCGAGCCGTACTGGTGTAAAGAACCACGCAACAACGAGCGGCAAGGCGCTCATGGCAACAAAAAAACACACCCAGGCGTTGACCGGCACACAACCTCCACGAAATCAGGTTTTAAGCTCTCCGCGTCCGATACCCCGAGCCGCGCTCAGGAACTGTATCACGCGAACCAAAGAGCATAACAGACGATTCATATTTTCGCATGTAGCAGGCAATACAGGCCTTAGAGAGATGTCACCGGGACGGTACGATGGTTACCGGCGGCCGGGGAAGCAGGGTCCCGGGTGCCGGGCGACGGAAAACCAAATCAGGCGCGATGTGCTTTCATTGCACCAGCACAACGTCAAGGAAGCGGGGTCCGTGAACGCCGCGGATGCGGGTCATTTCGATGTCGGCGGTGGCCGATGGGCCTGAGATAAAGGTCAGGGGATGGGTGGCGAAGGGTGCGAGGCGATCGATGGCTTCGGGCACCGTTTCGACCACTTGCTCCGCGCGGACGATGCAGAGATGGCGGTCGGGGACGAGGGTGAGGCGACGGGCACCCTCGCCGGGGCCGTGGGTGAGAACGATGGTCCCGGTGAACGCAATGGCGACGCTGCAGGCGGTGACGATGCCATCGCAGGCGTTCAGGGTGTCGACGCTGGCGTTGCGTTCGGAAATGAACGGGAAGTTGAGCGGGAGGATTTCCTCCGGCAGGCCGTCGGCCGCGATGACGTTTTTCTGTTCGTGGCTGCGGAGGACCTCGGCGATCGTTCTGGGGAGAGATACGGCGTCGGTTTCAACGACATTGGTGTCGTAATCGCGGAGGCGTTCTTTGAGCTGATGCAGGCGCGCCTGGAGGTCGAGCTGTCCGGCGCGGATGTACGTTCGGGGGATGGCGGCGTATTCGGCGGCGATGTCGGTTGGAGCGACGTCGCGCAGGCCAGTGCGGATTCGTTCCAGGATCGCATCGCGCGCATCAGCCATGGTTGTTCTTCCTCGTCGCCGCCGTGTTCCCGGCTTTTGCCCGCGCTTTCCACCATTCACGAAACGTCTGCTGCGGCAGGGCGCGCAGATCGCGGACGCGGGTCCAGTTGCCCAGCATGCCGGGAAGGTTGCGCATCCAGCCATTCGACTGGAACGGCCACTGGGCAATTCGTCCCAGGCGTTGCGCCGCCTCGAAGCGCGCGCGGCTGGCGAAGATGGCTGCAGCGGTCTTCATGGCCAGAGCTTCGGGGTCGAGAGCGCTCTTCTGCTCGCGCACGACGCGGCCGCGCAGGTGGATCAGCACTTCGGGGATGTTGATTTTTACCGGGCAGACGTCATAGCAGGCTCCGCAGAGCGAAGAGGCGAAGGGGAGCGACTGTCCGTGCTGCATTTGTAACAACTGTGGTGTCACAATGGCGCCGATGGGGCCGGAGTAGCTCGAGCCATAGGCGTGGCCGCCGGTCTGACGATAGACGGGGCAGGTGTTGAGGCAGGCGCCGCAGCGAATGCAATGGAGGGTCTGGCGGGATTCCGGGTCGGCGAGGATGCGGGTGCGTCCGTTGTCGAGCAGGACGACGTGGAAATGCTGCGGGCCATCGCCGCGGCGGACGCCGGTCCACAGCGAGTTGTAGGGGTTCATCCGTTCGCCGGTCGCGGAGCGAGGCAGCAGCTGGAGGAAAACTTCCATGTCCTGGAAAGCGGGGATGGTTTTCTCGATGCCGGCGATGGAGATAAGCGCCTCCGGCATGGTGAGACACATGCGGCCGTTGCCTTCCGACTCCACGATGCAGACGCTGCCGGTTTCCGCGACGAGGAAATTCGCGCCGCAGACGCCGATCTTCACGCGCAGGAATTTTTCGCGCAGATAGCGGCGCGCTGCGGCGGTTAGCTCCTCGGGATCGTCGCTCAGGTCGGGCAGGTTCATGCGCTCGCGGAAGATCTGCCGGACCTGGCTGCGGTTTTTATGCACTGCAGGCGCGACGATGTGCGACGACTTATCGCCGCCGAGTTGCACGATGACTTCGGCGAGGTCGGTTTCGTGCGGACGAATCCCTTCGCGTTCCGACGCGTCGTTCAGGCCGACTTCCTCCGAGGTCATGGTCTTGACCTTGATGACCTCGTTGCCGCCGTATCGCTTGACCAGGCCGACGATGATGCGATTGGCATCGTCAGCGTCGGCAGCCCAGTGGACCTGCCCGCCGGCCGCGGTGCAGGCCTTCTCGAATTGCGTCAGGTAGTGGTCGAGATGGCGCATAGTGTGCGCCTTGATCGCGCTCGCCGCGGTGCGCAGCTCCTGCCAGTCCGGCGTTTCGGCGACGACAACCCCGCGCTTGCGCTGGATCACGTCCGTCGCGTGGCGGACGTTCTTCCTGAGTTGCGCGTCTTCCAGCAGCGGCAGCGCGGCCTTCTGGAACGAGGGCGCGGACGCCGATTCGCCGACGCGGATGGTCATGCGCCGGCTCCTTCGTCGGTTTCAGTCGGGGCAAGAATTTCGGCGATATGCGCCATGCGCACCCCCGCGCGCTGCCGGTGCAGGCCGCCGAAGATGTGCATCAGGCAGGAGGTATCGACGGCGGTGATGACTTCCGCGCCGGTATTTTCGACGTCCTTCATCTTCTCGGCGAGCATGGCAGCGGAGACGTCGCCCATCTTGATGGAGAAGGTGCCACCGAAGCCGCAGCAGCGGTCGATGTTGGGCAGGTCGACCAGCTCGATGCCGCGCACTTTTCGTAACAGCCGCTGTGGCACATCGCCCAGATGCAGGCTGCGCAACGAGTGGCAGCTGGCGTGGTAGGTGACGCGATGCGGGAAATACGCGCCCACGTCTTCGAGGCCGAATCGATGAACCAGCAGCTCGGTCATCTCATAAACGCGAGGCAGCAACTCATCAACAGCGCGCGCCAGCCCAGGGTCGGATTGCTCGGCTGCCATCTTTGGATAGTGGTCGCGGATCATCGCGACGCAGGACGAAGACGGAATGCAGACAGCTTCGGAGTCGCGAAAAATTTCGACGAAGCGCCGCATCAGCGGCATGGCTTCCTGCTGATAGCCGGTGTTGTAGTGCATCTGCCCGCAGCAGGTTTGTTCCAGCGGGAAATCGATCGTGTGCCCCAGGCGCTCCAGCAGGCGCACCACGGCCTGGCCGGTGGCCGGAAAGAGCGTGTCGTTATAGCAGGTGATGAAGAGCGATACGCGCACGAGTACCTGTTCCGAGTGTCCCCCTCATCCCAACACATCTGTCGAGGCGAAACAAATGGTGTCCTGACATGCGGGACGGGAACGCCGGCCCGAGGACGCTATTGCTGCCGCTTCTGCTCCGCAATCCACGCCGTGATTTGCTGGTCGAGAACGTCGAGGGGCAGCGGACCCTCGCCGAGTACCGCATCGTGGAATTTGCGGATGTCGAACTTCGGCCCCAGTTCGCTCTTTGCCCGAGCGCGCAGCTCCAGAATCTTCATCTGCCCCAGCTTGTAGGCCAGCGCCTGCCCAGGCCATGCGATGTAGCGGTCGACTTCGCTGGCAATGTTGGTGTCGTCCATGGCGGTGTGCGCGTGGAAGTAGTCGACCATCTGCTGGCGGGTCCAGTGCTGGCTGTGCACGCCTGTATCGACCACCAGCCGCACCGAACGCCACATCTCGTTTTCGAGGCGGCCGTATTCGCTGTAAGGATCCTGATAGAAGCCGACTTCTTTACCCAGCCGCTCCGTGTAAAACGCCCAGCCCTCGGAGTACGCGTTGTAGCCGCCGAAACGCCGGAACTCAGGAATGTCGGTCAGCTCCTGCGCGATCGAGAACTGCAAATGATGTCCCGGAACACCCTCGTGGTACGCGATGGCCTCGACATTGAGCAGCAGGCGATGCGTGGGGTCGTACTCGTTCACATTGATGTAGCCGGGTCGGCTGCCGTCCCCGGCGCCAGGTGAATAGTCGGCAGGCGGAGCGGACGGCGCGCGGAAGGCTTCCATGACGATGACCTCGAGTTTCGTCGTGGGAAGATGGCCGAAGAGCTGCGGCAGCTTGCCTTCCATTTGCTCGGCGTAATGCTTGTAGAGGTCGAAGATCTGCTGGCCCGATTTGCCATAGAGGTCAGGATCGTGGCGGATGTGGTCGTTGAAGCTGGCCAGGTCCTTATAGCCGAGCGACTGCGCCAGCTTCAGCATGTCGGCTTCTATTTCGGCCACCTGCTTTACCCCCATCGCGTGGATCTCCTCCGGAGTCAGGTCGGTGGTGGTTTGCTCGCGCACCGCGAAGCGATAGCGTTCGGCGCCGTCGGGCAGCGCCCACACGCCAGGATCGGTGCGGCCCTGCGGAGCGTACTCGTTCTTCACAAAGGCGGCGAATTTCGCGTAAGCGGGATCTACTTCGTTATGGATCGCTCCCTGGATGGCGATGGTCAGCCGTCCGCGATCGGCCTGGCTCATAGCGGACGGAAATTTCTGGAGCGGCTCGGCGAACGGGCTGCTGGTGAGGGGTTTGGTGGCGATGTCCTCACTCTGCACGGCGACCTTATCGAGGAGATAACGCGGCGGCATCAGGTGGTCGGCCATGCCGAGGCGCATGTCGGCGGTGGCCTGGTCGAGCACGTGCGGTGTGCCGTGCAGGCGCGCTATGTAATTCTCGTAGTCCTTCACGGTCTTCAGCGGCATCTGCGTCATGAGGCCAGGAATGCCGAGCTGGATGCCGTTCATCTGATCCACCGGCATCTCCCAGTCCTTGAAGCGGGCGGCCTCGACGGCTTCGCGCAGCTGGCGCAGCATCAGGGTTTTGTCGAGAACTTCCTGTTCGGAAAAACCGGCTGCGTCGATTGCCTCGAAAACGCGAATCTCCGCGCGCGCATGCTCGGTTTGCCGCTCCTGTTCGGAGGCAGAGTAGTCGCTCCAGCGGTCGTTGTAGCGAGGATCGCCAATCGACGTTGCCAGTTCCGGGCTCGTGCGCAGCGTGTATTGCCATTCCTGCTGGAGAGCGTCGCGGAGTTGGGCGCGGCGCGCTGCGAGGTTTTTCGGCGACTGCGCGAGGCCGTTGACTGCGAAGACAAGAATCAGGAGCAGCGCAAGCGGGAGCGTGCGGCGAAGATTGAACATCGAGTGTGACTCCGAAAAAATGAAGTGATTCGCGCATCAGAACGCAAGAGCCATAGTACAGAAGCGCGAGTCGCGCACAAGCGTGTGCCGTTGAGTGCAGAATGTATTTGGTACATTGTTGTGGGTTCGTTCGAATTGCGATTGCTGGAGAACTGCCGTGTTTCTGGGAATGGATGTGGGCACAGGCGGCACACGCGCCGTGCTGGTGGATGAAAAAGGGCAGCTGGCCGGCTCGGCTTCGAGTGAGCATGAGCCGTTCCGCACGCCGCATCCTGGCTGGGCCGAGCAGGACCCTGAAGACTGGTGGCGTGCCGCGCAGCGGGCCATTCGCGAAGTACTCGCCAGCGGTGCTCGCGTCGATGCCGTCGGCCTGACCGGCCAAATGCATGGCGCGGTCATGCTCGATAAGGACGGAAAAGTGCTGCGGCCTGCACTCATCTGGTGCGATGTGCGCACCGGTCCGCAATGCGACTGGCTGCACAAAGTGATCGGCCGCGAGCGGCTGATCGAGCTGACCGCGAATCCCGCGCTGCCCAACTTCACGCTGACCAAGCTGCTGTGGGTGAAGGAGCATGAGCCGGAGATCTTCGCGCGCATCGCGCACATTCTCTGCCCCAAGGATTACGTCCGCTATCGCCTGACCGGAACGTATGCGATGGACGTGCAGGAAGCGTCGGGCACACTGCTGCTCGACGTGGCGCATCGCCGCTGGTCAAAGGAAGTGGCGAAGATCGCCGGCATTCCGGAGAGCTGGCTGCCGGAGCTGTTCGAGTCGCCGGAGATTTGCGCGAACATCAGCGACGAAGCGGCGCAACTGACCGGCCTGAAGGCTGGAACGCCGGTGGCTGCCGGTGCAGGCGATCAGGGCGCTGGCGCGGTTGGCATGGGCATTCTGCAGCCGGGTTCGGTTTCAGCCACGATTGGGACTTCGGGCGTGGTTTTTGCTGCGACGGCTGCTCCGACGCGCGATCCGCTTGGCCGCCTGCATACGTTCTGCCACGCGGTGCCTGGACGCTGGCATGTGATGGGCGTGACCCAAGCTGCAGGCTTATCGCTGCGCTGGCTGCGCGAGACGCTGGCCCCCGACCAGACTTACGACGACCTTACTTCCGCTGCGGCCAGGATTCCTGCCGGCAGCGACGGCCTGCTCTGGACACCGTATCTGCTCGGCGAACGCACGCCGCATCTCGATCCAACCGCCACGGCAGCGTTTGTCGGCATCACCGCGACGACCACGCGCGCCCACTTCACCCGCGCCGTGCTCGAAGGCGTGGCGTATTCGCTGAAGGACACGTTCACGCTTTTCTCGGAGCTGGGCATTCCGGTGAAAGGCGTGCGACTCGGTGGAGGCGGCGCACGCGGCCCGCTGTGGCGCGAGATTCAGGCGAATATCTATGGATATGCGTGCGAGCGGCTGACCGCCGAAGAAGGCGGTGCGTTTGGCGCGGCGCTGATGGCCGGCGTTGGCGCCGGACACTGGCCCGATCTAGAAGCCGCCTGTGCAGCCGGAATTACGGTTGCGGAGACGATCCAGCCCAAACCCGCAGCGGTCCAGCGTTATGCTGAGGGGTATGCGGGCTACCGCCGCGTCTATCCGGCCCTGAAAGGGATTCACGGATAGGCGCCTTGAGCTCGGCGTGCAACTCGGGACTGCGACTCGGGGATCGGGACATGCTGCAAATTGCCAAACTTCTGGCTCTCGCGCTCAGCATCCTCTCGCTCTGCGCTCTGGCTGGGCATGCGTTCTTCGTTCCCGGCAGCCCGTGGCAGGATCGCCTGCTGGACGGGCTGGCCATGTTGGGACTGACGGCCAGCATCTGTTTTGCGAGCGGCATGATCTTCGAAATCCCCGACCGCAAATTCGACCCCGAACCCTCGACTCCTCTCAGCCACACTCTGCCGGTTCGCCTCTTTTACTGGGGCGTGAGCCTGATGGCGGTGATGTTCCTGCTCTCGTGGTTTCTCGCCGAGTACTTCGTGCCGATGATCTGGAAGAACCAGCCGTACTGATCGGCCCCGCCAATGCATGGGTTGTGTTTCCTAACCCCTGGCTTTTTGCGATGTGATTGATTCTGCGGGGGTTGGCGAAAGCCAACCTGCTACGTGGTTGCAAAGAAGAGCAGGTGCAGGGCGCAGGGCCCCCCCAGGGGGGTATGGGACTGTGGCAAACTGCTGAGCCTGCTGGGTTTGCGGGAGTACGCTTTTTGACTGTGGCATGCTGCTGAAAATACAGGAGTTTGAAGGCATCGTTTGGCGCCTGGTGAGGGGGATGTGGGGACATCACCCTGGGTACAGCGGTTTCACAATCGACGAGAGCGGCGCAGGAGCGTGGCACGATCAACCCTCCAGAAATAGAAAAGGCCACCCGAGAAGGCGGCCTGCTTTGCCTGAACTGTTGGGGGATTTTTCTTCTTTACCCCCTATTATCAGGATACCAAGTCCAGCCTAAAAACCGGCCAAATATCTTTGAGGTTGTTGTGGTGGAAGTGGCGTGGAATGTGGGGTCATTACTTCGGTTTTGGGGCGCGCCTCTTGACAAATTTTCCACATTTGGTGGTTTTCGCGGAAGTCGAGAGGCAAAAGCGGGGCTACGCGCAATCCCGGGTCTGAAGAATCGAGACCCGGGCCAGGCTAGCTGTCGAGGCTCAACAGACGCGGAGCCGCGGGGAAAGTGCCCGTTTTTGGCCTGTTGAAACGCGGTGGCAAGCCCCTAACTCCAAACTCGAAGCAAAAGGCCTCTACGGATAGATACCCCGAATCTGCACCGCCTCCGCCACGCGTCCGATGCCCAGCATGTTCGCGGCAATGCGCATCGGAACTTTCCGGTCCAGACGGATCTTCAGCACGTCGCGGAACGCTGTCTTCATCACGCGCTCGAGGCGGTTGTAGACGTCCTGCGCTTCCCAGAACAGGTGCTGCTCATCCTGCACCCACTCGAAGTACGAGACGGTTACTCCGCCGGCGTTGCACAGGATATCCGGGATGATGAAGATTCCGCGGCTTTCGAGATTCCGGTCTGCACCGGGCGTGAGTGGCCCGTTGGCCGCTTCGGCGACGATCTTCGCACGCACCGTAGCTGCGTTCCCGGCGTGGACGACGTTTTCCAGCGCCGCCGGAACCAGGATGTCGCAGTCAAGCGCCAGCAGTGCGTCGGGCGTGATCGCCTCGCTCTCGGGAAATCCATTCACATGCCCGGTGAGGGTTTTCATGTGGATGACCTCGGGAATGTTCAGACCGTTCCGGTTGTAGATGCAGCCGGTCGAATCGCTCACGGCAACGACTTTGGCTCCGGCTTCGTGCAGCAACTGCGCCGCGATGGAGCCGGCGTTGCCGAAGCCCTGCACGGCGACCGTGGCGCCCTTCAACGTCATTCCAAGATGCTCGCAGGCGCACTGGATGGTATAGAAAACGCCGCGCCCGGTTGCTTCGTTGCGCCCGAGCGAACCGCCAAGGCTGATGGGCTTTCCCGTCACGACGCCGGGGATCGGATAACCCTTGGTCATGCTGTAGGTATCCATGATCCAGGCCATGGTTTGCGAGTTGGTGTAGACGTCGGGCGCGGGAATGTCCTGGGCGGGACCGATGAGCGGCAGGATCGCGCTGGTATAGCGTCGCGTCATCCGCTCCAGTTCGCCCTGCGACATGTGTTTGGGATCGCACGTCACGCCGCCCTTGGCGCCGCCAAAGGGAATATTCACGACAGCGCATTTCCACGTCATCCAGGTAGCCAGCGCTTTCACCTCGTCGAGCGTGACCTGTGGGTGGTAACGGATGCCGCCTTTCGCCGGACCGCGCACCGAGCTGTGCTGCGCCCGGTAGGCCTCAAACCTGTGAATATGGCCGTCATCCATGCGCACCGGCACGGAAACCGTCAGCACGCGTTCCGGATACTTGATCATCGCCCGAATATCCTGGCTCAGTTCCAGGCTGTCGGCTGCTGTGTCGAAATTTTCCAGAGCGAGGTCGTACGCATTCTCTGCAACTACGGTCGTAGGCATCTTTGTTTCCTCTCTGTGCGAGCCAGGGTCACTGCGCTTCCTCACGCCGGCATCGGCTCAAATGGCGCTCGCCTCTGCCAGCGAAACCGCGTGCGGCTCCGGTTCAATCTGTGACGGGAATGCCGGCACCACCCATTTCCGGTAAGCCCGCATATGTCCTCGCGATGCGTCGAAATACAACTGGCGTATTTCGCGCGTAACCGCGCCTATGGTCCCATCCTTCACCGGGCGATGATCGACGCGCACCACCGGCGCGACGCCTACCGCTGTTCCGGTAAGGAACAACTCATCACAAACGTAAAGCTCGCTGCGATCGATGGCCCTTTCCACAACGCGCTGGCCAAGTTCACGAAACGCCAGGTCAATGATCGAGGCGCGTGTGATCCCTTCCAGCACGTTCTCCGTTATGGAAGGCGTGATCAGCTGATCGCCGCGCACCATGAAGAGGTTGCAGGTAGCGCCCTCGGCGACATGACCGCTCTCGTTCAGCAGGATCGCTTCGTCGAAGCCGCTCTGCCGTACTTCGTCGGTGGCCAGCGCGCTGTTCACATAGGCTCCGCAGATTTTGGCCCGGGCCGGGATCGCATTGTCCTCGATCCGGCGCCACGAGCTTACACCTGCGTGCAGCCCTTTGTCGCTGTGCAGGTATTCGCCAAAGGGGAGCGCAACGACCGCAAAGGCATCCTGGTCGTCCATGCTGACGCCGATCCGTTGTGCGCACTTCCAGGCCAGCGGGCGGACGTAGACGTCGGTGCGAAAGGCATTCCGCCGCATCAGCTCAATGGTGATCGCGCACAACTCCTCTGCCGACGCGGGCACATGGATGCGCAAAATCCCGCAGTTCTGTTTCCATCGCTCGTAGTGTTCGCGAGGGCGCATGAGAAAAAGCTGATGCTCCGCGTCGTCCCAATACCCGCGAATGCCTTCGAATACGCCAGTCCCATAATGCAGAGCGTGGGTCAGGATTCCGACGCGCGCCTCGCGCAGGGGCACATATTGCCCGTCGAAATACACAATCAGGTTCGGATCCGCATCAGCCTTCATGGCATACCTCCTGCAGCGACTCCCGCAAAAGCTCGCGCCCTCGCGCCAGAGCGCGCTCGTCGAGCGTCAGCCAGCGCGGGCTCTTCACCAGCTGGCCCAGCGCAGCGTCCACACTGGCCTGCGGCAACGTTGCGGTGGCCTCGAGCAGCGCACCCAGGAGCACCATGTTGCCGGCTCGGCCATCGCCCAGCTCGTCGGCGACATGCATGAACGGGCGCGCCAGAATATGCACGTCTTTCCGCTCGCACTCCTCCGGCACCGTCTCGCCGTTGTAGAAGATCCAGCCGCCGGGACGCACGCTGGCGCAGAACTTGTGCAGCGATGGCTCATTCATGGCCACCAGCACATCGGGATGGGCGACCAGCGGCGAATCGATGGGTTCCCGCGCGAGCCGCACATGGCAGTTCGAGGTGCCCGAGCGCATTTCCGGCCCGTAGGAGGGCAGCCACGATACCTCAAGTCCCGCGTGCAGTCCCGCTTCGGCCAGCACTTCGCCCAGCAACAGGACGCCTTGTCCGCCAAACCCGGCCACGCGCACTTGCAGATCGACGCCGCCTTTCGCTTGCGCATCGCTCGGTTCGGCCTCACCCTCGTCGGTGACGCCGAGAATCCGCGGAATTTCCTCGAGAGCGGGCCCTGTCGCCGGCGCCGCTTTTGGCTGGACATCCTTCGTGCGATCGCGAAGGACCGCGAGCGGAAAAGTCTTCTCCATCACGTCGCGGACCCAGTGCTGTGCATCCACCGGCGACATTTTCCAGATGGTCGGGCACGGGGACAGAACCTCGACCAGCGAGAAACCGAGCCCGCGCACCTGATTCTCCACGGCCCGCCGCACTGCGCGCTGCGCCTGCGCCACCTGGCGGTTGTCGCCCAACCCCACGCGCTCGATATAGACAGGAGCCTCCAGCGTCGCCAGCAGCTCGCTCACGTGCAGCGGATAGCCCTCGTTCGCGGCGTTGCGACCCGCAGGAGTCGTGGTGCTCACCTGGCCCAGCAGGGTCGTTGGCGCGGCTTGTCCGCCGGTCATGCTGTAAATGGCGTTGTTCACGAAGATGACCGTGATGTTCTCGCCGCGATTGGCGGCGTGCAGAATTTCCGCCGACCCGATCGCCGACAAATCCCCGTCGCCCTGGTAGCTGACGACGATGCTTTGCGGGTGACTCCGCTTGACCGCCGTGGCCACCGCTGGAGCGCGGCCATGCGCGCCCTGCACGTTGCCGACGTCGAAGTAGTAGTACGCGAAGACCGAGCAGCCGACCGGGCTGACCAGGATCGTCCGGTTCTGAATACCCAGCTCATCGATGGCCTGAGCCAGCATCTTGTGCACGATGCCGTGCCCGCACCCCGGACAATAATGCGTCTGGTGCTGCAGCTCGCCCTTGCGGTCGAAATTCTCGTAGAAGGCTTGCGGCCTGCCGTGCGTAACTTCATATTCCGCTTCCGTTCCGTTAGACATGGGCCACACTCTCCCTTTCCGGCTGCGGGGCCGGGAGCGTTTGCCTCGCCAGCTTCCGGACCAGTTCCAGCACTTCTCCGTGCGACGGGACATTCCCGCCGAAGCGGCTGAGGAACTCGACGGGCCGCACCCCATTCAGCGCCAGCCGCACATCTTCCAGCATCTGGCCGTTGCTCATCTCGACCACCACGAACACGCGCGCCCGCTCCGCCAGCTTTTGGAATTGCAAACCAGGAAACGGATACAGCGTAATCGGGCGCAGCACGCCGACTTTCAGCCCTTCGGCCTGCGCCTCGGCGGCGACCACCTTCAGGATGCGCGCCACAATTCCGTACCCCACCAGGACGATTTCCGCGCCCTCGGTCCGCCATTCTTCGGCGCGCGCTTCCCGCTGCTGAGCGACGTAATACTTGGCTTCCAGCTGACGAACGTGGGCCTCCAGCTTGTCGGGCTCCAGGTAGATTGAGGAAATCAGATTGCCGCGCGATTCCTCCGTGCCCGCGACCGCCCACTTCGGCAAGTGCGGCTCCGTGGCAGTCTGCGGAAACTCGACCGGCTCCATCATCTGTCCGATGAATCCGTCGGCCATCACCACCACCGGGTTGCGATAACGATCCGCCAGCTCGAAGGCCAGCGCCGTCAGGTCCGCCATCTCCTGCACCGAATGCGGCGCCAGCACCAGGGTGTGGTAGTTGCCGTGGCCTCCGCCCTTCACGACCTGGTGGTAGTCGCTTTGTTCGGCGGCGATGTTGCCCAGCCCCGGTCCACCCCGGGTAATGTCGGCAATCACGCAGGGCAGCTCCGCGCCGGCCATGTAGCTGATGCCTTCCTGCATCAGGCTGATTCCCGGCCCGCTTGACGCGGTCATCACGCGGACGCCCGCGGACGCCGCGCCGTAGAGCATGTTGATCGCCGCCACTTCGCTTTCCGCCTGCAGAAACACGCCGCCCACCTGCGGCAGATACTGCGCCGCCGCCTCGGTGATCTCGCTGGCCGGCGTGATGGGATACCCGTAAAACGCACGGCATCCGGAAAGGATCGCGCTTTTGACAATCGCTTCATTGCCCTTCATTAATTGCCGGCGCATGGCTTCACTCCCTCTGCGCTGGCTGCGACATGGCTGGCGAGGCGCAGCACCGTAATGGCTCCCGGCTCGGGACACACCATAAAGCAGATCCCGCAGCCCGTGCAGCCCGCTCCTGCATACATCGCGGTTCGATATCCGTAGTGGTTCAGCCGCTCCGTCATCTGAATCACGTGCGGCGGGCACGCTTCGATGCACAGCGCGCAGCCCTTGCACTCATCCTGATCCACCCGCAGCCGTCCTCGATCCTGTTTCCCGGCGCTCGTCATTCCGCACTCCTTTCCGCAAGCCCGCCTCTCAGGCCAGCGCAACCGCGGTTTTGCGCTCCAGATAATGCGCGCGCACCGCAAAATCCTCCAGCTCCTGCTGAAAGCGCGGATCGGCAATCGCGATCAGCGCTTTGGCTCGCTCCCGCAGCGTTTTCCCGTGCAGGTAGGCGATTCCGTGTTCCGTGACCACGTAGTGCACATCGGCCCGCGACGTCACCACACCCGCGCCTGGGTCCAGGACCGGCACAATGCGCGATATCGTGTCGCCCAGCGCGGTCGACGGCAGCGCGATGATGGGAACCCCTCCACGGGACCGCGCCGCCCCGCGAATGAAATCCAGCTGCCCGCCAAATCCGCTGTACGGACGGGTGCCAATCGAATCGGCGCATACCTGTCCGGTGAGGTCGATCTGGAGCGCCGAATTGATCGCGACCATCCTGTCGTTCCTGGCCACCACAAACGGATCGTTGGTGTAACAGATCGGCCGGAACTCGCAGCTGGCGTTGTCATGAATGAAATCGAACAGCCGCTTCGTTCCCAGCACGAACGCCGCAACCGCTTTGCCCCGGAGCAGCGATTTCCGCTCTCCGTTGATCACGCCCGACTCGATCAGGTCGATCACGCCATCGGAAAACATCTCTGTGTGAATGCCCAGATCCCGCTTGTCATCCAGACAAGCCAACACCGCCTCCGGAATCCCGCCAATCCCGGTCTGCAGCGTGGCCCCGTCGGGGATCAGCGACGCCACATTGCGCGCCACCCGCAGGTGCATCTCGGTGAACGGCTCCGTGGGCAGTTCCAGCAGCGCGTGGTCTGTCTCCACGAAAGCGGAAATCCGGCTCACGTGGATGAATGTGTCGCCGTGCGTGCGCGGCATCTGGTCGTTGACCTCGGCAATCACCGTGCTCGCGCAGCGCGCCGCCGTCAGCGTGGAGTCCACCGTGGTGCCCAGGCTCACATAGCCGTGTGCGTCGGGCGGCGACACCTGCATCAGCACGACATCCAGCGGCATGGCGCCGCTGGTAAACAAGCCTTCAATCTCGCTCAGGAAGATCGGCGTGTAGTCGGCCCGCCCCGCCGCCACCGCCTCGCGCACGTTGGCCCCCAGGAACAATCCCCGGTGGCGAAAATGGCCTTCGAACTCCGGCTTCGTGTAATCGGCGCTGCCCAGGGTCATCATGTGGACGATCTCCACATCCCGGAGCTCCGCAGCCCGCGCGACCAGGGCATTCACCAGGGTTGAAGGGGTGCCGCACCCCGACTGAATCCAGACACGCGCTCCCGACCGCACCGCCTCCAGCGCCTGCGCGGCGCACATGGATCGGGTCCGATACTCTTCGCTCCAGGTCATTCTTCGTCGCCCTCCCGGACGCGTCCGTATCGGCTGCTCAGCATGCCTTTCCGCCGTTGCAGCTAAATGGCGGGAATCCAGCAACTTGGCCTTGTCCGGCCCGCTTCTGGAATCCTGCATTATTGCAGTCTCCAAAACCGATGAAGGTACGCCCTGGCAGGGGGAACGTGCTGTGATACCTGTCACCCGACCCGTTCCGGAACACTCCCCGGAAACAAGGAGGTCCCGCTCATCGCCCAGCGGCTACTGTGCAGGCAATGCCGAGGCCTCGGAGCCTTCGATCGGGAGGCGAATCAGGAAGGTCGTCCCCTTCCCTACTTCGCTCTCAAAGGTCAGGGTTCCCTTATGGCGGTCGACCACGGACCGCGCAATCGCTAATCCCTGGCCGGTTCCGCGGCCCACTTCCTTGGTCGTGAAAAAAGGATCGAAAATCCGGTCGCGAATCCCCTCCGGAATGCCCGCGCCGGTGTCCGCGATGGTAATCTGCGCCATCGGGCCCTCCTGGCCTGTCTGGATCAGGATCCTGCCTCTTTTTCCGGTTCCCTCCACCGCTTCCGCAATGGCGTGGGCGGCATTGACCAGCAGGTTCACGAAGACCTGATTCAGATCGCTCAAACTGCAAACCACCAGCGGCAAGTCTCCGAACTGGGTTTCCACGTCGGCAACATACTTGAGTTCATTGCGCGCGACGGTCAGCGTATTCAGAAGAGCCTTGTTCAGATCCGCCGGAACCATGCCCTTGTTTTCGGGGTGCGCGAATTCTTTCATCGCGCGCACGATCGTGACCACCCTGTCCACTCCCTCGAGGGTCTGGGTCAGCGCCTCGGGAATTTCCTTCAGCAGGTAATCGCAATCGAGTTCTGCCTCGAGGCGACGCAGCTCCGCAGGCAGGTCTGCGCTCGCGGTGGGCTGGCAGAGTTCATGCACCTTGCCGATGAGAGCCTGCACTTCTCCGAACGTATCCTGGAGGAAGCGCACATTGTCGCCTACAAACTGCATCGGAGTATTGATTTCGTGAGCGATCCCCGACGCCAGTCGGCCCACCGATTCCAGCTTCTGGGCCTGGCGCAGTTCCATCTCCGCCGCGTCGCGCCCGGTGATGTCGCGCGCAATCGCCTGGATTCCCACCGCCCTGCCGTCCCTGTAAATCAGGCGCGGATTCATTTCCAGCGTCACTCGCCGCCCCTCTTTGGCTCTGATCTCCAGCTCGATTTTCGCCGCGGGATGCCCTGCTACCAGCCGATCCACGGCTTCCTCGACGCGCCTCCACGGCTCAGCATCGACGAGCTGCCGCAGGTCCATCCCGATCGCTTCCTCCCCGGCATACCCCATCGTCGCCTTGGCGACGCGGTTGAGCGAGGTGATGCACATGTCGAGATCGAAGGTGTACACCAGGTCGCTGGCGTTTTCGAACAGCTCCCGATAGCGCTCTTCCGAAGCGCGCAGCCGTTCCTCGGCAACCTTGCGGCGCGTGATGTCCCTGGCGATATGCACCGCTCCGGTAATCTTCCCGGCCGCGTCGAAGACCGGCGAGGTATTCAGCGATATCTCTACCGACCGCCCATCCTTGCGGATCCTCACTGTCTCGTGGCTGGCCACTCCTTCTCGCCGCTGAATCGTCCGCAAAATGGAGGACAGTTCGTCGGGGCATTCCGGGGGAATCACCACCGCGGCCGTCTTCCCGATCATCTCCCCGGCGCTGTACCCATACAGCTCCGCGGCCCCTCGGTTCCAGCTGACGACCACGCCCTCCGGTGTGGTGCCGATAATGGCGTCCTGGGAGGACTCCACCAGCGAGACCAGAAAGGCCTGCGCCTCGTCGGCCTGCTTACGCAGGGTGATGTCCTCCACCTGGGTAATAAAATGCGAGGGATTCCCGGAGCCGTCCTTCACCACGGAAATCGTCACGTTCACCCATACAGCGTTCCCTCGTTTGTGGACGTACCGCTTTTCCAGCCCCAGCGTGGTCGCCACGCCCTTGCCGAATTCAATCCTCACCTGACGCGAACGTTCCAGATCGTCCGGGTGGGTGATTCCCTGCCAGGCCCCGGCCAGCAACTCCTCCGCTGTGTAGCCCAGCATCTGGCACAGCGCCGCATTGGCATGCAGAAAACGTCCGTCCAGTCCGGTCATGCACATGCCATGGGGAGCCTCTTCAAACGCGGTGCGGAATCGATCTTCGCTTTCACGCAGGGATTCCTGCGCCCGCTTGCGTTCCACGAACTGGGCGATGCTGTGGACCACGGATTCGAATGCCTGCAGCGCGGCCTCGGTCAGCGGCTGACAGGAAAAGGCAGCCGCCACCCCCAATACCTGTTCCCGAACCTTGAGGGGATAGCCCGCAAAGGCGTTGTCCAGCTGGGTTACGCCGGTTTCGGCAATGCGCTCGAGTCTGGAACGGTCCATGCGCAGGCGATCGGGACCGCAATTCAGCTGGATATCCGCGCTGGCCTGCAGCTCGAGACGGTGCTCCTTCTCGTTGCCGGTCCAGATCTGCGCAAAGGCGATGTCCGTGTTGCGAATCAGCGCATCCACGCATTGCTGCAGCCCCTCGCTCAGGTCCTCGGCTCCGGAGAGCGCCAGCCCAACTTCGGCCGCCAGGGTTGCCAGGCGATGGCGTTCCGCCCGCTCCGCTTCCGCCTGCCGGCGCCCGGTGACGTCCTGGTAAAGCGCCAGGATTCCCCGCGGCCGGCCCGCGATGACCAGCGGCACTCCGAAGATCTCCACGTCTACCAGCACGTTGTCTTTGCGGCGGCGCTGGCTGGTGAAGTGCGCGCCCCTCCCGGCCAGACATTCCTGGGTGAAGTGGCCGGCATCGGAAGCCAGATCGTCAGGGACGAGTAAGTCGCTCAGACGCTGGCCCTTCATTTCCTCCCGCGAGTAGAGGAAAAGCCGCTCCAGCGCCGTATTCGACATCTGAATCCGCTCGTCTTCGTCCAGAACCACGATGCCCAGAGGGCTGGTTTCAAACAGCGTATTCAGATAGGCGGTCTGCTCTTCGAGCGCCTTTTCCGCGCGCTTGCGCTGCGAAATATCGAGAAAACTTTCCAGAAGATAGCGGCGTCCGTCGATTTCGACCGGCCTTACCGTCTTGATAATCGAGCGCTTCTCCCCCTGCACCGTGAGCAGCACGCGCTCCGAGTTGTCCACCGTCTGCCCCAGATCCGTGACCGGGCAGCGCCCCTGTTCTGCCGGGCATACGAATTTGTGACACACCGCGCCCACCATCTTCTCGCGCGGCGCGCCGGTCAGTTCCAGCGCGACGGGATTGGCGTCGACGATCCGGTGCGATTCCGGATCGATGACGAAGATTCCTGTCTCCACTCCTTCGAAAACCGCCTGCAGTTTGGCGCGCGCTTCCCGCAGAGCGGCTTCGGCGACCTTTCGCTCCGCCAGAAGTTGCGGGACGGTGAGGTCGCCCGCATCCCGGGGCAAGCGGGCGCACGCGGCTTCGGGGTTGAGGAAAGCTTCATCCATGCGCCGTCCCTTGGTCGTCGGGGCGCTCGCGGCGCAGACCTCCGGCCAGCCCGGCATCGAAGGCCGCCAGCAGGTCGCTGAATCCCGGAAACTGCGCTGCCGGCAGAAGGTCGAAGGCGATCAGGCAGGCGATCATCATCCGCCTGCCGCTCACTTCGATGACGTATTCCCGCGCCTCGGCGACCAGCCGCTCCATCTCCATCCTGACCGCGGCGGGAGAGATATGCCGCCGCAACACGGCCATCAGAACGTCCCGGCTCCAGTGGAAGAGCTGATCGTCAGCACCGAGCGCCCGCGTCAGCAGCTGGGCGACCGTTCCCAGGTAGTCGCCGGCAGCTTTCTCTCCGTAACGCTCTTCGACGGTGCGCAGGACGGTGAGCTTGAGCAGCGCGACATAGCATTGAGCGTCCGTTCCCACCCGCGGCAGAAGGTGCGCTCGGGCCTGCGCGGGGCCGGGCAGGCCTGCGGAACTCTCAAAGTGCTCCCATCGATCGAAATCCACGGCTTCCCAGTCCGACTTCGAGCGCCCCATTTTCTCCGCGTTCTTCACCATCTCTCTCTCCGCTGTCTGGCTGCGATACTGAGCCACTCCGGTGTTGATCGCGGCGATCAGCACATCGCGCTCGCAGGGCTTGGTCAGGAACTGCAGGATCCGTCCCTTGTTCACCGCGTCGATAGCCGCCTTCATGTCGGAGTAGCCGGTCAGCAGCATCCGCACCGTTTCCGGCGCCCTCTCCCGCACCTGGGCGAGGAACTCCGCGCCGTTCATGCCCGGCATCCGCATATCCGATATGACCACGGCGAAAGGGCCCCACTTCTGGAGGATGGCGAGCCCCTGCGCGCCGCTGACCGCGGTGGTGACCTCGAACTGCCGGTGCAGGATTCTCTGGTATCCCTCCAGCGCCGACGCTTCGTCGTCGACACACAGGATCTTTTCCTTCACCAATGCTGCCTCCCCGGAACTCGCGCATCGAGTCCGTTCCCGACTCAACCAGCCGGGGGCCACCCGTCCCCCGGGAAAGTCCGACTTGCGGTGACGCGCGCGGCGTCGACTCCACCCGGACGGGAAGCTGGTACGGATATCGGCGAACCCAGCGAAAACACGAGCCGAGGTCCTGACAGGATGGCCAGCGGGCCAGGATCCGTCATGGCGTCGAAGATCGAGCCGATAAACGCCTTGTGAGGCGCGCACCAGGAAGCAGAATTGTCCGCTACGGGCTGGCGGTGGTCCTCGTCGGCCTCGCGCTGCTGTTGTCCGAGCTGGTCCACTCCATCATTCCGCACAGCGTCGACTATCTGTTCCTCGCCGCCATTGTTGCCAGCGGATGGCTGGGCGGCCGGGGGCCAGGTTTGTTAGCGGCTGGCGTTGCGCCTCTGGTACTCGACTACTTCTTTCTGCCTCCGCTCCACACCCTCGGAATCAGCCCAGAGGCCGGACCGGAAGTGCTGCCGTTTCTGCTGAGCGCCCTGGCCGCCGCCTGGGTGAGCTCTATGCGGAGCACCGCCAGGGAAACCAGAGCCCGGCTGGAGCGGAGCGAAGAGAAGTTTCGCCGTATCCTCACCAATCAACCCGACGTCGCGTGGACCGGGGATGAGAACGGCCGCATGATTTATATCAGCCCCAAGGTCGCGGACTGGACCGGGTACACCTCTCAGGAGATTTACGCCGGGGGCTCGCCGTTTCTTCTCTCGCGCGTCCACCCCGACGATCTGTCCCGCGTTCTGGAAGCCACCCAGGCGCTCTTTTCCCAAGGCGCGTCCCTGGATGAGGAGTTTCGCTTTCAGCGCAAGGACGACACCTGGATCTGGCTTCACAACCGGGCCATGGGCCCCTGGCAGGAGAACGGCGTCACGATCGCCGATGGGGTGATCTGCGACGTCTCCCGGCGGAAATGGTCTGAGCTCGAGCTGCAGGCGAAGACCGCTTTTCTCGAGGCGCAGGCGAATTCAACCATCGATGGCATCCTCGTTGTGGACGCAGCCGGGCGGCGCATCCTGCAGAACCGCCGCTTCAATGAGATCTTCGCAATCCCTGCCGCACTGGCATCCGGCCCGGACGACGAGCCGGTTCTCCGCCACGTCACCCAGAGAACCAAGGACCCCGCATCGTTCGTGAACCGGGTCCGGGAACTTTACAGTCATCCGGAGGAAACCAGCCGGGATGAAATCGAACTCAGGGACGGGACCATCCTGGACCGCTATTCTTCTCCCGTAACGGCCGCCGAGGGCCAGTACTACGGCCGCATCTGGAGCTTCCGCGACATGACCGAGCGCAGGCACCACGAAGACACTCTGCGCCAGCTCTCCGCCGCCGTCGAGCAGAGCCCGGTTTCCGTGGTCATCGCCGATACGCACGGCGATATTCGTTATACGAATCGGAAGTTTACTGAATGCACGGGCTACACCCTCGAAGAAGTGCGGGGTAAGAACCCGCGCATCCTCAATTCCGGCTATTCGCCCCCCCACATGTACGAAACCCTCTGGGCCACCATCCTGGCTGGAAAGGAGTGGCGGGGCGAATTTCGTAACAGAAAGAAAAATGGCGAGCTTTACTGGGAGTCGGCGGTCCTGTCGCCCATCGTGGACGCGAATGGGTCGATCACCCATTTCCTGGCCGTCAAGGAAGACATCACGGAGCGTCGCGCACTCGAAGGCGACCTTCGCCAGGCCCAGAAGCTGGAAGGAATCGGCCAGCTGGCCGCCGGCATTGCCCATGAGATCAATACGCCCACGCAATTCGTCACCGATAACCTCACCTTTCTTCGCGAGTCCTGCGAGGCTGCACTCGGATTGCTGGAACTCTACAGGAAGGCGGTCCGGGAAGATTCGGAGAGATTCTCCGCGGACGCCATCCGCGATCTGACCGAAGCGGAAAGAGTGTGCGACCTGGAATTCATCGGCGCAGAGGTTCCGCGCGCCATCACGCAGAGTCTCGAAGGAGTACGACGCATCGCGAAGATCGTTCGCGCCGTGAAGGAATTCTCTCACCCGGACCTTGCCGAAAAGGCGGAAGCCGATCTCAACCAGGGGATCACATCGACCATCACCATCGCCCACAACGAGTGGAAATACGTAGCGGACCTGACCACGGATTTTGACGAGGCGCTTCCGCGCGTTCTCTGCTATCCCGGCGACGTCAATCAGGTGGTCCTCAACCTGATCGTCAACGCGGCGCACGCCATCCGGCAGAAGCTGAAGGGAACCGGTAAGGGACAAATCGTGGTTCGCACCAGGACTTGCGGACCGTTTGCGGAGATCGCCGTATCCGACACCGGCACAGGAATCCCCCCGGAGATTCGCACGCGGATTTTCGAGCCCTTCTTCACTACGAAGGAGGTTGGCGCGGGTACCGGGCAGGGCCTGGCTCTGGCACACAGCGTCGTCGTGAAAAAACACCAGGGAAAGATCTGGTGCGAGACAGAAATGGGCGCTGGCACGACGTTCTTTATCCACCTCCCCATCGGTTCTGCCTGCGGAGCTGAGAAAAACCGATGCTGAAACGCCTGCTCTTCGTCGACGACGACGCCCTGGTCCTCGCCGGGCTCCGGCGAGCTCTGCACGACATGCGCCAGGAATGGGACATGCACTTCGCTCCCGGCGCTTACGCCGCCCTGCAGGCGCTCGAAAAGGAACGCTTCGATGCGGTGATTACCGACATGCGCATGCCCTCCATGGACGGCGCTCTGCTGCTGGATTGCATCAAGGATCGCTACCCGCAGGTCGTCAGAATCATCTTGTCCGGGCAGTCGGAAAAAGAGGCCGTGCTTCGCTCCATCGCCCCCGCGCATCAGTACCTGGCGAAGCCGTGCGATATCCGGGAGCTCAAGCTGCGTCTCAACCAGGCCTTTGCCTCGCGCGATCTGGTCACGAACCCGGCCATCGCCGCCGCCATTGCCCGACTGCGCTCGATCCCCAGCTTGCCGGCCATCTACAACGAACTGACGGTGGCCCTGCGCTCGGAAACCGCATCGCTCGGGCAAATTGAGCAGATCATCGCGCGCGACATTGGCATGGCGTCGAAGATTCTTCAGCTGGCGAACTCCGCATTCATCGGGGTGCACGGCCGCGTATCGAGTCTGCGCCAGGCGGTTTCGCTGATCGGGATCGAGACGGTCCGCACCCTGACCCTGTCCATCCACGTCTTCTCTCAGTTCGACAGGAAATCCGCAGTCGCCAGTTCCCTTCCCGCCTTGTGGGATCACAGCGTCTGCGTCGCCTCCGTCGCGCAGCGCATCGCGGTGGACGAAACCGGCGATAAGTCACTCGCCGAAGAGTGCTTTGCGGCGGGTCTGCTCCACGACGCCGGCAAGATCATTCTTCTCGCCGAGAAGCCCAAGGAGTACGGCGAAGTTCTGAAGAATGCGGAGGGCTGCGCGCGTTCCATCGAAGCCCTCGAGATCGAGGCTCTGGGCTGTTCTCACGCGCAGTTAGGCGCCTATCTGATGAGCATGTGGGGACTACCTATTTCCCTGGTGCACGCTGTGGCGTTTCACCATCGTCCATCGGAGGCCATCGAGGCGCGCTTTTCACCCTTAACCGCGGTTCACTGCGCAGACGCCCTGTCGATTGCATCCGGCGACGCACTGGAGGCCGGCGACATCCCGTTGGATGCTGGCTATCTCGACAGTTTGGGGCTGTCAGAGAAAGTGGATGCGTGGCGGAGTTACATCGACGAATTCCGTCTTTCTCAGGCGGAATCTTCCGCAACGGCCTGTAACTGAGAACGAGCTCCGCGCGTAACTCCTCGCCGAGTCAAGTCCTATTCCATCTGGAAATCTTCGGAGAGAACGGCGATGGGCCGGCGTCCCAGCCTGGAGAAAATGGGAAGGCTAACCGGCGTCTCGGCACATCGCGCCCCCAGGCGCATGCGGGAGAGCGAGTAACTGAACCTTGTGCCGCAATTGCAGCACACCCGATAGGTCTGGCCGCCGATGGTGAACACGCGGCTCAGGTCCGCATGGCGGCATCCGAAAAGGAAGTCAAATATTGCCGTCAAGATATGCATAAAACTCCTGTTCAATTGAATTTCCCGGCTGGCGTGCAGTCCGGGGGATCAGTCATTGAAAAATGGCCCTGAATTCATCCTTTCCACTTACGCCAGTCTGCCCGGTGGCGCTGCCATCTCTTTGCCGGCCCTGCTGCCCCACGCGCCGGAACGATTCGCCGGAAAGAGATAATCCACCAGCGTCCATCCCGGGGTTTTCTCTCGGAACCGGCCTTCGCGCGTCGTCAGCATGACATCGAGTGACGAGGGAATATCCCAGCGAGCCTCGCTCACCGTTTCGCTCAGCAGGACCCTGGTTTCACCGGCGCAGGTGTCCGTCACTTTGAACAGGACGTTGGCGCCGCAGTCTTCCCAGGGAGACCACGCGGACCAGGGCCAGATGGGAAGCGGAAAGTTTTTGGGCAGGATTTCAATGAGCCGCTCGCGCAGACTTTCGAGCGAGGCGGGATCGATGGCAGTGTTGGCAAGGGTCTGGCCGAGCTGGAAGACGCTGGTGGAGAATTTGGACGGCATCGGCCGGGGACCCGAGGCGAGCAGCGACTGGAAGACGTCGAGACTGGGCATGGGGGTTACCGGCCCGAGCGCGGCCAACCTGGGGTACTGGCGGACGAACGCGGTGACCTGGTCGACAAGCACCGCATTGGCCTGCCAATCACGGGTGACCCACCACCACCACGGCCACCAGCCGCAACCGCGGGTGAAGTCGATGGCGAAGCAACCATCGTCGTCGGTGGTCGCGCGTCCCACCTGCTCCTGCGCGGTCCACCACCACCATGCGTCGATGTCGAATGCGGAAACAGTTGCGCCGGTGATGGGAACGCCGCGCGAAGTTAGAACCCGGCCGGTGAGTTTGAAGGTCTGGCGCCAGTGCTGCCACCACCACCAGTGATACGAGGAAATTTGAATAGCGGGGAGCGAAACTTCGGACGCTGTTTGCCAGGAGGAAGTTGGTACGGCGACAGAAACGGTCTGCAGTCGCTGGAGGTCGGCGGGCGTAGCAGTCTCCGGTCCCAGCGCGACACGCAGGGATTCCGGCGGCTGCTGAAATTCAAACGAGGCGGAGCCTTGGCCCTGCGGATTGAAGGTCGCCAGACGTTGCTGGGGAACGCCCTGCTTGTGCCAGGCGAGTACGCTCACGGAGCGGTCGGGCAGGAAGTCCGGAACCCGCGATGCATCGAGAGGTACGCGAAGCACAAATTTGTTGGTTGAAGACATGCTGCTCCTTCGCGGCGACTTTTGGCGTTGAGGGGCCGAAGGGTCGAGCGGGATGGGGACCGCGCCTCACGTCGCACTGGGGAGTAGTGCTGCGCCTGGCACTTTCGTATCAGACATCTTGAGAAATTCACGGAGAAGGGATTCGCTCCCGCAATGGGCGCGGATGAATGACGCTACATACCGGTGTACAGCTGGAAGGAGGCCCAGAAAAAGGGCCTGCGAAAATCCCCTGGGGCATGCAGCAGGGAGAGCTTCGCCTGGCGCAGAGCGGCGCTCGGCGGCAGACCCTTTTCGAGCCCGCTGTAGAGGGCGTCCATCAGGCGCGGCGAGGATTCGTCGCTGACCTCCCAGAGCGCGCCGATCACGTTGTGCGCGCCGGCGCGCAGGAACGCCCACGAGAGTCCGACCAGACCTTCGCCCGCATAGGTACGCGTCCCGCCGCCATAACAGGCTGCAATGGTGACCAGACGCGCGTCGATGGGGTGCAGCATGATGTCGCGCGCATAGAGTTTAAACGAATCCTCTCCGCCGGAAGTGCGCGAGAGGATGATGGCCGAATCGAGCGGATCGGTGCGGCTGGCCACACCGTGCGCGACGAAATCGATGTAGGAATAGCGCTGCGGCGCGCTATCCAGGTACGAGGCGGCGCTCGCCTGCTGCCGCGCGTAGACGGTTTCGTCCTGGGGCTGAAAATGCCGGCGGATTTGTTGCATCTCGACGGAGGCGTTGGGTAGTTCGGGATAGTCGGGGCCCGGGGAAACGGCGTCGCCCAGCAGGAGGAGTTTGCGGCTGGTGTCGTGCGAAGGCTTCGAGGCGGCCAGCATCAGCAGCGACGGCGCGGAGACGATGTCCGCGTCTTCGATCCAGTAGTGAGGCTTGGTCGTATCGGTCAGAAGGGTTTCGAAGTTGAGTTGGCTGAGAACGCCGTCGCAGAGGATGACCACCTTCGCATTGGGTGGCAGCGCGCTCTTTGCCGGTGCGACGAGGATGCGATAGAGCGCGAGGCCGTCTGGGTTGGCGGAGGTGAGCGGATCTTCCGGTCCCAGCAGCGCCTGGCGGTAGCGTTCGACGATGCGCGTGATCTCGGCTTTGGCGGGCAGGGGGAAGACGGTGGTCTTCTTCCGCGTGATGGCCCAGAGCCAGGACTTGTTTTCTCCCAGCCAGTAAAAGAGCAGCGTCGCGTCGGCTCGGGACGCGATCGCTCCGGGATGCAGAGAGGCCGCCTGGATGGATTTGCTCCCGACCGTCACCCCAAGCCCCTGCTCGAGGGTGCGGGCGCGGCTTTGGTCGGCGGCGGCGAGCGCTGCTTCTTCTTTGCCCTGCGATATCAGCAGACGAATGTAATCGTCGTAGATAGGCGTGGCGTTCGCGAAGTAAGGAAGTTTCGAATCTTCGTTTTTGATCTTCGCCCGCGCCGACTCAAAGGTGGCCAACGCGGTCGCGTACATCTTCTTCGCGTCGTCGATGCGGCCTTGTTGTTCGAAGAGCCGGGCCAGCTCGTGCTCCGCGTCGAGGCGCATGGTGATCTGGCTGGCCGGATCGGCCTCGACCTGGCGAAAGAGCGCCTCCGCCTGCTGATCCTGACGCCGCGCCGCGGCGATGCGCCCCTGCGCCAGCAGGACGTCGAGCGCGTCGAGACGGTTGCCATTAGCGCGGATCAGGGGGTCAAGTTGGCGGAGGTAGCTGTCGGCGTCGCTGAGTTGATTGAGCTCGATGGAAATGTGGGCCAGGCTCTCCAGGGAGTTAATGATGTCTTCGCTGCTGTTGATTTCGTTTGCGGCAGCGAGGGCTCGGCGATATGAGTCTTCAGCCCGCAACCATTCGCCGCCATCCTGGAAAACATAGGCGGTGGTCGTGAGCCAGATGATAGCCTCACGCACATCCCCCAGAGCCACTGCTCTTCGCTCTGCATCCTGGAGCAAGGCTAAGGCGCGAACTCGGTCACCGAGACTGTAATAAGCCCAACCCAGGTTGCCGATGTTGGTGAGAAGGATGTCGTCAGCGCCCAGGGACGCCGCAATCCGATTCGAGGCATTCAGCCAGTCGATGGTTTCGTCAAAGTGCTCCACATATAGGTTAGTGTTCGCGAGATTGGCCAACGCTCTCGCCTCGTCAAATGGCTGTCTGAATTCGCGAGCAATGGACAGTTCCTGTAGACCAAAATGTGAAGCTTGCTCGTATTGGCCTCGCTCAATGGCAAGGGTCCAATGGGCATCGAGGACGTGGCTGCAAACAGCGCGACCCATCGAGGGACAGAATGCATCGGCTTCCGCGAGGTATTGTCTTGCGGCTGCATATTTGTGCAGGTAAGTATTTGCCCCGGCGAGGAGGGACAATCTGCGTACTTGAAGGTCGCGGTCGGTTGAGGATGGGAGGTCATCGGGGAGGATATCAAGGACCTGCTGGCTCAACCCGCGCCACGAGGCCGACTGAGCCTCAAGGATTCTGAACTTTACGAACCACTCCGGACTCGTGGCGTGGTATCGGTCTGCTAACTCGCCGGCAACTTCCTGGCTAGCGGCTAGCTCACCGTGTTGAAACATCAGCGTCGTACGGTCATATTCCTCTTCAACGGAGAGCGCACGGTCACCTATGCATGATGCGGTTACAACAAGGGAAGCGACAATCCCGACTATCCTCCGCCCTTTCCAGCTCCGTTGACGATGGTGTTCCCCGCCGCTGCGTTCCCGTGCCCGATGCAGCCCATCTCGATCTCCAGCATGGTCAGGCTGATTTTGGTCCGCATCGGGATGCCCGTCTTTTTGTTGGGATCCCAGTGCTCGATACGCAACACGGCCAGAAGGATCCGCCCAAAGCCCGGAATTTCGATAACGTGGCCGCAAGGCCGCCCAAAACGAGATGGCTCCGCCTTGCTGACCAGCGAGCATTCGAGAGATGCCTCAGGTTTGGAATCCGATGGGAGTTGATTGTAGCGTCCGAGGATCGCGGGGGGAAGGTTCTGTCCCCGGATGCCCGCGTATTGCTTCTCGACGCGCGCGCGGAATCCGGCGTCCTTGAGATACGGAGCGTCCTTCGTTGGTTTTGGTCCCAGGAAATCGAGGTCCAGGTCGACATCCACTTCTTTGCCGGCGATGCGCAGGTTTTCAAAGCGCGTGCCGAGAAAAGTGACTGTGGGCACATAGCCCACGAGGGGATGGTCGGTGGAAATTTGCGACACGATGCGGTCCGCAGTAACCACGTCGAGGACGTTGAAGCCTTCGATGACCGCAGTCGCCAGCGTGTTGAAGCCGTGGTCCTTCTTTTGGTCGCGGTTGCCGGCCACCTGCGTATAGGAATGCCGGAAAGAGAAAACACCCTCCAGACGATAATCGCGAGCCCGCTCCGAGAGATAGCCACCATATTTCTCAAGGCGGACGAAGGCCTGGGGCTTGATGGGCTGCTCAACAGGATGGTGCAGATGGCCCGAAAGGGCGTGCGCTTCCGCGTGATATTCGTGTTCCGGGTGGGGTTTATCGCCAGGCATGGCCGTACTTGCTCACTTTCCGGGGGGAGTGGGTACTACTCGTCAAAGCGAACATCAAGGATCCGCCGGTCCACCTGGGTCCGGCTGCCCTGAGGGGTGATGCCCGAGATAGTAAGCGTATACGAGCCTGGCTGCAAGCCCATTCCTGGGATCAGAAGAGAGAGCGTGCCGGCCGCGCCGCCCGTTTCCGAGGGGGCGCTGATGGTCTGGGACCAGAACTTTTTCCCCTGCGGATCCTCCAGATCGAAGGCAAACGAAGCGTAAGCGCCGTCGTTGGGAACATCGATGAGGAGCACCGCGCCGGATTTGCGGTCCGCCACGACCGGCAGGTGAGCACCGGCTCGAGTTCCAGCGTGAAGCGTCGCCCAGGGCGCCAGCCGCGGACTGGACGCCGCCGAGCGCAGTGACGGAATCGTGGCGATGTTCTGGTATCCGATCACGATGAGCAGCAGGGCGAAGGCGGGAACGGCCATGGCCGGGCGCAACCACGCGAACCACTCGCGCTTCCTCGGCGCAGGAGAAGCTGCCGGCGAGGTCGCCATGTTCGGCAACTGCACTTTGGCCGCGTCAACAAACGCCGCCTCGGCGCGAAGGTCGAGCGCGCACTCCTGACAGTCAAAGTAGTGCTCTTCAAAAGCCTCCCGCAATTCGGGGGACAACTCTCCCAGGAGGTACCGCTCGGTCGCCATCATCTGAACTGCTTCGCTATGATTCATGGGCGCGGACTCCAATTCCTGCTCTGACTAGTAGTGACTCGGCTCGGTGAAACGTTTCAGCGAATCGCACCATTGGAATCTCCGCCCATTCGTTTCACGTACTCGGCCTTGAAGTTCTTCTTGGCCCGGAACAGCAGGACCCGAAGATATTCCCCATCCACACCGAACTCGCGGCAAACCTCATCCCGATCTTTTTCGTCCAGAAAAATCGCCTTCAGCAGCGACCGATCCTTCGCCGGCATCTCGGCCAGAATCTCCCTCACCTTTTCCCCAAGCTGTCGCGTCGCGGCGATGTCGTGCGCGTTGGCTCCGGTTGCCGGCAGCTCCGGCCGGTCGTCCTCATCGAGGGATTCGCTGCGCGAGGACGCGCGGTAGTGCTCGAAGAGCACGTTGTTGCAGACCGTGTTGACGAACGCGCCAAAGCGTTCCGGCTGGCGCAGTCCGTTCTCTTTGCGCAGGGTCGCCAGCACGCGGACAAAGGTCTCCTGGCGCACATCTTCGATGGCCTGCGAGGATTTGAGCCGCGAGCGGAGTTTCAGGTGGAGCAGCTGGGTGAAATAACCGACAAAGTGCTCCTGCGTGCGAGGGTCCCCTGCGCAGAGACCTTCGATATAGCCTGCATCGAACGCAAAAAACTGCAAAGAAGTCCTCGCAAACCCGGGAGGACGCGAGTATAGCATCGGCGTCGGGCGCGCATTGAGCTTGTGATCGACCGACGGAGGGCGGACGTGCCTCTGCGCACCGGGAGCACGCGACAGGCCTGCGTTGTTGCGAACCAATTCGAGACTCATATCGTCGACCTGTACTCTTCGGGCATCACTCTCCACAGCAGGCCGGCTGCGGCCAGCTCAGCCTGCACGTGGAGGCGGAGTCCGATCCAGCCGCAACTCAGCCAGAGGGACAGGGGAAGAGCGAACTCAGGGCAGAAAGAGGAATACAGGTGAATCAGCGATCCGGGGAAGTTCCACAGTGTCAGCCGCGCCATCGCACGCTCCGATTGCGGTCCCCATCCTCGTGGGTCTGAGATGGGTACCGCGGTTAGGGATTCGCCGATGCTGGTTGGCACGACGACTTTCTCTGGGAGCATAGTGCGCGGGCCGGCCTCGGCGTTTCATCGCACGGGCGTTTTTCTGGCGAGTCACCCGTAGACCGGGGCATTCGTCGCAGCGCTTCCGCGATTGCAGAAATGCTGAGCTTACGGAGTCATGACCTCGCCGACTTCGGCGCCTGAATCCCCACGCGGAACGGGTCATCCTCCTGTAACAACAGCCGGCCTTCCCCCGTGATGTACGCCGAGCCGGTGATGCTGGGAATTACCTGGGTCTGCGGGCCGTCCCCGATCCGATAGCTGCCTTCAAAGACCGTCCCCAGGATTCCCTCCTGCCGCCACACCTGGCCCTGCGCGAGTTTGCCGTCTGCCGCAAGGCAGGCCAGCTTCGCGCTCGTACCGGTTCCGCAAGGCGAGCGGTCGTACGCGTTACCTGGGCACAGGACAAAATTTCTGCTGTCGTTTCCGGACACGGTCGATGGGGAGAAGACCTCAATATGGTCGATCTCACTCCCGTCGGCCCCCGTGATCTCCTGCGCGTTCAGCGCCGCCTTGACCGCCATCGCGAAGCCCGTCAGCGCCTCACGATTCTCCAGCGTCAGGGGCATGGGCGCGTCCTCCGTCAGGAAAAACCAGTTCCCGCCCCATGCCACGTCGCCGGTCACCTCGCCGAATCCCGCAACTTCAACCGCGATCCCCTTCCGGCAGCGATAGCTTGGGACGTTCTCCACCGTTACGCGCCCATCGTTGTGCAGCATCGCACGCACCACGCCCACCGGCGTTTCAATTCTGTGCTCGCCCGGCTCGACACGGCCGAGATGCGCGAGCATCGTCACCAAACCAATCGCGCCGTGGCCGCACATGCCCAGATACCCGACGTTGTTGAAGAAAATGACGCCGGCAATGCACGCCGCATCCACTGGCTCCACCAGCAGGGCCCCCACCAGCACATCGGAACCGCGCGGTTCATTCACCACGGCCGAGCGAAAATCGTCGTGCTCGGCGGCAAACCGGCGCAGGCGCTCCGCGAACGGCCCATTGCCCAGCTCCGGTCCTCCGGCGACGATGACGCGGGTCGGCTCGCCCGCCGTATGAGAATCGACAATGTGAATTTCAGAAATCGAACCCACAGGGAATCCTGACCAGATCCTCCAACCATTCCATATTACGATTCAATCCGCACCGAATCGGGCCAAAACCTGTCACAGACAACTATGCGGCCCGCTCCCCAGGCCACCTGTCCGACCCGAGCCGCTCACCCGCTATACTCGGTGGGAGTTTTTCTTTCGGAGCGTGTATGAAGTCCACCTTTGCTGCTGCCTTCGTCTGGCTCTGCGTGCTGTGCGGAACACCGGGACCAGCGCAGACGAAGCGTGCGCTCCTGATCGGCATTAACACCTACGAACCCGCCGGCACCAGGGCACAGCATCCCGATGGCTGCACTTACGGCCGCTGCGAACTGGGCTATTTCGAGAATCTCGACGGCGCCGTCAACGACGCGCAGTCCATGGCGGACGTTCTCACCAGCCCCAAGTTTGGGTTCCCATCGAACCAGGTGGTGCTGCTCACCAATCCGGCGCCGCCTCATCCCGGCGCTAGCGAGACGATCCTGCCCGCCGGGCAGACCACGCGCGACGGTATTCTCGCGGCGATGCAGAAGTACCTCGTCGACGTTCCCCACTCCGGTGACACCGTCGTCTTCTATGCCGCCAGCCACGGATCGCTCCGCATCAACAGCAAAGGAACCAAGCTCACTGTGCTGGTCAACGGCAAGTACGTGCCTGCCGACAGCACCTTAGTTCCGTCCGACGCGTACAAAGGCGGCTACGACGTTCGCGATCGTGAAATGACCCACATCTTCAACGCCGCGCTGGACAAGGGAATTCACCTCACCGTGATCCTCGACAATTGCCACAGCGGCGGTATTAGTCGCGGCATCGAGCCAAAGTATCGCCAGCGGGACCTGCCCTTCGACCCACGCGACGTCGCCGAAGCCCCGGTCCTGCTCCCCAGCGGCGATCCGCCACCCGCGCCCACGGAACGGAAGGATAACCCTGCGCTGGTGCTTTCCGCCGTCCAGCAGGACCAGAGTGCCAAGGAGACTCCCGACACCGTCCCGCCGACGGAGCCCCACGGTGCTTTCACCGCTGCGCTGGTCGAGGCGCTGCAGGTTCTGCCCGCCGATGCGCCAGCCGCCGTCGTCTATCAGCGAGTCAGAGCCGTGATCCAAAACGAAGACGTTCCCGACGAGGACCCGGACCTCGACGCCACAGCTCAGCGTCGCGAGCAGCCACTCTTCGGTGGAGCGGCGACAGCCTCCGACAAGATTCGCACCGCCGCGCTCGGAACCAGCAATAGCGGCGCAGTGTGGCTCGACGTCGGCCGCGTCTCCGGCGTCGGCGTTGGCAGCGAATTCACCGCGACGCTCCCCAACAGCGACGGCCAGAAAGTCCAGTTGCGCGTCACCGCACTCGAGGGCATCGCCCGCTCGGTAGCCGAAGTCGTCAGTCCTCAGGGCGCTAAGGTGAGCTCCGGCGACATATTCGAGATGACGAAGTGGAGCCCCGCGCAGTCGGCGCCGCTGAGCGTCTGGCACTGGCCGGCAACCCTGGCGCAGGCGGACATCCTCGCAGCCGCCGCGCAAATTCAGGCTGCCGGCATGGTCTCCGTCTCCGATCCGGCCGCCGAACAATGGACCCACATCCTCAGTTGGGATGGCACAAACTGGACGCTGCAACAGGCCGGCGCGCCTTTGCCCGCACCGCTGGGCGCCACCCTCACAGCAGCGGCCCTGCGAAAAAAGATTCCCGCCGGCGCAAAGCTTTGGGTCAACCTCCCGCCATCGCGTGAACTTGTTGCGCAGCTTCTTCCGCCCGATCCCAACAGCGCTGTGCAAACAGTTGCGACGCTCGCAAGTGCGGAATACGCGTTGACCGGCGTTCTCACCCCCAGTGGGCCAGCGTGGGCGTGGTTCCACAAGAATGAGCTCGCCGCCGGTCCGCCCCCACCCAACCCCAACCATCTCACTCCTGGCTGCTCTGCGACATCGCAATATCCCGTCCGCAGCGACTGGGTCGCGATGCCCGACGTGAGCGCGATGGAAAAAGGCGCGGCCGCGTTGAATCGCTATGCGTCGCTGCTGGCCAAAGTGCATGGCTGGCTCCAGATGGCTAACAGTCCCGCCGACGCTTCTCGTGGGTACTACTATTCGCTGGCTCTGGTTCCGTATTCCGGCGGATCGCCGCTCGCCCCCGGTCAGGTGCTGCACGAAGGCGATCAGCTGAGAATGGCCTTGCGGGCAAACGGCCAGGTCACCGAGAAGCGCTGGGTCTACGTCCTCGACATCGATTGCCATGGTCAGGGCACGGTCCTGTATCCCAGGGGAAATTCGGGAAACCAGTTTCCCAACGAATCCGATACCGGCAATCAGTTTCTGATCCCGGGCGCGCCTGCCCTCAAAATCGGAGCGCCTTTCGGCACGGATACCTTCGTTCTCCTGAGCACCGCGCAGCCGTTGTCCGATCCTTTTGTGCTCAACTTCGAGGGCGTCTCGCGCTCGCGCGGCGGCGAGCAATCGCCGCTGGAACAACTGCTGAGCAATACCAGCAGCGGGACCCGCGGAAATCCCGGCCAGGTCCCTACCAACTGGGGCATTCTGCTGACTACAATTCACAGCATCCCCCAGCAGGCCTCGCAGTAATCCATATCTGAATCGGCGGGCCTCGCCCCCTGAAACCCGGAGCAGTAAAGTGGTCACGATGAATCCGGCGAAGACAATCTCGGTTTGTCTCGGCCTGTTATGCGCAACCGCCGTCGCGCAGCAGCCCGGAGCGCTGCACGGGCTGATCGCGCAACACGAACAGGCGCTCTCTGACGCGCGTGCGTCGCATAACACCAGGACAGAAGCGACGGAGCTGAACACGCTCGCGAACCTCTATCGCGAGGCGGGCGATCCGCAAAAGGGCCTCGACTATTGCGCTCAGGCTTTGTCCATCGAAACCAGCAAAGGCCAGCAGGCGCAGAGCAAAAACGTCGAAGGCCGCATCCTCACCGATCTCGGCCAGGAACAAAAAGCCCTCGACCTCTTCAACGAAATCCTCCCCGTCTGGCGTCAACTCAACATACTGATGGGCGAAGCTTCCACACTGAACAACATGGGCCGCGTCTATAACGACCTCGGCCAGCACGATAAGGCGCTTGAAGTACTCAATCGGGCGCTGCCCATGTGGCGCCAAACCAACAATCGCGCCGGAGAAGCCAGCACCCTCGACAATCTCGGCCGTTGCTATTCCGATATGGGCCGCAGCCAGGAGGCCCTCGACAATCTCAATCAGGCTCTTCCGCTTTGGCGCGCCGTTGGCGAGATTGGCGGGGAGGCGCAGACCCTCAATAACCTCGGCAGAACCTACACCAACCTGGGTGAGAAAGAGAAAGCCCTCGAGTCCTACCAGGCCGCGCTCCCGCTCTGGCGCGAACTCGGCCATCCCGAAGGCGAAGCCGCCTCCCTGAACGCCATCGGCCGCATTTACGACGATCTGGGCCAAAGACAACAGGGGCTCGACTACTACAACCAGGCGCTGCCCCTCTGGAAACAAGTCGGTAACCGCAGCGGCGTAGCCCTCGCCCTCTACGACATCGGCAGAATCCACGTCGAGATGGGCCAGCCGCAACCGGCGCTCGATTTCTACAACCAGGCCCTCGTCATCTGGCGCGAAACCCAGGATCGCCGCGGCCAGGCTGCCGCCCTCAATCACATCGGCCGCGCATATGCCGACCTCGGCGAGCGTGACAAGGCTCTCGACTTCGATTATCAGGCGCTCGCAGCCTGGCGCGACGTGCAGGACCGCCGTGGCCAGGCCTTCGCTCTGAACAGCATCGGCCGCGTTTTGTCCGATCAGGGCAAGCTCGACCAGGCACTCCCCCAGAAACTCGCGGCGATCTCCCTGGCGAAAGCAGCGGGCGATCCCGACCTTGAGGGTGGCATCGCAGCATCAATGATGCTCGATTTCCGCACCCAGCATCGCCTTGAAGAAGCTATCTTCTTCGGCACCGAAGCTGTGAATGCCTATCAGCTGATGCGCCGCAATATCAGCGGCCTCGATCAAAGCCTGCAGGAACAGTTTGCGCAATCGAAGTCCGCAACGTACCGTATGCTGGCCGAGCTGCTGCTGGAGGCCAACCGCCTGGGCGAAGCGGAACAGGTGATGGATCTGCTGAAGGAGCAGGAACTGCAGGAAGTCGTTCTCGCGACCGCGGATCATCCCGACGCCCACGCCACGCCGCTCAGTCTCACGCGTGCCGAGCAAAACGTCGAGACCGATTTGGCGGCTCACGAACAAGCCGCCGTTGCCTTGACCGACCTGAGCGCGCAATACGAGGCGCTGCTGGCCAAACCCAACCGCACGCCCGCCGAAGAGGCGGGAATGAAGGCGCTGGAGGCGAAGATCGAATCCGGCAACACCGACGTTTCCGACTTTTTCCGCAAGAGCCTCTATCCGGAATTGGCGCAGAACGCCGGAACCCAGGCCGCGAATGCCCTGCTCAGCGAGGAAAAATCAGAAGTCAGCCGCCTGCAAAACACGCTGGCGGACCTCGGCCCGCACGTCGTCGGCATCCGTCTCCTGCTCGGCGACGAGCACGCCTACGCTATCGTAATCACCCCGCGGTCACGCCAAAAATATGAACTGAAGGCCACGCCCGCCGAGCTCAACGACAAAGTGCAGCAGCTCCGCACCGAACTGCGCTCACCCTCATCCGATCCCAAACCCCACCTCGCGGAAATGTACTCGATTGTCATCGCGCCCCTCGAACCCGAACTCGCCGCGCTCGAGCGAAATCCCCTGGACAAGGGCCGCGTCCCCACGCTGCTCTGGTCCCTCGACGGCGCCATGCGCTACCTGCCCATGGCCGCGCTCTTCGACGGCCACCGTTACATGGCCGAGCGCTTCAACAACGTCCTCTTCACGCCCGAAAGCTACGGCCACATGAGCGCCCCCGACGTTAACAGAACCCCTCTGCGCGTCCTCGCCATGGGCTTGTCGAAGAGCTATGGCGGCCTGCCCGCGCTGCCCGGCGTCATCCCCGAGCTCGACGCGGTGGTGCACGACCCCACCGATCCCCAATCCCACGGCCCCATCGACGGCACGCTTCTGCCCAATGAGCGCTTTACCTGGGCAGCGTTGAAAGCGCAGCTGGGTCCCGGCTCCGGCTATCCCGTCGTCCACATCGCGAGTCACTTCGTCCTCGAAGCCGGCAGCGGAGCCGAGCCCTGGCTCATGCTCGGCGGCAACGATGCAGGCGACCCCCAGGGATTTCCCCTCACCCTCTCGCAGCTTGAAAACTCCGTCGTCAGTTTTCATGGCACGCGCTTGCTCACCCTCTCCGCCTGCAGCACCGCGAAAGGCGACACCGCCAACGACGGCCTCGAGATGGACAGCCTAGGGATGGTCGCCCAACAAAAAGACGCCGAAGCCGTGCTCGCCACGCTGTGGGACGTGAACGACGCCAGCACCAGCCACATCATGAGCGACTTCTATGCGCGCTGGGTCAAAGATCCCGCAATCGGCAAGGCCGAAGCCCTGCGCCAGGCCCAGCTTGCTTTTCTCCACAGCTCATCCGTCTCCGCGCATTCCGGAACCGGCCGCGGCGTCCAGGTTGTCCCGGAGCCCGCGACCCAGGCCACGTCTTATGCTCATCCTTATTACTGGGCGCCCTTTGTCCTGATCGGTAACTACCAGTAGCCAAAGAAACGAAGTCTCCACAAGGCAGTCTGCTGGCAATTCAGGAGGATCGAATGCTTCTTCTCTGCGCTTTCCTGGTGGGCCTCGTTGCAGGGCTTCGCTCCATGCTGGCCCCCGCAATCGTCAGCTGGTCCGCTCGCCTGGGCTTGCTCGACATCGAACAGACTTTCATGGCCCTGATGACTTACAGAATCACCGTTCTCGTCTTTACCGTCCTCGCTGTGTGTGAACTGGTGGTCGACAAGCTGCCCACCACCCCCAGCCGCAAGCAACTGGTGCCCTTCGTCATCCGCATCCTCAGCGGCGGTCTGGTCGGCGCCACCGTGGGAGCCTCTGGAGGAAAGCTCATCCTCGGCCTCATCTTCGGCGTCATTGGAGCCGTCGCTGGGACTCTGGGGGGCGCCGCGGCCCGTGCCAAACTGGCTGCCGCGTTTCATCGCGATTTCCCCGCAGCGATTCTCGAAGACATCGCCGCGATCGCGATTGCCATCTTCGCCGTGAGGCTTGCATGAAATACTCCTTCGATGCCATCGTCGTTGGCGCAGGCCAGGCCGGCCCTCCCCTGGTCACCCGCCTTGCCGGCGCCGGCTGGAAAGTGGCCGCCGTCGAACGTCATCTCTTCGGCGGCACCTGCGTCAACAACGGATGTACCCCCACCAAAGCCATGGTTGCCAGCGCCCACGCCGCTCACCTCGCGCGCCGCGGCGCCGATTTCGGCATTCACGCCGGTCCCGTCACCGTCGATATGCGCGCCGTCAAGGCCCGCAAAGACGCCATCATCCTCAGCGCTCGTAACGGCGTCGAGAAGAATCTGCGCACCACCACCAACTGCACCGTCTTCACCGGCACGGCTTCCTTCGCATCGCCCACCACCATGCGCGTCGGAGACGATCTGCTCGAAGCGCCGAAAATCTTTCTCAACGTCGGAGCGCGCCCGGCCGTCCCAAAAATGCCCGGCGTCGATTCGGTCCCGTATCTCACCAGCACCACCATCCTCGATCTCGAAAAACTCCCCGAGCACCTCATCGTCGTGGGCGCTGGCCCCGTTGGTCTCGAGTTCGCCCAGATGTTTCGCCGCTTCGGCTCTCAGGTCACCATCATCGACAAGAACCCCCGCCTCGCTGGGAACGAAGACGAAGATGCCTCCAAAGTCATTCGTGAAATTTTCGTCTCCGAAGGCATCGACGTCCGTGTCAGCGCCAACTGCATCCATCTCGAAAAGCGCGGGAACGAAGTCGCCGTCGGCATCGAGTGCAACGAAGGCGCACCCCACGCCACTGGCTCGCATGTGCTGCTCGCCGTGGGGCGCATACCCAACACCGACGACCTCAACCTCCCCGCGGCCGGCATCCCGCCCGACGAGCGCGGCTACATCCCCGTCGATGATCAGCTCCGCACCACGACTCCCGGCATCTTCGCCATCGGCGATTGCAACGGCCGCGGCGCGTTTACCCACACTTCCTACAACGACTACGAAATCGTCGCCGACAATCTCCTCCATGGCGCTTCACGCCGCGTCAGCGACCGCATTTTTGCGTATGCCACCTACATCGACCCGCCGCTCGCTCGCATTGGGATGTCCGAAGCCGAAGTGCGCGCAACAAAGAAGCCGGCGCTCATCGGCGTGCGTCCCATGACCCGCATCAGCCGCGCCATCGAGAAAGGTGAGACCTTCGGCTACATCAAAGTTCTCGTCGATGCCGAAACTCAACACATCCTCGGCGCAACCGTCTTCGGCACCGGCGGCGACGAAGCCATCCATTGCCTCCTCACCGCCATGTACGCACGCCAGCCCGCCTCGCTGCTTACCCATTCCGTACACATTCATCCCACCGTCGCCGAGCTCATCCCGACCACCTTCGAAGATCTGAAACCCCTCCAATAATGCTCCGCATTCCCTTCGCTGAACTCGCGTCCACCCTCGCCGCCGTTCTCGTTCGCACCGGCTTCGAGCCCAATCGCGCCGAGCACTGCGCGCGCCTCTTCGCCGAAACCACGCGCGACGGCGTTTACTCGCACGGGGTCGAGCGCTTCCCGCGTTTCCTCGACACAATCCGCATCGGTTCCGTCGACATCCATGCAACCCCCGAGCGCCTCCACCAGTTCGGATCCCTCGAGCGCTGGGATGGGCGCCGCGGTCCCGGCAATCTCAACGCATGGGCAGCGATGGCCAGAGCCATCGAACTCAGCGGTGACCACGGCATCGGCTGCGTCGCGCTCGCCAATACCAACCACTGGATGCGCGGCGGCGCCTATGGCTGGCAAGCCGCAGATGCCGGCGTCATCGGCCTCTGCTGGACTAACACCCTCGCCAATCTTCCACCGTGGGGCGCGTCGGTCGCCGCACTCGGCAACAATCCGCTCATCATCGCAGTCCCGCGTCCCGCGGGCCACGTTGTCCTTGATATGGCGATGTCGCAGTTTTCCTATGGTGCGCTCGCCACGTACCAGCAGAAAGGCGAGCTCCTGCCCGTCGACGGCGGATTCGACGCCGAGGGCCATCTCACTCGCGATCCCGCCGCCATTGAAGCCTCGCAGCGGCCGCTGCCCATCGGCTACTGGAAAGGCTCCGGGCTCGCCATGATGCTCGATATGGTTGCCGCCTTGCTCTCTGGCGGGCTCGCGACCCACCAAATCCCCATCGATCCCGTGAAAGAAACTGGGCTTTCTCAGGTCTTTCTCGCGCTGAGCCTGGCGAAGCTGCAACCCGCCGAAGAATCCGCTCGTGCAGCCGACGCCATCGTCGAGTCCCTGCTCGCATCCGGGGCCTCTGTCCGCTATCCCGGCCGGCAGGTCCTGAAAGCCCGCGCCGAGAATCTTGCCCTCGGCCTTCCGGTCGGCGAAGAATTGTGGAACGACTTGCGCCGCCTCTGAACCGCCTTCCGGCGCTACTCTAAGAGCAAATGCGCGCCGCCGTCCTGCACCATCCCGCTCCCATCGCCTCACGCCCGCTGGCGCTTGAGGATCTACCCATCCCCGAGCCCGCTCCCGGCCAGGTCCTCCTCAAAGTCGAGGCCTGCGGCGTCTGCCGCACCGACCTCCACATCACTGCGGGAGAACTACCGCCTCTGCGCCAAGCCGTCACACCCGGTCACGAGATCGTCGGTCGCGTGGAGAAACTCGGCTCCGGCGTCGACTCCGTCCGCATCGGTCATCGCGCCGGCGTCTCCTGGCTCGGCGGAGTGGACGGTACCTGCCCGCTCTGCCGCAAGAACCGCGAAAACCTCTGCGACCACCCCACCTATACTGGCTATTCCGTCAACGGCGGCTATGCGGAATACGCCGTTGCCCGCGCCGACTTCCTCATCGCGCTCCCTGAAGAAACCTCCGCCACCGACCTCGCCCCGCTTCTCTGCGCGGGCATCATCGGCTTCCGCAGCCTCCGCGTCGCCGAAGTTGCCCCCGGCGACCGGGTCGGACTCTTCGGCTTCGGCGCATCGGCGCACCTCGCCATCGAAGTCCTCCAATCCTGGAATTGCGCCGTCTACGTTTCCACGCGCGGCGCGTCGCACCAGCAGCTCGCCCGCACCATGGGCGCGACCTGGGTTGGCGACGAAACCGAGCGCCCGCCCGTCCCCCTCGACTCCGCCGTCACCTTCGCGCCCAGCGGCGACGTGGTCCTCGCCGCGCTCGCCTCTTTGCGCAAAGGCGGCATCGTCGCCATCAACGCCATCCACCTCGACCGCATCCCGCAGTTCGACTACGACTCGCTGCTCTGGGGCGAGCGCCAGCTGCGCAGCGTCGCCAACATGACCCGCCAGGACGGCCGCGACTTCGTCGCTCTCGCCGCAAAGATCGGCATCCGCCCCCGCACCACGCTGTTTCGCCTCGATCAGGTCAACGACGCGCTGCTCGCTGTCGCGAATGACGCCATCGACGGCGCCGCCGTCGTCATCCCTTAGCCAACGACAAGGATCAGCGTAAATCCGTCGTAGCCCTTGCTGCCCACCGTCTGAATGGTCGTCGCGCTCACCCGCGGCTCCCGCGCCAGCGCCTCGTTCAGTCGCCGAATCCCCTGCACCCGCGGGTCCTCTGTCTCCGGATCGGCGACGTCGCCATCGCGGATCACATTGTCCACCAGGATCGCCGCTCCCGGCCGCGACAACCGTAGCGCCCACTCGAAGTACTCCAGGCTGCTTTCCTTGTCCGCATCGATGAAAACGAAATCAAAGGGTCCGCCGCCCTCCTCCGCCAACTCCGGCAGCGTCTCCAGCGCCTCCCCCAGCCGCTGATCGACCACTTTTGCCAGACCGGCGCGTGCCAGATTCTTCCGCGCTACCTCAAAGTGCTCGCGCTCCGCCTCCAGCGTCACCAGCAAACCATCGGCGGGCAGCGCGCGCCCCAGCCAGATTGTGCTGTATCCGCCGAGCGTACCGATTTCGAGAATCTTTCTGGCACCCTGCATCTTCGCCATCAGATAAAGCAGCTTGCCCTGGCCCGGCGTTACGGCAATATCCGGCAAACCCGCCTCGGCACTGTCCTCGAGCGCCGCACCGAGAATCGGATCGGCGGGCATGAGCAGCCCGTCGATGTAGTGTTCGACGGCTACCCAAACCTGCTCCGGTTTGCGCTTTGTGTTGCCCTGCGATTTCACTCGGGGTCTGGCCTCTCGTCAGGCGTGTACCAGCTCAGAAAAATCGGCGATCCTTGAAAACGCACTGAGCACTTCGCTGATCAGCGCCAGGCGATTATCCCGCGTCGCCTTGTCGTCGACCATCACCATCACTTTGTCGAAGAACAGATCAACGTGTGGCCGCAGCGTCGCGATTTTCTCCAGCGCCTGCCGATACTCCTGCCGCCGGCGCAGCTCCTCCACCACCGGAGCCAACTTCATCGCTTCCGCGCGAAGTCCACGCTCCGCGGGGTCCGTCAATAAGTCCGGGCTGGCCACGCTCGCCGCCCGTCCAGGAAGCAGAGCGCCCTTCTCTTCCGCCTGCCGCAAAATATTCTTGATTCGCTTGAACGCCGCGGCAATCGCCGCAAGGTCCTCCGACCCGCGCACCGCCGTCAGCGCCTCCGCCCGCGCAATGGCGTCGCGCATATTGTCGGAGCGCACCGCCACCACCGCATTCACGACGTCGTACGCGAAGCCGCGCAGATCCCGCAGCCAGAACACCAGCCGTTCCTCGAAGAAAGCCGCGAGCTTCGTGAGCGTTTCTTCGCTCAGGTCCGCCGGCACCGCTTTCACCAGATCCGATCGCACCAGCGGCAATCCCGTCTCCGCCAGAATCTTCACGATCGCGTTCGCTGCCCGCCGCAACGCAAACGGATCCTTCGACCCTGTCGGCTCCAGACCAATCGAGAACATCGCCACGATCGCCTGAATCCGATCGGCAATTCCCAGCACCTGCCCTTCCACCGTGGGCGGAATCGGGTCCTCCACCGCCGCCGGCGAATACTGCCAGTAGATCGCCTCCGCCACTTTTTCGCCCAGCCCCTGCGCGCGCGCATAGAGTCCGCCCACAATTCCCTGCAGCTCCGTGAATTCCTTCACCAGCTCGGTCGTCAGATCCGTCTTTGCCAGTTCGACCGCCTTCAGCAGCGCCTTCCGATCGACAGCCGTTCCCCGTTCCTCCAGCAAACCCGCCAGCTTTTCCGCGATCTGCAGATTCGACTGGGTTTTGTCCCAGTAGCTGCCCAGCTCCTTGTGGAAGGTCACCGATTTCAGCATCTCCACCCGATCCTCAAGCGGAGTCTTCTGATCCACCCTCCAGAAGAATCGCGCGTCGCTGAAGCGCGCCCGCAGCACGCGCTCGTGCCCGTGCCGGATCACGTCGATCCCCATCTCTTCCGGGTGCGTATTCAGCACCGCCAGAAAATACGGCTCCAGCTTCCCAGCGGCATTCTCCACCGCAAAGTATTTCTGGTGATCCCGCATCACCGTCACCAGTACTTCTTCCGGCAACTCGAGATATTCGGGATCGAAGTTCCCCAGCACCACTGACGGCCACTCCGTCAGGTGTGTCACCGTCTCTACCAGCGCCGTGTCCTCCCGCCAGCGCCCGCCCGGCACGCTCCGCGTTTCCAGATCCAGCGCCTTGCGGATGCGGTGTTGCCGCAACTTCACATCCGCCGTCACCTTCGCCGCCTCCAGCAGCCCCAGATAATCGTCGGGGTGATCGATGGTCACAGGCGCGTCGCCGTGCAGAATGCGGTGTCCCCACGTCAGATTCGCTGCCCGCACGCCGGCAAATTCCACCGGCAGGATCGCGTGATCCAGCAGCGCCACCATCCAGCGCACCGGCCGCACAAAACGCTCCGGCTTCAGCGGCCTCCAGCACATGTTCTTCGGCCAGTAGAGAGCGGCCAGCTCCGCAGCCAGCAGATCGCCCAGCACCTCGCTCGCCTCGCGCCCGCGATGCAGCACATTCGCCGAGACGTATTCGCCCTTCGGCGTCGAGATCTTCTCCAGCGCCTCGACCGCCACGCCTGCCTTGCGCGCAAAAGCCTGCGCTGCCGCCGTCGGTTGCCCATCCTTGAACGCCACACTCCACGCCGGCCCCGTCGTCTCGCGTCGCGCGTCCGGCTGCCGCGCCAGCACGCCATTCACCTGCACCGCCAGCCGCCGCGGCGTCGAATAGCTGTGAACCTCATGCTCGTCCCTGAGCAGCCGCTCCCGCCGCAGCAACTCCACCACGCGCTCGGTCAGCTCCGCCTCTGCCGCTGCGATCATGCGCGCCGGAATCTCTTCGAGCCCCGCTTCAAACAGAAGATCGGCCATCGCTATCGGCCTCCCGCTCTCTGCCGTTGCGCGGCATACGCCTTCGCCACTCCCACCACCATGTTGCGAATGCGCGCCATCACCGCCACCCGCTCCGTCACCGAGATGGCTCCCCGCGCATCGAGCAGGTTGAACAGGTGCGAGCACTTCAGGCACAGCTCATACGCTGCCAGAATCGGGAACCGCCGCAGCGCCACGCGCACATCCTCATCCGCCGGCGTGGCCGCTCCATCGTGCACCAGCCGGTCGTGAATCTTGTCGTGCCTCTCCGCCGTTTTCTCCGCTTTGAAGGTCCGGTGAAATTCATCGAGCAGCGCCTGGCACTCCGCCTCGTACAGCCGCAGATGCTCCCACAGCTTCCCGACGTCCGCCGCCTCGAAGTTGTAAACCGAAAGCTGCAGTTCCTCCTCGAGGCGAATGTCTCCGTACGTCACCGCGCGCCCCGTCTTCGGATCCACCGCCCACACTACGTCGTAGAGCGAATCCACATCCTGCAGAAACGCCGCGATGCGCTCCAGTCCGTACGTGATTTCTCCCGAGATCGGATCGAGATCCATCCCGCCGCACTGCTGGAAGTAGGTGAACTGCGTAATCTCCAGGCCGTCCAGCATCACCTGCCAGCCCACGCCCCACGCGCCACCCACCGGCCACTCCCAGTTGTCTTCCTCGAACTTGATGTCGTGCTCGCGCAGCCGAATCCCGATCGCCTCCAGCGACTCGAGATAGATTTCCTGGATGTCCTCCGGCGGCGGCTTCAGGATCACCTGCAGCTGCGTGTGCTTGTACAGCCGGTTCGGATTCTCGCCGTAACGCCCGTCGGCCGGGCGCCGTGATGGCTGGATGTAGGCAATCGCGATCGGGTCCGGCCCCAGAACCCGCAAAAACGTGTCCGGTGACATCGTCCCCGCGCCCACTTCCACGTCATATGGCTGCGCCAGCACGCAGCCCCGCTCCGCCCAGAAACTCTGCAGGCGCAGCAACAGTTCCTGAAAGGTCAGCGCCTTCCGCGCGACAGCCTTGGTGGTTGCGGGCAACGGGTATACCTGGATTTAGAAAATTTGCTCTAACGATTCTATCGGCAGCGCACGTCAGGCGCATAACCGCGAATGCAGAAGCGCCTCTTCCCCTACGCAGCTCCTCCCAATTCGGTCTCTGCCCAGAACTGTACCGACGTCATCACTGGAACCACCTCGAAGTCCACCAGGTCGCTCCAGTTGGCGATCCACTCGCGCAACGCCGCCTCTTCGGGTGCTTCCATGAGCTGAAAACATCGCTTGCCCGCCACATCCACCCAGCTCGCATGGTAGGTCACACTCTGCGGCATCATCCGCCCGCGCCGCCGGAAGCGCTCCCCAACCGGTCGCGCGTCGCCGCTCCTGAACGATTCAATCACCATGAACAACATGGAAGGAGTTTAGCTCCGTTCGCCCGGCGAGCGCGCACCCTGCCGCCAGAAATACGATGGGAAACATCATCATCGTGTAACGCTGTTCGGGATTCTCCATCGTCGCCAGCAAAATGCATCGCAGCACGATGGTCGCCAGCAGCACTGCCTGCAGAGGCACCCGCCGCCTCACGAATCCCACCACCGCCAGCGCCAGATACCCGAGGTTCACCAGCCCCAGCCCGATCGCAATCGCACTGTCCCGCGGATGATCGCCCACATCCCACCACCAGATGTTCAGCGGGAAACGTTCCGTGCGCGGCCAAAGCCACATATCCGCAACCCGCCACAGCGGCAGAACCACGTAGTAATGCAACGGACGCTCCCGGATGCGCTCCGCCGCCAGCGCCGCGAATTGCGCATCCAGCTCTGGCGTCACTTCGTGCTGCTCGTTGTGCTCCTCAATCAGCGTTTCCGTCAGCCGGCACTGCGCAGCCGTCGAACACGCCCGCGCCGGCACATCTTCCGGATCGATCTCGCCGTTCAGATTCCAGAAAACCGTTCCCGCATCTACAAAGTTCACCGACCACGTCCGCATCCAGCGAAAGAACCCCGCCGGTACGAACTCTCCAGGATTATTCACATACCGCGGCGCCAGCGGCTCGATCACGTGAAAGGTTCGGTAATTCCGAATCGTCCACGGAACCAGGGGCAGCACCGCCAGCAACCCTGCCACCACCGCAAGGCGCAAACCGCGCCCCGCTCCCGCCGACTCCCTCGTATACCAAAGAATCCCCGCACAGAATGCCGCCGTCAGCAGAACTCCATCCGGCCGCAGCAGCATTCCGTAGCCCATCGCCGCCGCCAGCGCCAGCAGCGGCCCCCGCACCAGCTTCCCTGCTCGCGCTGCTCGCACCAGCCGCGCCAGCGCCCAGATCGCCAGCGCCACGCAGAAGATCGACAGGCTTTCCGTCAAACCCGTCACTGCGTAGGCCGCGGTGAAGGGGCAGAACACCGCCAGCAGCAGCACTGCCCATCCGGCCCGCCGCGAAACTTCCCTCCGCGCGCAATCCCACAGCAGCCAGCAACCCGCCAGGTCGATCAGCGCCTGCACCACCAGCACCGCGTGCGGATGCCCCCACCCGAACACGGAAAAAACCGCACCCAGAAAAAGTGGATAGCCCGGCAGCCGCACCAGCGAGGGTTGGATCATGTCGCCATTGAAGAACCCATAGATGCCGTGCCGGAACCAGTTGCGCGCCAGCTCTGTATACGCGGTCGTGTCATCGTCGAGCGAGAGCGGCATCAGCAGAAAGACGATGCGATACGCGAATCCAGCCGCGAGCACGGCCGCAACCGTCCACCGCTCCCGGATGCGCGCGCTCTCCGTCAACCCGCCGCGTGTCTCGCTCAATGCTGTCGCCTGAAAGAAATTCGCAGAACCGCGTGCTCAGTCCCCCGCCGCAATCTTCTCCGTGTGCCGCGACATCCGCGCCGTCCGCTCAATCTTCTCCCAGTTGAACGGCCGGCCCTCCACCGCCCGCTTCAGCGTCCGGAACAGCACAATCGAGAAGATTTGCCGGTAGCTGAAGCGCTGCAGCCACACGTGAAACAGCAGCCATCCGTCGCCCTTGTTCGCCGGGTGCCGCGGCTCCAGGCTAAAAGCCAGCAGCGAAGTCATGAAAGCGATCAACAGGAAACCCAGGAAATACACCAGCAGCTTCTCGACCGTGGCCGCGTTGGCTGTCTCCGGATGGTAGTGTTTGTCGACCAGGAACTGGATCACGCCGAATGCGAACATAATGTCGATAAACGGAGACACCAGCGGCAGCAGAATCTGGAAGATCAGAATATTCGGCAGCGCGAAGAATCCCATTGCCCGATTCGTCCGCGCCGCCCCCCGATGCTTGAACACCGCCTGCAGAATGCCGAACGACCAGCGGAACCGCTGGCGCATCAGGCTGCGCGCCGTCGCGGGCGCCTCCGTAAATGCCAGCGCGTGATCGTCGTAGATCACCTTGTAGCGGTCCTCCAGCAGGCTCATGCTCAGGTCCGCATCCTCGGCCACCGTGTTCACCGGATAACAGCCCGCCTTCTTCACCGCGCTCGTCCGCCACGCCCCTATCGCCCCCGGCACCACCGTCACCACGTTGAACAGATCCATCGCCCGCCGCTCGAAGTTCTGGCTCGTGATGTATTCGAGCGCCTGCCACCGCGTCCACAGGTTGATGCGGTTGCCCACCTTCGCATTGCCCGCGACCGCGCCCACCCGCGGATCGGCAAAATGGCGCACCAGCTTCGAAACCGCGTCCCGAGCGATCACCGTATCCGCGTCGATGCCGACGTAGATTTCCTCCTCCACGTGATTCAGCCCCAGGTTCAGCGCCTCCGCCTTGCCGCCATTCGGCTTGCTCAGCACCAGCAGCCGCCCCTCCTCAATCTCCTTCGGATAGGCCTCCCGCGCCACGTCGAACGTCCGGTCCAGCGAGCCATCGTCCACCACGACGACCCGCAGGTTCGGATAATCCGACTTCAGCACCGATCGGATCGTCCGCACGATCACCTTCTCTTCGTTGTAAGCCGGAATCACTACCGCCACCTGCGGTTCATAGACGCCAGGCGGAATCCGCCGCTTGCGGAACCGGTCAATGGTCGCAAACACACCGACCAGAACCAGGCGCGCGCTCATCAGCACGTCGCCGATAAAGAAAATGTCCACCACAAAATTTGCGAAGAACGAGAAGAAGAAGAACGCCACCCAGTCGATGCGCGCCTGCCAGCGCATCTTCGGTGAAATCGGCGGCATCACCTCCGCCGTTGTCTTCCCCATCAGCTCCGAGACCGGCACAATTTCGTAGCCCTTCGCCCGCAGCGTCGTAATCAAAAGTGGCAGCGCCGCTACTGTCTGCGCGCGGTTCCCGCCCCCGTCGTGCAGCAGGATGATGCTGCCCCGCATCCACGGGTGGGTCTTCATGTCGTCCAGCTGCTGCAGAACGCTGTCCGTGATTTCCTGCGGCGATTTGCGCGGATGCTCGTTCCAGTCGTCGGTGTCGATCTTGTCCCCGATGATCGTGTAGCCCATCTGCTGGATCCGATACGCAGGTGCCGCCTCGTCGTTCGTGTCCGGTTCCTGATCGATCGAGTACGGCGGCCGGAAATACAGGGGCTGAATCCCTGTCTCCGCCGCAAACAGCCGCTCCGTCCAGTTCAGTTCCAGCTCCAGCTGACGCTGCGAGATTTCGCTGATGTCCGGATGCGTAAAGGTGTGATTGGCGATCTCGTGCCCCTCGCGCACGTACCGCTGCAGCAATCCGATGTTGTTTTGCGCCTCCTCGCCGATCACCATGAACGCGGCTTTCACGTGGTATTGCTTCAGCACGTCCAGGATCTTCGGCGTCCATACCGGATCCGGCCCGTCGTCGAAGGTCAGCGCCAGCTTGTGCGGGTCGTACCCGTATTGCTCAATCGTGTAAGAGCGCGGCAGTCGAACCATGTCCTCGTCGGTCACGGTGAAGTTGTCCGCGTCCGTCTGGATGGTCCGCTGGCCCGCCTGCGGCCGGGCCACAATGCGCAGAATGTCGCCCTCGCCCTCGGTATCCACATCCGCGCCCGGCGGCACCGTCTTCAGCAGATCCGGCGCGTTCGCCGCGCTGGGATGATCCCACACCTGCCATAGCGACGGATCCTCCTCGCCCAGCCGCCACACTGCGAAGGTGCGCAATCCCATTTGCCGCCCCGCGCGCAGCTCGTTCAGCGCCGTCACTCCATCCAGAAACCACACCTGGTGCCGCAGATGCGCGTCCTCATCGTCATACGCGAAGTGCGGATTCAGCTCGTCGCCTTCCAGATGCACATCCGCGCCCGCGTCTTCCGCCCTCTGCCACGCATCCTGCACTGAGAGGTCGTCGACATCCACCACCCGCTGCGCAGGCTTCTTCCCATTTTCCGGCAGCGGCACCGCCCAGTCGAAGCCGTAGTTGCCGATGCCGCAGATGATCTTCTCCTTCGGCACCAGCTTGAGCACCCGCGTCAGATTCGCCTCGAACCAGGGCTCGCTGGCCACCGGGCCAGGGTCGCTCGTCTCCTCGTGCTCGTCGTAGTTCATCAGGATGATGCCGTCGCTGTTCTGGCCCAGAAGCCGCAGCGTCGCATCGTCCGCCCCCGCCTGCGCGTTCACGTAGATGCGCAGGTTCTTCGCATGAAAATCGCTGTGCAGCTCGCCAATCCACTCCGCGTACAGCTTCTCGTCCTCGTCCGGAACCATCTCGAAGTCGAGGCAAATCCCCCGGTAATTCGGATTCGCGAAGAGAAATTTGTCCAGCTGCACGTGCAGCCGGTTCCGCGCCGCCGAACTCTCCAGCATCTTCCCGATCACATCGCCGTTCCACGTGCCGCTCAGCGCGTTGTAGTCGTTCAGCATGGGAAAGACTTCGGTTTCTTCCTTCGCTGCCTCGATGGTCGTCTTCACCCGGTTTTCAGGATCGACGCCGTGCACTCCGCCCGCAGCGTCCACCACGTCGTAGAAATGCACCGGGAACAGCGGCGTCGCCCCCACCAGATTCCCATCGGCCGAGACCACGTGCAGCCAGTCCGGAAACAGCATGTCGATCTGGTGAATGTGCGTCTTCAGGGTCGAGTAGCTGGCTTCGTCGTTCTCGTAGAACGCCGCCCGCAGCCCCTCATCCTGGTTCAGCACTACGTCCGACGGAAGCAGTTGTGTCTTGCGCCGCGCCGGTCGCGCCGCCGTCTTTTTCGCCAGTTCCGGCTGCCTTTCCTTCAGTGCCTTCACGTTCTTTTTCTGCGTCGGCAGCAGCAGTTCCGGCAGATTCTGCTTCGTGAACACGCTGAAGGCAAACACCGCCAGCACCACCGTCAGCACCACGATCGACACGTCCGTCAGCCGCCGGAAAACCTTCCGGCGCAGCTGCCGTGGATCGTAAAAAACCTGCTTCATAGTGGCTCTTTCAATCCTACGATATTGTCAACTCGATAACCGCCTGACCAGCTATCCGCTACCAGCTACTCGCAACCCGCTGTTCTAATGGTCCCAATGTCCGCGGCTCCCAGGAAATGGTTGCTCATCGCGCTGGCCCTCGCCGCCGGAGCAGCCCTGCGCCTCTGGTTCATCCACGCGTATCCCGAAGTCGAAGGCGACCCCCTCATCTACGGCGACATCGCGAAAAACTGGATGCTCCACGGCGTCTACAGCCTGAGCAGCGGATCGCAAATCAATCCCACGCTCATCCGCCTTCCCGGCTATCCCCTTTTTCTCATCCTCTGCTTCCGCCTCTTCGGCATGGAGCACTACCACGCGGTCATGTTCGCCCAGGTCGCCATCGACCTCGCCACCTGTCTTCTCATCGCCGCCCTCGCGCACCGCATCTGGAACGCCCGCGCCGGCTGGTGGGCTCTCTGGCTCGCCGCGCTCTGCCCCTTCACCGCCAACTTCGCCGCCGTGCCTCTCACGGAAACGCTGGAGCTTTTCTGCACCGCCCTCGCGTTCTACGCCTTCGACCGCTTTCTCCACTCACCGCGCTGGCCGTGGGCGCTGGCCATGGCCGCAGCCTGGAGCTACGCCACGCTCCTGCGTCCCGACGGCGCTCTGCTCGGCTTTGCGCTTTGCCCTGCCATCGTTTTTTATGGATACCGCCGCTGGGGCGCAGCCTCCATGATTCGCTGGGCTCTCGCCTGCGGTCTCCTCGCCATCCTGCCCTTCCTCCCCTGGACCCTCCGCAACGAACGCACGTTTCATGTCTTTGAGCCGCTCGCCCCCCGCTACGCCGTCGATCCCGGCGAGAGCACCAACCCCGGCTTCAATCGCTGGACCAAAACCGTCTGCGTCGACTTCGCCTGCACCTGGGACGTTTACTGGAACGCCGACACCGACGTCATCGATATCCAGGACCTGCCCGCGCGCGCTTTCGATTCTCCGCAGGAATACGAGCAGACCCGCGCCCTCATCGCCGCCTACAACCGCACCACCACCCTCACGCCCCAGCTCGACGCGGCCTTCGCCGCCCTTGCCGCCGAGCGCATCCGCGCCCATCCCTTCCGCTATTGCGTGGAACTCCCGCTCGCGCGCCTCGCCGACATGTGGCTCCGCCCCCGCACCGAGACGCTCTGGATCGAGCTGCGCTGGTGGCAGTACAACCGCCATAATGCCGAAACAGAATTTGCTGTTGGATACGCGGCCCTCAACCTCGCCTACCTTGCCGCCGCGCTTGCAGGATTCCTGAAACGCCCACGTCTCTCCGGCGTCATTCTCGCGTTTGTGCTGCTGCGCTGCGCATTGCTCGCCACGCTCGAAGCTCCCGAGCCGCGCTACACCCTCGAATGCTTCCCGCCGCTGATTGCCCTCGCCGGAATCGCTCTCACCCGCAAACCTGCCTCACCGCAACCCTCATCGGCAAACGGACGCTGATCGCTGTCACCTGTAACCCGTCACCTGTAACCTGTAACCCGTAACCTGAGATCGGTGATCTCCGATCACCGATCTACACATCCCCCTCATCCAGCCGCAGCTCCGTCACCTGAATCCGCCCCGTGCAGATCCTCATCGGCGTGGGGATCGTAAACGTCCGCTTCGTTCCCGGAGCGGTCACCAGAATCCGCCCCACCCGCGAACATTCCGCGCCCGTGGTCCAGGCCACTTCGAATGCCGCGACCGCGTGCGGCATCAGCGTCACCACCGGCGTTGGCGCGCTCGACTCCGGGGCAGGGCTCTTAGACAGCTCCGCCACTACTTGGGCCGCGCTCACCTTCTCCAACGCGATGCTGCCAATGTTTTCACCCTCTGTGCCGATCAGCGCGACGCTCGGGTAACCGCCCAGCTTGCACGGCGCCGCGCCGCGATTCATAAACGCCAGTTTCACTGACCGGAATGTGCCATTCGCATCGCCCGCGATCTCCTCCACCGACAGCACGTCGGGATCGCACGGTCCCGCACCCTCCGCTTCCAGCGCCGTCGCGCGCGGAATCAGATGAGGCGTGCCCCCGGGGAGAATATACGGCGCGTTGGGATTCGGATGCAGCGCCACATCGTCCGGCGCCATCCCCTGGGCCGCCACATTCGCCTTGCCGGCAGTGCGTGTCCCGGAGCATCCCACGCACACGGCCAGCAAGCAGCCTGTGGCGACGGCCGAAAACAGCAAACGCCTGAACATGGGGGATCCTTTGCTCTTATTGTAGGATGTTCCGGCTCCGCGTGCCGTTGCATCCCGGGCTCAGAAGGTTGCCTGGACCAGGATTAGAATCGGGCCATGAATCCCCAGGCCCCCTTGCAGGGCAAGGTCGCCCTCGTCACCGGCGCCGCCAGGCGCATCGGGCGCAGCCTGGCCTTGTCTCTGGCTGAAGCCGGCGCCAGCGTCGCCATTACCTGGCGCGACTCAGAGCACGAAGCCGCTCAGACGGTTGCCGACCTTGAAGCTCTCGGCGTCCAGGCCCTTGCCCTGCGCGCCGAACTTCGCGACCCAGCTCAGGTTCGCGCCGCCGTCGAAGCCGCCGCCGCCCGCTTCTCACGCCTCGACATCCTCGTCAACAACGCCGGCCGCTACGAAACCGCCGCCCTCGAAACCCTCACCGTCGAGCAGTGGGACGCCATGTTCGAAACCAACACCCGCGCCCCCTTCCTCGCCGCGCAGGCCGCTTACCCGCATTTGAAAGCCGCCCACGGCCGCATCATCAACATCGGCTCCCTCGGCGGACTCCATCCCTGGCCCACCCACGCCCACTACTGCACCTCCAAAGCCGCCCTGCACATGCTCACCCGCACCATGTCCAAAGCCTGGGCTCCGGAAATCAGCGTGAACTGCGTCGCCCCCGGCATGATCGTCAACGGTGAGGTCGCCGAGGAGTTCGAGCACTTCGCCCGCCGCACCCCCATGCGCCGCAACGGCTCGGCCGACGATGTCGCCGCCGCCGTCCTCTTCTTCGCCACCGGCCCCCACTTCATCACCGGCCAGATTCTCTCCGTCGACGGCGGCCTCGGCCTGTAGCTGCTCGCGACTCGATTCATCTTCCCTGCCTCCCCCGCCGATAAACCTCGGTGAGCCCCGGCTCCGGAGGAATCCTCGATGGCCACCTTTGCGTGGAACGAATCCTACAGCGTCCATGTTCGCCAGTTCGACGCGCAGCACCAGAAGCTCTTCGAGATCATCAACACCCTCGCCGACGCCATGCGCATGGGCAAGGGCGAAGACGTCATCCGTGATGTGGTGGGCCAGCTTGCCGTTTATACCCGCACCCATTTCCTGCAGGAAGAAGTGGCCATGCGGCAGACCGGCTACGCCGAGCTCGCTTCTCACCAGGCACAGCACAACAAGCTGATGACCGACGTCGAGAGATACAAGCATGATCTCGATGAAGGACGCAAACCCAACACCATCGCCGTGCTCAATTTCCTCAGGGACTGGCTCGTCCAGCACATCCAGAAGTCCGACAAACTCTACTCCGACCACCTCAACACCCACGGCGTCCATTGAGCTTGTCTGTTGGATCGAACGACTTCAGGGATCAGGGCCACGCTCGCTTTTCGCTCGCCGTTTGCTGCCTGTGGGCGGCTACTTCCCAAACAGCTTCGACATCAGCCCCGGCCGCCGGCCCGCGTCGTCTTCGTAGACGTACACACCCTCCGGCTCCGGCTGGTCCCCCAGCGGCCGATTCTCAAACGCCGCCCGCGGATTCTCCACGAACAGCCGCTCCGCCGTTCTCTCGCCGAACTTCCGCGCGATCCCCTCGTACGCCGGACGCAGCGACGGCCGCCGCCCTTCCAGGTTATGCGCATCCGTCGCGACAAAGTGCACCCAGTTCTTCTCCAGCAGCTGCCACGCCAGCCCCTGCGCGCGCCGCCCAAAACGCCCGCCCAGCGAAGACGCCGTGATCTGCACCAGGCATCCGCTGCGCATCCACTCCGCCATGCGCTGGTGATCCTTCTGCAGGATCGGGTTCCGCTCCGGATGCGTGATGATCGGCCGCATCCCCTTCACCGTGAACTCGTAAAACGTATCGCCGATGCTCTGCGGAATCATGAACTCCGCAAACTCCACCAGCAGATACTTCCCCTCGTTGATGGTGAACTTCGTCGGATGCTTCAGCGCATCCTCGATGTTTTCGTAGGAGAGATGGAAGTCGCAGCCCAGCCCCAGCGTCACCGAGTCTCCAATCCGCTCGCGGATCGCTTCCAGCTTTTCCAGATTCTTCCCCGGATTGAACTCCCACGTATCGTTCGCGTGCGGCGTGCAGGCGATGTGGGTAATGCCCTCGGCCGCAGCCACTTCGGCCTGCGCCACGGAGCTGTCGATGTCCTTGGGCCCGTCGTCCGTTGCAAACAGCAGGTGGTGATGGATGTCGATCATGTTTGCTGGGCCAGCGCCCCCACCAGCGACTCGAAGATTTTAAACCCATCTGCCGACCCCAGCAGCGACTCGCTGGAACGGTCCGGATGCGGCATCATCCCCAGCACATTCCGTCCCTCATTCAGGATGCCGGCGATGTTTTCGAGCGACCCGTTCGGATTCGCTTCCGGCGTCACGTTTCCCTCCGGTGTCGCATACCTGAATACGATGCGATCCCCGCGCTTCAGCTCGGCCAATGTCGCCTCATCGCAGAAATAATTCCCCTCCATGTGCCCGATGGGAATCTTCAGCACCTGCCCCTTTTCGAGCGTCCGCGTAAATGGAGAATCCGTCGTCTCCGTCCGCAAATAAACCTGTTTGCAGACGTATTCGAGGCCGGCGTTCCGCATCAGCGCGCCCGGTAGCAGCCCCGCCTCGCACAGAATCTGAAATCCGTTGCAGATCCCCAGAACCAGCCCGCCGTCCGCCGCGAACTTCTGCACCGACTGCATCACCGGCGAAAAGCGCGCAATCGCTCCCGTCCGCAGGTAGTCACCGTAGGCAAATCCGCCTGGAATCAGAATCGCGTCGCAGTTTTCGAGCGACGCCGAATCGTGCCACAGAAACGTCACCGGCTGATGTGCGAGCTCCGCCACAACGTTATAGGTGTCGTGGTCGCAATTCGACCCAGGAAAGACCAGTACGCCGAATTTCATCGCTTCTTTAAGGTTAGCAGGTCCGCCCTTGGATTCGTCATCGCCCTGAGAACCGCGTCAAAGGGCGCCATCGAGTTACGGTGCATAGCGCGCTGCCCCCCAGGAGCTCCCACGCTAGGGACCCTGAGCCCTCCCCAACGATGTCATCCTGAGGCCGCGCCTCGCGCGGCGGAAGGATCCGCGGTTGCCTTTTCTGCGGTTGATTTTCTCTGTGCACCCGCCACGCGAAAGTTCCGGTTTGCCGACCAACCAGACACTACTCGGAAAAATGGCCTCGATGCGCGCATTGGCCTGATATCACTTGTCGAGGCAAACTACTACCTTAGGACGCTTCCAGAACTGCCACATTATGTCGCCGCGACGGATCGCCATGCGGCTAGCCTGGAATGGCGTGGCGATCAGGCTTCCTGAAGGAGGAGCAGAGGCGTATGCAGCGGTGGATTGGATGGTTTGTCATAGCAGTTTGTGGGGTGGCGTACGCACAAGAGGCGAGTGATGACGCCAACCAGAGAATTCTGCGCGCTCTACGCACCTTCAACAAAGCGCAAGTTTTGTATGAAATTTACGGCAAAGGATTCGCGTGCCGGCTAGAGCAACTCGGGCCACCGCAGAACGGCGCAAAGCCTTCCCCTCAAGCAGCGGGATTGATTGACGAGGAACTCGCATCCGGCAGATTCGCGGGCTACCAAATTCAGTTGAACTGCACGCCTGATGACTATCAGGTCATCGCTCTTCCTGCGTCTGATGGCGCAGGAGCCGTGTGGTGTGTTGATAAGAGTGCGCTGTTGAGAACCGCAGAAACGGCGGGGACGTGCATCGCTGAAGGTAAGGTTCCGCCACGCCCGAAGCGGGCGATGCCAGATCAGTTCTCAAAAACAGCTCCAAGCGTGGCTCAGGAGACTCAGGCACGTGGGTACTGGATCGATCCGTCCGATGGCCTCATGTGGGCCGCGAAAGATAGCGGCAAAAGGGGGAGTTGGCACAACGCAATGAAGTATTGCCGCAAACTGCGACTGGCGGGATATTCGGATTGGAGGCTGGCGACGATCGATCAACTGGAGAGTCTCGTCAACCTGCCGGCTTACGCTACCGAATATGTAGGTAGCTCCGACATCCTGCATCGCAATGGTGACCTTCAAGTTAGCGGAGGTCTCGAGCTTACCTACGGACGCCAATGGAGCAGCACTCCGGTCATTGAGGCGAATGGGCATCCTTCCGGCGCCGGCTTCTGGTCCTTCTGGTTCGATGAGGGGCGCAAGTGGAAGGGCTTCGAGGATTGGGCGGAAGGTGACACGATGAATGCGCTCTGTGTCCGGGACGCCAGCCCTCCGCCCTCGAAATGAACTCAGCTCCGGCGCGGAGGGTCGGCCTCCGCCGTATTCTGCCGAACCATGGTGATAAATCGCCGAGTCACTCATTCAAGACCAGCGCCAAAGGCGCGAATGGATTCTGGCCGAATTACCGTCAATACTTCCCTTTGCCCTTCGCCGATCAATGCCGCGCTGACGCTGTTCACGATCACCGAAGCGTCTGTCAACGTCTCCGAAGTAACGCTCCGGCAACCTCTCATTCCACCGGACTTCGCGCCCCCGGCCCCACTCCGGCGGCACGCTCCCGACGGCTCACTTCGATAGAATTAGAGTAAGCAGGAAATCCAGGCCTGGCCGCCAGCGGTTGGGCTTTTTCGTCCCGTTCTTTGATAACCCGGCCTCGCTGATGCCTTGTGTCAGGGCACGACTTTCAGTCGTGCCGAAACCAGCGCAAAAGGATCGGGCTTCAGCCCCTGAGTACCGTCCTGCCAGAATCTCTGCGCTCTCTGTGTACTCTGTGGTTCGGCTTTGCCCTGTAACGGTGGGGCGAAGTCTTTCATTTTCAAATACATGCAGTTAAGTTCATTGTCTTCAAATACGTGGGTCCACGAGGGCCCCCGGAGGGTAATACCCAAATCGCAGTACCCAAAGGCCCTCGCAGAATCAACGACTTGCCACACACCCGGGGGGGAGGGGGGGTACCCCCCTCAGCCATTCCTCCATCGCCCGCAAGGCCTGCTCGCACTGCATCCGATGTCGCTCCCGCTTGTCCCGCACCCGCCTCCGTGTCTCGTCGTCCAGCGGCTCCAGCAGATCGAATGTGATGTTCGCCGGCTGAAACTTCTTTGCCTCCGCCTCCGTGATGTACCGCACCAGCGACCCCAGCGCCGTCCCCCGCGGAACCGGCTCCGGGGTCCCACGCTGCGCAACCGTCGCCGCATACATCCCCGCCAGCATGCCCGTCGCAATCGACTCGGTGTACCCCTCCACCCCCGCAATCTGCCCCGCGAAGAAAATCCGCGGATGCTCCCGCAGGTTCAGGGTCCGCGTCAGCACCCGCGGCGCATTGATGTAGGTGTTCCGATGAATCTGCCCGTAGCGCAGAAACCGCGCCTGCTCCAGCCCCGGAATCATCCGGAGAATCCGCGCCTGCTCGCCGAACTTCATGTGGTTCTGGAAGCCCACCAGGTTATACGAATCGGCCCGCAAGTTCTCCACTCGCAGTTGCACCACCGCCCACGGCATCTTCCCCGTCCGCGGATCGCGCAGCCCCACTGGCTTCATCGGCCCAAAACGCAGCGTGTCGCGCCCGCGCCGCGCCAGTTCCTCCAGCGGCAGGCAGCCTTCAAAATACTCCAGCTTCTCCCACTCCTTCGCTTCCACGCTCTCCGCCGTCATCAGCGCATCGTGGAACGCCTCGTACTCCACCTGCGTCATCGGACAATTAATGTAGTCCGCCGTGCCCTTGTCGTATCGCGCCGCCAGATACACCCGCTCCCGATCGATCGAATCCGCCTCCACAATCGGGCTGATCGAGTCATAGAAAGCCAAGTGCTCGCTTCCCGTCAGGCGCGCAATCTCGTCGGACAGCGCATTCGAAGTCAGCGGACCCGAAGCCACAATCGTGATCCCGTCTTCCGGATCGAGGCGCGTCACTTCCTCGCGGTGTACCGTGATCCGCGGCTCCGCGGCAATCTTCTCTCCGATCAGCCGCGAGAACTCCACCCGATCCACCGCCAGCGCATGTCCCGCCGGAACCGCGCTCGCGTCGGCACACTCCAGAAGCGGCGATCCAGCCCGCCGCATCTCCTGCTTCAGCAGCCACGGAGCCGTGTTCTCGCTCTCGCTCTTGAGCGAATTGGAACAGACCAGCTCCCCAAAATCTGCCGTCTCGTGCGCGAGCGTCATCCGCACCGGGCGCATTTCATACAAATCCACCTCCGCGCCCATCCGCGCCGCCACCAGCGCAGCTTCCGGACCAGCAAGCCCTCCACCAATCACCCGAATCCTCATAGCGCCGGCTCGTCGGCCAGAGCCCGCAGCGGCTCATCCGTCAGCCGCATCCGCGTCCAGTCCTCCAGCGCCGTCGCCCCCAGCGACTTGTAGAACTCAATGGCCGGCTCGTTCCAGTCCAGCACGTGCCAGAACAGCAGCGCGCACTCCCGCTCCACCGCCAGCGCCGCCACCTTCGTCAACAGCGCCTTCCCGATCCCCCGCCCGCGAAACCGCGGCCGCACAAAAAGATCCTCCAGGTGCAGCGCCCGTCCTCGCCACGTCGAGTAGACCGGAAAAAACAGTGCGAATCCCGCCGCCTCGCCCTGTTCCTCCGCAATCAGGCACTCGAAATACCGCTCCCCGCCCACCCCGGGAAACCCATCCCGCACCAGCTCCGCCTCCGTCAGCTTCACCGCACCCGGCTCGCGCTCATACTCGGCCAGCTCACGCACAAAAGTAAGAATCAGCGCAGCGTCTTCCGTACCCGCAGCTCGAATCGTCGTCATGCGTCCTCATTATAAGAATCGTGGTCGCCCCATCCCCGCCGATGCCCCAACCTGCTCACCATGCGCTGCATGCCGTCCTTCTTCCTGTACCCTGAGCGTTTGTTGAAATAGCCTGCTTTCCTTTTCCTGTTTTTCGCGTAATCATTAAAGTACGTTCCGGCCCCTCGGGCCTGGACTGTTTCCGCAAATCCCTGATTTGCCATTTGTGGGAACAGTCAGGAGGCGCTTATGCAGCGCTGTTTCGCCCAGGCAACGCAAATTCTCCTCGTCGGCGTGCTCGCTGCTCCTGCGGGAACCCTGGCCCGCGCCGATTCTCCTCAGCTTCTCTCCTCCACTCCGCAGTCGGATCAGACGCCCTCCACCGACCTGACCCCGGAGGTCCGCGGCGATCTGGCCATGGCCCATCAGCAATATCTTGAGGCCATCGACGACTATAGCCAGGCGCCCGACAAATCCGCCGTCATCTGGAACAAGATGGGCATGGCCTATCATCATCTCTTCGCGGTTGACGAGGCCCGCCGCGACTACCTCCGCGCCCTCCAGCTCCGTCCCGATTACCCTGAAGCTCTCAATAACCTCGGCGCCATCTACTACGCCAGGAAGAACTACGGTAAGGCCCTGAAGTACTACCAAAAAGCCCTCCAACACAATCCGCAATCGGCGCCCATTTACAGCAATCTCGGCACCGCGTATTTCGCTCGCGGCAAGGTCAATGAAGGCATTGAGGCCTACCGTAAAGCCTTCGCCATCGACCCGCACGTCTTCGAATCCGGCTCCGCTCTGCTCGTCAACGAGTCTCTCCCCGCCCATGAGCGTGCTGAGCAGGACTACTGCCTCGCCAAACTCTTCGCCGAGTCTGGCAAGAATCAGCAGGCCATCGAATACCTCCGCAAGGCGCTCAACGAAGGCTTCACCGACCGCAAGAAGATCCTCGAGGACCAGACCCTCGCCTCCCTGCGCGCCACGCCTGAGTTCAGCCAGCTTATGGCTGAGCAAAAAACCGCTAGCCGGCACTGAGTGTCCCGCATCCCTGACGTTGGGATTGAGTAACGGTGCCTGGGTGCCATATCTGCCCCGGTGTTGAGCAGTTGTGGGATGAAGCGTTCCTCGCCCGTTACCCGCGACCAGCCACCTGCGGCTTGCCCTTCAGCCATCCTTAAGCTGCCGTTGCTATCCTCCCGCTATGTTGCGGTCCTGCGCCTCTTCGAGACTCGCGGCCCTCCTCGGCTGCGTCGCGCTCCTCTGCGCCTGCGCTGCAGCCCAATCCCTGCCCCAGGCCCCGCAACCCGCGCCCGCTCCCGCCATCACTCTGGACCAGGCCATCGCCGCAGCACTCGCTAACGACCCGGCTTTTGCCACCGCCCACGCCGCCACCGGCTCCGCCCGCCTCGACGCCGCTCTCAGCCGCGATGCGCTGCTCCCCAACGCCGCCGCCCATGGCGACTACCTCTTCACCCAGCCCAACGGCCTCCGCAATCAGGCCGGACAAATCGGCAGCCAGCAGGCCCCGCGCTTCATCGCCAACAACGCCATTCGCGAATACGCCGCCCAGCTCCTCGTCAACGAAACCCTCAGCGTCGCCGGTGTTGCCGGCTACCGCCGTTCCCGCGCCCTCGCCGCTCAATCCGTCGCCGACCTCGAGAGCGCCCGCCGCGATCTGGTCTCCCGTGTCGTTGCCGCGTATTTCTCCGTCCTCTCCATGGCCGGCAAAGTCGACGTTGCGCAGCGCGCCCTCGACGAAGCCCGAGCTTTCGTCGACCTCACCAACAAGCTGGAGAATGGACGCGAAGTCGCCCACGCCGACGTCGTCAAAGCCAATCTCTCCGCCCAGCAGCGCCAGCGCGAGTTCGACGACGCGACTCTCGCCGCCGAAAAAGCTCGCCTCGACCTCGGCGTCCTGCTCTTCCCCGATCCGCGCGCGCCCTATACGTTGGCCGAGCCGGACCAACTCGCCCCCCTCGCCGACCAGCCCAGCATCGAAGCCGCCGCCGCCCGCAACAACCCCGACCTCCGCAGCGCCCTCGAAGCTCTCCGCGCCGCGCAAAGCGACGTCCTCGCCGCCCGCGCAGGCTACCTGCCCTCCTTCGGATTCAACTACACCTACGGCATCGACGCGCCGCAGTTCGCTGTCAACGGACCCGATCAGGTCCACAACCTCGGCTACTCCGCCTCCGCCTCCATCGATTTCCCCGTCTGGGACTGGTTCGCCACCCACGACCGCGTTCGCCAGAGCCAGCTCCGCGAGAAAGCCGCCCAGGCCGCTCTCACCACCACCCAGCGTCAGCTCATCGCGCAGCTCGACGAGTACTACCATGAAGCCCGCGTCGCCTCCGACCAGGTCGCCTCCCTCCGCACCAGCGCTGACACCGCCCGCGAAAGTCTCCGACTCACCCGCCTGCGCTACTCCTCCGGCGAAGCTCTCGCGCTCGAAGTCGTCGATGCGCAATCTTCTCTCGCCCAGTCCGAAGCTGCGCTCGCCGACGGCATCCTCCGCAGCCACGTCGCCCGCGCCAACCTGCAAACTCTCACCGGAGTCCTCTAGATGACGACCCCAATCCGCAGCAAATCGGGACGAAATCCCAGATTAAACCTCGGCTTTGAAGGGGCACGGCTTCAGCCGTGCCGTAAGAATCGCAAAACCAGGCCGGCTTTAGCCGCCGAGGGACGGTTTTGTCTTAGCGCCTCTTTGGCCGCCCTTCTGCTGCTCGCCGGCTGCTCAAAGAAAGAAGCCTCCGAGCCAACCGCCGTCGCCGTCCAGGCCGCGACCGCCCAGGTCCAGACCATCACCGAGCACATCGTTACCGACGCCGTCCTCGCGCCCATCGCCGAAGCCGCCATCTCACCGAAAATCACCGCCCCCGTCAAAAAGTTCTACGTCCAGCGCGGCTCGCATGTGAAGGCGGCCGAACTCCTCGCCACCCTCGAGAACAGCGACCTCGCCGCCGCCGTCACCGACAACCAGGGCTCGTTCGACGCCGCCGACGCCACTTACCAGACTTCCATCAAAGCGACGGTCCCCGAGGATTATCAAAAAGCCCAGCTCGACCTCGCCCAGGCCAAGGCCAATCTCGACCTCAACCAGAGCATCGTCGCCAGCCGCAAACAGCTCTTCGCTCAGGGTGCCATCCCCGGCCGCGATCTCGACACCTCCCTGGCTGCCCTCGTCCAGGCCGAGGCCGCTTACGACGCCGCCAAACAGCATCTCGACGCGATGAAAGCCGTAAGCCGCGAAGCCGCGCTCCGGGCCGCCAAAGGCGAACTCGAATCCGCCCGCGGAAAATTTCAGGGAGCCGAAGCCGCCCTCAGTTACTCCGAAATTCGCAGCCCCATCGCCGGCGTCGTCACCGACCGTCCCCTCTACGCCGGAGAAACCGCGGCCTCCGGCGCGGCCCTTATCACCGTGATGGATACCTCCGCCCTGCTGGCGAAGATCCATCTGTCACAGCCGCAGGCACAATTGCTGAAGACCGGCGATCCCGCCTCCGTCGCGGTTCCCGGCCTGCCCGACCCCATTCCCGGCAAAATCAATCTCATCAGCCCCGCTCTCGATCCTGGCAGTACCACCGTCGAAATCTGGGTCCGCCTCGAAAACCCCAAAGGCACTCTCCGCCCCGGCGCCGCTGTCCATGTCTCCATCGCGGGCCGCACCGCGCCCAAGGCCGTCGTCGTCCCCTCCGAATCCATCGTGATCGCCAGCTCCGGCAAATCCACCGTCATGGTCATTGGCTCCGACGGCGTTGCCCACCAGACCCCCGTGGAAACCGGCATCGCCGATGCGGGTCTGACCCAGATCCTCACCGGCCTCCCCGCGGGCCAGCAGGTCGTCACGACCGGCGCTGCCTCCCTCGACGATGGCACCCACGTCAAAGTCGTCACCGCTGCCGACCGCGATGACGCCAAACCCGATGCGGCCAAAGAGGACGGCGACAAGTGACGGACCCCACTCCCGCCTCTGAAAGCTCCTTCTGGCTCCCGCGCTGGGTGCGCAGCATCTTTTTCTTCACCGTCGTCCTCGCGGTCGCAGGCATCTTCCTCGCTTTTCGCATCCCGATCTCCGTCTTCCCCCAAACCAACTTTCCCCGCGTCGTCATCGGTGTCGACAACGGCGTCATGCCCGTCGAACAGATGGAAGTCACCATCACCCGCCCCATCGAAGACGCGGTCAACACCGTCCCCGGCCTCGTCACCGTCCGCTCCATCACCAGCCGCGGCTCCGCCGAAGTCAGCCTCTTCTTCAACTGGAACGTCGACATGTTCCAGACTCTGCAGCTCGTCAATGCCGCCGTCGCCCGCGTCCAGCAAACCCTTCCCGCCACCGCACAGATCACCGTCAACCGCCTCACCTTCGCCACCCTCGACCCCATCAGCGGCTACGCCCTCACCTCCACCACCATCTCGCCCACCCGCCTGTGGGAGCTCGCCACCTACGAGCTCAAGCCGCCTCTCAATCGCCTCGATGGCGTCTCCACCGTCACCATCCAGGGCGGACAGGTCCCCGAATTTCACGTCATCCCCAACACCGGGAAGCTCATCTCCGCCTCGCTCACCATCTCCGACCTCGTCAACGCCATCCAGCAGACCAACCTCGTCCAGTCCCCCGGCCTTTACGAAGCCAACCACCAGCTCATCCTCTCGCTTGTGGGCGACCAGGCTTCGAACATCGATCAGCTCGCCGCCATCTCCGTCAAAGCCACGCCCGCAGGCGTCCCCATCCACCTCTCCGATGTCGCCCAGGTCGTCCCCGCTACCGAGCCCGTCTATACCATCGTTACTTCAAACGGCCAGCCCGCTGTCCTGCTCAACATCTTCGAGCAGCCCGATGCCAACACCGTCGCCGTCGCCGATGAAGTCAGCGCGGCCATCGCGCAGCTCCGCGCTAATCTGCCGGCCGGCGTCACCATTACCCCCTTCTACGACCAGTCCCATTTCGTACGCGACAGCATCGCCAGTGTCCGCGATGCCATCCTCATCGGACTCATCCTCGCCGCCATCATCATCGTCCTCTTCCTCCGTGACTGGACTTCATCCCTCGTTGCCGGCCTCGTCATTCCTGTAACCATCGCTGTTACATTCATCGTGCTCTGGGCCATCGGCCAGAGCTTCAACCTCATGACCCTCGGCGGACTCGCTGCCGCCGTCGGCCTCGTTATCGATGACGCCATCGTCGTCGTCGAAAATATCGCTCTGCATCGTGAGGCCGGTGAACATCGAATCGAAGCCGTCCGCAAAGCCCTCGCTGAAATCACGCGCCCCCTCATCGGATCCACCATCACCCCCATCGTTGTCTTCCTGCCTCTCATCTCGGTCACCGGCGTCACCGGAACCTTCTTCCGCGCGCTCGCCCTCACCATGACCGTCGCCCTCCTCACCTCGCTCGCCCTCGCTCTCACCTGGACCCCCGCCCTCTCTCTCGTCTTCCTCCGCACCGGCCGCAAGTCCGCGCACATCATCCCCATCGACGCAAATCCCGAACCCGCTCATGAACACCGCCTCATGGCGCCCATCCTCCGCGCCCACGAGCGCCTCCTCCGTGCCGCCCTCGCCAGGCCACTCTGGCTCGCCGCCGCCTGCGGCCTGCTAATTGTCGCTGTGTTCGTTGCTTATCGAGCTCTCGGCTCCGACCTGCTCCCCGAAATGGACGAAGGCGCTTTCGTGCTCGACTACATCATGCCCGCCGGCTCATCTCTGCAGGAGACCAACCGCGTCCTGCTCCACGTCGACCGCATCCTCCACCAGCTCCCCGAAGTCACCACCACCTCGCGCCGTACCGGCCTGCAAATGGGATTAGCCGCTGTTACAGAAGCCAACACCGGCGACTTCACTGTCCTGCTCTCTGACCATCGCAGCCGCTCCATCGACGACGTCATGGAAGACGCCCGCCAGCGCATCCGGGCCGCCGAACCCGAACTCGACATCGAGTTCACTCAGGTCCTCCAGGACATGATCGGCGACCTCTCCAACGCCCCCGAACCCGTCCAGATCAAGCTCTTCTCCACCAACCAGGACCTCCTCAACCAGCTCGCCCCGCGCGTCGGCGATGCCATCAGCAAAGTCCCCGGCGTGGTCGACGTCGAGAACGGCATCGACAACACCATCAGCGGTCCCGCCACCACCTTCGAGGTCGACCCCGGCCTCGCCGCTCGCCTGGGTTTCACCACCTCCGAAGTCGCCACCGACGCCACCTCCATCCTCGACGGCCTGCCCACTCCGCAGCCCCTTATCCAGAACGGCCGCCCCTACACCGTCCGCGTCCGCCTCGACGACTCCCACCGCGCCTCCCTCGACGCCATCGAGAACACCGTCTTCCTCAGCTCCACCGGCAAAATGGCCACCCTCGGCGCCCTCGCCCACATCGAGCAGCTCCCCCCGCAAAACGAAATCCTCCGCGAAAACCTCCAGCTGATGGTCGCCGTCACCGGCCGCCTCGAAGGCTCTGACCTCGGCTCCGCTATCGCCCGCGTTCAAAAAGCGATCGCCGATCTTCACCTTCCTTCGAGCGTCCGCGTCCAGTACGGCGGCACGTACCAGGAGCAGCAGCAATCGTTCCATGAACTGTTACAAGTTCTCCTGCTCGCCCTCGTCCTCGTCTACGGCGTGCTCCTCGCGGAGTTCCGCAACTTCTCCGCCCCCGCCTCCATCCTCGTCTCCTCCGTCCTTTCCACTGCAGGCGTCATCTTCGCCCTCCTCATCACCGGCACCACCTTCAACGTCGCGTCCTTCATGGGATTGATCATGGTCATCGGGATCGTCGCCAAAAACGGCATCCTCCTCCTCGACGCCGATCAGCGCTTCCGCCTCGCTGGCCTCAGCCCCCGCGACGCCATGATCCAGGCCGCCCGCCGCCGCCTCCGCCCCATCGTCATGACCGCGCTGGCCGCCATGACCGGCATGTTGCCGTTAGCCCTGGCCCTGGGATCCGGCTCCCAAATGCTCCAGCCCCTCGCCATCGCCGTCATCGGCGGCCTCCTCATCTCCATGGCCCTGTCCTTGATCGTCACTCCCGCCGTTTACTATTTCCTCGCCGGCGAATAGCCCCTTGACATCCGTTCCGCATCTGTCCTAGAGTCGGTCATCGCTATATCGATCATCGACTATGCCAAAACGCAAACTCGACCCGCTACCCTCCGCCGCCTTCCACATCCTCCTGGCCCTTGCTGGCGAAGACCGCCACGGCTACGGCATCATGCGCCAGGTCGAAGAACAAAGTGGCGGCCGTATGCGCCTCGGCCCCGGTACCCTCTACAGTTCCGTCCAAACCCTCCTCGAAGAAAAGCTCATCGAAGAAGTCGACCCGCCCCGCGACGACGACTCCCCCAACGCCGAGCGCCGCCGCTACTACCGCCTTACCTCCACCGGACGCAAACTCGCCCGCACCGAAGCCGATCGATTCGCCGCCCTCCTCCGCGTCGCCCGCGCCAGCAAAATCTTTCGGGGGGATTATGTCTGAGAAGCTCTACGCCCTGCTCCTGCGCCTCTACCCCGCGCAATTCCGCGCGCGCTACCGCGACGAAGCGCTCCAGCTCTTCCGCGATCGCCTCCGCGACGAACCCGGCCTCTTCGCCCGGCTCCGCCTCTGGTTCGATCTCCTCTCCGACCTCATCACCGCCCTCCCGCAAACGCATCGCATGCCCCCGCACGCCATCAGCCCCGCTGCCGCAGCGTCCTCGCTCCCTTCCTTCAGCGTTCTCGAACCGCAGTCGATGCGCCCCGCCGCTCTCGTCCTTGCATGGATCATCGGAATCTCCGGCCTCGGCGCCTTCACCGTCCTGCTCAGGTACGGCGGAACCAATCACGCCTCTCGCCTCGCCATGGTCGAAATGCATGCTCTTGCCGAAAGAAGATCGACATCGGGTGGCCTGTTCGCGGAGTCCCTGCCCATACCCCCCCCGCCCCCTTTTGAAACGCCGGGAGCGCCCGACGTTAACGCGGCACAACCGCCCGCAATTCTTCATCATCGACCCTTCCGAGGTTCGCGCCCGGCAACCTCGCGCACCGATCCCAGGCTCTCTCAGCCCACAGCCACACCAGTCCCGATCTCTCGCCCCCCTGCGAACAATCTCCGACCCAACCTCGCGCAGCCACCCGCCCACGTCATCGCCGTCCCCGTGCTCGGCCCTTTAAGCGGTGACACTCATGCGATTCCTGTGCCCGCACTGAAACGGCAATTCGGCATTCTGCCCGCGCCGGCACATCAGGCTCCGCCCCGCCCCTCTTCCGCCGCGCTTTCCACGAACATAGGCGGCAGAGGTTCTATAGTGGTCTGGAACCCCACTCAGGAGACCAACCCCTGCCCTGCGACGATCTCAGAGACTGGATCAAGCTCCTCGACAAAGCCGGCGAGCTCCGCCGCATCCGCGAAGAAGTCTCACCCCTGCTCGAAATCGCCGAGATCACCGACCGTGTCTCGAAATCCGGCTTCGCCGGCAGCTCCAAAGTAGCCCCCGGCGGCCCCGCCCTCCTCTTCGAAAACATCAAAGCCCATCCCGGTGCCCGCGTCCTCATCAATCAGTTCGGCTCCGACCGCCGCATGAAGCTCGCCCTCGGCCTCGACCCCGACAAAGGTTCCCTCGATGAAATCGCCAAACGCATCCGCGCCCTCCTCGAAATCAAATCCCCCGAAGGCCTCCTCGAAAAACTAAAAATGCTGCCCCAACTCGCGGCCATCGGCAACGTCTTCCCCAAAACCATCTCCGCCAAAGACGCCCCCTGCAAAGAAGTCATCCTCCGCGACAACTTCTCCCTCCTCGACTTCCCCGTCCTACAGTGCTGGCCCCTCGACGGCGGCCGCTTCATCACCCTGCCCTGCGTCATCACCCGCGATCCTCGCACCGGCAAGCGCAACATGGGCATGTACCGCATGCAGGTCTACGACGGCCAGACCACCGGCATGCACTGGCAGCGCCAGAAAAACGCCGCCGAACATCTCCGCGAACGCCTGCGCGCCACCGCCCCCAACGCCGCAGCCCGCGTCCAGGCCATGGCCGAAACCGCCGGCGCAACAACGAACATCCCCGCAGCCCCCAGCGCCGACCGCCTCGAAGTCGCCGTCGCCATCGGCACCGATCCCGCCACCACTTTCTCCGCCATCGTCCCCGCCCCGCCCGAAGTCGAAGAGTTCCTCATCGCCGGATTCCTCCGCGAAGAGCCCCTCGAACTCGTGAAGTGCGAGACCGTCGACCTCGAAGTCCCCGCCCACGCCGAAATCGTCCTCGAAGGCTACGTCTCCCTCGACGAGCTCCGCCCCGAAGGCCCCTTCGGCGACCACACCGGCTTCTACACACCCGCCGAGGACTACCCCGTCTTCCACCTCACCTGCATCACCCACCGCCGCGACCCCATCTACTCCGCCACCATCGTCGGCAAGCCGCCCCAGGAAGACGCATGGATGGGCAAAGCCGTCGAGCGCATCTTCCTCCCGCTCTTCCGCCTCACCCTCCCCGAAATCGTCGACATCAATCTCCCCATCGAAGCCGTCTTCCACAACCTCATGATCGTCTCCATCCGCAAGAGCTACGCAGGCCACGCGCGCAAGGTCATGAACGGCATCTGGGCCATGGGCCAGGCCATGTTCACCAAGTGCATCATCGTCGTCGACGAGGACTGCGACGTCCAGAACCTCGCCGAAGTCACCCTCCGCGTCGCCAACAACATCGACCCCGAGCGCGACATCCAGTTCACCCTCGGCCCCATCGACTCCCTCGACCACTCCTCCCGCCTGCCCAACTACGGCAGCAAGATGGGTATCGACGCCACCCGCAAATGGGCCGCCGAAGGTTTCACCCGCCCCTGGCCCCAGGAAATTGTGATGGACACTGCGACAAAATCCCGCATCGACGCCCTCTGGAAAAAACTCGGCCTCGACTAAAGCACAGCGGAAGGCAGACCAAAATGGAAAGCCCCATGTTCACCCTCGCCGGCATGCGCCAATTCCACAGCTGGACCCACGCGAGCCTCACCCTCACGCTCGACCACCTGGCGAAGATCCCAACCGCCGACTACATCAGGGAACTCCCCAGCTTCGGCTTCCCCAGCCTCCGCGCCCAGGTCATCCACATCTTCAACTGCGAAGCATTCTGGGTCCACACTCTCCAGAATCTCCCCTTCGAAGACGAAGACCCTGCCGGCTACCCGACCGTCGCCGAAGCCCGCCAACTCCAGCGCGAAGTCGGCCTCAGAACCCTGAATTACCTGTCACGCCTCAGCGAGCAACACCTCAACGGCAACACGCAAATGCATTTCCCCGACGGAGACACCGCCGTCCGCACCCCGGCGCTCATCCTCCACCACGTCCTTACCCACGCCTTCCATCACACGGCCAAATCGTCGCCATGTGCCGAGCCCTGGGCCATCCCGCACCCGACACGGATCTCAACAATTTTGAATGAGAGCGGCCGGGTCTAACTCCGAGAGAAAGACTCACCATGGAAGGGCTCACACCCAGCAGGACGTGCTACCGCGCCACCGCCTGGTTGACCCGCACGCACCCCGTATAAGCCTTCAGAAACGAGTCCCGCAGCCGCCCGTACTCACCCATCGTCTGAAATTTCCGCTCCCACGCCTGCTGGTTCAGAAAATAGACCGTCGTCGCCACGTGCGCCTTATCGTCGAACAGCACATACATTCCCAGCATGCTGCCCGCGAGCTTCTGCAGATCGCTCCCGTGCACCTCGAATCCGTGCAGTCCCACCGGCAGCGCCCGCGCCGCCGTCGGACCGTTCCGCTCCGACTCCAGAAACGTCAGGTTCGCCAGCAGAATCCGCTTCATCTCCGCATACCGGGCCGCCGGCAGCAGCTCCGCCTTTGCGTTCGCAAAAAGATCCGTCAGCGGATACCCGAACGTCACCTGCTCCGCAGCTTCCATCTCAATCGACTGCGTCCCGTTCGCCGTCTGCACCGGCCGCGACGCCACCCCAGTCGCCAAAGGCGCGGTCTGCACCACGCGGAGCCCGTCCGGAAAACTGCACGTCGTATACGGAACCAGCGCCTTCGCAATCGGAGCGTTCTGCCCAGAGCCCTGCGCTGCAGCGGCCCCAGCCAAACCCGCCATCGCAACCACAACGGCAATAACCCGGCTCGGCCCCCTGTGTCTGAACGCTGACCGCTGAACGCTGAACGCTGGTTTTCTGAACGCTGACCGCTGAACGCTGAACGCTGGTTCCATCATCACTCCGCCATCTTCACCTCAACCCTCACCAGGTTCCGCACACTCCGCGCCGGCCGTTTGTCCTCGCTTACCACCAGCCGGAACGGCCCCGCCTTCCCCAGCGGCTTGCCGTCCATCATGTCCGCCACCAGCACCGTCCCCGGATGAAACTCCGGATCGATCTCCCCCAGCGCCACCACGCTCTTGTAGCCGTCCGAACCCGTCGCCACCACGTAATTCCCCAGCGCCTTGCCCATCAGATCCTTGCCCTTCGGCACGCCCAGATGCGCCAGCAGCACCATCAGCGGCACCCCCGAATACGTCTCATCGGCGTTCGTGTGGTGATCGTGGATCGTCACCGTCTGGTGCGGATACTCCTTCATCGTCGCCGCCGTAAACACACCACGCTGCCCGTCCATCCCCGTAATCACCAGAGTGGCCGCCGGCGCCGGCTCGCTGGCGCCCTCCGCGTGCGGCTTCTCCACCGTGCTCTCCAGCGGCACCGCGCTCGGCTGCATCGGCGCCGGCCCCACCTCCTTCCCGCTCGACGCCGGAGCCGGCGTAAGCGTCACGGTCAGTGTCTGCGCCTTGTCCGCCACCTCCAGCGCGCCCTTGTTAGACGAAAATCCCTGCGCTGTCACCTCGATCTGGTACTTCCCCGCCGGTATCCCCAGCTGCGCGCGCCCGTGCTCATCCGTAATCAGCCGATCCCCCGCGGGGCTCCCCGGCGTCACGCGAATCTCCGCCCCTGCAATCCCCGCCCCCGACGGATCCGTCACCACCACCGTCACTGGCGTATATCCCGGCGCTTGCCCCAGAGCCGCCGCCCATCCGCACAGCAGAACCGCTAACCCCGCCCACTTCACACTTCTCAATCCCAGCGCTCGCATGTTCGTACCCTCTCTTCGCCCCACCATCGTAATACGATCCCGCAAATCCTCACTTCCCATTCACCGCATTCCATCTAAACTGTAGTCATCATGCCTCACCTCCAGGACCAGCTCGACGAGATCACCACCCAGACCCGGACCCTGGTGCAGCCCGAGCGCCTCGCCATTGGCGAACGCGCCGTCGAAGAGCTCTTTCGCGCCGGAAGTGAAGACCGCATCCTCCCCATCGGAGCCAGCGCACCCGCGTTCGCGCTGCCCGATTTCTCCGGCCGCATCGTCCGCTCCTCCGACCTGCTCGCCCTCGGTCCCCTCATCGTCAATTTCTTCCGCGGCCGCTGGTGCCCCTACTGCGTCACCGAGCTCGAAGCCTGGCGCGACCTCTATCCCGCCCTCCGCGAACGCGGCGCCCTCGTCGTCGGCATCTCACCGCAAACCCAGCGCCAAAGCGACTTCACCGCCAGCCAACACGCCATCCCCTTCCCGCTCCTCACCGATGCGGGCTGCGCCGTCGCCGAGCAGTACGGCCTCGTCTGGACCGCCCCCGACTACCTCCGCCGCTACTATCGCGGCATCCTCCTCAACATTCCTTTCGTGAATGGCGACGAAAGCTGGAGGCTTCCCCTCCCCGCGACCTACGTCCTCTCCCCCGACGGCAAAGTCCTTTATGCAGAAGCCCACGCCGACTTCCGCGTCCGCCCCGAACCCGAAGACGTATTACGAGCCCTGCCTGCTTTCGCCCGTTCCGAGTAGCTCACCCCTCCGGAACTTCCTCCGTCGAACCTGCGTATCCCCTCCCTGAGCCCCATGGCTCAAGAACCCAACAGGAGCCGTTCCCCATGCAGACCGTCGAACGCGTCATCATCAACGCCAGTCCCGCTGCCATCTGGCAGGTTCTCGCCGACGTCGAACGCTGGCCTACATGGACCCCCACCGTCCTCGAGGTCGAGCCTCTCACCTCCAACGGCCACAAAGCCGGCCTCAAAGTCGGAGCGCGCTATCGCGTCGTCCAGCCCAAACTGCGTCCCGCTGTCTATGAGGTCACCGAATGCGCGCCCCACCAGGCCTTCACCTGGATCCAGAAAGCCCCCGGCGCCACCATGATCGCCGAGCATCGCCTCACCGCCTCTGACCACTCCGGCACTGAAGTCGAGCTCTCCTTCGCCACGGAAGGTTTGTTCGGCGCGATCCTCGGCGGTATGTACTCGAAAACCATCGCCGACTACGTCCGCACCGAAGCCCGTAGCCTCAAGAACCACTGCGAAACGCTCGCCGCCAAATCCGCCTGACGGCCCACTCGCATTTCGCTCTCGGTAGCTCGTTTCTCGCTCGTTCCTTGCTAAACGTTCTTCGCTAAACGTCTCTCGCTAAAAGTCTCTCGCTCGTCTTACGCTCGTCTGCGCTCGCTTTTTAGCTCCCCTACGACTCCCGCTCATACCGCACATACCGCGGCTCCCAGACGTTAGCCCCCACCGCCGCCTCCACATCCCCATCCTTCAAGTCCGACAAACCCTCCGCCACCGCTTGCCGCGCCACCGCCGCCGCAATCACCCGGCTCAGCCGTCGCGCTTCGGCTATCGGCGGCAACAAGCTCGCCTTACGATCCTTCTCCACCGGCGACAGCTGCGCCAGCGCCCGAGCCGCCGTCATAATCATCGCGGCACTCACCCGCCGCGCCCGCGAAGCCACAATCCCCAGCGCCAGCCCCGGAAACACATACGAATTGTTCGTCTGATCGATACAAAACTCCCGCCCCTTGAAATGCACCGGCTCAAAGGGGCTCCCCGTCCCGATCAGCGCCTTCCCATCGGTCCACTTCAATAAATCCTCCGGCGTCGCCTCGCACTTCGACGTCGGATTCGACAGAGGAAAAATCACCGGCCGCTCCGCATTCTTCGCCATCGCGCGAATCGCATCCTCCGTAAACATCCCCGCCTTCGCCGCCACCCCAATCAGCACCGTGACCTTAGCGTTCCGCACCACTTCTTCGAGCCCAATCTTCTTCGCATCCCCAACCTTCCAGCCCGCAACATCCTTCGCCGGCCGCACATACTCCATCTGCTCCGGATGAATTCCCTCCGCGCCCTCCACCAGCAGCCCCGGCCGCCCCATTGCGTAGATCCGCCCTCGCGCCTCCTGTTCCGTCAGTCCCTCGTCCTGCAAAGCCTTCACCAGCAGGTTCGCAATCCCAATCCCCGCCGACCCAAATCCCAAAATCCCAATTCTCTGCTCCGGCAGCGAAGCCCCCGACGCCTTCATCGCCGCCAGCAACGTCGCCAGCACCACCGCCGCCGTCCCCTGAATGTCGTCGTTGAACGTGCACAGCCGGTCCCGATACTTCGCGAGCAGCCGCGCCGCATTCGTCCCCGCAAAGTCCTCCCACTGCAGCAGCACATGCGGCCACCGCCGCTCCACCGCGCGCACAAACGTCTCGACAAACTCGTCGTACTCCAGCCCCCGCACCCGCTTGTGCCGCCATCCGATATAAATCGGATTCTCCAGCCGCTCCTCGTTATCCGTCCCCACGTCCAGCAGTACCGGCAAACAATTCTCGTGGTGAATCCCGCCCAGCGCCGTATACAGCGCCATCTTCCCAATCGGAATCCCCATCCCGCCCGCGCCCTGATCGCCCAGCCCCAGAATTCTCTCTCCATCGCTCACCACAATCGCTCGCACGTTGTCGTAGCGCTTGTGCGACAGGATCTTCTCGATCCGCGCCTGGTTCGGATAACTCAAAAACAGCCCCCGCGGCTTCCTCCAGATCTCGCTGAACCGCTGGCACCCCTCCCCCACCGTGGGCGTATACACAATCGGCATTAACTTCTTCACATCGGACAAAAGCAGCGCATAAAACAGCGTTTCGTTGATGTCCTGCAGATCGCGCATGAAGCTGTACTTCTCAATCCCCGTCTCATACGCATCGAAGGCCCTCTGCCGCCGCGCAATTTGCTCCGCCAGCGTCCCCACGTGCGGAGGCAGCAGCCCATGCAGATCGAACGCGTCGCGTTCTTCTTCCGTAAACGCCGTTCCTTTGTTGTAGCGGGGATGATTCAGGAGGGTAAAACCGTACAACTTCGTCCGGATCACAGGTTCCGTCATGGGTGCCTCTTGTTCTCTTTATCAGGAGACGCTGTGTTCAGGAAACCTGCAACTACCAAAGAGCAAACGAACGTTAAGCCGCCGGATGCTCATCGGCTCCCTCCGCGTTCTCTGTGTTCTCTGTGTCCTCTGTGTCCTCTGTGGTCCATAACACGCTACTCGCCGGTGTTCACCACTCCCGCAAACATCGCGGCATCATCCGTTACCGAAGCAATCCCCCGCTGCGCCGCCAGCAAATACCTCTCCACGCTCATCGCCTTCTTTACCTGATCGCCCACCCGCGTCAGCACTCCCTGCTGGGTGTGGTGCTTCCGGAACGCCTCCAGCTTGCGCTCGCTCAGCTCTCCCAACTCCAGCGTCAGCGACCACGGCACCGTCGCCGCCAACTGCGTCAGCTCCGGCCGGTCGCGCACACTCACAAACGGTGTGCTCGAGTAATACAGCTTCTGCGGCGCATACGGTTGGACCTCCGAAGGAAACATCTCCGCCCGCCCGGCCCAGTGAAACGCCATCGTCGTCACCGCTGAAATCACCGTGTGATCCCGGTGCAGATTCACCCCGCCATCCCCGCCAAACGTCAGCACCACCTGCGGCCGCCGCAGCCGGATGCGCTCCACCACAATCCCCACCATCTCCTGAAAATCCTGCTGCGCCAGTGCTCCGTCGGGAAAATCCAGCACCTCGCAGCGCGTCACGCCCAGCACCGCGCACGCCGCGTCCATCTCCGCGCGCCGCAGCTTGCCCAGGTCTTCTCCCGCTGCAGCCCCGCCGCGAAAATGCGCCGCCTGCCCATCCGTGAAGCACAAGACGCTGGTCTCCACGCCGGCGTTATGCGCCAGAAGAAGCGCGCCGCCGAAGCCGCCGCTCTCATCGTCAGGATGGGCCGTTACACAGAGGAGTCGATGGGGCAAAGGGCCTCTTCCTCGTCACCAAATCCCTCCCACGGCAGATCGATCTGCGCCACGGGAGCAAAGCTTTTGCGATGCAGAATGCATGGCCCCAGATTCTTCAGCGCCTCCCGATGCTCCGGCGTCGCGTATCCCTTATGCGACGCAAGCCCGTACCCAGGAAACTCCGCATCCAGCTCGCACATCCGGAGGTCGCGATACACCTTCGCCACCACCGAAGCCGCCGCAATCGAAATGCTCAGCGAATCGCCATAAATAATGCACGTCTGCGTGTGCGTCACATCCAGCCGCAGCGCGTCAATCAGCAGATGATCCGGCTGCGGATCCAGCCGCATCACCGCCGCTGTCATCGCCATCCGGCTCGCCTGATAAATATTCACGCGGTCGATCGTCTCCGCGTCGACTTCCTCAATCGCAATCGCGATCGCCCGCGTCCGCACCACCGTGTCCAGCCGCTCACGATCCTCTCGAAGAAGTTGCTTGGAGTCTCGCAGTCCGCGAATCCTGGTATCCGCCGGCAGGATCACAGCCGCCGCTACCACCGGCCCAAACAGCGCCCCGCGCCCCACCTCATCCACGCCCGCAATCATCGTCGCGCCCTGCGCCCGCGCCAGCTTCTCGTACTTGTTCCCGCAAGCCAGTGACCGCAGCATCCGCATCTTCCGCGTCGCCGCACAAACTTCGTCGTCGGGCAGCTTCTTCCGCCCGCGCTTCGGAATCGGCTGGCCATCAGGCCGCGACCGCACGCGCGCTTCAAATTCCGGCCCCAGCATCTGCCCCATGCCGCGAGTTTATCGCTCCCGCCTCTGCGGAAGCTCGTGGAAAACCCGTCCCCAACACACCAACGCCCCAGCCAATCCGGCTGGGGCGTGTGTTGTTCCTGAACGCTGAAACGTGATCGCTATCGCGTATCCACTTCCTTCAGTCGAGCGGCCTTACCCCGCAGTCCGCGCAGGTAGAACAGCCGCGCCCGCCGCACCTTCGACGACCGCACCTTCTCGATCTTGTCGATCACCTTGCTGTTGAAGGGAAAAATGCGCTCGACGCCCTGCCCGAAGCTCATCTTCCGCACCGTAAAGCTGCCCTGCGGCCCGTTCTTTTTCGCGATCACCACGCCCTCAAACGCCTGGAGCCGCTCCTTATCGCCCTCTTTGATCCGCACCTGCACCCGGATCGTGTCACCCGCCGCAAAGGGGGGCAAATCGGTGCGGTTCAGCTTCTCGGCAAGGCGCTGCATCACTGGATGGATCGACATAACCTGACTCATTTCTCTGAGATTTTGCGAATCTCCAGTTTACAGGAAATTCGCAGAATTCGCTGATTACCGGCGCCCCTTCAGCCGCTCACCCGCCCCGGAGTGTGACCGCGATCTGTCTTCGCGCCTCGGCCCACGAAATCGTCCTCACCCGTCCGGAATCCAGTTCCGCGATTCGGCGCGCAATCTCTCGATACCACTCCGCCTCGGCCGCCGCATCAAGGGAGAACCGCCCCGCATGGCCGGGAGTGTAGCACGCTCCATCCCGCAATCTCTCCGTGCTATCCCCCGCCCGCTCCCCGTCAGCCCTTCCACCCCAGCCCCCTTAGAAACTCCCGATCCCCCGCGCTCAGCTCCGCCCCCGCCAGCAAGTCCGGCCGGTTCCGCCACGTCTTCTCGAGCGCCCGCTCCCGCCGCCACCGCCGGATCGCCGCGTGATCTCCCTCCGTCAGCACCGCCGGCACCGCCAGCCCGCCAAACTCCGCCGGCCGCGTGTAATGCGGATAATCCAGCAGCCCTCCCGATCCGTGCGTCGACACCGGCGGTCGATCCCCGCCGCCGCCAGCCCCCAAATCCGCCGGCCCAAAGCTCTCAAACTCGCTCGACGCCTCATTCCCCAGCACTCCCGGCAGCAGCCGAGCCGTCGCGTCCACCACAATCGCCGCCGCCAGCTCCCCTCCCGACAGCACGTAGTCCCCTACTGACAGCTCCCGGTCGCACAGCAGCTCATTCACCCGCTCGTCCACGCCCTCATACCGCCCGCAGAGCAGCACCAGCCGTTCCAGCCCGGCCAGCTCCCGCGCCGCCGCCTGCGTAAACCGCGCCCCCTGCGCCGACAGCAGGATCACCTGCTCCCGCCTCGTGTCCCGGCCCTGCTTGCCCCCAACCCCCAGCGATTCCACCGCCTCGGCCAGCGGTTCCGGCTTCAGAACCATCCCCTCCCCGCCCCCAAACGGCCGGTCGTCCACCGTCCGGTGCCGGTCATGCGCGAATCCCCGCAGATCGTGGATTTCCACCCCTACCAGACCCCCGGCGATGGCCCGGCGCAGCACCCCGTGGCCCAGAATGCTCGTGAAAAACTCGGGAAAAATGGTGATCAGGTCGAAGCGCATGGTCCTCAGGAGCACCCTCCCGGCCCGCTCTCCCGGAAATGCGCCCGCGCTCCGGGCATCGGCGCCGTAGCTGCATCTCATTGTGTCATGCGCTGCAGCGCGCGCATCGCTGTGCGCGCGTTGGCAATCGCATATGCGGTTGCTATAATCCGCCGCGCAGGGTTTTGCTGGATTTCTGGCATACTCATACAGCGGTGCAAACTGAACGCGGAGCCGGAGGGCGATTCTGATGCGGGAAGACTACAGACTTTACGCAAGTGCGGATGGCGAATTCGAACCGGAAGGTGACGACGAGATGGAAGAGATGGAAGGTGGCTTCGGTGAAGACGAGGAGGAGGAAGAAATCTCCACAACAATTTCTTCCGATGACGACGAACTAGGCGACGAGGACGAAGGTCTGGCTTCCGAGCCCCCGCCCGCTGCTCCGCCGCCTCCTCCCGCAAAGAAGGCAGCGAAGGCTGCCCCAAAGAAAGCGGCGAAGAAGGCGCCGGCAAAGAAAGCAGCAGCCAAAAAGGCCCCCGCAAAGAAGGCTGCGAAGAAGGCTGCAAAGAAAGCCGCCAAAAAGCCGGCGAAAAAAGCAGCGAAGAAGTCCGTGAAGAAAGCTGCGAAAAAAGCGGCAAAGAAGGCGCCGGCAAAGAAGGCGAAGAAAAAGGCAGCGAAGAAAGCGGCGAAGAAGTCAAAGAAGAAGTCTCGCCGTTAGCTTCGTGTTCGAAAGCTGACACCGAAAGAAGCGAAGGGCCGCTCGGTGCGGCCCTTCGCTTCTTTGCATCAGTTTCGTTCTCTGAACAGGGAATGAATTCGGAAAAGGGGATGAGGCTACTGGCCGCGCTCCCCAGCCTCTCGCTTCTCTTCTTCCGTCATCGGGGCATTGATCTCCAGCAGTCCCTCCGGCAGCCGCATTTCCAGCACCCGGTTGGCCGCGTCCACTCGGATCACAAACTCCGCCACAAAAGGGATTAGCAGATCCCCGCCCCCCCCGCGACGGTCGCCCCGCCGCACCACCAGCAGCTCCGTATTCGAAGATTCGCGATCCACATCGACGACGGACCCCACCTCGGCACTATCCCGATTCAGGTCGATCACCCGGCACCCGATCAGATCGCTGACGTAAACCGAGCCGGCTTCCAGCGGCGCCCGCTCCGCAGCCGGAATCGCCACCGCGAAGCCGCGCAGCGCTTCCGCCTCATTGATGGAATCGATGCCCACAAACTTCAGCACGATGCGGCTGCGCAGGAACCAGAAATTTTCCAGCTCGATCTCGCGCACCCGCGAACCAATACGCTCCGGTGGAATCAGAAACAGGCGCGTCCGCTCGTGGAATCGCTCCGGAAAATCCGTCAGATTTTCTGCAATCAGCTCGCCGCGTCGGCCGTGCGGCCGAACCAGCCTCGCCACCAGCACCCAGGGTGGCCGCGCACGCGCAGCCGAATCCACCTGCCCCTGTGCGGAGGGCGGGGTGGTCGGCAAAGCTGGACTCCTCACCGCGCTCGATACCGGCGTATCGGGCCCGGCGCGCTGCCGAGGTCGGCGTGAGATCGCTCGACGGGGGGGCGCCATTCCTTCCCGCTCTCGCTACTCCTCGTGGACAGCCGCTCCCTGGTGGTCCTCTTCGAGGATGTCCAGTGTGTAGCGATGATGGTGCTTCATGCTGACCGCACCCAGGATCGTCCTCACCGAACGCGCAGTGCGGCCCTGCTTCCCGATCACTTTCCCCACGTCTGTGGGCGCAACCCGGAGTCGCAGCACTGTGCTCTCGTCTCGTTCCACCGCTTCAACAACTACAGCCTCGGGAATATCCACCAACGCTCGTGCAATTTGAGTTACCAGCTCCCGCATGTCATCGGGTTTCTCTGTTGTCTGGGTCATCTTGCCCCCCATCGGGAAGACACAGTCGTTCATCTTCCGGGGCTATCGCGGATACTACCGTAAGGCTGCGACGGACAAAAGAACAATCCGCAGACTTTCTCGCCCCGGAGGTTCAAAAGTAACTTTTTGGGAGGTTTCTGGATCAGGCGAGCAGGCGACCCCTCCGAAATCTGTCTGGTTCAGGCGGCCGACGAGGCATCCGTCTCGCTCGGCACGCTGCTGGCCGGCGCCACGGGCTGCCCTGCTGGCGCACCGCCGGTTCGAAGCAGCTTCGCCACCCTGTCCGATGGCTGTGCCCCTTTGCCTTTCCAGTACTCAATCCGTTCAAGCTTCAAATCGACCGATGCCGGGCTCGTTCGCGGATTATAGGTGCCTACCACCTCCACCGAACGCCCGTTCCGGGCGCGGTCCTTTTCAATCACGACCACGCGGTAATACGGTTGTTTGCGCGCGCCCACGCGCGCCAGGCGAATCATCAGCACAATTCCACTGTCCTTTCAGCTCTTCAGATCTCTGGATCGATGCCCAAACCAGGGCGCCCACAGCTGATCCAGCTTCCTAATATATCAGGGACTTCGGCGCATCGTCCCCCAACGAAACCGGAATGCCGGCAATGGTCGGACCGCAGATGTCCTGATTCAGAACACTGCAGTCACTCGCAGCACTGAGAATCATCTCGAGGCTCAGCGGACCTGCGGCTGGGAGCTGAACGCGAGCGTCGCTTTCTCTCCGCGCTCCACCGATTGCCGGAAATACTCCAGGCACAGCTTCAGCCCCGTCCTCAGATCGATCTTCGGCTCCCACCCCAGCAGCCGCTTCGCCTTCGTGATGTCCGGCCGCCGCTGTACCGGATCGTCCTGGGGCAGCGGCTCGAACCGAATCTTGCTCTTCGACCCCGTGACCTCCAGAATCTCCCGCGCGCACTCCAGAATCGTCCACTCCACCGGATTCCCAATGTTCACCGGCAGATGCTCCTCCGACCGCGATAGCCGCAGAATCCCCTCGACCTCGTCGGAGACATAGCAGAAGCTGCGCGTCTGGCTGCCGTCGCCATAAATGGTGAGATCTTCGCCATGCAGCGCCTGCGTCATCAGGTTTGAAATCACCCGCCCATCGCTGCTCTGCAGCCGCGGACCGTACGTGTTGAAGATCCGCACCAGCCGCGTGTCCACCTTGTAGTAACGGTGGTACGCCATCACCAGCGCCTCCGAGAATCGCTTCGCCTCGTCGTACACCGAACGCGGTCCGATCGGGTTCACGTGCCCCCAGTAGCTCTCCGGCTGCGGATGCACGGTCGGATCGCCGTAGCACTCCGACGTGGAAGCATGCAGAAACCCGGCTCCATATTTCCTGGCAACCTCGAGCGCGTTTTTCGTCCCCTCCGAACCGACGCGCAACGTCTCAATCCCGAGCCGCATGTAATCGACTGGACTCGCCGGCGACGCAAAGTTGAAAACAAAGTCCACCGGGCCCAGGTCGAACGGAACGCAAATATCGCGCTCGACCACCGAAAATCGGCTCTCGTCCTTCAAATGCTCGAGATTCGCCGGTCTCCCGGTGCAGAAATTATCGACGCCGACAACGCTGTGCCCCTCCGCCAGCAGCGCGTCGCAAAGATGCGACCCCAGAAATCCCGCCGCCCCTGTCACCAGAATGCGATTTGCTGTCTTGTTGTATTGGGTCAACTCAGTAGCCGCCTTCACTCGGGTCGCGCTGCTTCAAGCCCAGTCCATTATCGCTTTACGTTGGAAGAATCTTCGAGAATTGCCTCTGTCCCCTCCGGCCGAAGCGCCACAAAGAGCAGGTTCTGCGAGAGGATAACCCCGGAACCTCCCGTTTCCGCCAGGGACAGGAGGCGAGCCGGTGCGCTGCCCAACTCCCACAGGATTCGGCGGACAAGGCTCTTCATCCCGTGCACCACCGGCTTGTCCTCGAAGCATTCTGTCTTGCCAAATCGCAAAGCTCCGAACATCTGACGAATGGACGAGGCGGTAAAAGCCTGTTCGTGGGTCAAATCGCCATAGCGGATTCTCGAACCGAAGATGCCCTCCGCGTTCGGCACGTGACCGATGCACATTCCGCCCGGCGTAAGGACGCGCCGCACTTCGTGAGCAAATCGAAAGCCTCCTGGCGGGTCAGATGTTCCAGCACGTCGAAGAGGGCGACGACATCCGCGCTTTCCGATCCACGGCTGCGAAGGTAGTCTTGCGCGTCGGCCAGCTCCACGCCGGCGATCCCCAGCTGGCGCGCCAGTTCGACCTGTTCCCCGGAACCGTCCACACCCTGCAGGTTCGAGTAGCCCTCTTGACCGAGAAAATACAGCAGCGCGCCGTGCCCGCATCCAACATCGAGAATGCGCGAGCTGCGATCCCTGGGGAAATGCCTGCGAATGATGGTTTCGCAATAAGCACGTCGCTCTCGGAGATGCTCTTCGGCGGTCGCGCCCCGCGACCGAATGTGGCCGCTGGACACGTAGGACTGGTAAACGATCTGCTTCCAGTTGCTCAGGGGTTCTCTCCGGCTGTGCATTTCCTCGCTATTCTGATTATCGCCAATTCATGCGACGATTACCGAGGCCTCGCTGGTTTCCGCCCGCCGGCCGCCAAGCGCTCCAGAGTAGCACGGTGTTCATGGAGAATCGGGCTTCTTCCAAATCTCGGCGCCGGCTGCGCCGAATTGCCTGCCCGCGCCCCCGATGTTACCATCCCGATATCGCTATTCTCCTCTTCCCTTCCCACTGAAGTTTGGTCATGCATCGAATTTCAACCAGCGACATTGTTGAAGCCCAGCCCACCGTCGCGAAGCCCCCCAGGACGGTGCGCGTTGCCTACTTCGTCAGCCATCCCATCCAGTACCAGGCGCCTTTACTGAGACGCATAGCTCAGGAGCTGGATATCGATCTTACGGTCTTCTTCAGCAGCGATCTCTCCGTGCGCGGCTACAAAGATGCCGGATTTGGCGTACACGTCCAGTGGGATGTTCCTCTCCTCGACGGTTACAAATACGAATTCCTACCCCGCATGCGTGAGTCCGATACCCTCGGATTCGCAAAGCCGCTGAACTGGGGTATCTTCCATCGCTTGCGCAAGGGGCGGATCGACGTCGCCTGGGTCTCCGGCTACGCCCAACTTTTCGCTCTCAACGCCATCTTCGCGGCGAGTCTGCTGCGAATCCCGGTGATACTGCGATCCGACTCCAACCTTTATGATCGCGTTCGATCTAAGAAAACCCTGGCTGCTAAACGAATCTTTGCCAACCTTCTGAGGCCTGCGATTGCTGGCGTGGTCACCATCGGTAGGGCGAATGAGAAGTATTGGAAGCACTACTTCGGCGAGGAATTCCCCTTAACCAGAATGCCCTTCGCGGTCGATAACGACTTCTTCCGCCGTAAGGCACTGGAGGCTGCTCCGCACCGGGAGAGTCTTCGGCGTGAACTCGGCCTCGAACCCGGCCGACCTGTGATCCTGTTTGCTTCGAAGCTCCTGACCCGGAAGCGCTGCATCGACCTGATCGAAGCCTTCATCCGCCTCGCCCCCTCACCGGAAACCAGCCTCGCAGCGTATTTGCTGATTGTCGGCGATGGAGAGGAGCGAGCCCACCTCGAAGCCCGCGTTCGGGAATCGGGCCTGGCCAGTATTCGGTTCCTCGGATTCCGCAATCAGACGGAGCTGCCCCGCCTCTATGACCTCTGCGATGTTTTCGTTCTTCCGTCCGTTCATGAGCCGTGGGGGCTCATCGTCAACGAAGTTATGAATGTCGGGCGGCCCGTTGTCGTCACCGACCAGGTCGGATGCCAGCCGGATCTCGTTCACGATGGGTTCAACGGTTTCGTCTATCCGGCATTCGACGTCGACGTGTTGTCACAGTGCCTGCGTCGCCTCATAGACGATCCTGCGCTGCGCGCTACGATGGGGGAGAACAGCCTGCGTATCATCCAGCAATACAGCTTTGAAGAGGACGTCGCCGGACTGCGCCGTGCGCTGGCCCTCGTCGTGTCGGGATTCGCGGCGTAGATGTCCATGAATCGATCAGCGAAAGTTGTGCGAGCTCCTGCGTCCCTGCTGAACGTCGTCCGGTTCATAACACGGCACCCGCTAAATAAGAGAAGAAAAGGCCGCGCGCTGCTCGGATATCTCAAGTGGCAGATCGGAAGCCGCCTGGTTCCCGGCCCAGTTGCGTTTCAGTGGATCGCCGATACGAGGGTGCTCGTTCACCCTGGAGAATCGGGCATGACTCAAAACATCTACTGCGGGCTGCACGACTTTGAGGACATGGCTTATCTATTGCACGTATTGGATCCTCAGGATCTTTTCATCGATATCGGCGCTAACATAGGCTCTTACACGGTGCTCGCTTGCGGAGTAAGAGGAGCACGCGGCTATTGCTTCGAGCCTGTTCCATCGACTTATTGCAGGCTGCTGGACAACATTGCCATCAATAACCTGTCTCCGCGAGTCGTTCCGATGAATATCGGACTGTCCAATGCCGATGGCAACCTGAATTTCACCAACAATGAGAAAACTGAGAACCACGTCGTCAGCGAGAGTGAAGCGAGCGCGCAGTCCGTCAGGGTTCCCGTGCTCAAACTCGACACAGTCCTAGCCAGCGAGTCACCCTCCATGATGAAAATCGACGTAGAAGGGTTTGAGACTGCAATCCTCGACGGTGCTGAAAAAACCCTCGGCAACCCCTCACTGCATTCGATCCTGATCGAGTTAAATGGGTCGGGAAAGCGATATGGGTTCAACGAGAACGATATTCTCTCCAAACTAATGAGCTTCGGTTTCTCGCCCTATGAGTACGAGCCATTTTCCAGAACCCTCCACCCGCTTCCGGGACAGAATCCTAACCAGGGAAATACCCTTTTCCTGCGAAATGAGCCCCTGATCAGGGAAAGGCTGGCGAGTGCCCCGCGCTTTTCTGTTGGCTCGAGTGAGATCTGATCGTCATTTCGCGCCTGTCTCTCGTTGCTCCCGCGTCAGTTACGATTCTGAATAACGTCAGAATGCCTGTCGACTCGATTTTCCTTTTTGGCCAGTTCTCTCCCGGTGATTTGGGCGCTTCGTATCGGCACGCCTTCAGCGCGCTCGGCATCCGCACCCATACCTTGGACCTGAACGAGCACCGGCATCATTTTGGCTTGTGGACGCGCACCCGCATCCCTCACCGCCTCACCATTCGCAGTGGCCTCATCCGATCGAGATCGTTGCGGGCATTCAATCGGCTGCTGGAGGATGCCGTTGTGCGATCCGGAGCGCCCGCCATGCTCTCCCTCTCTCTTGCAGCCCTGCTTCCCGAGACGGTGCACAATCTTCGACGCCGTGGCATCCGGGTCGCCTGTTTCTTTCCGCCCCACTACGGTTCCCGGCCCGAAACTCTCCCGGTTGCGCGAGAAGCCGATCTCTGCCTCATGCCTCCGTCGTCTCCTTGACGATCCTGCCCTGCGCGCTACGATGGGGGAGAACAGCTTGCGCGTCATCCAGCAATACAGCTTCGAGGAGAACGTGGCCGGACTTCGCCATGCGCTGGCCTTAGCCGTGCCGGGGCTCGCTGCATAGATGACCATGCTGAATCGATCAGCGAAAGTTCTGCGAGCTCCTGCGATGGCCAGCAGCTTTTACACGACGCAGATGCCCACCACGATGGCTTACTACATGGCGCTACGTCTGTGCGAAAACGCGGTGCCCGCGATCAACGAACTCTGGGGCAGGCGCCATCTTGACAAGCTTGGAGGCGCTTTGAGCCGGCTCACCCGTCTGGTGCTTGCGATCATCCTGCCGCTTCCGACAGGAGTGATCCTCTTTAGCAGAGACCTGGTGGTGACCCGGGTTGGTCCCCGGCAATATGCAGGGACGCTGATGACGATGTCTCTGGCCGCGTTTTGCACTATCGCGTGCCTGCAGCGCATCGGCGTCGTGTATTCCTTTGCCTTCGGCTGGATACGGCTGCTGACGGCAACCGCAATCCTGCAGGGAGTTGCGAACGTCGGTTTCGCGTACTGTTTGGCCAAATGGCTCGGTCTGGGCGGGATCATGCTCGCGCTGCCGGTCGTCATTCTGCCGCAAACCATTATTGTCTGGCGGCGCATCGCCCATTTTCTCGAGGTGAATGTGCTTGCGGTGCTCGGGGAATGCGTTGCTCGCGCCCTGATTCCATTGGGAGGAGCGACTGCATGCGGTCTGCTGGTGCATCGGGTGGTCGTTATCCAGCAGCGGCATTTCTTCGGGCTGTTCGCAGAGACCCTGAGTTTTGTGCTTGTTTATGCAGCGCTGGCCTACCCGCTGGGTCTGACGGATCATGATCGCGGCAAGGTCCGGCGCTATCTGAGCGCCCTTCTGGGGCGTGGTGAGCGACTGCCGCGGTTTCTGGCGCGAGCTTTTGGGTCCAGCGCCAATTGAATCCGCAACAGGCCGGATGGTCGTCTACCAGTAGAGGCGGCGGTGATAGCGGTAGAGCATTCTCTTGCTGCGGAGGTACATGCGCGGGTGGAGGGGGATGTGCCGGAGATCGAAGATGCGGCGGGCTTGTCCGGAGGAGCGACGGGCGCGACGGATGTCGAGGCAGAGCTCAACGACGCGATGGAAGCGGACTTTCTCAGAGAACCACTTTTCCCATTCGGCTCGGGCGCGCAGGCCCATTTCCGCTGCCCGGTCGGCATGTTCCTCGAGGATCTGTGGAATGCGGGATACGTCGGCTTCGGGGACGCGGATGGAGAAAGAGTTCCAGTCCACGCCGTCATTGGGATGCCAGGCGTCGGAGACGATGACGCAGGCGCGGCCCATCTTCATCGATTCGAAGAGACGGATACTGGCTGCGCCGACGCCGCGGGGGCAGAGGCTGAACCGGGCGCTGGCCATCGCATCGGCGTAAGCCAGATAAAAGGGGGCACGCTCCAGCGGGTCCGCCTCGAAATTCATTTGGTAGCTTTTAGCTCGCGTGTCCCTCAGCAGGAAATCGTCACGTCGCAGCGACAATATTTGCTGCCGCAACGGGTGGCTCGTGCTCGACCCCACGAATGAGGCCAGGTAATTTTCTCTGCCAGCGAGCGGCTCCGCTCGAATGAAGGGGTTTTCGATGACGTAGAGGTAAAAGCCGGTTCTGGTGTGGTCGGGCCGGTAGTGCTTATTTGTCAGGGAAGCATAAACTCCGGGTAGGACCGGGAAGAATGTGTCACCCGAATCGAAGAGAAAACATTTTCCAGGGAATCGCCGGTAGAACGGGTGGGCCCGAACCCGCTCGGCAAAAATGCCACAGACGCCCTGGCGAGCCTGGTTCATCTCTCCGAATAGAATGATGTCGGCTTCCCGGGGATCCTCGACCAGCGTGTGTTCCCCGAAAACATCGAGCTCCGCGCTGTGACGCAGCAGCAGAGTCGTTCCATGTATCCAGGGATCAAAATCGCGCTCTCCCGCGCTGGAGAGCACAACCACTTTCGCCATATTTCAGCTCAAGTATTCCACGTGGACTGGCAGATCAGCAACGTCGACTCCTGTCGGCGCAACCGGCACTCTGGATCGACGGAGACGAAGCCTGCCAAGAGTTCATTCGTCTACAGCGGTTTCACAATGCCGCGAGCGGGAACTGAAAACCCGTCAATTCCTTTCACCTTTGAACGATCTCCACCGGTCGGTATCATCCTCACAAACCAGGCCGTACACCACGAGATAATAAGGATGGAGATCGGCCCCTTGATCATCGTGCCTGTCAGTTGGATCCCCATGCTCCCGCCCGAAATTCCACCCAGAAGCGATTCCGTCGCTACCGTTCCCCACGGGCGGCTAAGGTCAAACATACTTTCATAAATGACGAATATCGCCGGTATCACCAACAACGGGTACATCACAACACTTATCCAGCCAAATGCGCCGAAACTATCCGATACCGGCGTGATTGTCGAGTTGGTGGTCTCAAATGCATCGCTTTCCTGGCCGTCAAGATGGCCCAAATATTTATGTGAATCGGTAGTCGGCTTGTTCGGATACAGAATGTGCGGTACCTGACTGAGAAGATCCATTCTTAAGGCCGTAAAACCATAGTGAAATCCCGAAGAGCATGCATTGATCAATGTACTGTCTGGGCCAATTAGAGCAAATCGGTTCAAGGTGACGGCCCCGGGCGAGTCGAAATAATTTACTGCACCCGGACTTCCCAGAGCCTCTTCACCAACTGTCCTTCTGATAGTCGCCCATTGTGACGGCGCTTCCTCCAAAACCCTCAGCATGGTGGCTACCTGTAGTCTGATTGTCGGATCGCCGCCGAAGGCGCGCGAG